>Ga0207661_10000105_pt1 | contig 53174 bp, 45 predicted proteins | sample KBSC713LmetaG_FD_184337 | JGI IMG/M metagenome (GOLD analysis project Ga0207661, IMG submission 184337) | Corn rhizosphere microbial communities from Kellogg Biological Station, Michigan, USA - KBS C7.1-3L metaG (SPAdes) (version 2) | ecosystem: Host-associated > Plants > Roots > Rhizosphere ...
GATGAGTTGGACTTTAGTGGGGAAGCCCATACATTTATCTAGTTACATAACTAGATATCACAAAACACGACAGAATGCAACGGGAAATAGCGAAAATGTTTTTTATCTAGTAAAGGCCAAAGCCCAGATCCAGCAGGAACTGCTGGATGAGGAATCGAAGCTAGGGCTGGAGAATGCCCGGCGCCGGCGCGAGGAGCGGCTTCGGAACGACCCCATCCTGGGCCCTTTTCTCCAGCGCATCGAGGAACAAGCGCGGCGAAAAGCAGGGTAGACCTGCCTAAAACTGGAAGCGCACCGACCCTTGCAGCGACCGCGGCCCCCCCGTCTGGAGAATCGGCGAGAGGCCGCTCCCCGGACTGCCCGTCCCCAGCATCATATTCAGCATCGAGATGGACTGTCCGAACACCGGGCTACTCATGTCGCGCGCCGGGTCGGCGAAGTTGGCGTGATTGAGCGCGTTGAATGCCTCGACGCGCAGCACGAGTTTCCGCTGCTCGCTGAAATGGAACTCGCGCCGGACCGCCATGTCGAGCTGCGACATTCCGAAGCCCGCGATCGAATTGCGCCCCAGCGACCCCTGCACCCCGCTGTTCGTCACCGCGAATGCCGCCGGATTCAGGCCCCGGCCCCCGGGCGTCGCGGGACTGTCCAACCACAGCGGCTGGCCGTACACGAGATTGGGCCGGAATGCGTTGGCCAGCGACAGCCCCTGGTACTCCTCCGATTGCAGCACCGTGATCGGGAAGCCGCTGCGCGCCTGGAATACAGCGTCCACCGACCAGCCGCGCAGCCACGCCGGCTCGAAGCTCACCGACCCATTGAATGCGTGCCGCAGGTCGAAGTCCGACCGCCCGCGGTCGCTCGGACCCGGCGCGCCCCAGAGCAGAAACGCGTCGCTCGACCCGTTGTCGATCGAGTGCGACCACGTGTAGCCCGCCAGCGCCTGCACGCTTCGCGACATCCGCCGCCGGATCTGCGCGTTCAGCCCGTGGTAGTCCGACTCGCCGTCATTCGTCGTCAGCGCCACGAGCGACGTGAACGTGCTGCCGCGGCCGCCCACGTCGCGTAGGATGAGCTGCCTCGCCAACGATCCGACGTACCCGACCGACGCCACGGTCTGCGCTCCAAAGGCCCGCTCGATCGACACGTTCCACTGTCCGACATAGGGCAGCCGCAGGTCGGGCAGGAACCCGTAGCTGATCAGCGACGACGCCGGCGAGTGGACCGAACTGGTCAGGCTCGTCACGCTCAAGGGCCCGCCGTTCAACACGTCTGTGGCGATACTGAGGCTGGAGTCGTAATAGAGCCCGCCGCCGGCGCGCAGGACCGTCCGGCCGTCCCGCGTCAACTGCCATGCCATGCCGATGCGGGGCGCGAAGTGCCTCAACGATGGCATCCACAATTCGTGCTGGCCGGTAAAAGTGCTGTTCGTGCCGTAGTTGTAAAACAACGTCTGATCCGACGAGAGCGGCGGCGGACTGTATTCCCACCGGATGCCCGACGCGATCGTCAGCCGCGGCGTCGCCTGCCACGTGTCCTGCAGCCACATCGAGATCTCGCGAACGTCGACAGTTCCGTTCTGCCCGGTTGTACTGGAAAGCCAGAGCTTGCGGCGGTCGGCAAGGCCCGTCACGTCGTCGGCGATGACGGCGAGCGTTCCCGCCGGGTCGCGGCGGATGGCGACGATCGTCCGATAGTCGATCCCGACGCCGATGTTATGACTGCGCGGCCGGAGGCTGGCGCTCGAGATCAGTTGGAATTGCCGCTGCTTGCGGATGCCTTCGCGCCCCGAGACCAACTGGCCGACGCCGCCGATCCAGAACCGCACGAGGTAATCGCAAGGTGATGGCGCGGCGAAGAACGTTACCGTCAACGATTGCAGCGAGCAATCGTCACCGGGGCTCCACGTCGAATGCGCGGTGGCCTGCGATTCGTTGGCATGGACGTCGACGATCGCCGCCGGCGTAATGCGCGCATTCAAGCCGAGCGTGATGCTTTGCGACCGAAGGTCGAGCTGGTTGACCGCCAGCGATCCGAAGTCGTTGCGCGACGGCGAATCGTTGTAGCGCCCGAAGAGCGTGAAGCGCGAACCGATCGCCTGGTCGATGCGCGCGCCGCCCGTGTCGAGCCCCGCCGGGTGGGTGCTCCGTCCGACCCATTCGCCGACGCCCGAACCGTTATCGGCGGTCGTCGCTTCGGGGAAGAGGTGGAGCACCGGTTTGGCCCAACTCTCCGCGGACGCCCGCGCCGATGCGGACGGCACCGGCTGGATCCAAACCATCGGCTGCAAGAGCGAGACGCGCTGGTACGAGAGGAAGAAGAAGGTGCGATTGCGCCGCACCGGGCCGCCGATGGCCCCTGTGAAGTCATGCAAGCGCAGCGGTAGCCGGCCGTAACCCGCCTGATTGCCGAACCAGTCGTTGGCGCTGAAGAGCTCATTGCGGATGCGATAAGCCGCGGACCCGTGGAACTCGTTCGAACCCGACCGGCTGCTCAAAGCGACCGTCGCGCCGGGAAGCCGCCCGAACTCCGCGATCGCGGTCGAGGTCGTAACGCGCAGCTCGGAGACAGCTTCGAGCGAGATCAGCGAATCCATGCTGCCGAAGGCGCTCAGCGCGGGCAGCGCGCCGCCTGTCGATTGGGCGGGACGTCCGCCGGCCGTGACGCCCGTGTTCGCGCTGACGCCGTCGACCGTGAAGGAGTTGGCGTTCGGACGCTGGCCGCTGGCGGTGAACTGTCCGGCTTCGCCGCGGGTCGCCGGGATGACGTTGGCGCCCGGCGTAAACTCGATCAAGCTCAGGATGCCGCGGCCGTTCAGCGGCAGGCGCTCGATTTCACCGCGGTCGACGTGCGACCCCGTGGACGCGTCCTCGTGGCCGATCAAAGGCGCGGAGCCCTCTACCGTGATCGTCTCCTCGATGCTGCCGACGGGAAGGAGAAAGTCGACGCGCGTCGAGCCCGACGCCGGCAGTTTCAGGCCGAAGCGGGTGACCGTCCGGAAGCCTTCCTTACGGACCGTGACCTTATAGTCGCCGGGCTGAAGGGACCCGACGACATAGGCGCCGCTCGGGTCGGATTGCGTCACACGGCGAAAGCCGGTTTCCTCGTTGACGACGGTGATGGCGGCTTGTCCGATGCCGCCTTCGGTGGCGTCCAGAATGCGGCCGTAGAGGTCCACATACCGCTGGGCTGCGGCGGTGCAAGAGAGGAGCACAAGCATCGCAAGGGCCCGGCCGAGTGGCATTATCTCTACGGTACACTGTTTCACGTGAGACATTGCGCGGCGGTGGCGGCGGCGTTGTTAACTGTCGGCGCGGCATTCGGGCAAGCCCCGGCGGCGCCGAATTTCGAAGTGGCTTCGGTGAAAGCGAGCGCGCCGGGCGGGCGCGGCGGGATCGTCCGGATGCTACCCGGCAATCAAACATATATCGCTCAGAACATGCCGCTGCGCGTGATCATGACGGTCGCGTATTCGGTGACCGACCGGCAAATCGCGGGCGGGCCGGACTGGATCAACACCGAGGCGTACGACATCACCGCGAAGGCCGACCGCCGGTGCACGGTCCAGGAACTCCACGATATGCTGGCGCGGCTGCTCGAGGAACGATTCCAACTGAAGATCCGGCGTGAGAAGCGAGAGATGCCGATCTGGGCGCTGACGGTCGATAAGGGCGGCCCGAAGTTGACCGAGCATGACGCGGCGGATCTCGACCATCCCCCCTTCGGCGCCGGACCTGGACCGAACGGCCGCGGAACCACGGGAAAGAACGTCAGCATGGACTACTTCGCCTTCATGCTGTCGAGGATGCTCGACCGGAACGTCGCCGACCGGACCGGGCTGACGAAGAACTACGACCTGTCGATCGACTTCGTGCGCGATATCCCCGGGCGGGAGACACCGCAGGATGGACCGACGATCTTCACGGCGCTGAAAGAGCAGCTCGGCATGAAGCTCGAATCGGCGAAGGGTCCCGTTGAGTTTCTAGTGATCGAGAAGGCGGAACGGCCGACGGCGAATTAGTACGAGACCGAAGAGCCGGGCTGAAGCCCGGCGCAGGATGAATCCTGCCCCACGTGGGGCAGACTTGAGTCTGCGCGGGACTTCAGTCCCGCCTACTCTTCCCCGCCCCAGGGCAGCACTCCCTCTTCCGACGTCTCGTACTCCTCGAAATCCATGTGGTGGAGGCAGAGGCTCTCGGTGGGGAGCGTGTGCCGCCATTGGTGCACGAGATCCTTGTACGCCTTGCCGACCGGGCGGATCTTGCGGTCGAGATCGTAGAGGCCGAGCGGACAGACGAAGCCGTTGTCCTCGCGGAGTTGGCTGTTCCAATCGACCTGGTCGGTGAGGCTGTACCAGGTGAAGCCGATGATCGGGACGCCGTCGTCCTTCAGGCGGATCATGTTGGCCCACTCCTTCCAGAGCCACGCCGGTGCCTTCTCCGCGTCGCCGAAATTGGTTTCGGTGTGCATCACGGGCAGGTGGTAGCGCTCGTAATACTGGCGGGTGATGACGTAGTAGCCGAAGATCTCACCGGCGCCCTTGATCGGACCGTGGGCGGGGACGAGGTGTTCGTTGGTGTGGTAATAATCGTTGCCCATGACGCAGTGCGGACGCAGGCGGCCGGCGGTGCGCAGGAACCAGTGATACTCGTCGCGGGTGAGGCCGTTGTCCATCAAATACTCGTACATCATGCCGCGGACATCGTGGCCGTAAGAGAGGTCGAGCGAGAGGAAGCGCTTGGAGTTGAACGCCGAGGCGCGGGCATACGCCGCCGGCTCCGCCGCGTGGAAATACTCGGAGGACTCGCTCTGGATGAACATGGCGTGCGGCTGCGCCTCGAGGATCGCTTCCTCCGCCATCAGGTTCGCCTTCGCGAGATGCTTGAGCGCGGTGACGAACGCGTGGTCGGACTTCAGCCTCTCGTTCCACCAGCCGTACTGGCCGGAGAAGGTGGCGGTGACGAAGATCTCGTTGACCGGGGTGTAGAAGCGGACCCACGGGAAGCGGCGGGCGAAGGCGCCGGCGTACTCGGCAAAGAGGCGCGGGAAATCGGGATTCTGGAAATCGCCGATCCAGTCCGGGACGCCGAAGTGGCAGAGGTCGGCAATCGGAATAATACCGAGGCGGCGGAGTTCCTTAAACGTTTCGTCGGCGAATTCCCAATGGTACTTGCCGGGTCCGAGATGCTCGCGGTAGTAAGGCGGACCGTAGCGCAGGTATTCGAGACCGAGGTCACGGACGAGGCGGAAGTCCTCGCGCCAGCGCTCGTAGTGGAAACACTTGGCCATCTCGTCGACGCGGAAATCGCGGCCGTCTTTGCCGATGACCGGATAGCTGTTCTCGATCCCGGTGGCGAACAGGAAGCTTTGCGGCCGGGTGTGGTCCAGCGGCGGACGCCGATGGCCGTTACCGGCGTGCTTCCTCTTCATCCTTTTTCCTTGTCAGCGCGTTGACGCCCCACAGGCCGCCGAAGATCGCGAGGGCGGCGACCGCGAACGGCGCGGCGGCGGTGGCGGACTTGCGGGCGAAGCGTTCCCACTGTTGCCAGCTTGGGGACGGATCGCCGGGAGCCTCGACGCCAAGCGCCTTCCTGAGCTCCGGTACGACGGTGCGGAGCACCGGGTGTCCGGGGACGAAGTAGACGCGGGGATCGCCCTTATATTCGGGGCGCGCGGCGTCGTCGAAGACGAGGTATGGCCCTTCGCGGAGATGGGCTTCGAACTCGGGATCTTCGATATCGCCGATCATGATCGTCGGAGTGCCCTGGAGCGCGATCGCCTGGTCCAGTTCGCCGCGGCGGAGCATGCTGTCGAGGACGCTTTTGACGTGACCGACTGTGCCTTCGAGCGTGACGCCCTCGCCGACGAGGAAGTTGATCGGCAGATAGTCGTAGCCTTCGTGAGCGGGCCAAGCCTGGAAGCAGACCTCTTCGATGGGGATACCGAGCCAGGCGACGGGCTGGAGTTCGCCGAGGCCGCGGGCTTCGCCGGCTTCGGCGAAGCGGAGCTTCTTCCAATCGCGACCCATCAGTTGAGCGATCGCAACGTCGGTCGCGACCGGGTCGGTGGAGGCCAGGATGCAGCCGGCCCAGCGGGGGGTGTTGGCGATGGGGCCGTCGCCTTCGCCGCAGATGAGTGCGTCGACGACGCAAAGGTCGGGGCGGCTGACGGTCATCAGGTCGACGAAGCGGTCGATCATGTCCGCGTCGCCGTGGTTGAAGTTGCGCCAGTTCCGGTTGACGACGCCGCACCAGAGCTCCATGGCTCCCGAAATGGGGTCGATGTGGTGGGTTCGGGCTTTAGGGACGGCGATGATGACGTCGGCGTCGAGCAGGGGCGCGGGAAGCGGCGCGCGGCGGGTGACTTTGCCGAGGGGGGTTTCGACGACGCGGTTGGGAACATCGTCGCTGCCAAGGTCGAGTAGTTCGGCCCCTTCGCGGTCGGCGATGCCGCCGAGGAGCAGACCGCCGCCGGCATCGGCGACCTGGATGTGGGAAGCTCCGGCTTCGCGGGCGAGGCGGATGAGCGCGCCGACGACCAAGGGGTCGGTGGCGCAAGCATCCTGGGAGCCGGAGACGGTCTGATTCGGCTTGATCAGCACGGTTTGACCGGGGCTGACGAACGCCTGGATGCCGCCCAGATGCGAGAGGGCTTCGCGGACGAGGAAGAGCACGCGATCGAGCGAGCGGTGTTTCTCTTTGGTGTGTGCGATTGCGACGGATGCCGGCATAACCACGGCGAGAGTGCACTTCAGAGTCCGTCGCGGTCGGGGATACTACTTGCCGGGAAGAGTGTTCAACGGAACGGCGCCGACGAAGGCGGGACTGTTGTAGATGACGGTGGCGCTACGGCGCATTTGCTCGACCCACTCGCTGTAATGCTGCTGCTTGAGGCCGCTGAAGATCTCGTCGCGGACGTCCTCGTAGGGCCGGTAGGAGACCTCCTCGCAACGAAAGATGTAGTAGCCGTTCGACTGCGGGACCGGGTCGCTGACGTCGCCCTTGCGGAGGTTGAAGATGGCGTCGCGGACGGCCTCGGGGACGTTGTCGTTGGCGGTGACGGTGAGGAAATCGCCGTTCTTGGCGCGCGAGGCTTCGTCGTCCGAGTTTTCGCGGACGAGTTTGACGAAGTCGGCGCCGGCGCGGGCCTGCGCCACCAGTCTCGCGGCTTTCGCTTTGGCTTCGGCGTCGCTCAACTTGCGCCCGCCGAGACCGATATAGATGGCTTTGACACGGATCTGCTGGTAGCGGTCCTTATGGCTGTCGTACCACTCCTGGACCTGCGAGGGGAGCACGGCGGTGTGGAGGCCGGCTTCGTCGAGTTTAGCCTGGCTGAGAACGGAGAGGCGGTTGAACTCGAGCGCTTCCTTGGTCGGGCTGAGCTGATCGAGCTTTTCCGCCTCGGCGAGCTTGGCAAGTTTGCGCATGAGAGCCCACTGCTGGAGGAAGGCCTGACGATTCTGAAGCGCTGTGTGCTGCAGGTCCGGCGGCAGGCCGACGTAGATCCGCTTGAAGTCGCCCATGGTCATCTTCACGCCATCCTCGAAAGTCGCGACCACGGTTTCGTTGGGGAGATCGGGGAGGGATTGGGCCCAGAGCGGGGCCAGACAGACGAATAGAGCGACGCCGAACTTCATGAGGGTAAAGCCCAGTTTAACATGCGTGGATTGGGTGGCGGGCTGGTAGCAGTTCGCGCCAGAGTTGATTCCCCGAGTACGTCTCCATTACCGCCCTTACTGTGACCGAAAGTCGATCGAGGCCATACTCGCTCGTGTGCTACTTCAGCCAGCGAGCTGAACCTAACATTCGCCGGGGCAGACCTTTCTCCTTGGGCTGCCCCGGCGAGAACTGAGGCCCTTATGACTAGAACCGAATGCCTTACAGCCCAACCCCCCTCCAGTGCCCGAATCAACCTATTCCGAGAACTGATCGATTCGGCCGCCAAGCTCTATTGCCGCCTCTTTCATGACGCCATTTCCCGGCCCGTCGCCGGCAAGTATCGTTGCTGGAAATGTTTGAAGGAGTTTGAGCTGGACTGGTAGGCGCGGGTTGCTGCTATCCTGTAGGCTTACAACGTTTCGGTCCTCTGAAGAACCGAACTCAATCGATGCAGCATTTTTCCGAACTCAATCTCTGCTCCGCGTTGCGGAACAACCTCGATCAGAACGGATTCGTCACACCCACACCCGTCCAGGCGCAGACCATCCCGCCGCTCATGGAGGGCCGCGATGTAGTGGCGACCGCGCAGACCGGCACCGGCAAGACTCTCGCTTTCGCCATTCCTTTGATCGAGGCGCTGGCCGCCGCGCCCCGCGGAAAATCGATCCGAGCGCTGATCCTCACCCCAACGCGTGAGCTCGCGATCCAGATCGATGCCGCCTTCCGGCAGCTCGTCCACGGCATGCACATCCGCACCGCAGTCGTCGTCGGCGGTATGAGCGAAAGCCACCAATTGGGAGACATTAGAGCCGGGGCCCAAGTGGTGATTGCCACCCCGGGCCGTCTCTGTGACTATCTGGACCGGCGGCTGATTGACCTTTCCGGCGCCGCCACTGTGGTTCTGGACGAGGCCGATCGGATGCTGGATATGGGTTTCCTGCCCGATCTGCGCACCATTCTCGATAAGGTTCCGTCGAAACGCCAGACGATGCTATTTTCCGCGACCATGGTGCAATCGGTGGCGGGTCTTGTCGACAGTTACGTGCACAATCCGGTGCGAATCGCAGTGGAAGCGTGCGCGGAAACGACTGCCCAGATCGATTTCTTCGCCTACGAAGTCGCGGAGGGCTCCAAGTTCGATCTGCTGGAGCATCTGCTGAAGCACGAAAAGGGTTCGTTCCTCGTGTTCGTGGCCACTAAAGAGGGCGCCGACCGCCTCACGAAGTTTCTGGAGCGTGGGCGGCATAAAGTGACCTCGATCCACGGAGACCGCTCGCAGGGCCAGCGTAACGCGGCGCTGCAGGGCTTCAAAGACGGCGTTTACCGCGTGCTGGTCGCCACCGACGTGGCGGCGCGCGGGATTCATGTGGATGACATTGCGCATGTCGTGAACTACGACTTGCCGTTCGAACCGGAGAATTTCACGCATCGCGTGGGGCGCACGGGCCGCGCCGGCGCACGGGGCGCTTCCTGGACTTTTGTGACTCCGCTCGAGCGCTCGAATGTGCGCAACTACGAGCGGGAGCTAGGCATTCAGGTGCAATATTGCGACCTGCCTCCGCTGCCGCGGCCGATCGGGCTGGTGACGGACGTGAGTGCGTTTCTGGCTTCCATGAGCGCCAGCCAACCGCCGACCACCGCGCCGAAGCCCGCGACGACGATAAGGTTCTCGAGCCGCCGCCGGCGTCGCTGAATTGGCACGCGGCGAAGGTCAGGGTCAGAACGGGGCGGCCTCAGCAGCTGCAGCGTGGTGCAAAACCAAGCTACGCCGGGTACGGCGCGAGGCTGTTATCGCCTTCGCGGCGGCATTGGTCCGGCGGGAGACGCCAAACTTCATGACGGTAAAGCCCGCTTTAATACGCGCGCCGATGGCGCGGCACAGAAGAGAGCTTCCAGTTTCCCCGGGTCTGGCGATCTAACGCGCCGCTCTACTGCGCCAGCGTGATCGACACGTCGACGTGGAGCGTCTGTGCCGAAATAAAGGGGCCGCTCTCGATTGAGCTGATCACCCAGAAGCCGGCTTCCCCAGCGTTGAAGGGCGCCGAGAAAACGGTGTTGGAGCACGTGGCCAGAGTCCCCGGGGCCGCGATCGTGTTGAACGTAATGATGTTGACGCCGGCCTGAACGAAATCACAGAAGGCCCCCGGCACCGCGCTGATGATATTTCCACCGCCGCTGATCACCTGTTTGTAGAGCTGCGCCCGAACCGTGATCGTGGGCCCAATCAGGATGAGTAGGTCGTCCAGGGACAAAGTCGCGTACATTTTGGTGAAGGTGACCGGCGCCGCGAAGGTCTGCATCGCCCCCGCGAACCTGGAATAGAAATTCACGACGGGCACCCCGATGTAACCGTAGTCCATCGTGATGGGAGTCGTCAGGTGTCCGGATAGAGGCAGGATGCTCACGTTCTCGGAAGCTCCCACTAAGTTCGACGACAGCAAGGCGGCGCTGCCGGGGTTGCCCCAGTTCGTGCCGTTCGTGCCCGCCCCATTCCCGATTCCGGCGAAAAGGGCAAGGCCGCCGGAGCCGGCGGGGCCCGCCGGGCCTTGCGGGCCTTGAGGGCCTTGGGAGCCGGCGGCGCCCGCCGAGCCCGCCGACCCCTGTGGCCCTTGGATGCCTTGGGGACCTTGCGGGCCGAACGAAGTCACCAGTACGTCGAGGGTCGCGCCGTGCGCCGTAGTCGTGTTCTCCTTGGTGTCAAATTGGGCGAGCACCGTTGCGTCGCCAACGATGGCGAACCCGACCTGCCCGCCAGAGAGCGCCGCTTGCACCTGCGTCGTGACGTCGACAGTAATGAATTGCGAGACCTGCTGCGCCCCAAGCGGAATGTTGCCGGAGAATGCCGCGCCGATGAACGAGTTGAAACCGCTGTAGGTAACGGTGGATTCGGGAAATGTGGCGGTCAAAGTGCGGACCGTGATGTTGCCGGCGGTCGTGACGCGATTGACGTACAGAGTCAGCGTAGCCTTCGAGATATTGGGGCCGGTCAGCGATCCGGGTAGAGAGGCAAGACTGAACTGGACCAGCGAGGTAGCGCCGCCTCCCACAAACATGCTCGCCGCTGTCCCGAAGTTGGCGGCTGCGTTGGCGCTAGTGATATAGGAATCTCCGCTCAGAACGGCGCCCGAGCCGAAGGCGGCGAAAGCGGCCAGAACGAGGCACGCGGATAGTTGGATGAGCCGTCTCATACTCGAGGTCCTCTCCTTGGTTTGAATCGCAGGCCGGCAGCCGCGGACAACCCGCTCAGAGCGAAGAGCCAGGCCGCGGGCTCCGGTGTGGAAGTCGTTTCGGTGGCGGTTCCGTTGACCGTGATGTCCAGCGCCCAATCGCCCGTCCGTTGGAGCAGGCCGGGATATCCGGGGTCGAGAAACGGGCCGCCCGCGTCGATGTCTCCCGGGTTCAGCAAGAATCCGCTGCTGAGCGGATCGGGCCCGTCGTTGCCCTGCTCGGATAGGGTCAGCGTGTAGTCTCCGGCCAAGGCGAAGAAACTCAGCGTCGCATCCTCGCAAAAACCCGTGGTGGGATCCTGGATCGCGCCGTTGCTGCAACCCGGACCTACGGCCGTCCCGCCAACAAAGTCGTGCGCCAGAAGGTTGCCGGATGCGTCGTAGAGCGCCAGGCTGGTGGCGAAGCCACCTGCCAAAACGGCGGGCGACGCCCACCCGCCATACCCGAGCGAGACGGCGGAGACGATGCTGTCGGAAGTCACGAGAAGCGAGAAATACTGGACATCGCCGTCACTCGTGAAGGCGCCGGTGAAGAGCGTGTTGGCGGACGACACGGTCGGGGCAAGCAGGAGGGCGGCGACTCCGGTGAGGAAGAGTAGCGGCCGCGGCTTCCGCCGAGGCATTGTCGGGGCCCGTTGAAGCGGCTTTGGCATAGGAAATTGTGCGATAGCCCACAGTATACATCTGTCTGCGCGGCTCATCGACGTTTTCCGAAGCCGATTCCTCCAACGGGGGGAGAAGCTTACCGGCGCTTGGGCGGCGACGTGTCCGATCGAGCATCGCCTCGCTGCACTTGGACCCGTCGGCGGCCTTCTTCGAGATTATCGGAGGCTCTTTTACGGGCAGCATCGCTGATCTGGATGTGGTTGTTCACCGCGATGGCCCCGCCGGTTTTGGCGAGGCGGGTGGCGACACCCTTGTGCTGGAGGACGTCGGTGTGGCCTTCGATGGTCGCAACCCCGCCCTGCACCCGGACCGTGAACTTGTCCTCGTTGATCTTCGACTTGGCGAACTTGGCCCGGATAATGGCTTCGAGCTGGGAGTCGGTGAGTTTGGGGGCAGGCGCGGCGGCAGCGGCGGCCGGCGGACGTTGGTGTGGAGGGGCGGGATGCTGGTCGGCCGCGGCAAGGGGGAGCAGGACGGCCAGCAAGAGGAATATCGGGCGCATATCCGGTTAGTGCCGTCAAGGCTCCATTACTCTCAATAAAATTCCAACCGCCTCCTGAATTGACGGCCCGTGAACGTATGGCCCAGACTGGAAGCGTGGACAACGATCAGCCTCCCGAGGAGCCAAAGCGCAAGCGGCGGCTGCGCTCGTCGCGGACGGGGCGCTCGTCGCGCAGCCGGAAGGGGCTGGTGCTGCGGCGGCGCTTCTGGTCGGGCGACCGTCCCAGTATGCAGCGCTGGCTGTTACGCGGAGCTGGCCGCTTGCTCGCGCGCGGAGCGCTGCTGGCCGCCGTCGTCGCCATCCTCTACTACGGTGGGCGGTACGTTCTCGAAACGGCCCGTCCGAAGATCCTGACCGCCTGCGTCGTGACCGATTTCCAGTATCGCGAGGAGAAGCCCGACTGGGAGCGGCAGTTGCCCCAGTTGTTCGACGCGGTCAACCTGGCCTTCCGGCCGCTGCGCATGGAATGGCGGCCCAAGGTGGGCGGCGACGCGTATCCGCCGAACGCCGAGGGCGATATGCGATGGCGTTCGCGGATGCTGCCGGCGCCGGGAGACTGCAAGGCGGACGTAGTGGTCGGGCTGACGGGGCGCGCCGACCCGTCGCTCAACTCGGTGGTGGCGCCCTTCGTGCCGGTCCTGCTGCTCAAGGACACGGCGGCGAACACAAACGCGATGTCGGCGACGATCGTGGCGCGCGGACTGGCGAGCCTGTACGGAATTCCGGCGAACTCGCGCGCCATGGTGCTGGCCGACGCGGCGCAGAGCGAGACGTTCGATGCGACAACCGTGAAGCTGTTGCGCGCGCTGCGCAATTTCCCGATCGCGAAGGGGGCGGAGGCGCTGCCGGGAACCTGGGAGGCGCGCGCGGCGGACGCCCTGACGGAAGCCCTGACAGGCAGACGCGCGAACCCGACGGCCGAGGCGCACCGGATCCTCGCGGACGCGTACCTCTCGATGCGGAGGCACGGGGACGCGGCGCGCCAGTTGCGGGAGGCTGCGAATGCGGACCCGAAGAACATCGCGCTGCGCCTGGCGCTGGCCACGGAGCTGAAAGCGAATGCGGAGGTTCAGGCGGCGCTGGCGGAGTTGAAGGTGGCAACCGACCTCGACCCGCGGAACGCCCAGCCCCACGCGCTGGCGGGAGTCATTTACGAAAACGGGATGCGGTTCGACGACGCGATTGCGGAGTTCCGGAAAGCGATCGAGTTGAACCCGCAGAATGCGAGCCTCCAGGATGCGTTGCGCAAGGCGGCGGAGCGGGCGAACGGGAAGCCGCGCGATGTGGCGAGCGCGTTCGGAGCGGAGGTCCAGCCGCCGGCGTCGACCGAGCCGGCGTTCTCCGCGTTCCTGCTGCCACAGGGGGTCGAAGAGACATTACAGGATGCGGCCGCGCGGGCGGAGGCGCAATCGTCCGACGCGGACGTGCATCTCCGTCGCGGGCTGGCGCACGCCTACGCGGGAGAGCTCGGCGCGGCGGTGCAGGAAGTGCAGAAGGCGCTCGAGCTGCAGCCCAGGGATGGAGAGGCGCACCTGGTCCTGGCGCGGGTCCGATACTTGATGGGTCAGTACGCGGCGGCAGCGGAAGAGTTGGCGAAGGCGGAGACGAACGGGGCGAAAGCGCCGCCGGAAATGGCGGCGTCGATCCGGCGGCACTTGACTGAGGAGAAGTAAGGGGACGGCGGTTCGACGCAGGCGAGCATGCGAAAAGGGTTCACGAGAAGACCGCAACCAGACCCGCCCGGAACCCAGGGCAAGAACTATATAACGCCTGCCGGTCTGGAGCGCCTCAAAGAAGAGCACCACTTTCTGCTCACCAGGGAACGCCCGGCCGTGACGAAGGTGGTGGCGTGGGCGGCGAGCAACGGCGATCGCAGCGAAAACGCCGACTATCAGTACGGAAAGCGGCGCCTCCGCCAGATCGATGGGCGGATTCGCTTTCTCACCAAGCGAATCGACGCCGCGGAAGTGGTGGACCCGGAACGTCCGCGAACGGGTCAGGCGGCGACGCGGGCCTTCTTCGGGGCGACCGTGCGCTATGCAAATACCGCAGGGGTGGAGCGAGTAGTCAGTATCGTGGGCGCCGATGAGGTCGATCTTGACCGCAACCACATCAGTTGGATGTCGCCTCTGGGACGCGCGCTGATGAAGTCGGCAGCGGGGGACCGCGTCGTTCTGCGAGCGCCGGGGGGCGTGGAATATCTCGACGTCCTGGACGTGTCTTACGAGCGCATTGCGGTGGAGCCGTTCCGTGAGCCACCGGGCGCTGAGTCTTCGGCGCCCCCTCGCTGAACTACCGCCGCGGCGTGTAATCGAGCCAGACGTATTCGAGCGCTTGCGGCAGGCTGTTGTTGATGACTTTCCGCTGCGTGTGGCCCGCGCCCTTGGAATAGACGAACTGGTAGGCGTAGCCCTTCTCCTTCAGGACCTTTGCCAGCCGGGAGTTCGCCGTGACCCAATTGCGGCGGCTCTCGGACGGGGTCTTGGAGCCGTTGTCGTTCTCGGAAACCTGGAGCCAGATCCGTAACGGCTTCTTTTCGCTGTTCGGGAAGAGGTGCTCGATGTATTCATAGGCGCCGAGCGGAGCTTCCGGACCGTTGCGGAGATTGACAAACGTTCCCGAATAGGTGAGAACGCGGTGGTATAGGTCCGGACGGAACCAAGCCATCGTCAGAGCCACCGCTCCTCCCGAACTGCCGCCCAGCGTCATGCGCGCATCCGGATTCTTGGAGAGCTTGATGTTGGCCTCCTTCTCGGCGCGCGGCAGGACTTCGGCCTCCACGAACTCCACGTACTTGGAAGACACCGTATCGTACTCCATGCTTCGCTCGGCGCCGCCGTTATCGATCATGACCGCGGCCATCGCGGGCAGACGCTGGTCGTAGATCATGTTGTCGAGAATGGTTGGCAGGTTATAGCGCATGCCATAGGCGTCGGCGGCGACGATCACGGGAAGCTCGGCGCCCGCCACATAGCCCGCCGGAACATAGACGCAAACGTGCCGTTGAAACGCGCCGTTCACGCCCGGGTAGAACTTGCTATCGGCCGAGTTCATGACGAACTCGATCACTTTGCCTTCGGGAACGCCGGTCCGCTTGGCGAGCTCGGGCGCGGTGGGATACGCAGGTCCATGGGAGTAGTCGCCGGCGGCGAGGTTCTGCCCCCACGCGGGGAGGTCCATCAGCTTGCCGATCTCGGCAACATCGGCGGCGGACTGTTGCACGGGACCCCGACCGGCCCCCGGTCCGCGGCCCGGCCCTGGACCCGCGGGGTTCACAGGAGGCGGCGCCGGCGGCTGGATGCAGGGAACGGATGGCATCTGCGCGAACGCAGTGGAAATGAGGAACAGAGATAGAGCCAGGAATCTCATGGTTTCAGAAGCCCCCTCCGGGCTCCAACAACTTTACAGCAGTCCCCCTTGAAATCGAAAGTTTGTACAATCACTCATGCAAAGAATACCCTGGAGTCCGATTGTGCTCGGCTCGTTATTGCTCATCTCGGTTTGCTCAAAGGGAGGACAGGAAGTGCAACCTGAAACGTCAAAGCCGCCCGCCAAAGCAGCGCAGCCCGGGCGCATTCTCGGAATCGGCGGCGTCTTCTTCAAATCCGCCAACCGCGACCAGATGCGCGAATGGTATTCGAAGCATCTCGGAATCGCCGACAAGGGCAGCGGCGCCATGCTGCCGTGGCGCGAACACGACGACCCGAAAAAGGAACACGTGACCGTGTGGAGCGTCTTCCCCGCGTCCACGACCTATTTCCAGCCCGGCCACGCGGACTTCATGGTCAACTACATCGTCGACGATATGGACGCGCTGCTCGACCGCTTGAAGGAAGAGGGAGTCAAGATCGATCCCAAGCGAATGAACGAGTCGTACGGCCGCTTTGCCTGGATCTACGACTCGGATGGCAACAAGATCGAGCTCTGGCAGCCTCTGTAGCGATCGGCGACCGTGGCAGGCCTTGATGTGACGGACATCAGTCGAAGACAGCCCAGCCTCTGGTATGCGGCATTGGGACTCCCGTTCCTTCTGGCAGGAGGCGGGTTCTTCGCGTACACGTTGTTCCACGAGCTGACCCACGTGACCGACTCCTTAACGCAGGTCGTCGTGCCGGGCCGGGCGGAAATGGATCTAACGCACGGGCGAACGTACACCGTTTTCTCCGAAGAGCGGTCCGTCGTGAACGGAAGGATCTACTCGACCACCGAGTCGATCAGCGGGCTGGAGTGCCGGATTCGCTCGCTTCGTAATGGAACAGTTTCCCCGATGTGGCAAGCCAGGATGAACACGACATACGACATTGGCGGGCGGTCCGGCCGTTCGGTTCTGCAGTTCTCCGTCCCGGAGAGCGGCAAGTATGAATTCACCTGTGCCTACGAAACGAGCAGCCGGGGGCCCGTGACCGTCCTAGCGGTAGGCGCTGGCGTTGCGGAGAATCTCTTCTACACAATCGCAACCAGCCTGGCAGCCCTGTTCGCAGGTATGGGACTCAGTCTTGCCGTTGTACTGACGGTAGTGATTAGACGCTACCGATACGGCAAGGCCAGACCCATCCCTCACGGAACGTAAGTGCCTGGCCCGAAGAGAGTCGCGAAGATGAACCCCAGGTCAAGGCCGGGCGCCGTGAAGCGGACCGGTGGGGCGGCGCTCCCGATCGAGACCGTATTGGGGGCGGCGCCGAAGAGGCCGTCCGCTCCGTTTAACGCGTAGGCATACGAAGGCACCTGGAACGTCCCGGCGGAGGCGGACTCGATGCACACAGTGGTCGACGCAGCGAGACTGTTGTGTCCCACCGAGGTGATCAGGACATAGCCGTTGGGGTCGCCGCCCGACCAGCGGATTTGCGGCGAGACGTTCGTGCCGTTCAGGTTCGGATTCAGCCACTGGACAGCGGGAGGAACGTTGAATGTCGAACGAAAGCCGCCGACGTCCGCGCCGCCGCCTCCGTTGTCGATGGAATACGTGCCGGATGCCAGCGTGCCATTCGACGGCGCGGCTGCGTAACTGCCGTCCGAGCCGCGCGGGAGTTGGCGATTCCCACCGGGACCGGCGAGCGTCAGACCGGGACCGGCGTCGAGCGGAGTGAACAGGGACGGCGCGGGGTCGGGGCCCGCCGGATAAGCGACGCAGGACCCCGGAACGGGCAGGCCGAAGATCCCGCGGGAGCGCAGGAACGTCAGGAAGTCGGCGCGTCCGAAACGCGCAGTCAGGCTATCGGCGCCGAGACCCTGCGCGTTACCGTCGAACTCCAGAATCCCGAGGCGCGCCGCCCCGGCCGTCTGCAGGCGCTGCAACTCGTCGCCGGTCAGGCCGGTCGGGTCGGAGCAGACACCGTTGGACGAGACCGAAATCGTAGCGAAATTACTCGACGGACCATTCATGGGGACATTGCGGATGAGATTCGACACGGCGTAGCTGCCCGTCACCGCGATCACGGGCACGTAGCAGCCCTCGACCGCGGGGGGCACTTCGAAGATGATCTGGTCTACACCGACACAGCAGCCGGAACGTCCGGCGTAGCGGACCACCGCCTGCTTGCCGCCGACGTACAGAGTAATCTGACCGAGATCGCCGACCTGCGGCGTAGAGGCTTCGTCGCCCGTGACTGCGCCGAGGCCGGTCGCCCACAGAATTACCAACTGTCCGGGGAGCGCCGGCGTGACCAGGGTGTTCAGCAGCTGGTCCGTCGCGGTCTTGAAGTTCTGCGCAACCGCCGGCCCGGAACCGCCCTCATTCAAGGTGAAGATCCCGACCTTGCGGCTACCCACCACGATGCTCGCCGGGGCGCCGGTCCTCCCAGCATAGGTGACCGACACGGTGGCGGCGCCGAGCGGCGTTCCGGAGGGGAGCAAGGCCGCGATCGCGTGGGCCGACACGTAATAGAGGTAAGCCGCGTGGGCGCCGTCGGCGGCGGACACGGAGACGGAGACTCCCGCCAAAGACGTGGGAAGGGGCAGGCCGGCGACCTGGAGTTCATCAGGCCCTAGACCGTCGCCCTGGATGACGAAGAGCGAGCCTTGCGCGATGCCGCTATCGAGAAAGCCGGCGGGGGCGTAGCTGGCGCTGTTCCGCACGCCATCGGGGGCGATCCGTGGCTGGGCAAAGGCGGCAAGCGCGGCGAAGATCAGATAGGCAAAACAGCGACGGTAGGCCATAGGGTTCCTCAGCGACGAGTATCCGGGGAGCGCTGCGCGAACGGAAGCGGCGGGCGGTAGACAACCAGGTAGACAACCTCGGTGACCAAGCAGAATGAACACGTTCCGGGGGTGAACCGCATCGGGTAAGATAGACGCCGTGACGGATGCCGGACCCAAATCGATCACGCCGGAGGAGGCGTTGGCGGTTCGGGCGGAGCTCGATGCGATGCTGGCGAGCCCGGCGTTTGGGAGCCCCGAGCGCCTGCGGCGGCTGCTCCGCCACCTGGTCGAGAAGGCGCTTGCCGGGGAAGCCGGAGAGCTAAAGGAATACGCCATCGGGCTGGACGTGTTCGACCGCGACGCCAGCTACGACCCGCGGCAAGACTCGACCGTGCGAGTACACGCCGGGAAACTCCGCGACCGGCTCCGCGAGTATTACCTGTCGGCGGGCCGGGACAGCCGGGTCCGGATCGAAATTCCGAAGGGGACGTACGCGCCGGTATTCGCCTTCCCTTCGGCGGTACCGGACACGCCCAAGCGGTCTCTCCGCCGCGGCGTGGTGCTTACGGCGATCCTTGCAGCGGTGGCCGGGATCGCGGCGGGGGCGCTCTGGGAGGCGCGGCGGATGTCGACCCCGCCGCTGGTCTTCTGGCCGGTCAGTTTCCGTCGCGGGATGATCAGCGCGGCGCGGTTCGCTCCGGACGGGCAGACGGTCGTCTACACGGCGGCGTGGGACGGCAGACCGCTGGAGATGTTCCTGACGCGGCCGGAGACTCCGGATGCGCGTTCCCTCGACTTGCCGGGAGCACACCTGCTGGCCGCGGGACCAAATGGGGACCTGGCGGTTGGGGTGGGCGCACGCTATCGAGGCTACTTCCAATTCCAGGGGACACTCGCCCGGGCATCGCTCTCCGGCGGCGCGCCGCGCGAGCTCTTGGGCGAGACGTCGGCCGCCGATATCGGTCCGGACGGAACGATGGCGGTGGTGCGTCGGGTCGGAGGACGCGATCGGGTCGAATGGCCGGCGGGACGGGTCGTGTTCGAAGGGTCGGCCGCAGGGTGGCTCGGCGATTTGCGGATCTCACCGGACGGGAGGCGGATCGCGTTCCTGGTTCATCCCGTGGTCGGCGATAACTTGGGATCGCTGTATGTGGCCGATCGCGGCGGCTCCGCGCGGCGACTGGGCGAGGAGTGGGTCGGAATCCAGGGGACCGCGTGGGAGCATGACGGACGCGAGATCTGGTTCGCGGCGTCGCGTTCGGCGACGGACCACGCCGTCTACGCCATGGGACTCTCGGGACGCAGGCGGACCGTGTGGAGCGGGCCGGAGAACTTCGTCCTGCACGATGTCGCGGCGAATGGGCGGGTCCTCCTGTCGCTCGAGAATGTCCGTCTGCACGTGATGGCGCAGCCGGCCGGCGAAACGGAGGAGCGCGACGTTTCGTTGCTGGATGCCGGATGCTCCTGCGGCCTTTCGCCGGACGGGAGAACGCTGCTGATCGGAGAGTCCGGCGTCGGCGGAGGACCGCACATGTCGGTGTACCTGCGGCGGCTGGACGGCGCGAGTGCGGTGCGCCTCGGCGACGGAATTCCGATGGCGCTCTCACCGGACGGCGCGTGGGCGCTGGCCTTCCGCCACGATTCGCCACAGCACCCGGTGGTGCTGCCGACCGGCGCAGGGAGCGCGCGCGATATCGTCCGCGACGGCGTGCGGTTCGTGGAGCGGGGAGCGTGGCTGCCGGATTCCCGGCGCGTTCTGCTGGTGGGGCGCGCGGGCGATCGTCCGGCGCGGACGTATCTCGCGAGCCTCGACGGCGGCGCGCCCGAGCCGCTGACGCCGGAAGGGATCACCGGCGTCCTGCTCTCCCCCGACGGCGAACGGCTGTTAGTGCGAAGCGGTGCGGGCAGTTGGATGCTGTTCGCGATGCGTGACGGAAAGATGACGCCGGCGGAGGGCCTCGCCAGTCTGAGCCCGGTGGCTTGGAGCGACACCGCGAACGTCGTGTACGCCCGCGGCGGCGAGATTCCCGCGCAGCTCTACCGCGTGAATCTCGCGACCGGAAAACGCGAGGAGTGGCGTCGGCTCAAGCCCGCGGACGCCGCCGGCGCCATGGCCGTCGAACACGTCCAGGTAACGCCGTCGGGGAATGCGTTGGCTTACACCTATTTCCAATTCGACGCGCGGCTGTTTGTGGTCGACGGGCTGCGATAGGTCAGCGACAGAGCGCCTTGGCCTTGGATTCGGGCGGCGAGGGGACAGCGCCCGTCCCGAATCGCGCGCGGTATGCGGAGCTTTTCAGGAGCGCTTCCGCGGCTTGGCGAAGGCCGCTCTTTTCGATGCTCGCGGCGGTGGCGGCGAGGTCGTCGCCGGCGGAACGGCCGAGAATGTGCCGGTACAGCGACTCTGCCTGCGCGGTGGGCCGCAGTCTTTTCAGTCTGTCCAGGTGCTCGTCCGATAACGCGACGGTGCGTACCAGGGCAACCACCGGTTGGCCGCCGCCGATCTCTCGGGTGGCGCGGCTGAACTCCTCGCGTGTCGCATAACGCCCTACGATCTGGTGATAGACGGCGTGGACGACGTTCCCGGCATCGCGCATTCCCGCTTCTGCGCCGCGGACCCTTGCGCCGCTATGAGAAGGGTGAGTGTCGCAGTCCGGACGATCATCGACACCAAAAGTATCATTCCGGACCTGACCGCGTAAAGTCACGTGACCGTATCGCGTCATCGACTCGCCCCGCCCTAGCCGCGTCTTCCCCCGTTTTGCCTATATTCCCGCGCCAAACGCGTTTGGTCCTTCCCATGCGTTAGCCCTATCGCGAAAGGGAACGAACCAGATGAAAACTTTTAGACCCGGGCTCGCGTTGCTGGCAATGGCGATCGCCGGTGGCTTGGCGGGCTGCTCCACTACCACCACGAAAGCCGCCGACGTCACGGCCACGGTCCGCACCGCGCTGGACCAGGCCGGTTTCAAGGACGTCACGGCCGTTCAGGACCGCGACAAGGGCGTGGTCACTTTGAGCGGACACGTGGCGGCGGACGATGAGAAGTTGCGCGCGGAATCGGTCGTCAAGTCGATTGCCGGACAGCAAGTGGTTTCGAACGAGATTGCCGTCCTCCCGCCGGGCGCGGAGGGCGATGCCAAGAAAGTGAACTCGGCTCTGGATAAGGGCATCGAGAGCAATCTGGATGCGGCGCTGATCCGCGAGAATCTGCAAAGCGACGTCAAGTACACGGTTAAGAATCACGTCGTCACGTTGACTGGCGACGTCGATTCGCAAGCGACGCGGCGGCGCGCCGCGGACGCAGCCACCGCGGTCCCGAACGTGCAACAGGTAGTCAACGAATTACAAATCAAGTCTCAGAAAGCAACTTCATCGCACTAAGCACGACTAAGAGGAGGAGAGAAAACGTATGCTTTGGACAATCATCGTAATATGCCTGATTCTTTGGCTGCTGGGGTTTAGCTTCAGCGTCGGCGGCAGCTTGATCCACCTACTTCTGGTAGTGGCCGTCATCGTTCTCGTGTTCAACCTGCTGAGCGGCAGGCGCAGAATTTAGCCGACCGTATCCTTCCAGGCCACCGGACGAAATGAATCTCCTGGAGAGTTCCCGGCGCGATCGATGGGCGTTCGCGTTCTCAGCTCGGGACCGGCTAAAGCGAGTGCTGGCCGGGGCCCTGACGTTGGGCCGGAGAATCCGCGCCAGCCGCTTCGGCAGTTTGCCGTGGCGGCGCGGCGGGGTTCGCGTTTTCGTCTGCGCTGCCATCGTGACCGCTGTTCCGACAGTCGCCGTCCTCTATTACGTCTGCCTGAATCGGACCGGCCTGCCGGACGCGGAGGCATTCAGCCGCTTCGAGCTTCCGACCATCGGCCACGTGTACGACGCCAACGGCCGGCCGCTGATCGAAATGGCATCGGAATACCGGCAGATCACCACCTATGACCACATTCCGCCAGTGGTCCGCGGCGCCGTCCTGGCCGCCGAAGACAAGAACTTTTTCTCGCATAGCGGGATCGATTACCGGAGCTTCTTTCGGGTCTTCTCCAAGCTCAAGAAACAGAATCTGGCAGGACGCCTGACCAAGATGGGAGGACGCGATGCCGCCAACAACGCGGCGATCTTCCCCCAGGGCGGCTCGACGATCACGCAGCAACTCGTGCGCGGCTACTTCCTCAAAGAAATGACCGCCGGGGAGAACAGCGAGGACTTGCAGCACCGTCAAATGCTGCCGCGCGCGCTTTCCCGCGTGATCGGCGCACGCATGGTCAACATGCTGGTCCGGAAGCTGGAAGAGATCCGGCTGTCGCTTTGGATCGAGCGGGAAATGCGCGCGCGTTTTGGCTCGCAGCGCCGCGCCAAGGAAGAGATCCTGGCTCGTTATGTGAGTCTCGTGTATATGGGCAACGGCCAGTACGGCTTTGCCCGCGCGTCGGAATATTATTTCGGCCGGCCGCTCGCTAGTTTCACCGATGACGATGCGGACAAAGCGGCGCTGCTGGCAGGCGCGGTGAAGTCGGCGCGTTACTATGCGCCGAATGTGACCCCCTCCGACCGGGTGCTGCACCGCCGGAACCAAACTCTGGCGCTGATGGCGGCGGGCGGCTTCCTCTCCCCGGCGCGCGCGAAGGCGGCCAGCGAGCGCCCCATCGAGACCGTCGCCCCGCCCAAGCAGACGATCCTGGCGTCCTCCGCGGTGGTGGAGAATGTGCTGCAGGATTTACACGCGCGCCGCTCCGATCTGGGCGAAAAGGACCTGTTGCAGGGGCGCATCCAGGTCTACTCGACCGTGGATGTCCGGATCCAGCAACTCGCGAATGCGGCGCTCGAACATGGACTCACTGCCTATGAGAAGCGACACCCACGCTCCGCCGGCCTGACTCAGGGCTCGGTGGTGGTGCTGAAGAACAGCGACGCCGGCATTCTCGCCGAGACCGGCGGCCGTCAATCCTACCAGGAGCGCTCCAGCCAATACGGCGACTTCAACCGGGTGCGGAAATCGCTGCGGCAGCCCGGCTCCACCATGAAGCCGATCGTCTACCTGGCGGCGTTTCGAACGGGCGACTTCAATCTCGACACCATCGTGCCGGACGAGCCGATCAGCGTATCGAACGGCGGCGCGGACGAGAAATCGATCTCCAACTACGACGGCCAATTCAAGGGCAGGATCCCCCTCCGCATGGCGCTGGCCGAATCGAGGAACGCCGTGGCGGTCTGGATCGCGCAGCAGATCGGCATGAACAACGTCGTGGAGACGGCCCGCCGGCTGGGGATTCAGACGCCGCTGCGCCCGTTCCTCACGACCGCATTGGGCGCGTCGGAAGTGAGCCTGCTCGAGCTGGCGAACGCGTACCGCACGATCGCCTCGGGCACTCTCGCCGAGCCGCACGTGATCCGGAGGGTGGTCTTCGAAAGCGGCGGGGTCCTCGCGGAGAGCGGGGCCGCGGCCTCTCCCGTCAATGTGGACACGGCCGCGCTGGCGCTGATCCAGGAAGGGATGCGCGGCGTGGTCCGGCTGCCGGGCGGCACCGCTCATGCGCTCGATTCGCGCAGCTTTCCGTACGGCGTGATCGGCAAGACGGGAACCACGAACGGGTTCCGCGACGCTCTGTTCGTCGGGTCGACCTACGGGCCGGAAGGGATCACGATCGCGGTTCGCATCGGCTTCGACGATAACCACTCGCTCGGAGAAAACGAGACGGGCGGCCGCGTCGCGCTGCCGGTGTTCAAAGAAATTATGGCCGGCATCTACGGCGCGAAACTGGCCGGACCCGTGCCGCTCTTTCCCGCCGAGATGGAGCAGCGCATCGATCGTTACCTGGGCGTCGAGACGGCGGCGCCGGTCGCGGCCGCCGGCCGGGAGTAGCGCGATATAGTGAGGCTGCGATGACGCTCCTCACCTGGAACCTCCGTCACGATAGCGCGCGTTGGGCTCGCATGGTCGAAGAGATCGCGGCGCACGATCCCGACGTCATCGCCCTGACCGACTGCCGTGCGGACCCGGAAGGGGAACTCCGCGCCGTGTTCGCGGAACGCGGGTGGACTCACTTCGCCTCGACCGCGCCGGACGGAAAGGAAAAGGGCATCGCCGCGTTCGCGCGAACGCCGCTGCGCGCGCTTCCCTGCCCCGCCGCCCCCGACCATCGCGCGCGCTGGCTGGACGTGGAACTTCCAGACTACGGCTTCGCCTTGGGCGTCCTGCGAATCATGGCGGGAGGGTCGAGCCGGCTGCACCCGCTCAGTCTCGAAAAGACCCGGTTTTGGGATGGCGTGGTGCGCGCGGCCGAGGCGCGCCTCGGCGAGCCGTGGCTCCTCGCCGGCAATTGGAACACCGGCGCACAACAGCTCGACGAGACCGGAAAAACGTACGTATGCTCGGAGCATTTTCTGAAGCTCTCCGCGATGGGCTGGACGGACCTCTGGCGCCACCACAATCCCGGCACGACCGAGTGGACGTGGCACTCGACACGGAAAGGCGGCCTGCGCGGCAATGGGTTCCGGCTGGACCACGCGTTCGCGACGCCGTCCCTTCTGCCGCGCGTGACGTCATGCCGGTATTCGCACCGCGAACGTGAGGCGCGGGTGTCGAGTCATTCCATCGTGATCGTCGAAATCGCCACGCCGTAAGCGCCCTTCCCGGATTCGTGCGCTCACTGGCCGACAGCGTGCGTACCTACACGCAGCGTATTTATGTTCACTGGATTCGTAACGGTCCGCGGGGCCCGTCAACATAATCTCAAAGACATCAGTCTCGAAATCCCGCGCGACGCGCTGGTGGTCTTCACAGGCGTATCGGGGTCGGGGAAATCGTCGCTGGCGTTCGGGACGCTCTTCGCGGAGGCGCAACGGCGGTACCTCGAATCGGTATCGCCGTACGCAAGGCGCCTGTTCGACCAGCTCGGCGTGCCGGACGTGGACAGCATCGACGGTCTGCCTCCCGCGGTCGCGCTGCAACAACAGCGGGGCGCGCCGACGCCGCGGTCGTCAGTCGGGAGCGTGTCCACACTCTCGAACCTGCTGCGGATGCTGTACTCGCGCGCGGGAACGTATCCTCCGGGACAGGCAGAGCTTCATGGCGAAGCGTTTTCTCCGAACAGTCCCGACGGTGCGTGTCCGCAGTGCCACGGCCTCGGCCGGATCTACGACGCAACCGAGCGGTCGATGGTGCCCGATGATTCCCTCACGATCCGGCAGCGCGCGATCGCGGCGTGGCCCCCGGCGTGGGGCGGCCAGAATCAGCGCGACATCCTCGTCACCCTCGGGTACGACATCGACCGCCCATGGCGCGAGCTTCCGAAGAAAGATCGCGACTGGATTCTGTTCACTGACGAGCAGCCGACCGTCCCGGTGTATGCGGGCTTCACGCCGGCCGAGACCCGCGCCGCGCTGAAGCGCAAGGAGCCGCCGAGTTATCAGGGCACGTTCACCGGCGTCAAGCGCTACCTGCTCCAAACGTTCGCCAACACCGAGAGTCCGCTCACGCGGAAGCGGGTGCTGCAATATCTGATCGGCGCGTCGTGTCCGTCGTGCGGCGGGAAGCGGCTGCGCCGCGAATCGCTGTCGGTGAAATTCGCGGGGCTCGACATCGCGGAGCTCTCGGCGCTGCCGCTCAAGCGCGTTCACGAACTGCTGCGCCCGACCGCGGAAGGCCGCGCGCCCAAGAAGACGGCGGACCACCCGGAACGCCTCATCGTGGCGCAGCGGATCGCGCAGGACGTCGCTGGCCGGATCGCGATCATGCTCGATCTCGGACTCGGCTATCTCGCACTCGACCGGAGCACGCCGACGCTGTCGCCGGGCGAGTTGCAGCGCTTGCGGCTGGCGACGCAGATTCGGTCCAACCTGTTCGGCGTCGTCTACGTGCTCGACGAGCCGTCGGCGGGACTGCACCCGGCCGACACGGAGGCGCTGCTGGTGGCACTGGAGCGCCTCAAATCGGCGGGGAACTCGCTGTTCGTCGTGGAGCACGAGCTGGACGTGATCCGGCACGCCGACTGGATCGTGGACGTCGGACCGGCCGCGGGCGAGCAAGGCGGCGAGATCCTGTACAGCGGTCCGCCCGCGGGATTGGAGAAGGTGGAAGCGTCGCAGACGCGGCCTTATCTGTTCGTGGATTCGAAGCCGGCGCGGCGCCGTCCGCGAGCCCCGAAAGGCTGGCTCCGATTGGAAGGGGTGACGCGAAACAATCTCCGCGGCGTCGACGTGGAGTTCCCGCTCTCGACGTTGGTCGCGGTGACGGGCGTGTCGGGCTCGGGCAAGTCGAGTCTCGTCAGCCAGGCGCTGGTCGAACTGATCGGGGAACATCTGGGGCGCGACGTTGGCGCGGAAGAGTCCGAGTTTCTGGAGGACGAGCCGGTAGCGGCGGTGGGAGGGAGAATCGCCGGGGGGATGGAGGCGATCCACCGCATGACCGGCGTCGACCAGAAGCCGATCGGACGCACCCCGCGGTCGAATCTCGCGACCTATACCGGACTGTTCGACCACGTGCGGCGGCTGTTCGCGTCGACGAAAACCGCGCGGTCGCGGCGGTACACAGCGAGCCGCTTTTCGTTCAACGTGGCTCAGGGGCGGTGCGAGACGTGCGAGGGCGAGGGCTTCGTATGTGTCGAGCTCCTGTTCATGCCGAGCGTGTACGCGCCCTGCTCGACGTGCCACGGAGCGCGGTACAACGCGAAGACGCTGGAGATCGACTATCGCGGCAAGAACATCGCGGAAGTGCTCGGCATGACGGTCAACACCGCGTACGAGTTTTTCGAGGACGAGCCGCACATCCACCGCTCGCTCGACGTGCTGCGCGAGGTGGGGCTCGGGTATCTGCGCCTGGGACAGCCCGCGACCGAGCTGTCCGGCGGAGAGGCGCAACGGATCAAGCTCGCGACCGAGTTGCAGAGGATTCAGCGCGGCAACACCTTATATGTGCTGGACGAGCCGACCACCGGCCTGCATCCCGCGGACGTCCTGAAACTGATCGCGCAATTGGACCGGCTGGTAGACGCGGGCAATACGGTGGTGGTCGTGGAGCACGATATGGCCGTGATCGCAGCCAGCGATTACGTGATCGATGTCGGTCCGGGCGCCGGCGAAGAAGGCGGGCGCATCGTGGCGTGCGGCAGTCCGGAAGAGGTCGCGAACGTGGCGGGGAGTCGGACGGGGGAGTATCTGGCGCGGGCGCTGTAGGGGCGGCTACGCTCCGACCCGGATCGGCTGCCGCTCGTCGAAGCCCTTCACGATCAGCCAGACCGCGATCGCCGCATATGCAGGCGCGAGCGGCACCGCAAGAATCGTCGCCGGCGGATAGCCCCAGAAGCCGCGCAAGGTAACTCCGCCGATCTGGCCTATGGCGCCCAGGAGTCCGAAGGCCGCCAAGCCGCGCGGGACCAGGCGGGAGCGATAGAGAAAGCCGCACAGCAGAAAAATCCAGGAGCCGGCGACCAGCAGGGCCGAATAGTGGGACCACTTGCGCAGTGCCCCCACGGCGACTGCGACCGTCTGGAATAGCGGCGTATTTGCCGGGTCCCCCGCCGCATACGCCTGGCTCAGCGAAAGCATCGAGAGTAAGTGGGCATTGTCGGCGGCTTGCAGGGCGAAGCCGGCTACCGACAGTGCCAGAAGCCAGTATGCCGCAGCGGAGCTGTACTGGCGAAAGACCCGCAGGGCGGCGCACGAGATAGCAATCGCGAGCGCGCTACCGGCGAAGAGCAGCATCACGGCAATCCGCACCTGGGTCGGCATGCCCGCCGCGACCGAGAGGAAACCCCGCGAAGTTACTAACGGGTCCAACAAGACGAACGGCACGATCAGCCCGCCCGCGAGATGCAACAGCATCAGCACGCCAACGGCGCGCGCGGTGCCCTTTTCCGATTTCATCCGTGTCTCCAGCGGCGCCCGCGAGCGCCACTTCACACGCATACGGCGATGCGAGATTGAAAGTTCCGACTCGATCGTCGGTGACGCAATGAAGGCCGGCCCGCCCGCCGCCACATCGCCGTGACTCGCGCCCGACGCCACCCAGAACGAATAGAGACTGCCGCGCGCTCGCCGTCCTGAACGGCGCGATCCGTCTGCCGTGGATCCGCGGAGTTAGCGGCTCAGTCCGGCCACGGCTAAGGTGGAGCGCTCACCGGGTACTACCGCGATGCAGTACCCCAATGTGCTCCGATGCGGGGCTACCTCCCAAATTTTACGTACGGACGCCCTCCTGTTTTTTCCGGATTTGACGATAACGGAGTAAGAGAACGGCCAACGGAGGTAATACGATGGGGCCAATAGCGCGAGTCACGGCGCTTCGCGGACTTGACCTTTTTTTCGCGGGATTCGCGGTTCTGATCGCGGCCGGCGGCGCATGGATGGCGGCACGCCCGGCCGCGGTCATTCCGGTATCGGTCATTCTCCTCGCGGGCCTGACTGTTCCTTACTGGCACGCACGGCGGTCGCTCGCGAGAGTGGAAGAGATTGCCGCCCAGTTGGGAGCCGCCGCGGCGGAAGTAGCCGCCGCCGCCGAGCAACTCGCGTCGGCGAATGCGACATTGGCGCAGGGAATCTCGACACAAGCCGGTTCCCTGAGCGAGACTTCCGGCACGAGCGAGCTGATGGCGTCCATCATGCGGCAATGCGCCGAATCAGGCCACTGCGCAGGCCAGAAGATGAGCCTGGCGGACGATCTTGCGGGCGAGGTGAACGGCGGACTGGAAGACCTGGTGCGCTCGATCCACGAAAGCACGGCGTCCTCGGCCAAGATCGCGGGCATCACGAAAGTGGTGGAAGAGATCGCTTTCCAAACCAATATTCTGGCTTTGAACGCGGCGGTCGAGGCGGCGCGGGCCGGCGAATCGGGAGCGGGCTTCGCGGTCGTGGCGGACGAGGTGCGGAGCCTGGCGCAACGTTCCTCGCAGGCCGCACACGACATTGCGGAACTCGTCGCGGAATCTACCAGCAAGACGCGGGAAGGCAGCTCGAAGCTCGACCACGTGGCCGGCGCAATGCGATCCCTGATCCAACACGCGTCGGAGGTCAAAACCATCCTTGACGACTTGGTGACGAGCAATGACGAATTGGTGAGGGGAACGGAGCAGATCTCGTCCAGCATGCGGGCGCTTGACCAGATCACGGAGACCGCGGCCGCGACCTCGGAAGAGACGGCGGCGAGCGGCCGGGAAATGAGCGCGCAGGCGGAAGCGATGCAGGAATTGGTTACCAACCTCCGCTCCCTCTCCGGCGCGGCGGCCCAGTATTGAAAGGAAAAATTTCATGGCGAAGAAGGTAATCGACGCGCGCGGGCTGAAGTGCCCACAACCGCAATTGAAGATGTTGACGGAGAGCCACGCGATGGCCAAGGGAGACATTATCGAGGTGGTGGCGGACTGCTCGACGTTTGAAACCGATGTCCGGAGTTGGTGCCAGCGGACCAAGCGCGCGCTGCTCTGGATCCGTCCCGAAGGCTCCGCCAAGCGATGTCAGGTGCAGCTCTGAGGCTCCACCCATGGCCGATAAGCCGAAGTTAGCGATCTATTGGTCGTCCTCCTGCGGCGGCTGCGAAGTCGCCGTCGTGAACCTCCATGAGAAGCTCCTGGACGTGGACGGGCATTTCGACTTCATGTTCTGCCCGTGCCTGCTCGACACCAAGGTCAAGGACGTCGAAGCGCTGCCGGACGGAGCGATCGCGATCACGCTGTTCAACGGCGCGATCCGCACGTCGGAGAATCTGGAGATGGCGCGGCTGATGCGGCGCAAGTCGCAGGTGCTGGTCGCCTTCGGGGCGTGCTCGAGCGGGGGCGGAATCCCGGCGCTGAGCAATCTCTCGAGCCGCGACGAACACTGGCGGACCCTGTATCTCGATGGCCGCTGCGGCTCTTCCCCGGCGCTTCCCCAAACTCGCTGGAGCGTCCCGGAGGGCGAACTGGAGCTGCCGGAATTCTTCGCGGCGGTCGGGACGCTCGCCGATGCGGTCGAGGTGGACTACTTCGTGCCTGGTTGTCCGCCTGAGCCCGCCAGGGTTTGGGACGTGGTGGAGGCGATCATCGAAAAGCGGCCACTCCCGCCGAAGGGCAGTGTCCTCGGCGGTGGCGTATCCTCTGTCTGCCGCGAGTGCTCCCGCGAGAAGAAGGACAAGAGCATCGCGCGGTTCTTCCGTTCGTACGAAATCGAGCCGGATGCGGAGCAGTGTCTCCTGGACCAGGGACTGCTTTGCATGGGGGTCGTAACGAGGGACGGATGCGGGGCCATGTGTCCGCGGGTGAACGTCGCTTGCACGGGCTGTTATGGACCCGCGGAAGGCGTCGCGGACCAGGGTGCGAAGATGCTGGCGGCGCTCGGCTCGGTGCTGGACACGGGCGATCGCAAGGGCAGAACGGAGGCGCAACTGGCCGCATCGGCCGATGCCGCCGCGGTCGGAATTCCGGACCCGGCGGGCGCGCTCTATAAGTTCAGTCTGGCGGCGTCTCGATTACGCGGGAGGCGGCAGTGAGACGGGTCAGCATCAACCCGGTAACCCGACTGGAGGGACACGGCAGGATCGAGATCTTTCTCGACGACGCCGGGAACGTCGCGAATGCGTACTTCCAGGTTCCCGAGCTGCGCGGCTTCGAGCAGTTCTGCGTCGGGCGCCGCGCCGAAGACATGCCGGCAATCACGAGCCGGATTTGCGGCGTCTGCCCGGAGGCGCACCACCTGGCCTCTGTCAAGGCTCTCGACGAGGTTTTCGACGCCTCGCCGCCACCCGGCGCGCGGAAGATCCGCGAGCTGCTGTACATGGCGTTTTTCGTCACCGATCACACTACGCATTTTTACGCGCTCGGGGGTCCGGACTTCATTGTGGGGCCGGATGCGCCGCCGTCGGAGCGGAACCTTCTCGGCGTCGTCCGCAAAGCGGGGCTGGACGCCGGCAGGGCGGTCGTCGCGTGCCGCGCGCGCAACCACCGCGTGATCGAGTTGCTCGGCGGACGCGGCATTCATCCGGTGGGTGGGCTACCGGGAGGATGGAGCCGGCGGGTGACCAAAGAGGAGTGCGCCGGGATGGCGCAGGCCGCGCGCGAGAACGTCGACTTCGCCCGATTCACCCTCGGCCTTTTCGAGAAGGTCGTCTGGGGTAATCCGGCGTATCGCGAACTCCTGGAGTCCGACGTGTACTGCCATCGCACGTACTCGATGGGCACGGTCGACGGGCAGAACCGGCTGGCGCTGTACGACGGACAGATCCGCGTCGTGGACCCGGATGGCGGCGAGTTCGCCCGGTACGACGCGCGCGATTACCGGGAGCACATCGAAGAGCACACGGAACCGTGGACGTACCTGAAATTCCCGTATCTGAAGGGGGTCGGCTGGAAGGGAATGCGCGATGGCGCCGACAGCGGCGTTTACTCGGCGACACCTCTGGCGCGGTTGAACGCGGCAGACGGGATCGCCACGCCTTTGGCGCAGGAGGAATTCGAGAAATTCCTGGCGGCGTTCGGCGCGAACGCGGCCGGCGGGCGGCATCGGCCCATCCACCACCGGCTGGCCACGCACTGGGCACGGCTGATTGAGTTGCTGTACGCCGCGGAGCGGATGCAGGAGCTCGCGGAAGATCCCGAAACGCCCTCGCCGCAAGTGCGGACGATTCCGGAGAGAATCGCCGGCATCGGTGTCGGGTGCGTCGAGGCGCCGCGCGGCACGCTGATTCACCACTACGAAACGGACCAGGAAGGCATCCTGACGAAGGTCAACCTCATCGTCGGCACGACCAACAATCACGCCGCGATCTCGATGTCGATCCGCAAGGCGGCGGAGCGGCTGATTCACGGCGGCGAGGTGGTCGAAGAGGGCCTGTTGAACCGCGTCGAAATGGCGTTCCGGCTGTACGACCCGTGCCTCTCGTGTGCGACTCATTCCCTGCCGGGCGAGATGCCGCTGGTGGTGACCCTGCGCGGGCCGGCTGGCGAAACGCTGCGCACGCTGCGGCGGGATGGGTGAACCCGCGATGAGCACGGTCATCGTGGGCTTGGGGAACCCGGTGTTGACCGACGATGCGGTCGGTTTGACGGTGGCGGCGGAATTGCGCCGGCGCCTGGCGGGACGCGCGGGGATCGAGGTCGTGGAGTTATGCGCGGGCGGGCTGCGGCTGATGGAGGCGCTGGCCGGTCACGAGCGCGCCATCTTGATCGACGCGATCGAAAGCGGACGGCCGGCGGGTACGATCGTGAGGCTCGGGATGGCGGACTTGCCGCTCACGCGGAGCGCGTCGTCGTCGCACGACGGGAGCCTCGCGGCCGCCTGGGAACTGGCGCGCGCGATCGGGTTGCGCATCCCATCCGAGGTGTCCATCTGGGCCGTGGAAGCCGCCGACGTGCAGACGTTCGGCGAGCGGCTGACCGGCGCCGTGGAACCCGCGGCACGCCGGGTGGTCGAGGAGATCTTGTGCGAGTTGGGGCATGGCGATCCGCCGGCCCAAGGAGAACTGGATGAAGACCGGCGTATATCTGTGTAGCTGCGGGTCGAGTCTGACCGAGCGGATCGACTTCGAGCGGACTGCCGCTGAATTGGGCCGAATCCCGGACGTCTACGTGAAGTCCGCGGAATTTCTCTGTGCCGAAGACGGGAAGCAGTGGCTGGAGGCGGATCTCACGGCGGAGCGTCCGGACCGGGTGGTCGTAGCGGCGTGCTCGCCGCGCGAGTACGAGCCGGCCTTTCGCGGCGTCCTGGAGAGGGCCGGGATCAACCCGTATTTTCTGCAAATGGCGAATATCCGCGAGCAGGTGGCTTGGGTGACTCCGGATGTGGACGAGGCGACGGCGAAAGCGGCCGCGCAGGTCCGCGGCGCAATCGCGCGCGTCGGGGAGCATCGCCCGCTCGAGAAGATTCAGGTCGAAGCGTCCGCCGACGCGGTGGTAATCGGGGCCGGCCCGGCCGGTCTGAAATGCGCTTTGGCTTTAGCCGAAGGCGGGCGCAAGGTCGTGCTGGTCGAGCAATCGCCCGCGCTGGGCGGTCTGCCGGCGCGGTTCGAGGACGTATTCCCGAACCTGGAGTGCTCCCCGTGCATGCTCGAGCCGCTGTTGGGCGAAGTGCTGCACGGTCCGCACTCCGGAAATATCGAGATCCTCACGCTGGCGGAGGTGGTGGCCGTCGCCGGGTACTACGGGAACTTCGCTGTTTCGATTCGCGTGGCGGCGCGTCATCTCGACGTCGAGAAATGTATCGGCTGCGGAGAATGCATTCCCCCCTGCCCCGTCGGCTGGCCGAACGAGTTCGATTACGGGCTGAGCGAGCGCAAGGCCATCGCGCTGCCGTTCCTGGGCGCGCTGCCGAACGTCCCGTTTCTCGACGAAGGCCGCTGCCTTCGGTGGAACGGAGAAGACTGCACGCTCTGCCGCGACGCCTGCCCGGTGGAAGACACCCTCCGCTTCGACGAAGCGCCCCGCTTGGAGCAGCGGAAGGCTGGCGCGATCGTGGTCGCGATCGGCGCGTCGTTATACGATTGCGGCGGGATGCCCGAGCTTGGGTGGGGTGTGATTCCGGGCGTCTACAACAGCCTCGAATTCGAGCGGCTGCTGGCGTCCAACGGACCGGGCGGCGGCGAACTGCGCGGCCCCGCTGGCGGACCGCCGTCCAGCGTCGCGATCGTTCACTGCGTCGGAAGCCTGGACGAGCAGCGGCAGCCTTACTGTTCGGCGGTCTGCTGCCGGTACGCGCTCAAGTTCGACCGTCTGATCGAAAAGAAGCTTCCGGGCGCGCACGTTCACCATTTCTACCGGCAACTCGTCGTTCCGGGCAAGGAGGGCGCGGCGCTCCTGGCGGCGGGGCAAGAGAATCCCCGCGCAGGATTCACCCGCTATGACCGTGGGTCTGGGCTGCGGGTGGCGCGCGCGGGTGAAACGGCGGCCGTGGAGTTTACCGACGCCTTCGGCGAAGCGCAGTCGGTTGGCGCGGATTTAGTGGTGCTCTGTCCGGCGGTGACCGGACCGGAGGACGGCGCGCGGCTCGGCCGGATTCTGGATGCTCCTTCCGACCGCTTCGGATTCTTCGAAGAGCTGCACGGGATCATGGACGCGGTTCAGAGCACGACACGCGGCATCTATCTGGCCGGAGCGTGCCAGGGACCCATGGATATTCAGCAGTCGGCCGCCCGCGGGATGGCTGCCGCCGGTCACATCCTGTCGGGGCTGGCGCCGGGCCGGAAGCTGGACGTCGAGCCGATCACCGCTTCGGTGGATGAGTCGCGGTGCTCGCTATGCCGGACCTGCGGCCTGGTGTGTCCCTACCACGCAATTTGGTACCCGGCGGAGGCGGCGAGCGCGCGGGTGAATGCGGTGCTCTGCCATGGCTGCGGCACGTGCGTGGCGGCGTGTCCGGCCGGCGCGATCGTCGGCAATCACTTCACCAACGAGCAGATCCTCGCCGAATTGGAGGCGGTCCTACAATGAGTGGCAGCAGCGTTTTCGAACCGAAGATCGTGGGTTTTCTGTGCAACTGGTGCTCGTACGCGGGCGCCGACAAGGCGGGCGCGGCTCAACTGGCGTATCCGCCGAACGTGCGGATTGTCCGCGTGATGTGCAGCGGGCGCGTCGATCCGCAGTTGGTACTGGAAGCCTACCGCCACGGAGCGGACGGCGTCCTCATCCTCGCCTGCCACCCCGGAGACTGCCACTACAAGGAAGGAAACTACCGGGCGATCCATCGCCACAGACTGCTTCTAAAGCTGCTGCGCCAGTTTGGGGTCGAAGAGGAGCGTTGCCGCTTCGATTGCGTCTCGGCGGGGGAAGGCGAGAAGTTCGTCCGGGTCGTCACCGAAATGGTGGAGACGCTCCGGGGGTTGGGGCCGCTCGAAGGGGAGAGGGGAATTCCGTCTGCACGTTCCGCCTCGGTTCTGCGTCTCTAGCCACAGATGCCGCGCTATCTGCTCGCGCTCACGCTTTGTTCGGCGGCGCTCGCGCAGAAGGCCTTCGACGTCGCATCCTTCAAGCCGGTCCGCTTAGTCGAAGGCGCGGACTACAATAGCGAGCGCATCGTCGCCCACCCCGGCACGTTGAGCATGAGCAACATTCGGGTGCGGACATGTATCCAGTGGGCGTACGGTCTGCACGCCTATGAGCTCACCGGCCCTGCGTGGCTCGGCGAGGCCAACAATTACCATTCCGCTCCCCGGTTCGAGATCCTCGCCAAGGCCGGGCCCGAGACCCCGGTCGCCGACCTCCGCCTGATGCTGCGGACGCTTCTCGTGGAGCGATTGAAGCTTGTGGTCCACCGTGAGACTCGGGAACTCGCGTCATGGGTGCTGACCATTCCAGATGGCCACAAACTGAAGCCTCCTACGGACCCGGATGGCGATCTCCATCTAAATCCCACTACGACCGGTCTCGTAGTAGAAAATGCGTCCGTCGAAGAGTTCGCGGACATCATCTCTGGTCCGCTGCACTTCCCCGTGGTCGACCGGACGGGTGTGGCTGGCCGTTTCAACTTCTCCCTGGATCTCTCGCGGTACCCCGTCGGGAACGAGAACGAATACTATTTCTCTAGGGCGATTCGGGAGCAGCTCGGGCTCAAGGTCGAGCGGCAAAAGCTGTCGATCGAGATGCTCGTGGTGGATAGCGGCGAGAAGAGTCCGACCGAGAACTGAGTTCCGCACATCGTCGGACTTAAGCGGCGCGTTTCACCGAGATTTCCAGCTTTTGTCCGAGAGCCGCAAATGCGCTCTCCAACTGATCGAGGCGCGTCCGATTCCGAAAACTAAAAAGGCGATCGACGTTGGTCTTCGCGATTCCCAGCCGGGACGCAAGTTCCGTTTTCGTGATCCGTGACGCGCGGAATGCCCGATAGAGTTCCACCTTAACCCCAACGATCGCCGGCAGATCGATCATGCGGAGGCCCCGACCCCCGCGCTTTCGAGGAGTTGGGATGTCCTCGCCGACTCGGATGTAGTGCTCGAACAGGGTGACGAGCGCATCCTGGGCCATCTCGACGCCTCCGCGCTCGTCTTCGGCCTGGGTAATCGCGCCTGGAACGTCGGGAAAAGTGATGACGACGCCGCCTTCCTTTGCGGGCGTGAACAGCGCTAAATATTGCATCGCTACTAGTCCTCCCGGATTCCCAATTGCCTGAGAATCGCCCGGTATGTTCCGGTCTTGATTTCCTTAGCCGGATGCCGAGGCATCGTGACGGCCTTCCCGGTTGTAGATGATCACGGTGTGTTTCCTGCCCTCTTCGAACTTGCAGCCGAGAGCTGACAGTTTCCGCTTTAGCTCATTGGCCGTCACCCCTCAATGGTAATCAAATTTAATAACTTTATCAATTTGGCTCGCTTCGCGATGGCTTCCCACACCCGGCCTAATTCGCGGGACGCGATTGCGCCCCATGTGGTAGAGTGATGGTTTCATTAGACTTTTCGGTCTCGCATGTCCGAACAGATCCTGCTGCAAGGCAAAATCCTGGGCACAGAAGAGTTCCTTTTGGCCGGTTCCGGCGAAGGACGTTCTGCGCGATCCGCGGGCGAAGACCTGTTAGCCGGTCGCTCTCAGTGGATCACCCTCCTGTGTGAGGCGCTCCCGCGCGCCCTTTTGGCCGAATTCGGGCTGGCGCGCATCCTGCTCGGGTCGAGCGGCGGGGGCCAGTTCCTCCTCGTCCTCCCCGGCGAACAGCGCGAGCCCGCCGACACTTTCCTCGCCGCGGCCGCGCGCCAGATCCAAGAGCTCAGCGGCGGCATCGTCAAACTCATCTGGGCCTCCACCGACAATCTCGGAGACTGGTCCGTCATCCGACGCCGACTGAACGAGTCGCTCGAGGGGCAGAAGAACGCTCCCTTGGCAGGCGTCGGCGCCGCGGCATTCACTCCATCGGCCGCCCCGAACCGGTCCGACGCGGACCAGTATTTCGCTAAGGAGCTAGGCGCGAAGGTGCGGCAGGCGTCGTCGATCGGCTGGTCGCCCGACAATCCAGGGAAGGTCGTGGCCGGCGAGGGCAAGCACACCTGGCCGATCACCTCGAACCTCTCGCCGGACGGGATCATGCTGGCGCGGCACGCAGCCCCATCCGACGACGGGAAGGCAGCGGCGCCGGTGCAGACGCTGGGACGGCGGGCGCAGGGACGGTCGGCGTGGGGCGTGCTCCGCGGCGACGTCGACAACTTCGCGCTGCGGCTGCGGCGCGTGAACTCGATCGAAGATTTCGTCCCCGTCTCGGTGCTGTACAAGCAGTTCTTCGCGGGTGAGCTCGAAGTACTGTGCTCGCTGCCGGAGTTCTGGCGGAAGGTCAGCATCATCTACACGGGCGGCGACGATTTCGCGGTCTACGGTTCGTGGGACGCGCTGATCGCGCTGGCGCGCGAAGTGCAGCGGCTGTTCCACCGGTTCACCGAAGAGAATCTGAAAGAGTATCCGGGGCCGGAGGGCAAGACCATTTCGATGGCGATCGCGCTGGCGCCGGAGACGTATTATCCGCTGGCCGCGGTGTACGAAGAGGCGGGGCGCAATCTCGACCTGGCGAAGTCGTCCGACCGCGATTGCATCTATCTGCTCGGCAAAATTCTGGAGTGGCGGCATCTCAACGACGCCGCCGATCTGAAGGACACCGTGACGCGGCTGGTCCAGGACTTCCGGATGTCGCGGCAGTTCCTCTACCAACTGAGGAGCCTGTACCGCCGGCAGGCGTACGGCGAGCGCGCCGACGCGAAGGGCGCGTGGCGGTTCCAGCGGCGGTTCAATCGCATTCTCAGCGGCACGCGCGACCGCGAATTTCAAAAGCTGCGCACGCATTTGATCAACGAGCTGATGGGACGGCGGTCGACCGAAGTGAAGTTGCGGCCGTCGGGTCTGGTGGCGCTCGAATGGGCGAGATTGGTGACTGAGGTATAGCATGGCGGACGAACAGCAAGCACAAACACAGGGGCCGGGGACTGGGGGCCAGGGGCCGGGGGGCGGTCGTGGTCCTGGTGGCGGTCGTGGTCCTGGCGGCGGAGGCGGCCGTGGCGGACCGGGCGGCGATCGCGGACCTCGTCCCGGCGGTGACCGCGGCGAGCGTGGTGGAGATCGCGGCGGCGACCGCGGCGACCGGCGCGGCAGCGATCGCCCCGGCGGTGACCGCGGCAGGTTCGAAGGCCCGCCCGAGATCGACCTCGAAAAGCTGATCAGCGACAGCTTGTACCTCGACAACCAGGCCCACTCCATCGTGAGCCGGATGCGCGATATGGATTCCGGGACGAAGAGCCAGTTGCGGCGGCTTTACAGCGCGGTGCGGCGGGCGATTCGCGCCCCCGAGAACGAGCGGCAGCACGAGTTCGTCATGCTGCGCGCGCGGCTGGCGTACACGATCGCGCGCCACGGCCTGCGCAGCCTCGACCAGCTCGAAAAGCTGCTGCTGCAGGTCACGCGCAAGAACGATATCCGCGGATACGAACGGTTCAAGGACCTTTTCGAGGCCATCGTGGCCTACAACGAGTAAGAGCATGAGCGCACATACCGCACAAACCGAGTTGAAACTGATCGGGAAGCTGATTCTCGAAGGCGATCTGCATTGCGAGACGGGCCTGCACGTGGGCGCCGGCAAGGGCTCGCTCGAGATCGGCGGGTCCGACAACCCCGTGGTGAAGGACGCGTTCGGCCGGCCGTACGTGCCGGGCAGCTCGTTGCGCGGGAAAATGCGCGCGCTGCTGGAGCAGTCCTCGGGCCTCGCGGTGCCGAGCGAGTTGGTGTACCTCTCGCGGCGCAAGGGCCAGGAGGTCCGCATTCACCAGAGCGACCGTCCCGACGACGACATCTGCATCCTCTTCGGACGCAATCCGGGCCGCATGGAGCGCGTGCAGGGCGAGACGCTCGACACCAGCCAGGCGACGCCGGCGCGGCTCGCGGTCTTCGACGCGCCGCTCGATCCCGAGAGCATCACGGCGCAGATGCGCGAGAACCTCGACGACGAATTGACCGAGGTGAAGAGCGAGAACGCCATCGACCGCATCACGTCGCAGGCGAATCCGCGGACGCTGGAACGCGTCCCGGCCGGCGCGCGGTTCCGCACCCGGTTCGTGATGGACGTGCTGTGCGAAGAGGACGCGCCGCTGTTCGGCCGCGTGCTCGAAGGGCTGCGATTGCTCGAAGACGATTCGCTCGGCGGCGGCGGCTCGCGCGGCAGCGGGCGCGTCAGCTTCGCGAATCTGCGGCTCGTCTGGCGCGGACGGAACTACTATGCGTCCGGCGCGGCGGAAAAAGAGATCGCGGCCGGCGCGACGCTCGGCGCCATCCAGAGCGCTGTTACTGAGTCGGGCTTCAATTTCACGAACGAGGGTTGATGAATCCGGGACTGGTCGTCAAGCTGCGGCCCACCGGACCCTGGCGCATTGGACCGGATTCGGGCGCGCGCAACAAAGTCGACGCCATCTATCACAGCGACACGCTGTATGGGGCGGTGACGTCCGCCATGGCGCGGCTGGGGTCGCTCGACGAGTGGCTCGGCGCGACGGCGCGGGCGGCGGCGTCCGCGGTGTGTTTCGGCTCGTGCTTCCCGTTCGTCGAGGAGATCGGATTCGTCACGCCTCCGCGGACGGTGTGGCCGCCGACCTCGCCGGGCATGCTGGCTGCGCGCATCCGTTGGAAGAGCGCGCGGTTCGTGCCGTTGGGAATCGTGGGAACGATTCTGGCGGGCGAGAAGCTGGACGATAGTCAGTGGGCCGTCGATGGTCCGAGCGGGTGCCTCTTGCCCTCCGGACGTCTCGGACCGTTTCGCATGGGACTGCGCGGAACGCCGCGGTCGACCGGCTGAGCGGATCGATCGAGAAGCACTCCACGGCGTGTTTGGAATTTCGCAAGGGCGCGGGACTGTGGACCGTAGTGTCGTTTGCGGACGACGCGGCGCGCGAGCGCTGGTCCGACCCGGTGAAGGCGGCGTTCCGGCTGTTGGCCGATAGCGGCTTCGGCGGAGAGCGGTCGCGAGGCTGGGGACGCTCGGAAGCGCCGGAGTTCGTCGAAGGATCGCTGCCGGACATGATGTTGGGGACCGGAGGACCGCTGTCCCGAGCGCCGAAAAAGCGGCGGGAGAAGCCGGCGAAAGCGGCCGAGACTCAGGGGCCCGAAGCAGGGGTCGGGGGCCAGGGGCCGGGGGCCGGGGATGAGCCGAGTCCCGTCGCGCCCGTAGAGCCGCCTACTGAGGAGCCCCCTGTTCCACCCGTGGAGGAACCTCCGGTGGAAGAACCGCCGCTGAGTGAGCCTCCAGCCGAAGCCCCCCCCGTCCAAGAACCTCCGGTCGAAGAGCCGCCTGCCGAGGAACCCGAGCCGCTCGAAGAAGCGTCGCAGCGCGAGAAGCCCGACGTAGCCGGCTTTTCGATGTCTCCGGATGAGGACACTCCGGAACCGCCGGCAGAACCCGCGTTGTCCGACGTACCCGTGGAAGCCGTGCCCGAACCCGTCGCTGCCGAACCGGCGGAGGCGACTCCCCCGGCCCCCAGCCCCCACCCCCCGGCCCCAGAACCGGCCCCCGAGCGCGCCCGCGGCGGCCAAGCCTACTGGCTGCTCTCTCTCTACACTCCGTCCGCCGACGACACGGTCGATTGGTCTCGCGGGAGCTACTCCCTGGTCCACCGCGCCGGCCGCGTCGACACTTCCGGCGACCTGAAAAAGCACATCTCGATGGTGACCGAAGGTTCGGTCGTCGTCGCCTCGCAGCCGCCCCGTGGCGCAGCTCCCGATGTCGCTCCCGAAGGTTGCGCGCATCCCGTCTTCCGCGCCGGGTTCGCAGTCGCGATTCCCATTGGGGAGGCGAGCTAATGCGCTACCGACTCACCACCGTAACGCCCCTGCTCGTCGGCGATGGCCGCAAGCTGAGCCCCATCGATTACATGGTCTGGAAGGACCAGGTCAACGTCCTCGACCAGTGGCGGATCTTCCGTCTGCTGGCCAAGGGTCCGCGCCTCGAAGGCTACCTCACGCAGTTGAAGAAGGCCGACCGGCTCGACTTCGCCTCGTGGGGAGGCTTCGCGCAGAACTACGCCGAGCGGCGGATTCCGTTCGAAAACGCGGCCTCGTCGACCTATTGGAATCGCGCGCCGCACGAGAGCCTTCACATTCCGACATTTGCGTCCGGCGCGTCGGGCGCATATCTGCCGGCGACCGCTATCAAAGGCGCGCTGCGCACCGGCATGCTTTTCGCGAACTGGCGCGAGGGTTTCCTGCAGGAGACGCGCGAGCGGGTCAAGGCCGACCGTCCTCCGCGACGTCCGGCGGAGGCGCTCGAAGACAAGGCGCTCGGCTCGGGCGGCGCCAGCCGCATGCGGTATATCGGCGTGGGCGATTCGGGCGTAGTCGGTTCGAACGTCTTCCGCGTCTACCTGCTGCGCACGTCGACGCTCGTGCCCAAGGGCTCAAACCTCACTCTCGGCTGGAAGACGAGTCCGCGCGGCGCCGTCGACGGCGCGCGTCCCGACGACAGCACGCCGGCGTTCGCCGAGATGGCCGCTCCCGGCACCGAGTTCACCGGACATTGGGACGAGAAGAAGTTCTTCCTCCTGCCGGAGATCCGGCGCTCCGTGCGCTGGCCCGAGGGCTTCGACCGCACCCGCATTTTCGACGCGGCCAATGTCTACGCCGCCGGATTGATTGCGGTGCAGCGGCAGTACGCCTCGGTCGCCGGCATGGGCCTGCTCGACCAGAATCTCGCCGCGCTCGAAGAGCGGCTGGAGTCCGCGAAGGCGAAAGGGTCGTGCCTCCTCTGCCTCGGCTGGGGCGGCGGCCTGACCACCAAGAGCGCCTGGCTCGACCCCGGCAATCCGGAGTATCGCCAGATTCTCGAGCCGTACCAGATCTACAACCGCGCCCTCGCCTCGCAGTTGCCGTTCCCCAAGACGCGCAAAATCGTCTTCCTCGGGAACCGTCCCGCGACGCTGCCCGGCTGGGCCGAACTCGCCATCGACGACTAATCTCGCGGGTGCCACTTGCGCTACGAGTAAATTAGTGCTACATCATGTAGCGATGCGCCTGTTTCTCCTTCTTCTCGCCTCCCTGGCGTTCGCGCAAGAGAACGCCCCGACCATCCCGTCGCTCCTCACCGAAGGCACCACCGCCTACATGAAGAGCGACTACGAAGCCGCTCGTCAAGCATACTTGAAGGCTTGGGAACTGGCGCAGCAGACGCCGCCCACGGACCCCATCCGCTACGACGTCCTGAAGCGGCTCGTCGGAATCCGCGCGGCCGCCGGGGAGTTCGCCGACGCCGACAACTTCCTCCAGATGGCCCTCAACTGGAAGGAGAACCAATACGGCACGAACGATCTCCGCCTGGTCGACGACCTCATCCAGTCCGTGAACCTCTGCCGCGGGATGAAGGACTTCGAGCGCGCATCGCTGATCCTGACGCGTGTGATGGGCATCCACCGGTCGAACGGCGGCACCGAGAACGCGGTCTACGCCGACGATCTCAGCCGCATGGGCCTGATCAACATGGAGAAGAAGAATCTGCAGTCGGCGATCGTATGGTTCAACCAGGCGATCTCGCTGCGGACGAAGGTGGCGGGTCCCCTCGACGTATCGCTGATCAACGACCTCGACCGCGTCGCCGGAGCGCACATCGTGGTGCGCGAATACGGCGGAGCCGAGGAGGCGTACCGCCACGCGCTCATCATCCGCGAGACGCTGCTCGGGAAGTTCGATGCCGACCTGATCGCGACCGTCGACGGTCTGGCGTACTCGCTCTTCGGACAGAAGAAGTTCGACGAGGCCGAGGTCCTGTACAAGCGGCTGATCGGACTGTGGGAGAAGTCGGTGGGCGACGACCATCCGATGGTGGCGCTCGCGCTCGACAAGGTCGCCACGTTCTACGCGGAGCAGAAGAAGTTCGACCAGGTGAAGGAAGCGGACGAGCGGTCGCTCGCGATCCGCGCGCACTTCCTCGCGGAGGGTCTGGGCAGCGCCGCCACGGAGCAGATCGCCGAGGGCAATAGCGAGCCTGCCATCGCAATGTACAAGCGGGCGCTGATGGTGATGGACCCGCCGTCGCCGGTCTACGACGAGATGCGCAAACAGATGGAGGAGATCGTCAAGGGCATGACCGCGCAACAGGCCACCAAGCCGCTCTCGAAGGCGCCGCCGCGCAAGACCACCACCAAAAAACAGTAGCTCTGATACAATCTCCCGCATGAAGCGGAACATTCTTTTGACGGGGCTCATTCTCCTCATCGCGGGCTTGGCCTCGGCGGCCGACCTCACCGGAAAGTGGCAGGGCGCGTTCACATTCCAGGATCAGTCGGTGCCGTTAACGCTCGAACTGAAGGGCGCGGACACGGTCACCGGAACGATCACGGGAATGCCTTCGGGCGCCGCAGAGATCAAGGACGGCAAGCTGGACGGCGACAAGCTGACCTTCTGGATCATGATCGAGTACCAGGGAAGCCCGGTCAAACTCGTCTATAAAGGGACGGTCGCCGGAAGCGAAATCAAGTTCGCGTTCGGGACGGAAGACGGGGCGTGGGGGACGGAGTTCACTGCCAAGAAGTCCTAAAAGCATTCTCTCGCAAAGGCGCAAAGCCGCAAAGAAGACCAACACCTTTGACGGTCTTTTGTGTTCTTTGCGACTTTGCGCCTTTGCGAGAGATAAGCCTTTTTCCCCTACTTGCACGACTCTTCCGGATACCGACATAACGCCCGTTTCTTCCCTGAGATTCTCGCTGGCGCTACGCCTTCCTCCACCCAGCGCTCGACCGCCGAATTGATCTCTCGCAGCGCTTCGGGCGAGTCTCCGGGACCCCCTCCGCAGTGCTGCATTCCCGGGATCATGTACAGACGGACGAACTCGTCGGGGTTCCGAATTTGCCGGTAGTAGTCGATTGTGGCCAGCGGCGTGATCGCGGCGTCGCTCCAGCCGTGGTAGATGATCAGCTTCCCACCTCTCGCCGCGAACTTGCTCATATCCGGATCGTTCGAGTTGAAGATGCGCGCGAGTTCGTCCGCCTTCGCGGTGTCGCGATCCGCTTGGAACGTGTGATAGTCCCACGCCGGATCGCCATATACGATCTTCCCGAAGAAGTTCGTCCCAAACGCGTACATCAGGCTGTTGCCGGGCGCATTGCCCGTGATCCACGACGCCCACCCGCCCGCGCCTGTAATTCCGCCGACCACGTAGCCGGGGAAGATCTGGCCCTTCGAGCCTTTCGTGCCGGCGAGGATTTTCTCCAGCGCCGTGACCTGTGGGGCCGTCAGGCATGTGTCGGCATCCGCGTCCTTGCACAGCAATGACGCCGGCTTGAATCCGCATTGATCGGGATGGTCGATGATGCCGTCTTTGCCGCAGGCGGCCAGCGTGGCCGCTTCGATCGTCCGCAGCTTCGCGGGCGGAATCCAGGCGCCCTCTGCATTCACAGCCTGAGTCGTCGTGACCGCGTTCGCGAGCAGGTGGGTCCAGTTGTTGGCCGGCGCACCGGCGACGATCCCGTCGTAATCTTCGGGATAGCGCTGCGCCTCCATGAGCGCCTGCCGACCGCCATTCGAGCACGAGTCGAAGTACGACTTCTTGGGACCGCTGCCGTAGAACGCGGCGATCGCGGCCTTGGCCGCCACGGCCGTCTCGTGGATCGCTCGATACCCGAAGTCCACGACCCGTTCCCGATGGCCGAGCGCCCAGGACGCGTCGGTGCCTCCCGCTTCATGACCGGTGTCCGTGGACGCAGTCGCATAGCCGCGCCGGACCAGACCCGCCAGAGCGGGGGTCGAGATCGAACCCGCGAAGCCGCCGTTGCCGACCCCTGCGAACTTCCCGTTCCACTTCTCCGGCATCCAGATCTCGAACCGGATGTCGGAGTCGGACGTAGGCTTCAGAACACCGGCCACCCGGCAGTAGGCGGGAGTCTCGGCGGCCGCCGGAACGAGCGCCGCCGTCTGGATCGTCGCGTGGGGAATCTTGAGCGTCGCGAGGCTGTCGCATGTCGCGGCCGCCAGCGGCAGCGCCGCCGCCAGCACGAGGACGGCTCGCAGTATCACTTCCGCGCCACCAGCACGCGCGAGGGATAGAAGCCCTGGCGCACCATGCGGTCGTGGAGGATCTCGAACCGCATCGAATCGATCAGCTCAGGGACGCGCTGCTCCACCTGCCGCCCCCAGAATGCCGGAGCGATTTTGCCGAGCACCTTGTAGAACGCATTGAACACCGCGGTGTTCTGCCCGATCAGGACGAGCGTCAGTTTCCCGTTCGAGCGCAGGATGCGGCGGAATTCGCTGAGGGTGCTGACAATGTCGTCGCCGGAGAGTAGTTCGAGGAGATAGCAGCAGAAGATGGCGTCGAACGAGTCGCTGCGGAAGGGCATATTGCGGGCATCGACGGCCTGGCAGTGCGTGCTCGCCGCCGGGAAGCGCTTACGCGCGAGGCGCTGGGTGCGGGCGGCCATATTCGGCGAGAGGTCGACGCCGAAGGTGGCGCCGGAGGCATTGGCGCGCACCAGGCGGCGGAACATCTCTCCCGACCCGGTAGCCACCTCCAGGACCTTCATCCCGTCGCGCAGCCCCGAAACGCTCAGAGCGGCCCGGTGGGCGCGCGAATGGAAGAACATCGTGGAGAGGGGATACACCGCGGCGAGGCGGTCATACACACGGCGAGTCCGTCCGGCAAGGTTGGCCGGGAGTGCGTTGACGGGCCATGCGGTCATCGATTCTTCGATTCGGTTCAAATGGGTCTCCTATTTACGAAACAGCCGCGAGATCGGTGTGCAACTCCGGCGCCTCGATTTGGATGCGCGTCCCCATACCGGGTTGGCTGTCGATCCACATCCGGTATTCATTGCCAAACAGCACCTTCAAACGTTCGTTCACATTGCTGACTCCGATGCCGCGGTCGAGCAGCGTCGCCAGCTTGGATTCCGGAATCCCCACGCCATCGTCCTCCACCAGCAACACCAGTTTGGCATCGCCGCGATACGCGCGGATCCGGATCGTGCCCCCTTCCACCTTACTGCTGAGACCGTGCTTGATGGAATTCTCCACGAGGGGTTGAAGCAGCATGCTGGGCACGAGCATGTCCAGCGTATCGTCGGCCACGTCCTTTTCAAACCGCAATTTGGAGCCGAAACGGATGACTTCGATGGAGAGGTAATCGTCGATAAAGCTGAGTTCGTCGCGGAGGGTGGTGAAATTTTCGTGCTTGCGGAGCAGGCGCCGGAGCACCTTGGAAAGCTTCAGCACCATGACCCGGGCCTGATTCGGGTCGGTCCGAATCAGGGATGAGACCGAGTTGAGGGTATTGAAAAGGAAGTGGGGGTTGATCTGACTGGTCAGCGCGGCCAGGCGGGCTTCGGCGAGGAGACGCTCCTGCTCCTCGAGTTTCTTCTCATTGCGCGCGCTGTTCCAAATCTTGAGCGGGACGAAGACGGTGAAGATCGCGGCCAGGTAGACCGCGACATTCTGGGCGGGGTCGGCGGAGAGCGGGGTCAGGAGGAAGACGTCCTGCGGGAGGAAGTGGGCCATAGCGCGGCGGACGCCCTCGGCGACCAGGACGCCGACGAAGAATAGGACGTGGAACGAGGCGCGTCGGTAGTCCTTGGTGGCCTTGAAGAAGCGGTAGATGCTGAGGTCGAAAAAGGAGAAACGCCAGATCTCGTCGGGATTCGGGGCGAGGTCGCGGAGCAAGCCGCCGAGGACACCGATACCGGCGAGGAGCGGCATGGTCAGGGGCTCATGAGCGAAGACGGCGGGCAGGGAGATGAGGACGCCGGAGAGCAGACCGGTCACATAGCCGCCCAGGACGCCGGCGATGAGGCTGCCTTCCAGACCGAGGTCGGCGACCTGGTAATGGGGGGCCAGGACACGCATCGCGACGCTCGCGCCGAATACGATCCCGAGCCAGGCGGATAGGGCCAGCCGCTGGTTGAGCGTGCGCGATTCCAGCATCAGCATCGCCTTAAAGCTGTTGGAACGCGCGAGAATGCTGGCGATGGAGGCCATCGCCCCGAGCTTCATCAGCAGCGGGACCATCTAGTCTTGCAGCATTCCTTTCCGGAAGCCATTATAATAAAAGGACTAAGGTTCCCGACAAAGAAAGATGAACACGACCTCCGGGTTTCGCCTCGAAATGGTCGCCGAGGCCGATTTCCCCTCCGAATTTGGCTTTTTCCGCATATACGGCTTCCGCGGCGTCGAGGACGGACGAACGGAAGAGGCCGTAGCGCTGCGCATGGGGGATTTGTCGACAGGCGGTCCGCCGCTGGTCCGTATTCACTCCCAGTGCCTCACCGGCGACGTTTTCCACAGCCTCCGCTGCGATTGCCGCGCCCAACTCGAGATCGCCCTGGAAACCATCGCCGCCCATGGCCGGGGACTCCTGATCTACGAGCACCAGGAAGGCCGGGGCATCGGACTCCTCAACAAACTCCGCGCCTACGAACTGCAGGACGCCGGAGCGGACACCGTCGAAGCGAACGAACGCCTAGGCTTCGAATCGGACCTGAGGAGCTATTCCCTGCCGGGCCAGATCCTGAAATACTTCGGGCTGACGTCAGTCCGGCTGATGTCGAACAACCCCGAAAAGATCGCCGCCGTAGAGGCGGCGGGAGTGTCGATCGCGGAAAGAGTCCCCTGCATAGCGGACGAACTCGACACCCGCGCGGCGTACCTCGCCACCAAGCGCGACAAAATGGGGCACCTACTGTAAAAGAGCTTTTAGGCCACGAATTCACACGAATGGACACGAATTAAGAAGCCCTTTTTATTCGTGTGCATTCGTGCTCATTCGTGGCCCATTCCTTTATTGGACCGTGTACACCCGGATTTCCGCTTGTTGCGCGCCTCTATGCGGGACCGCCAGGAAGAATTGGCTGATTTCGGGGGAATAGAAGCCCGTCCGTGCTCCCGCTGCCGTTGCGATTTTTCCTGCCGATTGATACTGGTCCGGACCTTTCTGATCGAACGCTTCCAGGAAGCCCTCTCCTCCGGCGACGTAAACCCTCTTGCGGGCGGCGTCGTAGAAGACGTCGTCCGTGTCTCCGGGACAGACGAATTGGGCGGTCACTTTGCCGGTGTCGGTGTTCACCACCAGGATCTTCGCCGGTTTCCGGCAGCCGATGAACATGCGGTGGTTGGCCTCATCCAGCGCCATGGGGTAGTTCGCGCCGGCCTCCTTGATCGGCCATTTGGCCAGGATCGTGTGCTTCTCGCGATCCACGACTTCCACTTCGGAGGCGTCCGGGACATTGGCGAAGATCCGCGGGCCGGACTTCTCGAACTGGAACGATTCGGGGTGCGCGTCGAGCGAGATGTCGGCGAGCTTCTTCATGGTCGCCGGGTCGACCACCGCCACCGCGCCGTCGCCGTGCGCCACCCAGACGCGCTTGTGAGCGATCTCGTACCGCACATTATCCGCGTCCTCGCCCACATTGAGCGAAGAGACCATTTTCAGGGTGGTCGAATCGTAGACGCGCAGCATGCCGTCCTTGCCGCTGGCCACGAAGATCTTCTTCAGGTCGGGCGCGTAGGCGATACCCTGGGGCTCCTTGAGGCCGGTGAAACTCGGCAGGCGCTTCCCGGCGGCGAAGTCCACGACCTCCACTGTCCCGCCGGTAACCGCGGCGGCGAACGCATGTTTCGCCGTCGGATCGACCGATAGGTGGTCGAAGCGGCCCTCGACTCCGGGCAGCGCAATCGACTTTTCGAGCTTAAACGGCTGGGCCGCGAGAATCGAGGCGCAGAAAAGGTACGGCAAGAATCGCATATCTCTGTTTTATACCCGCCTGAAGATGAATAGACCATTACCTCCGCGATTGGACCGCCATGGGAGCGAACTGCGCGCGATGCCACTGCATCGCGGAGCGATCCGGGCTATACTCTACAGTCGTTCGATAGCCAGCCATATGCGTCGCCTACCGGTTTTACTCCTCCTGACGGTTTCCTCTTTGACCGCGCAAGTGGGCACGGGAGGGACGGGAGGGAATCTGGTGTGCGTGGCGAGCGCGCCGACGGTCCCATTCGTCCGCGCGGAGGGTCTTGCCGAAAAGGTGGGCGATGTCCTGATCACTTGCACCGGCGGCCAGCAGGGCGCCCAGGGTTCGGTCGACCTCACGATTACGGGCACCACGGCTCTCACCAGCCGCCTGGTCTCTCCGCCGTCGATGCTTTCCGAGGCCGTGCTGCTGATCAACGACCCGGCTTCGCCCGCGACAGTGGGGACCAACTTGATTCAGGGTGAGCAGGTGGCTGCGAATCAAATCAAGTTTGCGAACGTTCCGCTCACCGTTCCCGGACCCGGAACGCTCACCTGGCGCGTGAAGAACCTCAGGGTCGACGCGAGCGGCGCGCCGGCCGCACCCATTCAGTTGGGCGTTACCATCTCGAACGGCTTACTGCTGCAATCGCCTGTCTTGGTGGCCGGTTTTAAAGCGCCGGGGCTCCTATTCACGACGCAATCCGCCGCGGGGGCTCCGCTGTCCTCGTTCACGTTTGCGGCGGGCGGCGGCGGAAGCATTACCCATCGCCTCCAGTTCGCGGAGGGATTCGCGCAGAGCTTCCGCAAACGGGACGCCGGCGTCAGCGTCGCAACGCCATTGACGACGTCGGATCAAAGCACTCCCGCGCAGGAGTACGGCACCGAGTCGGGCTTTTTCGACAGCCAATTGCCTTCCACCACTGGCTTGAACGCGGCGGGACTCGCCACTCAGGGGACCCGGCTCACCGCGAGATTCAGCAACGTGCCCGCCGGGGTGTCGATCTACGTCACAACCGCTCCGCTGCCCACCAGCAACGCCGGTGGCGCAAGGTTGGTGCAAGCAGATGCTTCCGGCGCCGGCGCGTACAGTGCCGTGACCCAAACGACAACAGCGGACGCCGGTGGGACCATGGTCGGCATCGCGCCAGTCCAACTCAGCAATGGGGCGGGGACGGCAACGTGGGAGGTGCTCGAGTCCGACGCCGGCAGCGCACTCTCCTCCTACACATTCGGAGTGGTCGTCGCGGCGGGGCAGTCCGGCAGCGCAAGAGTGATTGGCGGACTGGGGCCCATCAGCTCCGCGAACCGGGCGGACGCCACGTCGGCAGTCCCCCGATTTGTGGACACGTCGGCCAGTCAGGACGCGTGCGCCGCCTCGCCGTGTCTCACCGCCGCGCCGGGCGGCATTTTCATCAACTATCGGACCGGCGACCCGGCGCCCGCGCCGATCAACGTTCAAGTGGGGAGCACGAGCGCGTCGCTGTCATTTTCGGCCGCGGCGGCGACAATTCCCGAAGGGTGGCTGACGGTGACACCGCCGTCGGGCTCCACGCCGGCAACCGCCACGGTGACAGTCCTTCCCGGGTATCTGCCGCCGGGTGTGTACCAAGCCAACGTCGTCTTCACTTCGGGAGCGCAAACGCTATCGGTTCCGGTCGTTGTCAGTGTAACGCTCGGACCAAGCGGTTATCTACCGCTGACGTGCACGTCGAACGTGGCGAATCCGGTCCAAGCCCGCGTCGAAAGCGCTTCGGACCTGATGGGCGACGTAGTCTTCGCTTGCACCGGGGGGACCCCGACCGCCGCGGGCGCAATCGTCGGCGCCGTGGATGTCAAACTGACGCTGCCGGTTCCCGTCACGAACCGCGCCTACGCCAACGGCTGGTCGGATGCGCTCCTCCTGATTGACGAGCCGGGCTCCGGGTTTGGCGGCAGCGCGCCGCAACTCGCTTGCAACGATCCGTCCGGCGTCTGCAGTATCACCGGAACGGGAAACGGCTTTGGCGTCTACGATGGGAGTCCGGGCCGGCCGAACGTGTTCGCGGGTAAGGTGTCGGGCAACACGATCACGTTCCCGAGCGTTCCGCTGGACGCCGTCAACACGCCCGGATACGCCCGGGTTCTGCGAATCACGAACGTCCGCGCCGACGTAGCCGTGAACGGCGGTCCGCAGGTCATGATTGGCGGCTTGTCCATGGGTCCTTATTATCTGTCCAACCCTTCCCTGACCTTGGCGATTGCCTTTTCGGGTCTCAGCGCCTCCGTGCGCACGGCGGACGATGCCGGCGCATCCGGCGGGGCCGTCTTCAGCCAGTGCGCGGCGGCGGCTCCGCACCGCGCCGGTGTCCTCCGCTTCACCGAGGGATTCGCGACGTCGTTTCGGGAGCGGACCGCAGGCGGCTTCGTGGACGCCGACACGGCGCCGGTCCCGCAAACCCAAGCGATGCCCGGCTGGGTCTACGCCGGAGAAGAAAGCGGCTTCTACGCGCCGGCTCTCACTTCGCACGTTGCCGATTTCACCACCGTCGGATTGTCGAACTTCGGGACGCGACTGCGCGCGCGCATCGACAACATCCCCATCGGAACTCGCATTTTTGTCAGCACCCAGCGGATCGCGTTCACGAATGGGACGGCGGGGGTGCCGTCGAACGGCGTGATCGCCCGCCTGATTACGAACGAGCTGCTGCCGTTCTCCGCGGCGGCGGCTACGACGACTCTGGATGGTATTCCCGCCACCGAGTTGACGGTCGCAAACGGCTCGGCTTCGGCAGTGTGGGAAGTGCTGCGCGGAAACCCGGCCTCGGTTGATGACTTCGACTTCCTCGTTTGGGTGCAGACCGGCGCAGGCTCGGCGACACCGGCGACGGTAAAAGCGTCGTTCGCGCCGACGGAGCCGTTTCCCGCGGGGGATTGGCACGCGTCCAGTTCGACGTTGCCGTTGCCGCGCTTCGGCGCGCCCAACAGTGCGGCGCAAGCTCTGTTCTCCGCCAGTTGTCCCGCTCAGTTGAGCGTCGCCAAGTCGCACACCGGGAATTTCAGCCAGGGTCAAACCGGCGCGACGTACACGATTACCGTCAGCAACTCGGCCGGGGCGGGTCCGACGAGCGGCGCCGTCTCGGTGACGGAGAGTGTCCCATCGGGCCTGACACTGACCGGACTGTCGGGCACGGGATGGACGTGTCCGGCCGGGACGACCGCGTGCTCGCGCGCCGATTCGCTCGCGCCCAGCGGCAACTACCCTGCCCTGACGGCAACCGTCAACGTCGCGCCGGATGCGCCGGCGTCTCTCGTAAACTCCGTGACCGCGTCGGGCGGAGGGTCAGGCTCGGCGACTGCGAACGACTCGACCACCATCCTCGCGACGTCGGCCGTGACGCTGGCCACGGCGCCGACGGGACGGTCGCTTGTGGTGGACGGCAATACCATCACCGCGCCACAGACTTTCTACTGGGTACCCGGCTCCTCGCACACCGTGAGTGTGCCGTCTCCTCAGGGCAGCGGCGGGACTCGCTTCGTCTTCGCATCCTGGAGCGACGCCGGGGCCGTTTCCCATTCGGTCACCGCGGCGACCGGAACTCTGACCGCGACGTTCACGACGCAGTATCTGCTGACGCTGGGGGTTTCGCCGGCCAACTCGGGCATTCTCGTGCCGACGCCGTCGTCGGCGGACGGGTATTACAGCGCGGGAACGGTGGTGAGCCTCCTGCCGACGCCGAACGGCAATAACGGCTTCTGGGTATTTACGGGAGATCTGACGGGGCATGCCAACCCGCAGAGCGTGACCATGAACGTGCCGCACTCCATCACGGCAAACTTCGCCTTGCCGCCGACGCCGGTGTCGGTGACGCCCGCGTCGGGGACGGGAGCGACGCAGACGTTCTCTGCGGTGTACTCCAACCCGACCGGGTACGCGGACATCCAGTGGATCCAGATGCTGTTCGCGGTCGCGACGGACGGGGGCGGCCAAGCCTACTGCTTCGTCCACTACGACGTGCAGGGCAACGGCTTCTGGCTCTACGGCGACGGCGGCTTCTTCGTGGGACCGGTCGCGCCGGGGACACTCTCGAACCGTCTCCAGAATTCGCTCTGCGCACTGAACACGTCGGGATCGTCCGTGACAGGAACGGGGACGACTCTGACCGTCAACGCGAATCTCGTGTTCAAACAAGCCGGCGCCCGGAACATCTACATGCGAGCGATGAATCTCGGGCAGGCGGACACGGGCTGGGTCCAGCGCGGGACGTGGAATCATCTGACTGCCGCGGAGGGGACGATGTCGCTGACGCCGTCGACGGGAAGCGGCACGACGCAGACGTTCTCGCTGACCTATCCCGACCCGCCGGGCTTCGCCGGCGCGGCCTTCG
>Ga0207661_10000109_pt1 | contig 52179 bp, 52 predicted proteins | sample KBSC713LmetaG_FD_184337 | JGI IMG/M metagenome (GOLD analysis project Ga0207661, IMG submission 184337) | Corn rhizosphere microbial communities from Kellogg Biological Station, Michigan, USA - KBS C7.1-3L metaG (SPAdes) (version 2) | ecosystem: Host-associated > Plants > Roots > Rhizosphere ...
TGACACCAGCGTCGGGGTGTCGGGACCACACGGCTTGGCCGTCCGCGACCACATTGCACGTCTGACAACGTGATCGCGTCCATCGCATCCCGCGCCCAACGTTCGTGACGATCGCGAAGCGCCCCTCTTGTGGGTGCGGGATGTGGTTATGATTAGCAGAATTTCTGAAAAATGAAAGAAGAATCTTTCGTGCCGAACCAAATGCTCCGAACGGCTTGAATTCTCGTGCGAAATCGGCCCCTACGCGCGAGCGGTCGGAAGCCGCTTCGGCCGCGATCGACCTATATCGGGAAAAATCAGGGTGATTTGCGACGAAAAGGCGCGCGCCGCTTCCCCCGTTAGGCCCGCAGACGCCTGATGCGATCGAAGCTCCCGCAGCGGAACGTGCTCGTCAGGCGGGGAAGCACGCCTGCGCTGTGATCGTCATTGGACCGATATTCATGATGTCGGGAAACTGGAACGTATAGCTCGCGCTCACCTGATTTCCGCACGCCGGCGTGCTGTAGGTGAACGTGGAGGCCGGCAGGTTCAAGCCATAGGCCTGTTGCGTCGCATAATTGGTAATGGCGCCGGGATTGCTGGTGGGGCAAAGCGTGGTGTTGATACTGGCGCATCGGGCCGCCATCTCCGCGCCGTGCTGCAAGCCGATCTGCGTCCAGAACATCAGGCCAACTTCAATGATGCCGGAGAGAAAAAGGAAAAAGACGGGTGCGGTCAGCGCGAATTCCAGCGCGGACGCGCCCCGCTCGTCGCGCCATAGTCCCCGAAGCTTCACTGCAGCCTCGCCGTCGACTGTGCGGTGAAGTTGTAGCTGCTGGGCAGGGCCGGGTACCTTAGGGTCGTGCTGTAAGTCATCTGTGCCGAAACGGTCACGTAGGTACCAGCCAGGGCTCCGCTCGGACATGTTGTTCCGCATCTGGCGGTGCTGACGGAGGAACCGGTTGCGCATCCGCAAAACTGGACAGGAACAGGAGATGCACTGACCTGCGAACTGTTGGTCGCGCTGGTCACGGCGCTGGAGATCGCGCTGGCGTCGAAGCCGTTCTTGATCGCCCATTGCGTGCCTGCCTGTGCGGCGTCCTCGACCTGCATTTTGTGATACACACCCAAACCGAGGTCGATCACGGCCGTTACCATGAGCGCCAGCACCGGGACAGCCACGCCAAATTCGATAGCTGCGGCGCCGCTCGTGTCGCTGGCTGCACGAGCGAGAAAGCGGCGAAACATGCAGCGGGGTCGGGAAAGACGATGCGCTGGAAAGCGAGCCGTTGTCATCTCAGGCGTTCCTTCTATTCGACGAGCTGAGCGGTCTGGACGCCGATCGCATTGGTGCCAAGCGCAGCGCAATTAACCTTAAGATTCGAGCTGCCGGTGAAGGTGACCGTGTCTGCGATGACCTGTGTGCACGAGGTCGTCGTGCCGTTGCCGCCGCTGAACTTCAGCGCTGCGTGCTGCAAATCGATCGCGCCGCCGAAATTCTGTGTGCCGCCGCCCTCCAGCGAAAAGGCCGTGCCGACCGGCATTCTGCGGTCGGAATACATCACGATGCCCTGTGTCGTTCCAGAGGACGGCGCCGTCAGCGTGACGTTCGCATTGCTGCCGATCGCGACGGTGCCCCAATTGCTGCCTGAGCCGGTGAAGATGAGGGTTACACCGGAGCCGGTGATCGTCGCGTTGCCCGCCACCGACAGGTTGGCCCCGTTGAAATAGTAGATGCCGGGATTCAGCGTCAGGGTCGCTCCTGCGTTGACGCTGATGTCACCGCAATACACACCGGGATTGAGCGAGGTCGTTCCTTTCACCTGGATCTTGTTGTTGTAGTCACACCAAGTGGGCATGGTGGGAGTAACGTTCTGGTAGGGATCGGCGACTGCCCGCATGCCGGTCTTGATGCCATTCGGCGCCGTGATGTTGCTCGTGCCGGAAATGGTGCCGACAACCCCGACCTGATTGGCGGACACCGTTGCGGCGCCGCTGACGCTCAGTGAGGGAGAGGCGTTGGAGTCGCTGTAGAGATTGCAGTTGCTCAGATTGAGGTTGTTGCTGCCGCTCACCGCGACGGCTGAGGTGGCCGTGGGGTCGAGCGCGAGCACGCAGCCAGTTCCAGAATTCGGCGTCGCCACGGCGCGCGCCGTGATGAGAACGGAATCGCTGCCGAACAGCGCTGATAGAAGCCGCGGCTGAGGCTGGCTGACGATGACCTCAACCGCCTGCGGCGTGGAGGCGTAGTTGCCGGTCGATGGCGGCTGATTGACAGTGACCGTGACGTTGTTCACGCCATTCGCGTAGCCGTAGGATGCGGTGACCGAGTTGGCCTCGGCGTTCAGATTTGTTCCGGCGGTCGCGGCGCTAACGGCTCCTGAATCGGCCGCACTCTGCATGTCCTTGTGGAGATACAACCACCATGCGACCTCCGTACCGAGCCCGGCGGTGCCGATCAGGACAGGCATCAACAGGCCGAGGATGATCGCGTAACTGCCCGACTCATCGCGCAGGAAACGCTTAAGCGAGCTCTCACCTCGAGACCGGACCACCCGACAAGTGCGCGCTGCAGCATGAGACACCTTCCAAGACCAAATGCGTCGGATATCCCAGCGCTTCATAGCTGCATCCTGCTGCACGAAATCCCAGAGCAGTACCTTGCAAGGGATGTGTTAAAGGCTTGTGCAGTCAGCTTCATAAGGTCGAGTGAGCCGAGTAACCCTTCGTTATCTCTCTGCTTGTCGGGATTGCCCAGCTTTCCCGATCAGACCCAAAGGGAAGTCGGTTTTGTCCGCAGTAGGACACGCCCAAAATGCTTGGCAAACAGTGCATCGATGATGCGATGAGATCAAAATAATCCATGAGACTGCGGGGCCTGTACCGATCGCATAGGCCTCTCTTGCGCCGGACCGGCTCAGCGAATCGTTCCAGTAATAGCGGTTGCAGTGCTGTGCTTCTTAACGCCGCAAATCGTTGCCCCCAAAGCTTCGAACGAAACTTAACGTGGCGGGTTTGTCGACCCCATCAAGATCTTGTCGATCGCTTGCGCGCAGAGGGCGACCCATCGCGGATGGCCCAGACCACCAGCGACTGGCCGCGGCGCATGTCGCCGGCGGAGAACACGTTGGGCGCGAGGTCCGGTAGTCGGCCATGTTGGCGCGGACATTGCCTCGCTGGTCGAGATCGATGCCGAGCATTTTTAGCAGCCCCTCGTGCACGGGATGCACGAAACCCATCGCGAGCAGCACGAGCTCGGCGTCGAGGTCGAACTCGGTGCCGGGCAGCGGCTGGCGATGCGGGAATGTGTGACGAGAAGCTTGCTGCAGCGAGATTTGCCAGTGTCATGCGCGCCGCTTCCCGGGCCCGGCGCTCCCCGACATTCCAGGGTTCCAGATGTTGCTCCGGTGCCTCGTTGACGAATCGCTCGAAAAGGAAAGGATTCGATTCAATCAGGGCGGCGCAACGTCGTGTTCGAACGCAGGCGCCGTGCCCCATGCATCACAACCGACAGCAGTGGCGTACCAATGTCTGACGAAGCGACCGCATCTGTTATTCCTCTCCCTCTCAGCGCGCCGAAGAAGGCCAGGAAGCGTGCTGAACGCGCGAAAGCCCAGAGGCCGCGCAGGAAAAAGTTGCCTGCGACAAATGTTGCGCCTCCGCCTTCCGAGGAATTGATCCCGTCGGAATTTCTGTCGGCGGATGCGACTAATGCAGCTGACGCAGCTAATGCAGCTGATGCAGCCCCTCCGGTCCCGGCGACCACAGTTGCATCTGTTTCGGACGAGACGGCAGAAATGCCGCGCCGCGCGCCGACCGTCACGCCAGGCGCTGCTCGGCCCGCACGCTCCATCGCATCCTATGTGCTGGCCGTTGCCGCTCTCGGCCTCGCCGGGGTCGGCATTGTCATCAATGGATGGTTTGCGCGATCGCTCGGGTCGACGGAGGCTGCCGCGTGGCTGTTCCTCGCCATTGGCGTCGCTACCGATCTTGTTGCCCTGGCGGCGCCCTCATGTGCCGCCCATCTCTGGGGCGCGTGCCGGCGCGCAACGGCGTTGGTCGCCTGGGCGGTCTGGCTGATGACCTTCATTTTCGCCGTAACGGCGGGTCTCGGATTTGCTTCCATGAACATTGCGGATGTGACGCTGGCGCGCGCGTCACGACCGACGCCTGCGGTAACGGTCGCCCAGGCCGCGCTTGCCGACGCCATGGCGGCGCGGGACCGTGAGTGCAAGGGCGGCGTCGGTAAATTCTGCCGCGAGCGTGAGGCCGCCGTCGCGGAGCGACGGCAAGCGGTCGACGTGGCCATGCATTCCGTTGAACAGACCGCAGATCCGCAGACCGACGCCGCGATCCGGCTGGTCGCCTGGCTCAGCCATGGCTGGCTTCAGCCAACCAGCAATGACTTCGCCATGCTGCGTTTGGTCCTGCTTGCGCTACTGCCGCAGATCGGCGGGATTTTGTTGATGGTTGGGCGATCGCCGGCGTGAGTTGCTTGCCGCCGAAGCAGGGCAGAAGCGGCGACTCGTGGTCATGCTAGGCGGTGACGTTGCTGAATTGGAGTCGATGACGGCGCACCAATTGGCGCGCCGCTCTCACACCTCACCTCGGCGTCATGCCCCGGCTTGACCGGGGCATCCAGCACGCCGTGGCTTCTCCGTATACGACATCTGCCTCTGGAATACTGGATCGCCCGCTCCAGTGCGCAATTGCGCACAAGGCGGGCAATGACAGCTTGCTTGGAGGATGGATTGCCGGCCTTCGCCGCTCCGAAGGGCAATCGATCTCGGTCTTCGTGGCACAGCTTCGGCCCGGCAGGCGGGTCAAGCCCGGCAATGACGATCTTTAGCAAGGCAGAACCGTCGATTCCATCCTCTCCGCTTCGAGACAAGATAACTCGCTTTCCCTCGCTAGTTGAAAGCATCCAATAAAACGTCGTGCATCGCACCCGGACGAACGGCCGTTTTCAATCCGCCGATTTCAACCAAGGTGATCGCTCATTGCCTCGACGAATGTAAACGTCAGGTCGATGAGGTTCTTATCGAGCGGAGGAGCCTGCGAGGAAACTTTGGCGACGACGACTTCCTTGGCTTTATCGACAAAGAGGTTCTGACCGTAGACGCCCAGCCCCAGTGCAATGCCTCTATCTCGCAGAACGTACCACTTGCTGCGATAATGCATTGTACGGCCGCCGAAATATGAAATCAGATCGCCGGCCGCCCAAGCCCTCGGATCGCCACCGCCCAGCATGTCTTCGATCCAGCCGGCGGGAATGATCGGCGTGTCGTTTCGACGGCCGTTCTGCACGATCAACTGGCCGACGCGGGCGAGATCCATCGTTGTAGTGCATATGCCACCAGCGCAGCGCGGCGCGCCGAGGCGATCGACGGTAATGTAAGCAGAGCATTGGGCACCCATTGGCTGCCACAACAGGGTGCTCAGGAGATCGGCGAACCGGATGCCGCTGGCTCGCTCCAGGATCCAGCCGAGCAGGTCGGTGTTGGTCGAAACGTAGTGGAACGGACCGCCATCAGGCCCGCTGCGCTGCTTCAGACCAGCGAGGAATGTACGAAGATCGCTTGGGCGCTCCCCCGGACCCAAAGGGTTCCAATTGGTCGACTTGCGGTATTCGACAATCGGCCCGGACGTCGCGAGATAGTCTTCATCGAAATCGAGTCCGACGCGCATATCAAGCACGTGGCGCACCGTCGCGTCGGAATACACCGAATCCTTGAGTTCCGGGATGACAGAAACAACCTCTTGCTCCGGATCGAGCTTGCCCTGCTCAATGAGGATGCCAGCGACGACGGCAGTCAGCGATTTCGAGACCGACATAAGTATATGTGGCGTGTTCGAAGTCATTCCGTTGTCGTAACGCTCGAGAATGACCTTGCCCCGATGCAAAATGACCAGACCATCGGTGTCGGTTTCACCTAAGAATTTATCGATGCTGTACGGCTTGCCGCTGTGCTCGAAGGCAAACGAAGAGAAATCCTTCGGCTCGGACACCAGCTTCCAAACATCGCCTGGCGCATTGGGAATATCTGCTGACGGCACGATTTCCCGCACGTGCTGAAATGCCCATTTGTTGTAGGGGGCAGTTCGCCAATTTGCCAAGGTCACCAGATCGGTTTGGGCTGAAGGGAAGCCTGACATGAGGGTAGAGGACAAAGGCTAGTCTCCGTGAGGGCGGCGAGATGAGGGGCGGGGTAACTGTACCCGTAGGTTCTCCATATATGATGAGGCGGCACTCCGAGGAATGCCGCCTCATATCTTCCACGCGGTGGGGCGCGTCATTGCGACCGGTTGAACCAAAGCGTGATGAGATTAGGCTCGATCGTCGCGCCACATTCACCTCTCCCGAAGCGGAAGATGAGACTTCGCATTTCCGCCTTCTGGGGCGTAATTTGGCAATGCAAATTACCGTGCAAGCGCTTAGCATCCGAGCAGCAGTTTTATTGTGCGCAAGGCATTTTCCTTCCAGAAAGCAAGAAAGCCGCCATGCCGACCGAGTCCATCGCCTACATCAATCCGAAGAACACCTGCCCGGCGCAGGGACTCTATTCGCATGCGACCGAAGTGCCGTCAGGCGGCAAGACGCTCTACATCGCCGGCCAACTTTCGGTTGGACTCGATGGCGGCGTGGTCGGCAAAGGCGATTTTTCCGCCCAGATGCGCCAGGTTCTCGACAATCTTGGCGCGGTGCTAAAAGGAACGGGACTGACCTACAATAACATCATCAAGTTCACGACCTACCTGGTCCATTCGCAGGACATCGAGAGCTTCATGAAAATCCGCGCCGAAATGTTTCCAAAATTTTTCGGCGGCACGGTCTTCCCGCCAAATACGCTCCTGATGGTCGACCGGCTTGTAAAAGAAGAATTTTTGATTGAGATCGAAGCGATTGCCTACGCCGATCCGGCTGGCGCGATGCGACAGCCGTAGACAAGCCCAAGGTCAGCGATCTTCACCGCGGCAGATTCGTCGTTCCCATCAGGAACCGGTCGATCGACTGCGCGCACAGCCTCCCCTCGCGGATGGCCCAGACGACCAGCGACTGGCCGCGGCGCATGTCGCCGGCGGAGAATACGTTGGGGCGCGAGGTCCGGTAGTCGGCCATGTTGGCGCGCACATTGCCGCGCTGGTCGAGATCGACGCCGAGCATTTTCAGCAGGCCCTCGTGCACCGGATGCACGAAGCCCATCGCGAGCAGGACGAGCTCGGCATCGATCTCGAACTCGGCGCCGGGCAGCGGCTTGAACTTCTCGTCGACCTTCACGCAATGCAGCTTCTTGACCTTGCCGTCGACGCCGGAAAATTTCTGCGTCAGCACGGCGTATTCGCGCACGGCGCCTTCGGCCTGGCTCGACGATGTGCGCATCTTCAGCGGCCAGTTCGGCCAGGTCAGGCCCTTGTTCTCGTGCTCGGGCGGCGCCGGCATGATTTCCAGCTGCGTCACGGATTTCGCGCCCTGGCGGAACGAGGTGCCGATGCAGTCGCTGCCGGTGTCGCCGCCGCCGATCACGACGACATGCTTGCCGCCGGCGAGGATATCGGCGACGCCATCCAGGGATTCATTGCCGACGCGGCGGTTCTGCTGCGGCAGGAAATCCATGGCGTAATGGATGCCCTGCAAGTCGCGGCCGGGAATCGGCAGGTCGCGCGGAGCTTCGGCGCCACCGGTCAGCGCGATCGCGTCGTAGTCGTTGAGCATCTCGCGGGGATCGAGCGCGCCGGCTGCGCCCACATGCACGCCATAATGGAAGGTGACGCCCTCGGCTTCCATCTGCTTGACGCGGCGGTCGATGACGTTCTTTTCCATCTTGAAGTCGGGAATGCCGTAGCGCAGCAGGCCGCCGGCCTTGGCGTATTTCTCGAACACATGCACGTCATGGCCGGCGCGCGCGAGCTGCTGCGCGCAGGCGAGGCCCGCGGGCCCGGAGCCGATGATGGCGACCTTCTTGCCGGTCTTCTGCGGCGCGATCTCCGGCTTCAGCCAGCCATTCTCCCAGGCGCGATCGACGATCGCGCATTCGATGGTTTTGATCGTGACGGGGTTGTCGTCGATGTTGAGCGTGCAGGAGGCCTCGCACGGCGCGGGGCAGATGCGCCCCGTGAAGTCCGGGAAATTGTTGGTCGAGTGCAGGTTGCGCGAGGCTTCTTCCCAGTTGCCCTGGTAGACCAGGTCGTTGAAGTCGGGGATCTGGTTGTTGACCGGACAGCCCGGCGTGCCCGGTGCGACCGAGCCGGTGCCGTGGCAATAGGGGATGCCGCAATTCATGCAGCGCGCGGCCTGGTCGCGCGTTTCCTTCTCCGAGAGAGGAACGACGAACTCCTTGAAATGCTTGAGGCGTTCGGCGACCGGCGTGTACTTCCGGTCATGCCGCTCGATTTCCAGAAAGCCTGTCACCTTGCCCATTTAACCCTGACACCTCTGCATCATTCATTAGCCTTCGTTGTTCTCGTCATTGCGAGGAGCGTGAGCTCCGAAGCAATCCACACTGTTTGAGGATTCTGGATTGCTTCGCTTCGCTCGCAATGACGCACTCTATTTGCGCATGATCTTGTCCGAAAACCGGTTCCCACTTTTCGGGATCATGCGCGTCACGCGCCGATCGCGATTTTCGGTTCGGCGTCGGCATTCGCCTTCAATTCGCGCAGCGCGCGGCGGTACTCGACCGGCATCACCTTGCGGAATTTCGGCAGCCAGTGCTTCCAGTTCGCGAGAATCTCGGTGGCGCGGTGCGAGCCGGTCGCCTTGGCATGACGCGTGATCAGGATGTGCAGCCGCTCGATATCGGCTTCGAGCAGGTTGCTGAACACGTCGACGCAGCCATGCGACTCCAGATCGCCGGACTGGTGATAGGCATCGGCGTTGACCATCTCCTCCGAGAGCAGCGGCTCGAGCTCGACCATCGAGAGATTGCAGAGCTTGTCGAAGGAGCCCTCCTGGTCCAGAACATAGGCGATGCCGCCCGACATGCCGGCGGCGAAATTGCGCCCGGTCTTGCCGAGCACCACCACGATGCCGCCGGTCATGTATTCGCAGCAATGGTCGCCGGCGCCTTCGACGACCGCGATCGCGCCGGAATTGCGCACGGCGAAGCGCTCGCCGGCGATGCCGTGGAAGTAGCATTCGCCCTCGATCGCGCCGTACAGCACGGTGTTGCCGATAATGATGCTCTCCTCCGGCACGATGCCGGCGTTGCGCGGCGGCCTGACGATGATCTTGCCGCCGGAAAGGCCCTTGGCGACATAGTCGTTGGCCTCGCCTTCGAGATCGAAGGTGACGCCCCTGGTGAGCCACGCGCCGAACGCCTGGCCCGCGGTGCCCTTCAGGTGCACCGTGATGGTGTCGTCGGGCAGGCCGGCCTGGCCGTAGATCCTCGCCACCCTGCCCGACAGCATCGCGCCGGCGGAGCGGTCGGTGTTGTTGATGTCGACCTCGATCTTGACCGGCGCGCCGCGGTCGAGCGCGGCCTGCGAGCGTTCGATCAGCCGGCGGTCGAGCACCTTCTCCAGATGATGATCCTGGGGCTCGCAGTGATAGATCTTCTGGCCCTTCTCCTCCTTCTGCCGCACGAACAGCTTCGAGAAGTCGAGACCCTTGGCCTTCCAGTGCGCCACCAGCCTGGTCTGGTCGAGCATCTGGGTCTGGCCGATCATCTCGTTGAAGGTGCGGAAGCCGAGGCTCGCCATGATCTCGCGGACTTCCTCGGCGACGAAGAAGAAGTAGTTGATGACGTGCTCGGGCTGGCCGGTGAAGCGCTTGCGCAGCACCGGGTCCTGCGTGGCGACGCCCACAGGGCAGGTGTTGAGATGGCACTTGCGCATCATGATGCAGCCCGCCGCGATCAAGGGCGCGGTGGCGAAGCCGAATTCGTCGGCCCCGAGCAGCGCGCCGATGACGACGTCGCGTCCGGTGCGGAAGCCGCCGTCGGCCTGCACCACGATGCGGCTGCGCAGCTGCTCGCGCACCAGCGTCTGGTGGGTTTCGGCAAGCCCGATCTCCCAGGGCGAGCCGGCGTGCTTGATGGAAGTCAGCGGCGAAGCGCCGGTGCCGCCCTCGAAGCCAGAAATGGTGACATGGTCGGCGCGCGCCTTGGCGACGCCGGCCGCGACCGTGCCGACGCCGATCTCGGAGACGAGCTTCACCGAGACCAGGCCGTCTGGATTGACGTTCTTCAGGTCGTAGATCAGCTGCGCCAGATCCTCGATCGAATAGATGTCATGATGCGGCGGCGGCGAGATCAGGCCGACGCCCGGCGTCGAATGCCGGACCTTGGCGATGGTGGCGTCGACCTTGTGGCCGGGCAATTGCCCCCCTTCGCCGGGCTTGGCGCCCTGCGCCATCTTGATCTGCATCATGTCGGAGTTGACGAGATATTCCGTCGTCACGCCGAAGCGGCCCGAGGCGACCTGCTTGATCGCCGAGCGCATGGAATCGCCATTCGGCAGCGGCTTGAAGCGGTCGGCTTCCTCGCCGCCCTCGCCGGTGTTGGACTTGCCGCCGATGCGGTTCATGGCGATCGCGAGCGTGGTGTGCGCCTCGCGCGAGATCGAGCCGAAGCTCATCGCGCCGGTGGCAAAACGCTTGACGATCTCCCTGGCCGGCTCGACCTGGGCGAGCGGCACCGGCTTGCGCTTCTCGTCCTCGGCGCTCTTGATCCGGAACAGGCCGCGCAGCGTGACCAGCCGCTCGGATTGCTCGTTGAGGGTTTTGGCGAAGTCCCGGTAACGCTCCTGCGAATTGCCGCGCACCGCGTGCTGCAGGTTCGAGACCGTCTCGGTGGTCCATGCATGGTCCTCGCCGCGGGTGCGATAGGCGTATTCGCCGCCGACATCGAGCGAAGTCTTGTAGACCATCGCGTCGCCGAACGCGTCGGCGTGGCGGCGGACGGTCTCCTCCGCGATCTCGGCAAGCCCCACGCCTTCGATGCGTGTATACGTGCCGGCGAAATACTTCGCGACGAAGTCCGCCTTCAGGCCGACCGCGTCGAAGATCTGCGCGCCGCAATAGGACTGGTAGGTCGAGATGCCCATCTTCGACATCACCTTGAGCAGACCCTTGCCGATCGACTTGATGTAGCGCTTGACGATCTCGTAGTCGTCGAGCGGCGTCGGCAGCCGGTCCTTCATCGCGATGATGGTTTCGAAGGCCAGATAAGGATTGATCGCCTCCGCGCCGTAGCCGGCCAGACACGCGAAATGATGTATCTCGCGCGGCTCGCCACTTTCGACGACGATGCCGACCGAGGTGCGCAGGCCCGTCCGGATCAGATGATGATGCACGGCGGCGCAGGCGAGCAGCGAGGGAATCGGGATCCGATCCGAGCCGACCATGCGGTCGGACAGGATGATGATGTTGACGCCCTCACGCACCGCGCCTTCGGCGCGCGCGCAGAGCTCGTCCAGCACCTGGTCCATGCCAGAAGCGCCGAGACCCGCGTGGAACGTGGTGTCGAGCGTGCGCGACTTGAAATGGCTGTCGGAAATGTCGCCGATCGAACGGATCTTTTCCAGGTCGGCATCGGTGAGGATCGGCTGGCGCACCTCGAGCCGCTTGGTGGCGGCAAGGCCCTTGAGGTCGAACAGGTTCGGCCGCGGCCCGATGATCGAGACGAGGCTCATGACGAGCTCCTCGCGGATCGGATCGATCGGCGGATTCGTCACCTGCGCAAAATTCTGCTTGAAATAGGTGAAGAGCTGCTTCGGCCGGTCCGACAGCGCCGAGATCGGCGTGTCGTTGCCCATCGATCCCGTGGCTTCCTCGCCGGTGGAGGCCATCGGCGTCATCAGGATGTTGATGTCTTCCTGCGAATAGCCGAAGGTCTGCTGCAAATCCAGAAGCGGCAGATTGGAGCGCACGCCCTTGGCGGGGGCGGCTCGCAATTCCTCGAGTTGAACCTGGGTGCGGCCGAGCCACTCGCGATAGGGATGGCTCCTGGCGAGCTCGGCCTTGATCTCGTCGTCGGGAATGAGGCGGCCCTGCTCGAGGTCGACCAGCAGCATCTTGCCCGGCTGCAGCCGCCACTTGGTGACGATCTGATCCTCCGGAATCTTCAGGACGCCCATTTCTGACGCCATCACGATGCGGTCGTCGCTGGTGACGAGATAGCGCGCGGGGCGCAGGCCGTTGCGGTCCAGCGTGGCGCCGATCTGGCGGCCATCGGTGAAGGCGATCGCGGCGGGGCCGTCCCACGGCTCCATCAGCGCGGCATGATATTCGTAGAAAGCGCGGCGCTTCTCATCCATCAGAGGATTGCCGGCCCACGCCTCCGGAATCATCATCATGACGGCGTGCGGCAGCGAGTAGCCGCCCTGCACCAGGAATTCGAGCGCGTTGTCGAAGCAGGCGGTGTCGCTCTGGCCCTCATAGGAGATCGGCCAGAGCCGGCTGATGTCCTTGCCGTAGAGCTCGGAGCTCACCGAGGCCTGCCGCGCCGCCATCCAGTTGACGTTGCCGCGCAGCGTGTTGATCTCGCCGTTATGGGCGATCATCCGGTAGGGGTGCGCCAGCGACCAGGTCGGGAAGGTGTTGGTCGAGAAGCGCTGATGTACCAGCGCGAGCGCGCTCTCGAAATCCTTCTCGTGCAGGTCGGCATAGTACTTACCGAGCTGGTCGGCGAGGAACATGCCCTTGTAGATCACGGTGCGGCACGAGAACGAGCAGGGGTAATAGCCGGCCATGCCGCGGTCGCGGCGCTGGTAGATCGCCTGCGAGATCGACTTGCGCAGGATGTAGAGCTTGCGCTCGAACTCCTCATCGGTCCTGGCGCAGCCGTTGCGGCCGATGAAGACCTGAATGTGATAAGGCTCGGTCGGCTTGACCGTGGGGCCAAGGGACGAGTTGTCGCTTGGCACGTCGCGCCAGCCGAGCAGCATCATGCCCTCCGCCTTGATCTCGTCGGCGATGATGCTCTGGATCACCTTTCGCCACGCGGTTTCCTTCGGCATGAACAAAGCGCCGATGGCGTACTCGCCGGGATCGGGTAGCTGGAAGCCGATCTCGGCCGCCTTGCGCTTGAAGAACCGATGCGGGATCTGCACCAGGATGCCGGCGCCGTCGCCGAAGCGCGGATCCGCGCCGACAGCGCCGCGGTGCTCGAGGTTGCAGAGGATGCTCAGTGCATCGGAGACAATCTGATGCGACTTCTTGCCCTTGATGTTGGCGATGAAGCCGACGCCGCAGGAATCCTTCTCCAGCGCGGGATCGTACAGTCCTTCGGCGGCGGGACGCCACGTATGCAATTCGGCATGCGGCTCGCGGTCGGCCGGTTTGGAGTCCGCGCGGGCCTGCAGCGTCTCTGCCACGTATTCGCGCTCGATTCCTGACCCGCTCATATTTCCGTCTCCCGAATAAGGGCCTCTCCGTTAACCAGCGTCCTCGGCGCACCTTGGGCGTTCCGCGGCACCCCATGAAAGCCACCGGGGATCGCCGCTCGTCGTCAAGCGAGCCGTATTTTCAGAGTTCAGGCTAAGCGTTCAACGTCCCTGGAGAACGTCTTTGCCTGCTACCTTTTGCGGCCGGATGCCGAACTTTCATTGCAATCCCTGTGGCGGTTTCGCAACGAAATTTGAGACAGCTATGCTGTCCTAACTTCCACCATGCCTCATTTTTCTCTAGCACACAAGCGCGACAAAGTCGCCCGCGTGCTCCCTCAACTGCATTCCTGACCTGTGTTGCCCCACTGGTCCGTGGTGCCCTCGATTTGAAGCACGCACGCCGCGGTTCCGCCTAAGCGCCGCCGAAATCAGCACCCACATTTGCCGCCGGGCTTAACGGGGGCCCTTGCAGGAGCAATCAGAGCGATGAAGCGTTTCGCGGGATGGGCCATGGCGGCCACCTTGGTGCTGGCGGCTTTCCCCGCCAATGCCCAGATGCTGGCGCCCTATCGGGGTGTTTCCGATCTCGACGGGCCCTACGGGCGGCCCTATGCGGATGTGCCGCCAGCGCCGCCGCCGCCGGTTTACAATTATGGCGGCTATGGTCCGTCTCTGCTGCCGCCGCAGGAAGTCTACGCCGTGTTGCGCGACAACGGCTTCTCGCCGCTCGGCGTCCCGCATCAGCGCGGTTATGTCTATTTCATCGCGGCGGTCGATCGCCGCGGCGAGAGCGGCCGCTTGGTGATCGATGCCCGCAACGGGCAGATTTTGCGATTCGCACCCAGCTATGGCTATGGCCCCTATGGCGGGAATTTCGAGATGGAGCCGATGTCCGGCTATGGGCCCGAGCAGGCGCTGCCGCCGCCGACCGTGATCCGCGGCTCGCCGCAGACGCACGCCCCGGCGCCGCATGTGGCAAGCCGCACCGTGCCGCTGCCCGCGCCGAAGCCTGCCGCGGCCGCCAAGCCGGTAGGACCGCCGCCGCAGCAATCGGCCGCGATCGAGACCAGGCCGGCAACGCCGCCGGCCGTACAAGCCAGCAATGCGCCGCCGTCGACGGCTAGCGTCGGCGAAGGCAAGGCGGCCGTACCGATGATCCGGCCGACCCAGGAAATGCCGGCCGCGCAGGGGCTGGAGTAGAAGCCGTCATTGCGAGCCAACGGGTCGCGCGAATGCGCGCCCGATGACAGGCTCCGCGAAGCAATCCATCTCGCCACAACGGAAGCATGGATTGCTTTGTCGCTTCGCTCCTCGCAATGACGAGACGCGAGGCAACAAAGAACGCCCCGGTTTCCCGGGGCGTCCTCTTACACAACGCTACGCAACATCGGTCCGCTCAGGCGGCGGCCTTGTCGACCGAGCCGTCGACCACCTGCGGGGCCGCAGGCGTGGTGCCGATCGGAATGTTGCGGGGCTTTTTCGCCTCGGGGATCTCGCGGACGAGATCGACATGGAGCAGGCCGTGCTCGAGCGAGGCGTTCTTCACCACGACGAAGTCGGCAAGCTGGAAGGCACGCTCGAAGGCCCGCGCGGCGATGCCGCGGTACAGAACCTCGGGCTTGTCCTTGCCGTTCTCGTTGGCGACTTTCTCGCCCTTGATCGTCAGCGTGTTCTCCTTCGCGACGATGGAGAGCTCTTCCTTGGCGAAGCCGGACACCGCTACCGAGATGCGGTAGGCGTTATCGCCGGTACGCTCGATGTTGTAAGGGGGATAACCGGGGCTGCCGTCCGAAGTGGCCTGGTCGAGCAGGGAGAAAAGGCGGTCGAAGCCGACGGTGGAACGATAAAACGGAGTGAGATCGTAGGTACGCATGAGAGTAGTCCTCCATTGAGCGACTGTTTCGAAGTCCCGCCCGCCATCGGGCCGGGCTTTTTAGTCTGTGCAGCCTGAATGTTTCGAGTTCCGAACCACTGGTAGCGGCCTGCACGTTGGTGATATGGGAGGAGGCAAGACGGCGTTCAAGAGGGCGGGAAGAGAGCCTTTTTTGACCCTCTCAACCCTTGTTTTGCAGCGTTTTTCTCCTACCCAGCCCCGCCATGACGCTCGTCTCGATTCCCGCCAATCCTGCTCCTGAGAACGTCGTATCCGGCGCCATCCGCACGCCCGACGGCGCCGAATTGCGCTTCGCGCGCTGGGCGCCGCCGGCGGGCCGCAAGGGTACGGTCTGCATCTTCCAGGGCCGCGGCGAGCAGATCGAAAAATATTTCGAGACGGTGCGCGACCTGCGCGACCGCGGCTTTGCGGTCGCCACCATCGACTGGCGCGGGCAGGGTCATTCCTCGCGCCGCCTGCGCGATCCGCGCAAGGGCTATGTACGCAGCTTCGCCGACTATGAGATCGACGTCGAAACCTTCGTTCAGCAGGTAGTGCTGCCGGATTGTCCGCCGCCGCATTTCGCGCTGGCGCATTCGATGGGCGGCGCGGTGATGCTGCGGCTCGCGCACGCAGGCAAGCGCTGGTTCGACCGCATGGTGCTGTCGGCGCCGATGATCGATCTGCCCGGGCGCGCAACCTCGCGGCCGGTGCGGCTGCTGCTCGGCGCCATGCGCTTTGCCGGGCAGGGCGGCCGCTACGTTCCCGGCGGCGCCGACACGCTCACCGGCACGCGCTCCTTCATCAATAATCCCCTGACCAGCGATCCCGTGCGCTACGCGCGCAATGCCGCGATCCTGGAGGAAGATCCGACGCTGGGCATCGCTTCGCCGACGGTGGCCTGGGCGGATACGGCCTTCCGCGCCATGAACACGTTCCGCCAGATGTATTATCCCTCGCAGATCCGCCAGCCGATCCTGATGCTGGCGGCCTCCAATGACGCTGTGGTCTCGACCCCGGCGATCGAGGAGTTCGCCTATCACTTGCGCGCCGGCTCGCATCTCGTCATCGCCGGCTCCAAGCATGAGATTTTGCAGGAGCAGGACCGCTACCGCGCGCAATTCTGGGCCGCGTTCGATGCCTTCGTGCCGGGCACGCCGCTATTCGGCTAGCTAGCTAGTCGTCCTCATCCTTCGAAACGCGCTTGCGCGCTCTTCAGGAGCAAGGCCCCGTGAAAGGCCGGTGACTAATCCGCGGTGCGCTTGGCGACCAGCGCGATCTTGCCGAAGGGCGCGCCCGCTTTTAAAAGCCCCTCGCGATAATGCGCAATGTCATCCGGATTCCGCCAATGGAAATTCCGCAAATGCCGTTCGACGGTGAAATTCGGATAATTGCCGAGCAGCGCTTCCGCGGCCTTCGTCGCTTCCTCCGCGCGTTCGAACTGCGCCAGCGCCGCCGCCCGTATTGCCAGCACCTGGAGATGGTTGGGATTGAGATAAAGCGCCTCCCGTGCCCAGGACAGGCAGGCGTCGTATCGGCCAAGCAGATAATGGCTGAACGCGATCGGGGCCCCCCATTGATAGCGCGGATCGCTGTTGCCACGCTGGGCCGCCATGGATAACAGCTCGATCGCCTCGCGATGCTCGCCGACCACGAGGTGGCAGATGCCCTGCACGCCGCGCGCGCCCATGTCGTACGGGTTCAGCGCGACTGCCCGCTTGATTGCCTCGTGCGCAGCTTCGTAGCGTCCCTGCATGACATGCATGTAGGCCAGAATCGAATAGGCAAAGGACGAGCGCGGATCGAGCCGGACACTGCTCTCGGCAAGATCCATCGCCGACGCCCACAATTCGCGGCTGCTCTCGATCCAGCCGTATTGGACGCCCTGGACCATGATCGTGGCGAGATAGGCGCGTGCGATCGAAAGCTTGCCGTCGAGCGCGATCGCCTGCTTGAAGAGATCGATCGAGGCTTCGAAATCCTCCTTGGTCTCGCGATAATAATGCGACAGCCCCTTGAGGAAGCGATCCCAGGCGGTGAGATCGGAATGCCGCGTAGGCGTTGCGGCCTCCGCGCGAAAAATTTCAGGCGCGATCGCGCCCGACAGGCTGGTCGCAAGTTCGTCCTGCAGCGCAAAGAGATCGTCGATGTCGCGGTCGTAGCGGCCGGTCCAGAGCTGCTGGCCGCTCTCGGGCGCGATCAATTCGGCGGTCACGCGGATCTTGCCGCCGGCGCGGCGTACCGAGCCCTGGATCAGGTAGGTCGCGTCGATCTCGCGCGCGATCAGGCGCGTGCTCCCTTTCCTGTCCCTGAAGGCGAAGGTCGAGCTCCGGCTCAGAACACGATAGAACGATTGCAGCGACAGCGCGTGGATCAGATCTTCAGTCAATCCGTCGGCGAAATATTCGTCCGCGCTGCCGGAGAGATTGTCGAAGGGCAGCACGCCGACGATGGCGGTACGATATTGCGCCGGCGGGTTGGAATTGTCGGCAGATTCGCGAATGCGGGTCGCCACGCCCTCCGGGGTCCAGGTCCAGAGATGGACGGGATCGGCGATATTCTTGAAGCGATGAGGGCCGGCGTCGGTGAGCGACACGCTCAGGCGTTTGCCGGCCTCTGCAAAGGCCTTGTTCGACACCGCGACTCCGCCGGGCGTGGCCACCGACTGCAGTCGGACCGCGATGTTGACATCGTCGCCGAACACCTCATCCTCGTCAGCCATGACGTCGCCCATATGAACGCCGGTGCGGAAGTGCATGGCGCGATCGGCCGGCAAATGATGATTTCGCTCTGCCATCACCGTCTGCATCGCAACCGCCGCCTCGATTGCGCCGACGATGCTTGGGAATTCGAGGAGAAAACCATCGCCGGTGTTTTTGACGAGTCGGCCGCCATGATTGAGGATGATCGGATGGATCGCGCTGCGATGGGCCTTGAACGAGGCATGCGTCCCCGCCTCGTCGGCGCCCATCATGCGGGAGTAGCCGGCGATATCGGCGCAGACAATGGCGGCGAGACGTCTCTCCATCGGTCCCGTGCGGGGGATCGCCACCTACTGGCGATCGACAGCAATCATCCTTGTCGTATCTGGCGGAATAGCCGCCCGGAGGCAATAGTCATGCTAACGGAAAGTAGCTCCCTGCAGCATGTCATCGCGGCGGTCGCCTTGAAAGGGGAACCATGCTTGGTATCCACGATCTCTGGCTTTTCATCGTCTCGGGCCTCGCGCTGAATATCACGCCCGGACCTGACACGGCCTATATCGTGGGCCGCAGCGCGCAATTCGGGTGGCGCGGCGGCGCCGCTGCGACTTTCGGCATCAGTACCGGCTGCCTCGTCCATGTCTCCGCCTGCGCCGCCGGCCTTTCGGCTTTGCTGGCGGCCTCCGCCACCGCGTTCGTGATCGTGAAATGGCTTGGCGCCGCCTATCTCTGCTTCATCGGCATCAGGATGCTGCTGGCAAGGGCCGCGCCTGCCGACGAGCCGGCACGTGACAATTCTGTGACGTCACTCTCAAAAGTGTTTTGGCAAGGCACGCTGACCAACGTGCTCAATCCAAAGGTGGCGCTCTTCTTCCTCGCATTCCTGCCACAATTCGTCGCCACCGGCGCGTCGCACCAGGCGCTGGCTTTTCTTCTGCTCGGTGCGATCTTCATTTTCAACGGGACGCTGTGGTGCCTGGGCGTTGCCGCCTTTTCGGCGCGAACGGCGAAGCGCCTCGCCCGGTCCGGCCCGGCGACGCGCTGGATCAATCGCGCGCTCGGCGGGATGTTCGTCTATCTCGGTGCCCGCATGGCGATGCTGCAGGGGCGCTGATCTGTGGCAACCGAAGGAGATGATCATGAACGATACCGAACGGTTTCTTCGCCGGGCGATCGAGCTTGCGCACGCTAATCTGGAAAACGGCGGCCGTCCTTTCGGGGCGGTCGTCGCAAAGGACGGCAATGTTGTCGCGACCGGGGTGAATGAGATTCACAGCACCAACGATCCGACCGCACATGCCGAACTGACGGCGATCCGAACCGCGAGCCGGAAGCTCGGCTCACCGAACCTGGACGGCTGTGCCGTCTACGCGAGCGGTCATCCCTGTCCGATGTGTATGGCCGCGATGCGCCTTGCCGGCGTTAGCGAGGTCTATTATGGCTATTCCAACGACGATGGTGCGCCTTATGGCCTGTCCACCGCGGCCGTCTATGCCGAACTGGCCAAGCCCTTTTCCGAACAATCGATGAAGATCAGCTACGTACCGGTCCGCCTCGAGTCTCGGCCCGATCTTTATGCCGAGTGGAAGAGGAAACAGGCTGAGCGGACGTAGGGGGGATGCCAGCGTTCACGCTCCGGCGTAAAGCTTGTATATCGCAGCTCCCGCGAGATAGATTCCGAGAAAGATCATCGCGATCAGAAACCAGCGGCGGAATGCTTCCGCCGGCATCCGCGAACGCACAGCTTGTCCGGTCAACATGCCGGCGAAGGAGCCGGCCATCGCGATTGCACCGGGCAGCGCGGTCGAGGCGCGGAGCAGGCCGGAGCTGGTGAGATTGACCGTCAGCCCCAGCGTCGCGACGGTGAAGAACACGCCGAGCGCCTGCACCAGTTCGTCCTTGTCCATGCCGATCGCCTGCAGGAACGGCATCGACGGAATTACCTGAACGCCGGTCGCCGCCGAAATCACGCCGGTAATCACGCCGACAATGCCGCCGACCCATTTCTCGTTGTGAGGCGCGACGGCGAATTTGAATTTGGTCAGGCCGATGATGCCATAGATCACGAGCAGCGCGCCGAGCGCGATCGGAATATAATGGGCATAGGATCCCGTCAGCGATCCCCGGTTCAGCCAGACGCCAAGCGCGGTGCCGACGAGCATCGGCCACAGCCTCCGGAAAATATCGCGGAGATAGCCGCCGGCAAAGGTCTGCCAGATGTTGGTGATGACCGCCGGCACGATGACGATGGTGAGCGCCTGGCTCGGCGGCATGGTGACCGCGAGCAGGCCCATGGACACCGTCGGCAGGCCGAGCCCAACCACGCCCTTGACGAAGCCCGCGAGCAGGAAAACGCCGGCGATGAAATAAAGCATGGAGTGGGCGACTGACATGGTCCGACATTGACCGATCCCTCGATCCGGCACAATGTGGAGGTTACGGAGGCAGCCTTCGGCAGTGGCGAAGGCACGTGCAGAGCCATGCGCTTCGACCTGGTCGACCTGAATCTCTTCATTGCGGTCGCGGACAGCCGCAGCATCACGCGCGGCGCCGATCGCGCTCACCTGGCGCTGGCCTCGGCGAGCGCCCGGATCAGGGGCATGGAGGAAGCGTTCGGCGTCGCGCTGTTCAACCGCGGCCGCCGCGGCGTCGAGCTTACCGCCGCCGGCGAGAGCTTGCTCGACCATGCAAGGCTCGTCATTCATAACGTGGAATCGATGCGCGGCGACCTCGCGCGCTTTGCCAGCGGCGTGCGCGCCAGCGTGCATCTATTGGCCAACACCTCGGGGCTGTGGAGCATCTGCCGCGCGCGCTCGCCTCATTTCTGCGCGAGCATCCCGACGTCAATGTCGATGTCGAGGAGCGCGAGAGCACGGATATCGCCGCGGCCATCGCCAGCGGCGCGGCCGATCTCGGCTTCGCCGCCGAGCACGCGCTGCCCGAGAACGTCGAGCGCTTCACCTTCAGCGAGGACCGGCTCACTCTGGTGACGGCGCGAAAGGGGCCCTTCGCCGGCCGCCGCCAGATCGATTTTGCGGAAGTGGCCGCCTGCAGTTTCATCGGGCTGACCAACGCGACCGCGTTGCAGGCACACATTTCCAAGCATGCCGCCCGGCTCGGCATGAGGCTGCATTTCCGCGCGCGCTTGCGCGATTTCGACGCGATCTGTCAGATGGTGGCCGCCGATGTCGGCGTCGCCGTGGTGCCGGAAGCGGCAGCGCGGCGCTGCGTCCGCGTGATGCCGATTGCGACGGTGCGGATTCGCGACGCCTGGGCCAACCGCAGGCTCGTGATCTGCGCGCGCAATTTCAAGGCGCTGCCGCGGCCCGCGAGGCAGCTGGTGGATCATTTGCGCGAGGCGGCGGTATAGGCGCATGTTGAATAGTCGAGCCGCGCGCTCCGTTCACCTCTCCCCAGCGGGGAGAGGTCGGATTGCGAAGCAATCCGGGTGAGGGGTCGTTGCGCTCATGAAAGACCGTAACCCCGCTCACCCGATTTGCCGCGCAAATCGACCTCTCCCTACGGGCTACAATATTCACACATCTCGTGAGGCTTGCGGCAAGGCCCGGCAGCTGACTCCCTATAGCGGTGATTCGCATTTGGGAGGGGATGATGGACCTGCTGCTTGGGGAGTTTGGGGACGTACGTCTAGCAAAAGGGGGGCCTTTTTGGCCGAGCGGCTTGTCGCATATGGCGGCAAGGGCGTCAGTGTCAGACAGCTGGGCGGCGATCGCGCCGGCGAGATACGGATCACGCGGTTTCTGCACAATCCCAAGGTGACGCTGGGCGAGATGATGTCTGTGGCGCTGGCTCGCACCTGCGCGCAGGTAGCCGGCCGGCACGTGCTTGCCATTCAGGACACCTCGGCGCTGCGGGTCGACGAGAAGGGGGTGGGCCTGTCGTTTCATCCCGTCATAGCGGTAGATGCCAACCAGGGCACGGTGCTTGGGCTGGTCGATAATTTCTTTCTGACGCGCCAGGGCGGTGAGCGAGCAAGCCGCAAGCAGCGAGACTTTACCGAAAAGGATAGTCGCCGCTGGTTGGACGGTGCGGAGCGCGCCAGCGCTTTGGCCGACGACGGCGTGGCCTGCGTCACGGTGGTCGAAGATCGCGAAGGCGATGTCTACGAATGCTTCGCGTTCAAGCCGGCCAAGGTAGAAAAGCTGGTGCGGGCGGCGCAGGATCGCTGTTTGGCCGATGGCACATTGTTGTTCTCCAAAGCCGATGCCTGGGATGAAGCCGGCCGAATGGTCGTCGAACTCCCTGCCGCCCCGGGTCGAAAGGCGCGTAGCGCCGAGCTTTCCGTCAAGTTCGGCACGGTCGAGATTGTGCGTCCGACCAACCGCAAGGCCTCCTGTGGCTTGCCCAAAACCATTGCCGTGACCCTGGTCATCGGGCGCGAGATCAATCCCCCGGACGGCGAGGAGCCGGCACAATGGTTCCTGTTGACCACCCATCGGGTGAAGGACATCGCCGATGCCCGCCGCATCATTGGTTTCTATCGTTTGCGCTGGACCATCGAGCAGTTGTTCCGAACCATGAAGACCAAGGGCTTTGACGTCGAAGCGCTGCGCCAAGAGCAGGACGGGCCGCTCGAAAAGCTCGTCACCGCCATTTTGATCGCCGCCGTCAAGGTCATGCAACTTGTCGACGAGCGCGAGGGAAAAGCCAAGCGTCCGCTCAGCGATGTCTTCGATCCCGCCGACCAGCCGGCCTTGGAACGGGTCTGTCAAAGTCTCGAAGGCAAGACCGATAAGCAGAAGAACCCACACCCCTCCGGTTCGCTGGCCTATGCCGCATGGGTCTTCGCGAGATTGGGCGGTTGGACCGGCTATTACGGAAAGCCAGGCCCCATCGTCATGCTCAGAGGCCTCACCCAATTCCACGCCATCAAACATGGATGGAGCCTCCGAGACGTGTGAATCTTGTAGCCCTACGGGAGAGGTGGAGATGCCGCTCCAGCGCACTCTTACCTCATCGCGTTTTAGGCCTACTTCGTCGTCGGCACGCCGGCGTCCTTGATCACCTTCGCCCACTTCGCGTTTTCCGAGACGATAAAGCTGCGGAATTCGTCCGGCGTTTGCGGCACCAGTGTCAGGCCCTGATCGGCGAGCTTGTCCTTCACGTTGGCATCGGACATCGCTTCCGTCGTGATCTTGTTGAGCTTTGCGATCACGTCCTTTGGCGTCGCCGCCGGCGCGACCATGCCGTACCAGTTGTCAGCCAACACGTCGGGCATGCCGACCTCCGCCGTGGTCGGAACGTCCGGCGCCAGCGGCGAGCGCGCCTTGGTGCCGAGCGCGATCGGGCGCAGGTTGCCGGCCTTGATCTGCGGCAGGATCACCGGGAGATCGAGGAAGGTCATCTGCACCTGCTGGCCAAGCAGGTCGTTGATCGCGGGCGCCGCGCCCCGATAGGGCACATGCACGATGTCGATCTTGGCGGTGAGCTTGAACAATTCACCGGCCAGATGCGGCAGCCCGCCGATACCGGCCGAAGCGAAGTTGAGTTTGCCCGGCTGCGCCTTGGCCAGCGCGACCAACTCCGCCATGTTCCTGGCGGGCACGTTGCTGGCAACGACCAGCATCTCCGGCACGGTCGCCACCAGCGTGACCGGCGCCAGATCCTTTTGCGGGTCGTAGGCGATCTTTTCCATGGTCGGCAGGATCGCAAGCGAGCTCGCGCTGGTGATGGCGATGGTGTAGCCGTCGGGCGCGGATTTCGCGACCGCATCGGTGCCGAGCGCGCCGGCAGAGCCGCTGCGATTGTCGATGATGACGGGCTGTTTCGCGATCTCCGACATGCGCTGGCCGACCACGCGGGCGATGATGTCGTTCGGACCGCCCGGCGGGAACGGCACGATCAGCCGGATCGGCTTGGAGGGGTAATCCTCGGCCGCGGCGAAAGACGGCAACAGCAACATAGCTCCCAGCAAGATCCTGATCAGGATCTTCATGCACGCCTCCCTTTTGTCGCCGGCCTTGATTGTTTTGATGGCCAGCTTTTTTGCACTCTTTTTGCTTCGCCTGTCGTCAGCCCTTCAACATCTTGAGCGCTGCCTCGTGCACGCGCAGGTCGCCGGCGGCGACGATGCGGCCGCCATTCTGCGCCGGGCCGCCTTCCCAATTCGTCACGACGCCGCCGGCACCGGTCACGATCGGGATCAGCGCCGCGATATCGTAGGGTTTGAGCTCAGTCTCGACCACGAGATCGAGATGTCCGGCCGCCAGCATGCAGTAGGAATAGCAATCGCCGCCATAGCGCGACAGCCGCACGTCGCTCTCGATCCGCGCGAAAATCGCGCGGTCGGCTTCGTTCATCAGCAGCGGGCTCGTGGTGTAGCAGGTCGCCTCCTTCAGCGAGGCGCAGCGCCGCGTCTGCAGCCGCCGCTCGCCCGACGGTCCGCGGTAATTAGCCGTGGCGTTGTCGCCGGAAAAGCGTTCGCCGATGAAGGGCTGGTGCATCATGCCGAACACCGGCATGCCTTTGTGCAGGAGCGCGATCAGCGTGCCCCAGATCGGAAAGCCGGCGATGAAGGATTTGGTTCCGTCGATCGGATCGAGCACCCAGACATAATCGGCGTCCTCGCGTTCATTGCCGAACTCTTCGCCGACGATGCCGTGCTGGGGGAAGTGATATCTGATGATCCGCCGCATCACGGCTTCGCCGGCGCGGTCGGCCTCCGTGACAGGATCGAAATTCCTGTTCACGCTCTTGTCGTCGATCGAGAGCGAGGTGCGGAAGAACGGCAGGATGACTTCGCCGGAGGAGGTCGCAAGGCGCCCGATGAAGGCGGAGAAGTCGATGACCGTCACGTCAATTTCCTGAAGTAATGCGGTGGATGCGCGCGAGGTGAGAAAGCCTTGCCTTCTGCCTAGCTTAATCCTGCGCCATTCGCACGGGGAGCGCCTCTTCATCCCTGGCATTTTGAATGCCGAATCAGAGAGGGGCTGCCGGTATAATTTCCGATAACAAGAGCGTTCACGAAATCGAGAGATTACTTAACTTGTTAGGTAGTTTTGCTCACGTCGCCAGCTCGTTCTTCATAAGTATTTGAAAAATAAAACGAATATTGAGTGACTTGGAAGTGTTGCACGTCTGCACGGCTTTCCAGTTTTGCAGGGGAAATGATTTAAAAGGCCTTGCGCTTTGTGCAGCGCGGTCGCATATTGTTGCGGTGCGGTAGCGCCTCGCGCTATCGCTGCCCTCCTTGGGCGTTTCCTCCCTAGACTTGGGCCGCTTGCTTTCGCAAGCGGCCCTTTTTTCTGACTAGAGAGTAGAGACTTGAAGTGTCGTCGCCCCTGGCCCGAGAGAGCGATTGCTGACCGGGTCCGACAAAAGTCTAGAGCGGGCTTCTCGCGGTTTTATTCCGCGGCGGCCTGGAATGGGCCGAGATCGCCGAGCGGCACGGTAGCGAGCGCGTCCGCAAGACGGATGAAATCGGCGGCGACCTGCGCAAAGCGCGCGCCCTTCTCGCGCCGCCGCTCGTCCATATAGATCGCGCGATTCAGCTCGAGCTGGATTGCATGCAGGCCGCTCGCGGGATTGCCGTAGTGCTCGGTAATGAATCCGCCGGCATAGGGCTTGTTGCGGCCGACGGAATAGCCGAGCTGGCTCATGGTTTGCTCGACGGTGTCGGGCAACAGCGGCGCGCAGCTCGTACCGTAGCGGTCGCCGATCACCACATCCGGCCGCCGCGGCTCGTCGCGCGACACGCCGATCGACGGCATCGAATGGCAGTCGACCACCACCACGGTGCCGAAGGTCTGGTGCACCCGGTTGATCAGCTGCCGCAGCGCCCGGTGATAGGGCTTGTACAGCGTCTCGATCCGCGCCAGCGCGTCGTCGACCGACAGCCGCTCGCGGTAGATCTCCTGGCCGTCGCCGACCACCCGCGGAATGGTGCCGAGCCCGCCCGCGACCCGCATCGACCGCGTATTGGCAAAGCTCGGCAGCCGCCCGATAAACATCCGCGGGTCGAGCTCGTAGGGTTCCCGGTTCACGTCGACATAGGAGCGGGGAAAATTGACCCGCACCACCGGAAAGCCGCGCGTTGCGAGTTCGGCGATCAGCTCGTCCATGAAGGAGTCTTCCGAGCGCCGCAGCGTCGGCAGATCGATCCGCGAGATATCAAGGAATTCGGCCGGGTAGACCGATCCGGAATGCGGGGAGTTGAAGATGATTGGCGCCCGCCACTCGGCCGGCTCCACGATTTCGAACGGAGGCGGCAGTTCGCCATTCAGGGGGATCATCGTCGGGCGCCGTCCCTACCATCTGCCGCGCTGGCGGGCCTATCCTGCCAGAACAGTGGGGCTCTTCGTGAACGGGCATTGTCGGTAATCGCACCCGATCTGCCAAGCGAAAAAGTCTACAAGCGTGGCTGGAACGCATCAAAACGTTGAGCTTCATTGATTTGAGCCGCATTCCGGTCCAGAAATGACCTTGCGAAGGGCCAGCTCGCCCGCCGTCTTTTCACTCGATATTTACCGACCATAGGGCTTAGTGGATGTATTGATCCGCCGACAATCAGGTTTGATCTTCTCGCCATGCACAAGATACTTCTCGCCGAAGACGACAACGACATGCGCCGTTTCCTGGTCAAGGCGCTGGAAAACGCCGGGTTTCAGGTCTCGCCCCACGATAACGGCATGTCGGCCTATCAGCGGCTGCGCGAGGAGCCGTTCGAGATGCTGCTCACCGACATCGTGATGCCGGAGATGGACGGCATCGAGCTGGCGCGCCGCGCCTCCGAGCTCGACCCCGACATCAAGATCATGTTCATCACCGGCTTTGCCGCGGTCGCGCTCAATTCGGATTCGGAAGCGCCCAAGAACGCCAAGGTGCTGTCGAAACCGGTTCACCTGCGCGAGCTGGTCAGCGAAGTGAACAAGATGCTGGCGGCCTGATTCGGCCGCCAAGTCGGGCCTACCGGCGGACGGCTTTGGCTTGCCTGTCCGGCTCGGAGCCGATATAGGGACCCGACCCCAATTGACTGGAACTAGGGCACGTAGCTCAGCGGGAGAGCACTACCTTGACATGGTAGGGGTCACAGGTTCGATCCCTGTCGTGCCCACCACCAACTCTCTGTTTTCTTAGCATTTCCCTCGCCCCGATCGCGTGCATTATCGCGAAACGGAAGAGATGGGGTGTTTTGAGCGAATCCAGCACAGCTGGCCATCTGCTCGACGTTGGTGAAATTCGTATCTCCGGTCGTAGGAGGCACCTATGCGGCGCCTCTCTATCACCGACCCCACGGGCGAAGGGGCGGAGGATCGCCGAGCGGATCGGCAAGTTCATCCACTTCGGGGAAAAGATTCTGCGTAGCCAGCAATTGCGTGAGCTCAGCGGGAACGAGGAACTGATCTATATCCGACAAGTTAGCTTTCGCCCACTGTAGAAGGCGCTCCATTTCGGGAGAGCGCTGTGCGCTGCTGGCCTCCTGCAGTGCGACCCACTCTCGCAGCTCGGTGGCCTTGCGCTCCGTCTCGATGAGCTTCGCAAGCAGCGCGGTCCGCTGTGTCTCGCGATTTTTTCGCGCGGTAGCAAGGTTCCGGCGCCGCGAAAGTTCGTGAATGTCGCTCATGACGGCACTCGCGTTGCTCATGGTGTCCTCCTGCTTGCTGTCTTCGGCAATTCCCGACAACTATCGTGCTTTCCTAGCGCATCGACCGGGTATCGGCACTCCGCTTCTTCGCTTCAAACTCAATGCGTTCCGACCGACGAGCCCGATTTGAGAGCAAGATCCGGAGTGGCAGTCAGCGACAAGCGATCCATGCTGATCCCATGAGGGCACAAGCACGGAGCCTCGAAAAATGACGTCTTTTCTCAAGTTCAACGCGATTGCCGCTTCACGTGGAGAGGGTTTGCATCCGAAACTCCGTGACTTGTTCGAACGGGCCGCTACGTTGCCGAATTCGGAAGTCTTACATCACGATGGCATGTTGCAGGCCGGATCGCCTCCGGCGGCGAGAATTTCGGAGCCGGTTGACGACGTCATTTCGCTGCTATGTCACTGTCAACGGGTCAAGCAGGACCTGAGCGGAACCTAGCGACCCAGGGACACTCGGCGGCTGATGAAGGCCCGCGCCCTCTGCCTGCTTCTTGAGCGATCAATTGGTGTCGATCAGCCCCACATTGGTGAACTCACTATGATCCGGCAGGTCACGATCGTTTTTCTTGCCCTCGGATGCTCTACAACCGCCAGTGCCGACGACATCGTGCTCCAGATTGGCGGACGATTTTCGGTCTATGCGCCGCCCAGTTGTCACAGACTCCAACAATCGCGCTTCTCGCTCGTACTCGATTGTGACTTTCAGGGTGGCCGTTCACGATTCTACCTCAGAGAATTTCCCGGCCAACTAGATGAGACGTTTGATCCCCGCAAGTTTCCGCCATCGAAGTACAATGCCCGCGCCTACCTAGATACTGCGTTGCGCGCCGTCGTTGGTGAGCTTGATCCAGGCATGATCCCGCGCCTGAAATTCCCGAATTGGGGAAGCAACGCAAGCGACAATTCTGCTGACGCGCTCTTCTGGGAAGAGGGATATCTCATCGAGGATCAAGCCGGCGACTCCGAGAATATAAAAAAATGCGCGTTTCTCCGTGTGCAAACTTATCGCCGGGGATTAAGTGCGATGCTTTTCGCCGTTAGCGATATCGATCGCTCTTCTCTCGGGGATCGATCATCCAACTGTCGCGAGATTCCCGGGGAGGTCACTACAATTCTTGGCAGTCTCGGCGACTTATTTGAAGGCGGTCGATTTATCTGGACGCGACCGAAGCAATAGTGTGCGCGTTATATCGCCCGGTCGGCCGCAAGTTTACCCGCCGCTGCTTGTTGGCTTGGGATTTCGATTTCAGGACAAGAATCGGAGTTTTGATCGTGGGGACGATGCCTAATGATTGCAGCGATCGCCAGTCGATCTGTAGTTCCTGCTAGAAAAGGTGTCTTTCAATGAGCAAACAAGATGATAACAAGGCCGTCGTTGGTCGTTGGTTCACGGAATTCTGGGGCAAGACCGTCAACCTTGGTGTCATTGACGAGATCGCTGCCCCCGACATGCTGCTGAAATATTCGCTGCATGAGCCCCGCCGCGGCCGCGCCGACATCAAGGCGTTCATGACTGATTTCCGTGCCGCGTTCCCCGATCTCAACTTCTGGGGCACCGCGGATCTGATCGCCGAGGGCGATTATGTCGTCGGCCAATGGGAAGGCGGCGGCACCCACACCGGCCCGGCGTTCAAGGATTTCCTGATCGGCGGCCTTCCGGCGGCGACGGGCCGTAAGATGCACTTCACGGGCACCACGGTACTCAAGGTCATCGATGGCAAGATCGTCGAGGAGATCGGTCTCGATGATGGCGTTACCGCGTTGACCCAGCTCGGGCTGCTCAAGGCGGCGGCCTGACGGGAACGCAGTTACGCCATCAGTTCATCAATGCGCGAGGCTCGCACGCTGTGCGGGCCTCGTCTGCTTTTAGAACGTCGAGAGGACGTCGCGCGGTCAGCGATGTTGGATTGCATCGCAGGAAGTGGAGCGTTCCACCGCGATAGTCACGATAGCGTCTGCCGCACTGAAATCCACGGTGAACACAGGACGCACTTCCATGATCCGCATTGGTTACGCGCCGGGCGCATACGATCTCTTTCACATCGGTCATCTCAATCTGCTTCGTCGCGCCAAGGAGCATTGCGACTATCTGATCGCGGGCGTCGTGGCAGATGATGTCCTGATCCGGCACAAGGGAGTGACGCCAGTGATCCCCCTTGCCGAGCGCGTCGAAATCGTACGCAATGTTCGTTTCGTCGACGCCGCGATCCCGGCGCTGACGAACGACAAGGTCGAGATCTGGAAGGAGCTCCGCTTCAACGTCCTGTTCAAAGGAGACGACTGGCAGGGCACTGAGAAGGGCAACAAGCTCGAGCGCGACTTCGCGGCGCTCGGCGTCGAAATTGTCTACTTTCCGTACACGCTTTCCACGTCGAGCAGTGCGCTTCGCCGTACCCTGCACAAGATCGATGCCTTGGCTGGTCACTCGGCCAACGGCCCCATTCTTGATCGCGCCGCCTGAATCGATCTGCCAACCTTAGCGAAACAGGATACGCGCATGTCAGCATCGGAAGTGGACGTAGCCGTCAGGAGCTGCCGTTCGTGGAGCCTTCAGAGCAAGATCAGTGCGATTTGTGATGTTGTCCGCGAGGCGACCTCGTCTGTAACCGCCGGCAAGGAGGCCGGCATAACTTCGGGGGCCGCGCAAACGCATAGCCTCGCCGAGACGCGCCGCCTCGAAGGATTTAGCGATGGGGCTTTCTCGATCATCATCACGCTTCCTGTTCTTGAAATCCATCGGCCGAACGCGGCCCCCGGAAGGTTGGGCGAAGAGCTTCTGCTGGAGTGGTCTTCCTATCTCGCCTATGTGCTTGCCTTCATCTACGTCGGCGTTATCTGGCTGAATCATCACTACATGTTCGATCGTCTTCGCAAGGTGGACATGAAGTTGAATTGGATCAATCTCGGTATCATTGGTACGGCGTCATTAATTCCGTTTCCAACGGGCGTGCTGGCAGGTGCGTTCCGCGATGGCGCTATCATCGATCAAAAGGCGGCAGTCGTGCTCTACGCTCTGATTGCGAGTCTCATGTCCGCGGCCTGGCTGCCTGCGTTCATTCATCTCCGCCGTCATCCCCAACTCATAAAGCCCGACCTGCCGGGGGCATTCTTCGCTCCGCAGGTGCGGAGACCGGTGACCGGAATCCTCCTTTACGCGGTGGGAGCCGCGCTCGGTTGGCTCGTTCATCCACTGATCGCGGTCGCCTTCTTTGCGGTGGCGGTGGGTTACTACGCGTGGACCAGTCAAGGCATTGATGTCGGACGATGAACCGGCTGACGGCCGGTTCCCTCGCCGCCACCTTCGATTTGAAAGCAAGGACCGGAGTGTGCCGTCGGAAATCGGGTGGCACCGTGTCAGGCATCGTGGAGACTAGACACCGATGACCACAGTACCCGTGCTAATCCAGAAACAGATGCCCCTACCGGTCGCGGATGATCCGCGATGGGCCCGCGTTCTCGCGCGCGACAAGGCGGCCGATGGTCACTTCTGGTATTCGGTTTCGACGACGGGAGTCTATTGCAGGCCATCCTGCCCCTCGCGGACGGCAAATCCGAAAAACGTCCAGCTTCACGACAGCCTGGCGAGCGCCAAGGCTACCGGCTTCCGCCCCTGCAGGCGTTGCAATCCGGACGGGCCCTCAGTCGAAGCCGAGAATGCCACTTTCGTCGCCAAGGCATGCCGCATTATGGAGACGAGCGAAGAGGAGCCTTCGCTTGAGGATCTCGCTGAGGCAGCGGGCATGAGCCCCGGTTACTTCCATCGCGTGTTCAAGGCCGCAACTGGGCTCACTCCGAAGAGCTATGCTGCCGCGCACCGTGCCAAGAAGGTCCGCGAAGGATTAATTTCCAGCAATTCCGTCACCGAGGCGATGTACGACGCTGGCTTCAATTCGAGCGGCCGATTCTATGAAAAATCAACCGACATGCTCGGCATGACGCCGTCGAAGTATCGCGCGGGAGGGGCCAATGAGGAGATCAGGTTCGCGGTCGGTCAAAGCTCGCTCGGCGCCATTCTGGTGGCATCGAGCAAGAAGGGGGTCGCGGCGATTCTGCTTGGGGACGACGCGGAGGAGCTCGTCCACGACCTCCAGGATCGCTTTCCCAAAGCGATCCTGATCGGCGCCGACCAGAACTACGAGGCGATGGTCGCACGGGTGGTAGGGTTCGTGGAGGCCCCGGAGATCGGTCTCGACTTGCCTCTCGATATCCGCGGCACCGCCTTCCAGCAGCGGGTCTGGCAAGCGCTTCAGGAAATTCCCGTCGGTGCGACGGTCTCCTATGCCGAGCTCGCACAGCGGATCGGCGCTCCCAAAGCGGTGCGCGCGGTCGCCGGCGCTTGTGCGGCGAACAAACTGGCGGTCGCCATTCCGTGCCACCGCGTGATCCGCAACGACGGGTCGGTTTCCGGATATGCCTGGGGCGTGGAGCGCAAACGCGCCTTGCTGGACCGGGAAGCTTCGCAAGCCACCTGAACCGCGGCCCGCCGACTGGTCCCGATGACGAGTTCGCCATCCGAGTCTCAAGAGGCTTCGCGCGCCGTGCCGCGCCTCGCGTTTCTCGCAGTGACCTCGCTGATCTTCTTGAAACCCCGGCTCCGAAAGGCGCTGCGACCCATTGCCGCCCGTCTCTACGAAGCGGGCGTGACCGCCAATCAAGTCACATTGGCGTCCCTCGTCGGCTCGGTGCTCGTGGGCGCGTTCCTATGCCGCTTTGCTAGCCATTCCCCGTTGTTCGCCATACTGCCGGTCTGGCTGTTTGTACGCACCGCATTGGCGGCTATCGACGGAACGCTTGCCATCGAGTTCGGGCAAAAGAGCCGCCTTGGCGGTATCTTGAACGAGGCAGGCGATGTCGTTTCGGACACTGCTCTCTTCTTGCCGCTCGCGTTTGTTCCTCCGTTCTCAGGCGCCTCGGTCGCATCGGTCATCTGCTTCGCAGCCCTTTCCGAGTTCGTGGGCATGGCCGGCGCGACGCTGAGCGGCACTCGCCGGCTGGAAGGCCCGCTCGGCAAGGCCGATCGGTCGATCGTGCTCGCGGTTGTTGCGGTAGCGATCGCCGCCCGCGGGCGCCTTCCTGAAGGCGTGTGGATCATAGTGCCGGCGCTGTGCCTGGGGCTGGCCATCACCATCTGGAATCGCTTGCGCTACGCGCTGGCCGAGCGCTGGTCCGTTGCCGAATAGCTCGATCCGGTTTGACGATAATAATCGGAGTGTCGGGTCGCCCTGTCGCAGTTACTAGGATATGGTTGAGGTGATCCGGCGCCCGTACCGAAGGCCGCGCTTGGACACCGCTGCGAACAGATCGGCGCAAGGAACGTTTTTCGACGATGACTGCACGGAGCGCACTGAAGGCGAAGAAGAAGCACGGAAAACGTGTCCGCGCCCAGGCCAAGCCCGCCGTGTCTGTAAATGGCGTCGAGACGGACGCCGCCAAGGCTCACGTGATGGCTCATTTCCGGGGACTTGTCGCCGACGGGTTGGCTGAGTGGCGGACGCTGGACGATGGAACCATCCGACTTTCTCTCAACACCGGCGAAATCTACCTACTGAAGAAGACGGACGTCACGCGCATCGCCTGATCTGTCACCCTTCGAGTTCGTCAAACGCGCCGAGCGCCATCGCGTTCGGCGCGTTTTCTTTGCGCGGAAGGCTTCTTGAGAATTCTCAGTTTGAACGCAAGCATCGGAGTTTTGGTGAGAGGAGGCGCGCGTAGCTTCGATCATGAGGACAACAAAGGAGCTACACCATGAACCTCATGACATCCGAAGCCGCCTTGCAGCTCTTGCCGGCGGCCGAGCCCGCCAACACGGCAGCCGACGTTCTCTTCTTCGGGGTCGGCGACAGCGCGTTGGGCAAGGTCCTGCTCGCCCGCAGCGCCAAGGGCGTTTGTGCGATCCTGCTCGGCGGCGACGCCAGCGAGCTGAAAGCGGACCTCGCACGTCGTTTTCCCGAAGCCACTCTCGTCGCGAACGAGGTCATGGTCCGCGACGACCTGGCGAAGGTGGCGCGCTACGCGGAGAAGCCCTCCGAGGGGCTCGACCTCACGCTCGACATGCGCGGGACGCCGCTTCAGCGACGAATCTGGCAGCAGATTTGTGCGATCCCCGTAGGCAAGACGATGAGCTACATGCATCTGGCTCGGTTGATCAACAACGTCTATCCGAAGGTCGCCGCTCGCGTGGTGGCAAACGCCTGTGCCGCCAATCCGATCGCGCTCGCCGTTCCTTGCCACCGCGTCATCCGCACGGATGGTGAGCTCGCGGGCTACCGCTGGGGCATCGAGCGCAAGCGCGACCTGATCGAGAAGGAAGCCCGGGCATGAGACCGAACATGTCCGCCGTCACGACGGCTTTCGCGGGTGTGCCCGCGGAAGTCCGGGTCGCGGCCTACGACTGGCAGGCGCTCGCGCAGGAACTCGACGGCTTCGGCTGTGCCGTCCTGCCGAAGCTCCTGTCGCCCGCCGAGTGTCGCGCGATCTCGGGCCTCTATCCCGAGGAGGAACATTTTCGCAGCCACGTCCACATGGCGCGCCATGGCTTCGGCAAGGGCGAATACCGTTACTTCAAATATCCGCTGCCTGACCTGCTCGGCGGATTGCGCACGGCGCTATATCCGCGCCTCGTGAATGTCGCCAACGAGTGGAACGATCGCATGGGAATCGACGAGCGCTATCCTCCCAAGTACGCTTCGTTTCTGAAGCAATGCCACGACGCCGGCCAGGCGCGGCCGACGCCGCTGCTGTTGCAATATGTGCCCGGTGATTTCAACTGTCTGCATCAGGATCTCTATGGTGATCTCTTCTTTCCGATTCAAGTCGCGATCCTTCTCTCGGAGCCGGGCGCTGATTTCACCGGCGGGGAATTTGTCCTGACCGAGCAGCGGCCGCGCATGCAAAGTCGCGCCGAGGTCGTCCCGCTTCGACAGGGTGATGCGGTCGCCTTCGCGGTTCATAACCGACCGGTGCGAGGCACGAAGGGCAACTACCGCGTCAACCTCCGGCACGGTGTCAGCCGTTTGCGCTCCGGCATGCGTCATACCGTGGGTATCATCTTTCACGACGCGAAATAGCAGAGCTCGGGCGGCGTCCCGTCGCCGGCCCGACTTCAGCAACCCGCCATCCCGAACCGCAGGGTCGCCTCTCATGAAGCGAAGGCGTTCATGCGCGGAAACGCAATACTCTCGTCGAACGGTGAACGTTATGAAACTCGTCAAAATGGCCGATGAGAAAATTGGCCTCTTCGTGCTGTTGCCCAAGGGAGCCTGCGCGATCGATATCGCCGGCAGCTTGGGCGTCTTCTCCCATGACCCGCTGTCAAACGGACTACTCAACGGCGTACTGAAGGACGGGCATGATTGGTCGCTCCTGGTAAAGCACTGGCCCCATTTGCGCTGGCCTCTTAAGAAGCTGCAAAATGCAGCACTGAGAAATCCAGATCATCCGGGCCTGGTCCTGCGGTCCCTCACGGACGGCTCGCGAACGGGAAGCGCCGCCAATCCGATCATCGCGATCGAGATTACAGATATCGAGACCTTCGAAGAGCAGGATCCGACCGGACGGCGCGCGATGGAGCGACAGTTCATGCCGCCGCCCGAGATCGAGTCGCCACACGGCTCGACGGCGGTGGAAACTGCGCGGGTAATCGATTTCTCTTCGAGTAGAGGCGACTCCCCTCGCAGGTAGAGAAGCCCGCGTCAGTAGCGGTTCGCAAGATCGACATAAGATGCGTTGGCGGCGATGCTCGGGTCGAGCGTTGTCGCCATTTGCGTTCATGAGGACGTTGCTTCGAAGCTTCACTGTCGCGCTCGACTTCACTTCTTTCCGATTTGAAAGCAAGGAGCGGATCGGCTTCGCTGATGTCACTTCGTATCTTCTGTACAGACGATGCGAAGGAGCGAAAGATGCGCGAGGTGATCCGTTTCGCTTGGGGGAATAGTTCTCTCGGCGAGTTCATGGTGGCGATGTCGGACGAGGGTCTCGTGGCTCTAGATCTCGGATCGAGCCGCGGCTCGACGGAAGAGGCGTTACGAATCCGCTTTCCGAATGCCGAAGTCGTCAATAGGCAGGTGGAGCTGGTTGACGTTCTCGAAAAGATCGTGCGCGCCGTCGAAGAGCCGGGATTCGACCCCGAACTACCGCTCGACATGCGCGGCACGGCCTACGAGATCAAGGTCTGGTCGATGCTGCGCACACTGCCTGTCGGCGAGACCATCAGCTACGGCGCGCTCGCGGCCAAGCTCGGCAGGCGTGACGCCCGCGACGTGACCAAGGCAATCGCGTCCAATCCGATCGCTGTGCTCGTGCCATGCCATCGCGTCATCAAGAAGGATGGATCCATCTCGGGCTATCGCTGGGGCGTCAAACGCAAGCGCGAACTGCTGGCGCGCGAGCGACGAGCCAAATCTCTCCCAACTTCAGAAGGAGATGAATGAAAGGTCATTTGGGTCTATTCCTGAAGCAGGCAATCGGCTTTGATCCGACCCAACGTTGGTGAGCGTCTGCTGCCGGCTCACGCCCGCTGCCTCAGCGAGATCCTCAAGAAGGCTCCTCCTCGCTCGTCGCCATAATGCGGCATGCGCCGACCCATGTCACAGGGTTGACAGATTGGGTTTCGCCTTGCGAACTCCTCAAAACAGCAATTCGAGGAGTAGACCCGTGGACTTTGCACCAGAACTGGCGGTTTCTCGTTGGTTCAACACAAGTGGCCCTCTGACATTGTCAGGGCTGCGCGGCCGACCTGTACTTCTGCATGCCTTTCAGATGCTTTGTCCCGGATGTGTCGCTCACGGGACGCCGCAGACCCAGCGCGCATTTGAATTGTTCAGACATTCCGACCTTCAGGTCATCGGTCTACATACGGTGTTTGAGCACCACGCAGCCATGACGCCGGTGTCACTGGAGGCATTCATTCAAGAATACCGGTTGACCTTTCCCATTGGAGTGGACGAAGCGGGAGAGGACACGCCGATGCCGATTACCATGCAGAGATTTGGAATGCAGGGAACCCCAACCAGCATTCTTATCGGGCGCAGTGGCAGTGTCGTGCACCATGGATTCGGACAACAAAGCGACATGGCTCTTGGCGCGATCATCGCTGCAGAACTCGCAAAGTCGCGCGGATGACGAGCCAGAAAGTCATGCTGCAAGGCAGCCACATGGCTGCTCGTCAAATGCCGAGATAGGCCTGTCGAACGCGGTCGTCATGAAGCAAAGCCTCGCCGGTGCCGGAAATGGTGACACGGCCGTTTTCCAGCACGTAGGCCTTATGGGCAATCTTGAGCGAGACCGCCACGTTCTGCTCCACCAGCACACATGTGGTCCCCGCGGTGTTGAGATCGCGTATCGTCTGCAGCACGTCATGGACAATGGTGGGCGCAAGTCCCAGCGACGGCTCGTCGAACATGATGAGCTTCGGCTCGCCCATGAGACAGCGGGCGATCGCGAGCATCTGCTGTTCACCGCCGGACAGCGTTCCGGCAGCCTGCCACAGCCGTTCCTTCAGTTTGGGAAACATCGCCTGAACCCGCTCGCGATTCTGATCCCGCTTCCGGTGGGCTCGCGGCAGCATGGCGCCCATGTCCAGATTTTCGGCGACCGTCAGTGTCGGGAATATCTGCCGGCCTTCGGCAACTTGTCCGATGCCGAGGTCGCAAACCCGATGGCTCGGCAAGCCCGTGACATCGGTTCCCTCGAACAGGATCTGCCCGGAGGCGGGCCGGTGCATTCCCCCGATGGTGCGGATCAGCGAGGTCTTGCCCGCGCCGTTCGCACCCACGATCGCCACGATCGTGCCGGCGTCGACGCTGAGCGACACATCTTCAAGCGCCTGCGCGTCGCCATAGAACACGCCGAGGTTTCGGACTTCGAGCATCAAAGCGACTCCGGGCCGAGATAGGACTCGATGACGGCGGGCTGCCGGAGGACATGCTCCGGCGTGCCTTCCGCGATCGCCGCGCCGTGGTGCAGCACCAGGATCTTCGACGCCAGCGCCGTGACCGCGCGCATGACATGCTCGATCAAGAGGATCGTCAGCCCGGCCCGGCTGAGCTCGCGAAGGATGGCAACGATGCGATCGGTCTCGGTCGGCCGCAGGCCGGCCATGACTTCATCAAGCAACAGCAGCTTGGGCCGGGTCGCGAGCGCGCGCGCAACTTCAAGTCGCTTGCGATCCGGCAGCGTGAGGCTCGAAGCGATCTGTGCGCGTTTGCCGATCAGGTCGAGTTGCGACAGGATCTCATGCGCGATCCTGCGCGCCTCCGGCACTGTCCTGGCGTGCAGCAGCGCCCCGACGATGACGTTGTCCTCGACCGAAAGGGCCGGGAACGGCTTCACCACCTGAAAGGTTCGGCCGATCCCGCGTTGCGCAATCTCGTCCGCGCGCAAGCCGTCGATGCGCTCGCCGGCCAGCATGATCGTCCCCTCGTTGGGCGCCATGGCGCCGGCGATCATGTTGAACAATGTGGTCTTGCCGGCGCCATTCGGGCCGATCACGGCGAATATTTCGCCGGGCTGGACATCGAAGCTCACGCGGCTGATCGCGGCGAGGCCGCGGAAATGCTTGCTGACATCGGTGATGGAGAGCAGGGGGGTCATTTGCCCTCCTTGCCGAGCCCGAGATGACGTGCGAGCCACGGCCACAATCCGCTGGGCTGCAGGGAGATGATGGCCATGAGGGTGATGCCATAGAAGATCGCCTTGGTGCCCGGCGCATTCAGGCCAAGCCTTTGCACCAGGTCGGTCAGCGTCTCGCCGAGCGGTGTCAGGACGATCGCGCCCACGACCGGGCCGAAGACGGTGCCGAGGCCTCCGATGATCGGCGCAAGGATGAGCTCGATCGAGCGGCCGATGTCGAACACCTGGGACGGAAACAGATTGCGATAGTAGAATCCGTAAAAGACGCCGCCGACCGCGGTCATGCTGGACGAGATCAGCATGGCCATCATGCGGGCGCGGAAAATGTTGATGCCCGCCGCCTGCGCGGCCTGCGGGTCTTCACGCACGGCGAGCCAGCGATACCCGAGCGGGGACTGGCGTAGCCGCGCCACCAGGATTGTGGCGGCAGTCGCCATCGCCAGCGCCAGGTAATAGTACAGCAGCGGTCCACCGCCGAGGTTCCACCATTCGCCCGCGGCTTCGCCATTGACGGGCAGGAACAGTCCGCCGGCCGCGCCGGTGATCTGCAAATGATCGAATCCGATCCGCGTGAATTCCGCAAAAGCGATCGTCAGCAGCGCGAAATAGACGCCTTCGATGGAGAAACGCCAGCCGAGCCAGCCGATGAACAATCCGGCCGCGGCAGCGACGGGGATGGCGATGAACACGCCGAGCCACGGGCCGATGCCGAACAGCGTCCACAGTGCGGTCGCCGTGTAGGCGCCAAGCCCGAGATAGAGCGCGTGACCAAGGGACAATTGTCCGGCAAAGCCCATCAGCAGATTCCAGGCCTGGCCGAGATAGGCGAAATAGAAGACCAGAATCAGGACCGACAGGAGGTAACGGTCGGCCAATATGGGCGCCAGCAGGAACGCGGCGAACAGCAACAGACAGAGCGTCTTGCCGCGCGTGGACGTTTGAAACCAGATCTCGCTCACAAGCGGCGCCCCATCAGTCCCTGCGGGCGCAGCACCAGGACGATGATCAGCAGGGCAAAGGAGAACATGCTTTTCATCGATGGCTGGACGTAGAACCCGGCCAGCGCCTCGGAAACGCCGATCAAGACGCCACCGATCAGGGCGCCGACCATCGATCCCAGCCCGCCGATGATCACGATGGTGAAGGCGAGCAGAGTGTAAGCCTGCGTGAGGCTCGGCGACGCGTCCGCGATCGTCGCCATCAGCGTGCCCGCTGCGCCGACACAAGCAAGGCCCAATCCGAACGTCACGGCATAGAGCCGCTTCACGTTCAACCCGACGACGGCCGCGGCGGTGAGATTGTCGGCGCAGGCGCGGATGGCGGTACCGGTCCGGGTATAGCGGAAGAACAGCAGCAGCGCCGCCGCCACCGCCATCGCCGCCAACGCCGCGAAGACCCGGACCTTGTCGAGGAACATCGGGCCGACGGCGTAGCTGTCAAAGCTGTAAGGCAAGTCGATCGGCCGCGCGTCGGGGCCGAAGATCATGAGCAGGCCGTTAACGATCACGGTGGCGAGCCCGACGAGAAGAATGAACTGTTCGTGCTCGGCCCGTCCCACGAACGGGTTGATCAACGCATACTGCAGAAGATACCCGATTCCAAAGAAGACCGCTCCGATCGGCAGCAATGCGATGAGGGGATCGAGATGCAGCACCTCGAACAGGATGAACGCCGCATACATCCCGACGACCGTGAATTCGCCATGGGCGAAATTGACGACCCGCATCACGCCGAAAATGACCGACAGCCCCAACGCCATCAATCCATAGACGAGGCCCGTGAGCACGCCTTGAACGATGACATTCAAGGTGATTGCCATGCCTTGCTCCACTGCTTGGTGATCGTTCGCGCAAGGTGAGCATCACGCTTGCCGCGTGATGCTCACCGGCACGACGGTGCGGTCCGGATCAGGTGCGCCCCTGCCACGGCGGCTCGGGCAATACCGGCGTCATGGTGGCGACATCCGCCGGCAGCACAACGGTTGGGGTCCGGTTGCGGTTTTGCACGCAGCTGGACGGAATATCGTTGTTCTGGCCCTTCTCGTCGAACTTGATCGGAGGCCCGATCATCGCGTGGTCGACGAGGTTGGTAGCCTTCAGCGCCTTCATCAATTCGGGTCCGTTCGCCGTGCCCGCGCGCTTGAAGGCGTCGGCGCCGATCAGGAGAGCGTCGAACGTGAAGCCGACGTTGAAGCACTCCACCGCGAAGCGGTAGTTGGGCTGCTCCTTCTTGAAGGCAGCCTCGAGCGTCTGGGTGACCTTGGATTTTGGATTGGCCCACGGAATGGCATCGACGTGATAATCGGCGAGCGGCCCGAGCGCCTTGTAGAACTCTTCGTCGTAAAGGCCGGGGGCGCCCGGAGAGATGATGCCCATCGGCTGAAATTTCTGGCGCACGGTGTCGCGCACCAGCTTGATGGCGTCGGCCGCGCGCGTGACCACGAGCAGCAGATCCGGATTGAGGCCGCGGATCTTCGTGACCTCGACCGAGAGATCCTGGGCCTTGGGATCATAGGGAATGGATTCGAGAAGCTGAAACGGCAGCCCGGCCTTTGGAAACAGGGCGTCCATTCCCTTACGCTGCGCCATCCCGAAATTGTCATTGGCATGCAGGAACACGGCGCTCTTGGGCGCGATCTTTGTGGCGTCGATCAGCGCCTGGATTTCCTTCAGGCCATTGGCCACGAGCATGCCGCCCGTCGGAAAATTGCGCACCAGGAACTTGTAGCCCTGCTCGGTCAATTGCGGCGCGGCGCCGATATTGACGATAAGGGGCACCTGGCGCTGCTCACAGACCTGCGCGATCGCGAGCGTCCCGGCGGAATCGAAAGCGCCCACCACGCATTGCGCGCCCTCGTTGATAGCGCGCTCCGTCTGGGTGCGGGCAACGTCAGGATTGGACTCCATGTCGATGTGGACGAGTTCGACCTTGTGGCCGAGCTCCGCGAGCACGGAGGCCGAGACCAGCGCACCGCGATGGCAGCTCTGCCCGGCCTGGGCGAGATAGCCCGACTGCGGCAGCAGCACGGCGATCTTGAGCGATTGCGCCTGCGCCCTGACGATGGACGGCGCGGCCATCAAAATCGTGCCGGCCGCAGTGCCCGCGAGAATGCTGCGACGGCTGAGTTTGCGATCATTGTTAGGCATCAAGTTTCCTCCCTGCTTGCCCGCCGTTCTGAGCCGGCCGGCTATCTCCGCTCCATGAGGGCGCGGGACAGCCTCGTATACGAAATCGCGCCATTGTTCCGGCCAAACTATTGCGTGGACATCGCGTCCTCACAAGCCATTACGGCCGGAATTGTATAGTGCTTTAGCCAAATGCTGCGCCACTGACATCGGTTTTTTCAACAACAATGCGCCCGGGCGCATGCTGCACGAGAAGGCCCGATTGCCTGGCCCGGGTCTGGTAGGTTGCGACCATCGACCTCCGGCGAAAATAATCGTGGATTTCTCAAAAAGCGGCCTCGATCGCGCCGAGCCGAAGGCGCTAGAGCGTGCGATTGCGGCGATCGCCGCGCGAGGCGACGTCGCCTGACGCTTAATGCTCATCCCCCAGCCGCGATCCGCTCCATCGCCATCGCGCGCAGCCTGCCGCGCTGGACCTTGATCCCGTTCGCGCTCTCTGTCACCGGGAACGCATCGACGACGAAGATGCGCGCCGGAATCTTGTAACCGGCGAGCCGCTCGCGCAAGCGCGCGGTCATCTGCTCCGCCTTCGGCACCGCCGCGCGACCGGCGATGATGAAGGCGACGCAGCGGGCCTGACCGTTGAGGTCGACCTCGACCACCTGCGCGTCGTCGACGCCGGCGATGGTTTTGAGCTCGTCCTCGACTTCGCCGGGCGCCACCAGGAAGCCACCGAGCCGCATGGCGTCGCCGGCGCGCGTCTCATAGATGAACGAGCCGTTGCCGCGGATGCGGCCGAGATCGCCGGTGCGGAAGAAGCCGTCCGCGGTCATCGCTGCCGCTGTGGCCTGCGGATTGTTGAAGTAGGCGACGAAACGTGACGGCGCGCTGATCTCGATCTCGCCAAGCTCGCCGGGCTTTGCCAATTCGTCGGTCGCGTTGTCGCGCACGCGAACGATGGCTTCGCACGACATCGGCCATCCCCCGCATTCGATGCGATCGGCGAACGGGTCGCTGGCGTGCCCGATCGAGAACAGCGCCTGGACCTCGCTCGAGCCGTAGAGCCCGTAGAGCGGCACGCCGCGCGCCTCGACGCTGGCCGCGAGCTCACGCCAGCCGGGCTGGAAGGCGGCAAAGCCGAACACCTCAAGATGCGGGAACGGGCGCGGCGCCTTGGTCAGCGCCAGCATGCGGCGCAGCATCTCGTCGGAGCCGAAGCTGTGGGTGATGTTCTGCTCTTGCAATGTTCGCAGCGCTACAGGAGCGTCGAAGGCGTCGTGCACGTGCACGGTGACGCCGGCCCCGAGGAAGCCGAGCAGGCCGCTCATGCCGAAGGTACCGCAGAACGGCAGCATCGCGAGCAGCGAATGCCTATCCGCCGAAAGCCGCATGGCTCGGCCGATCGAGCGCGCGTGGCCGGCGAGCGTTCGCTGCGAATGCGCCACCAGCTTTGGCCCTCTCGTCGTGCCCGAGGTGGTGAAGAGCAAGACCGGCGCATCGATATCGTCATGCGGCGGCGGCGCCGGAGCGTAAGCCTGCTCGAACGCATCGAACCTTACTGTCGGCCATTTGGTGGTGACTTCGCCGCCGACCACGGCGACGCGCTCGAGTGCGGGGACCGCGGCCTTGTCGATGCCGGCAAGAATGGCGGGAAAATCGATCGAGCGGAATTGCGCCTCGACGACCAGTAGTCTCGCGCCCGACAGTTTCAGGAGATGCGCGACCTCGGCGCTGCGGTAGCGCGTATTGACCGCGGCGACGATGGCGCCGAGGCGCGCCGCGGCGAACAACAGCACCACCCATTCGAGGCGGTTGACCAGCCAGACCGCGATCACATCGCCCCGGCCGATGCCGTGGGCGGCGAGCCACGCCGCGGCTTCGTCGGTCCGGCGGACGAACTGGTCGCGGGAAACTTTTGTACCGTCGAAGACAAAGGCGGTCGCCGCAGGAGCATCGCGCTTGACGAGCGACGCCAGAGATTGGTGTTCACTATCCATGGTCTGTGCGAGTATCGCGCGCGGTCGGCGCTCGCGCAACCGCCGGCCTCGACATAAGCGGACGACAGGAGCGCCTATTGCAACCGGAACCGCGCGTCGCGATTTATCCTGGTACTGGCATTTCCATTCGGGCATCGGTCATGACGAAAACCTTCGAGGTCGGCGATCACGTGAGCTGGAATTCCGAGGCAGGCCGGGTGCGCGGCCGCATCCTGCGGGTGCACAAGAAGGACGTGAACTACAAGGGCTACATCCATCATGCGAGCCCGGACGATCCGCAATACGAGATCAAGAGCGACAAGACAGAGCATATCGCCCTGCACAAGGGGAAGGCGCTACGGCGACTCTGGGATTGAGGAGGCGTAGAGATGGCGCACCCGTTCTACACCATCGGCCATGGCACGCGGCCAATCGGCGAATTCATCGATCTCATTCGCAGCGTCGAGGTGACGTTGCTCGCCGACGTCCGCACCGTGCCGCGCTCGCGCACCAACCCGCAGTACAACTTGGATACGCTGCCGCAATCGCTTGCGGCGTTCGGGATCGGCCACGAGCACATGGCCGCGCTCGGCGGTCTGCGCAGCCGCGCGCGCGAGGTGGCGCCGGAGGTCAATGCCTTCTGGGATAATAATAGCTTCCACAATTATGCCGATTACGCCATGGGCGAGCGCTTTCGCTCAGGGCTTGCGCATCTGCGCGAGCTCGGCGAGAGGCAGACCTGCGCCATCATGTGCGCGGAAACCGTGTGGTGGCGCTGTCACCGGCGGATCATCACCGACTATCTGCTGGCGGCGGGCGAGACCGTCTTCCACATCCTCGCACCCGGAAAAATCGAGGCAGCCAGGATGAACGAGGCCGCGCGGCCGCAAGGTGCTGGCGTTCTGACCTATCCGGCGCCGCGGCCGGAGCAACGCGATCTGTTCAGTCGATAGCGACCGTCATGCCTCGCCGCGCATGGTGCGGAACGTGATGGACCAGCGCCGTCGCTCGACCGGTGGGATGCTGTGCTCCCAGCTGCTGCGCGCCTCGCCGTCCATCAGATAGAGCGAACGCGGCTCTGCCAGGAACGCGAAGCGCTGCCACTTGTCGCCATGCCGCCGGCGAAAGCGGAACTTGCAGGCGCCGCCGAGCGAAAGCCCGAACACCTTGTCGAAGTGCGGCTTGTCGCGGTGCCAGCCGATGCCGACGCCGACATCATAGTCGGTGCAGAGGATCTGGCGCACGCTTGCCTGTGGCAGCTCGCCGAAACGCTCGACCTCGCGCGCGATCGCGGTAAGCCATTCCGGGATCGGCTCGCCCGGCTGCAGCTTCTGCAAGCTGTAATCGTAGCGGAAGCCGAACGACTTCACGCGCCGGTGACCTTCGAAGGCGCTGAACTGGAATCGCTGCAAAGGCAGCGCCGATATGCCGGCGATCAGCTCCTGTTCGGTCGCGGCCGAGACAAACTCGCGCGTGTAGCGCAGCCCCGTCGGACCTGCGGTCTGGTCGTCGAATAATGCAAGCTGGTTCACGCGATCAAAAACTTTGTCGGGGCTTACGATGCTGGTGGCGCTCTCTATGTAGGTTGCCGGTCAGCCTTGGTAAGGTTTGGACCTGATCGCGACACGGGCGCCTCACGCGGCGCTTTCAGTTCCGCCACCAGATAATCCACCAGCGCGCGCACCTTGGCTGACGGCCGCGGCCCGCCGGGAAACAGCGCATGCACCTCGACCGACGGCAGCTTGTAGCCGCGCAATAGCTGCACCAGCGTGCCGGCCTTTACCTCGGGTCCCGCCATCACGCTCGAGGCCATCGCGATGCCGAGCCCGGCTATGACGCTGGCGAACAGGCCGGGGCCGGAATTGGTGACGATACGGCCGCGCACGTCGACCGACATTTCGCTGCCGTTGCGGTTGAACGACCAGCTGTCGCGGCCGAAATTGCCGGGACCGGCGATGCAGTCGTGCGAAGCTAGATCGGCCGGCGTTCTGGGCGTGCCGCGCTGGGCGAGATAGGCGGGAGAAGCGACCAGCATGGTCGGCAGCTCCGCGAGCTTGCGCGCGCCGAAAGCGGAATCGTCGAGTTCACCGAGGCGGATCGCGACATCGGCGCCTTCGGCGACGAGATCCTGCCTGATATCGACGATCTGCATTTCCACGCGGAGCAGCGGATGCGCGTCCAGGAATTTCGGCAGGCGCGGAATGATCTCGCGCGTGCCGTAGACGATGGGAAGCGCAAGCCGGATCGTGCCGCGAAGTGAATCGAGCCCGCGCGCGGCGTCCTCGGCATCCTCGATCTGGCTGAGGATTTCGCGCGCGCGTTCGAGAAACAGCGCGCCGGCATCGGTGACGGTGATACGGCGCGTGGTCCGCAACAACAGCTTGACGCCGAGCCGCGCCTCGAGCTCGCTGATGATCCGCGACACTGACGGCTGCGACAGCGAAAGCTCGCGCGCCGCCCGTGAGAAGCTGCCGCTTTCGGCCGCACGAACGAAAACCTGCAATCCCTGTAGCCGGTCACTCATTTGTACATCAAATAAATGTTGTCCATATTCAGCGTATACTCCCATTTCGGCAAATGAGCCAGATTTTGTGGGCCAACCAGCTCCAAGGAGATTCCAATGGCCCTGCAAGATCGCCTCGATGCCTTCAAAGCCGATTTCGTCGCCGGCAAGCTCGCGTTCAAGCCGACCAAGGAGCGCCTCGCGCTGATGGAGCGCGCTGCCAATGAGCTGATCCAATCCGGCCAGGTGCAGTGCGCGAAGAAGGCCGGCGACGTCGCGCCGCAATTCACGCTGACAGACGCGGAGGGAAATCCGGTCTCCTCGCGCGACCTGCTCGCCAGGGGACCGCTGGTGGTCTCGTTCTACCGCGGCGTCTGGTGTCCTTATTGTAACCTCGAGTTGCAGGCGCTGCAGGCCACGCTTGCCGACATCACCTTGCGCGGCGCGAGCCTGGTTGCGATCTCGCCGCAGACTTCAGCCAACAGCCGCAAGTCGCAGCGCGACAACAAGCTCGCTTTCCCGATCCTGAGCGATGCGAAAAGCGAGGTCGCCGACGCCTTCGGCATCCGCTTCGCGCTGCCGGACTATCTCGCCGAGACCTACGCCGCGTTTGGCAACAATCTGCCTGTCATCAACGACAATCCGGCCTGGGTGCTGCCGATGCCCGCGCGCTATGTGATCGGCACCGATGGCGTCATCGCCTATTCCGAGGTGAACCCGGACTATACCCAGCGCCCGGATCCCTCCGAGCTGTTGCCGGTGCTCGATCGCCTGCGCGCCGACAAGGCGGCCTGATCGCAATCGACCGGCGCGTCCGCACCGCGCCGGTCACCCCTCAACAATCGATCTTCAACAACGGCGCGCCTTCGCCGGACGGCCTCGCGCGCGCCCTTAAGACAAGGAGACTATGTCATGGCAAAACTGGATGGAAAAATTGCCGTCGTCACTGGTGGCTCGAGCGGCATTGGGCTTGCGGCCGCGAAGAAGTTCGTCGAGGAGGGGGCGTATGTATTCATCGTCGGCCGCCGCCAGAGCGAGCTCGACAAGGCCAGGGCCGAAATCGGCCGCAACGTCACCACGGTGCAGGCCGACGTCGCCAATCTCGATGAGCTCGACCGCCTCTACGGCATCGTGAAGGACCAGAAGGGCGCGATCGATATCATCGTGGCGAGCGCCGGCTATGTCGAGCGCAAGCTGACAAAGGACGTGACGCCCGAGCATTTCGACAAGACGTTCGGCATCAACGCGCGCGGCGTCTACTTCACGGTGCAGAAGGCGCTGCCGTTGCTGCGCAAGGGCGGATCGGTGGTGCTGGTTTCCTCGCTCCTGCACCTGAAGGGCCTGCCGGAGCACGGCACCTATGCCGCGACCAAGGCGGCAATCCGCTCCTTTGCACGCACCTGGGCCATGGAGCTGAAGGACCGCGGCATCCGCGTCAACACGCTGTCGCCGGGCGCGATCGATACGCCGATCATCGACGGCCAGTTCAAGACCAAGGAAGAGGCCGACGGCGCTCGCGATTTCTTCGCCTCGATCACGCCGCTCGGCCGCATCGGCCGGCCGGAAGAGATGGCGTCCGCCGTGCTCTATCTTGCCTCCGACGACTCCAGCTATTCCACCGGTATCGATCTCGTTGCCGATGGCGGTATTACCCAGGTGTGAGGCGCTCCGACAAAAGCCCGTTCCGGATGTCATCCGGGGCGGGCTTTTGCGCGCTCTACGGCAAGCCGCGTGCGTCGATCTGGCCGATCAGCTGTCGCAACCGCTCGTGCAGATCGCCGCCGGCGCCGTCGAGATCGAACACGGAGGCGGGGCTGCCGCGTTTGGTCAACAAGGCGAAGCGTGGACAATGGCCGGCGCCGCAGAGCAGGTCCTTCAGCTTCTCGCCTTGCGCGACAAAGCGTGGCGCATCGGCCAGCGACCAGGCGACCAGGAGCGGCACGTCGACGGCCGTGAGACCGGGCAGCGCCGATTGACTGTCATATTTGCTGGCGTCGGTTCCGAAATAGGATTTCTCGCCGTCGCCGGCATCCTGTGTCGGACGGTAGACGCCCGACACCAGCACGGCGCCGGCGACGTAGGAGTCACGCTCCTGGAATTCCGGATGCGCGAGAAAGCTGGCAAGGTGATAGGCGCCGGTGGCGTAGCCGATCGGAATGATCTCCTGCTTGTCGCCGCCAAACAGGTCGGCGTTCTCATGAATCCAGGAAATCGCCGCGGCGACATCCTTGGATCCGGCCGGCCATGAAGCGGCCGGCGCAAGCCGGTAGGATACGCTGAAGGCCACCAATCCATTGCGACCGGCAAAGCACATCGCCTGCTCGATCAGCGGATTGGCCACCGTCGTGCTGCGATCGCCGGTAAAACTGTCGCCTGCCACGAACACGACGACCGGGCGTCTCATGCCCGAGGATTGTCCGGTCGCGACGTCGAGGACGTTCAAGCTGTTCTCGCCATATTTCAGGTTCCGCGTGAACGTGACTCCTTCGCAGGCGGCGGGATCGGTCGAGGCAGGAGGCGCATTCAAGGCGGGTGCGGCCGGGCTCGGCGTAGCCGCCGGCGCGGGTATCGCACGGGCATTGTCGTCCAGCCCAACCCTGATCAGATTGTCATCAGGCTGTCGTGCTGCATTGGGCCAGCCGGAGGTGGCCGCCAGCGCCATCAGGACAGAGAATGCCAGGCATTTTATCATCTTGAACCGTGCTTATCTGCCGAGCTGCCCCAACCATCCACCTCAGGTGGGGCGATTTCACGGCATTTGCCATGCCCGCCAGCAGCGCGGCAAGAATTGAAAAACACGGCTTTGTCAAATCGCGCGCCAGATGTATTCCGGCGATGTAACCGAAGGTCAGCGCGGGACCGCGCGTGATGCCGGCGCCGGGATAATTGCCGCCTATGATGGCCCGCGGTGACCGCGGCCGAGAGTCCAGCGCAGCCGGAGCCAACCACCAACACGTCTCAGTCGTGAGTATCGCCGTCACTACCTGTCATCGAATTTCCGTCAGCTGAAAATACAGCGCCTCAACGCAAGTGATCGCGATCAGCCACATCGGAGAGCCTTGACCGCAACGCACTCGCCATGTTCAGGCTAGCCAAGATAACAAACATGGACAGCCCCTTGGCAAGTTCAGAAGAAACGGCGCGCGGAGATCGCGGCGATGTACTGCGGGTCGAGGGCCTGACGGTCCAGTATGGCGCACTGGTTGCCCTGCGCGACGTCAGCTGGCAGGTCAGATCAGGGGAAATCCTCGGAATCATCGGGCCGAACGGCGCGGGCAAGAGCAGCTGCTTTGCCGCGGTCACCAATGCGGTGCGCCATTCGGGCCGCATCCTTCTCGACGACGCCGACGTGTCCACCGTCAGGACCTATGATCTCGCAAGCCGCGGTCTGCGCCGGACCTTCCAGCAGAACTCTTTCTTCGGCGAGCTGACCGTTCTGCAGAACGCGGTTTCCGCGATCGTGCGTGAGTATTCGACGAATCTGCTGACCTCGCTGCTCCTGCCATGGCGCGAGATGGCGGTGACACATCAGGCGGAACTCGCCGCGCGAGCGCTTCTCGAGTTCTTCGGCGTCGCCGCGCAATATCACGACAAGCTGCCCGGCGACATTCCCTACGGCGTGCAGCGACTGCTCTCGGTCGCGCTCGCCTATGGAACCGGCTCGAAAGTGCTGCTGCTGGACGAGCCCGCGGCCGGGCTCGGCGGCGGCGATATGAAGAAGCTCGCCGACGTGCTGATCGATTTGCGCCGGCGCAACCTCGCCCTTGTGGTGATCGAGCATCATATGGACCTCATCATGTCGATCGCCGACCGCATCGTGATGATCGACCAGGGCGTGATGCTCGCGAGCGGCACGCCCGCCGAAATCCAGCGCGATGCACGCGTCCGCGAGGCCTATCTGGGGCGCGACGAATGAGCGCCGTGCTGGAGTGCAAAAATCTCAGCGTGCGCTACGCCGGCAACATCGCGTTGTCAGAGGTCGCGATCGAGGTGCCGTCAGGAAGGATGATCGGCCTCGTCGGCGCCAATGGCGCCGGCAAGTCGACGCTGGTCAATGCGCTCGCAGGCTGGTCGCGCGGCCGCGCGGTCGTGACCGGCAAGGTCCTGCTGGAAGGCGATGCGATCGAGGGTCTTGCCGCGCACGAGCGGGTGAAGCGCGGTTTGACGCTGGTGCCGGAAGGCAAGAACATCTTTGCCGAGCTCACGGTCGATGACAATCTCGCTCTGGTGCGGCCGCCGTCGGACACCAGGGACCGGCATCTCTTCACCGTCAGCGATGTCTTCGATTTCTTCCCGCGGCTTGCCGAGCGACGCCATCACAAGGGCGCGGCGCTCTCCGGGGGTGAGCGGCAGATGCTCGCGGTGGGACGCGCGCTGCTCGCCGGTCCTCGCGTGCTGATGCTGGACGAACCCTCCGCGGGCCTCGCGCCGCGATTGATCTCCGACCTGTTGTCGCGTATCCGCCTGCTGGTCGATCGCGGTCTGCCGGTGCTCTTGGTCGAGCAGAACGTGAAGGCCGCGCTGAAAGTGGTCGACCATCTCTATCTGCTGGAACGTGGCCGCATCGTGGGACAGGGGCCGGCAAAGCAGATGGCCGCCGACCATCGCATCGTCGAGGCCTATCTCGGAACCATCGCCGAGGCGGCACCGTCATGAACATCGCCCAGCAGATCGTCAACGGCCTGGTGCTCGGCTCCGGCTATGCCTGCGTCGCGCTCGGATGGACCATCCTGCTCGGCGTCGCGCGGCTGGTGAATTTCGCGCATGGTCAGCTCTATATGCTCGGCGCGTTCGTCACCTGGTATGCGATGGTCAAGGCGGGCCTGCCTTATCCGGTCGCGATCCTGGCGGCGATCATCGCGCTCGGCATTCTCGGCGCGCTGATGCAGGCCGCGATGATGCAGCTCGTGATGACGCAAAACCTGACCAGCCTGATGATCGTCACGCTGGGTTTCGGCTATGTCCTGCAAGGCGGCAGCGCGCTGTTCTTTGGCGGCAATCCGCAGACGCTGCCGGGCACGCTGGCGCGCGCCAAGGTCGATCTCGGATCGCTCTGGTTCACCTGGCAGGACGTGCTGGTGTTCGTTGCGACGCTCTTGCTTTATGGCGCGGTGTGGCTGTTCACCCAGAAGACGCGCTACGGCTCGGTGATCCGCGCGGTGGGGGAGGACCCGAAGCTTGCCGAGCTGTTCGGCATCAACGCCAAGATCGTCTATCTCATGGTCTTCATCTTCGAATGCGCGGCGGTCGCGCTCGGCGCCGCGCTGGTGGCGCCGCGCTCGCCGATCCTCACCAGCATGGGCTTCAACGAGGTCATCATGACCTTTGTCGTGGTCGTGCTCGGCGGCATCGGCTCGATCACGGGCGCGCTCCTCGCGGGCCTCGGGCTCGGCCTCTTCATCGCCTTCTTCGGCGCGTTCGTGGCGCAGGCCTATACCACGGCAGCGGCCTTCGCGCTGCTGTTGATCCTGCTCGTGATCCGCCCCGCGGGACTGGCGACCAAATGACCGCGATCGGACAAGGCCGCCCGGCTTCGGGGCCAGCGCTTCGCGCGACAGTGTTCGTCGTGCTCGCCGTAATCGGCTTGTTCCTGCCGCGGCTTCTCGGCGGCACGTCGGTCGCCTATTCGACGTTGACGACAATCGCGATCTTCGCGGTCATGTGTTACGGCATCGACATCGTACTGTCCTATCTCGGCGAGGTCAGTCTCGGCCACACGCTGTTCTGGGCCATCGGCGGCTACACGGCCGCCAACCTCTCCGTGAAATATGGTCTCAACGGCTGGAGCACGGCGCTGGCGACGATTGCGTTCTGCGTCGTTGCGGCCGGTTTCCTCGGCGCGGTGACGTTGCGCACGCGGGAATTCGTATTCTCGCTCGTGACCTATGCCGCCGCCGTGGTCGGCTATGAGATCGCCTTCAACTGGGACGCCATCGGCGGCTCCGACGGCATTGTCGGCATATCGGCGCTGAAACTGCCCTTTGGCGTTGCGACCTTTTCCGGCGCGACGCAGGAAGATCTCTGGCCGGTCGCGCTGGCGCTGTTGCTATTGACGTTGATCTTCATCGCGCGCTTCCGCCGCTCAAGGCTTGGCACGGCGGCGCTGATGGTGCAGATGAATCCGGCGCTCGCGGCGAGCCTCGGCATCGATCCGCGCAAGATACGTCTCGCCGTGTTTGTTCTCTCGGCGCCGATCACGGGGCTCGCCGGCTGGCTCTATGCCTACCAGCGCGCCTATGTCGGACCCGACATGTTCGAGACCTATTTCCTGGTTTTGATGCTGACATCCGTCGTGCTGGTCGGCCGCCGTGTCCTCGTCGGTCCCTTGATCGGCACGGCGCTTCTGATCGCGCAGCAGAACCTGTTCTCGCTCGGCGGCGACTGGAACAAGATCATTCTGGGCGCCGTGCTGGCGCTGGTGCTGATTTTCTGGCCCGCCGGGCTGATCGGGCTTTT
>Ga0207661_10000110_pt1 | contig 51908 bp, 53 predicted proteins | sample KBSC713LmetaG_FD_184337 | JGI IMG/M metagenome (GOLD analysis project Ga0207661, IMG submission 184337) | Corn rhizosphere microbial communities from Kellogg Biological Station, Michigan, USA - KBS C7.1-3L metaG (SPAdes) (version 2) | ecosystem: Host-associated > Plants > Roots > Rhizosphere ...
GCTCTCTGTCGAACTCCACGTGAGGTTGGTGCCGTCGAAAGTAATCTTTTTAGTAAACAAATCATTCTGACCGTCAACGGTTGTGTAAGTCGCCTCTGCGAGGTTAAACGGATTGCGCGCTAGATACATGGCACCGGCTGCGCCAGTCGCGCTGGGCGCGGGTGCGCCGGTATAATCGGTCTGCACTGCCGACCACGTCGTTGTGTTTTTGTTAAAGGACAGCCAGTCAATACCGGATGCGGCGGCGTCGTCGTAGGTTACCACGGCGCGCGATTGAGCACCGCTTTGCAGCCACGTAACCGCTGTTCTTATCAGCGAAGCCGCCGTCAGGCTGGTGGTGTTGTCGTAGTTATTGATATTTGCCCAGGCGCTGCCCGTCCACATTGCCGCTTCGGCGAATTCGGTACCGGAGTTAGGGCTAAAGTTACCCTGGTTGGCGTAGGCAATATAGTTGGTGCCGGGTTCTGAAGCGAGCTGGATATCCAGCCCTTGCACCTTAAAGGTGGCGCCTGTGGTGGTTGCCGTTCCCCACGCACCGCCCGTTCCGGCTGTCCGTGTCACGTACGACGGAAAGCTGTTGCTATTATTACCCCACACTATCAGCAGTTCGCCGCTGGTCTGTTCAAATGCCAGGTCAAAGTTTCTGGAGGCAATTATGGTACCAGTACCTACGGCCGCCAACACGGTTTCAAGCGCCGCGGCCGGCTCACCTTTCCATACCGCATTGGCTCCGTCAAAATAGTTAGCCGACAGGTCAAAGTTGGCATCGCCCCAGACTGCAGCCAATTCATCGGTGCCCGAACGAGGTTCCAGCCGTATGTACTGAACGATACCAGAGGTTCTGACCGCGTCGAGATTGGTGGCGACCGTCCAGGACGCACCGTCCCAGATGCGAGACGCCAGCTCGTTGGTGGTTGCGATATTGCGTGAGTACAGTACCACCGCTTTGCCGCTACTCTGTTCGTAGGCAATATCAAAACGTGGCGCTCCGCCCAAACCAGTTGCGACGGTCCACTCATTACTCCAGGCAGCGCCGTTCCAACGGTAAATGGTGAGTGTGCCGGCAGTATTAACCACGCCGGCGAGCAGTTCGGTGCGCGTCGGAGCCGCCCGAACTACGTTATAGCTTACTGCGGCTCCGGCCGTTGGCAAGCTACTTTCCGCGCTCCAGGTAGTACCAGACAGCGTGCGGTAACGTGGCGTCACCACAGTCCCTTCGCCGTATACCAGCATGCCGTCGCCCTGTGCCGTCGCATGAGCATGAAACACGGGCCCAAGTAAACCAACGACTGCTGCCAGGATCGCGCCCAGGCACATTAAACCGTCTGTAAAGCCCCTACTTTTGTTCGCCCACCAGCGGAGCATCAGCCTATTTCGGCGCCGGTGGCGGCGTTCCCTGCGGCTGACCCGTGCGAGGATTATTTTTCGCCGAGCCTGGCTTGCCTTGCCCTGCCGGCACTTTAATAACCATTCCACTATGCAACGTATACGGAGACTTAATATGATTAATCTCTGCTAACCACCGCCACGATATATGGAAGCGGCTGCCGATCACATCTATTGTCTCACCTTTCCGGACAGTATAGGGCTTCGTGGGCAAGTGGCGCAGGCGGTGATGGACCCATATCTGACGCGCTAGCATGGCTACAAGGACAATGAGAACCAGCATCACAAAAATTTCAATAGCTAGCGCCGCGGGCTTTGGGGCTATAAAAATTATGGTGGTTTTGCCTCTGATGGTCGTGACGTTATCGCTTAATTGGCCCGAAGAAAGCGGCTTCCTGTAAGTGGCTAGCGCCTCTCGCCTATACCAGCCACCCCAAAAGGGCTTTTTGAGCTCGAAGTTAAATCGGCTGATCGTGCCCGGAAAAACGGGGAATTGCCCGCCACTATCGGCAAATGGGTAATGAAGCCAAAGCAAGCCAGTTATTTTGATATAGATATTTGCATCAGAGGAAACGTTACCCTTGTTTTGTAATATAGGGCTGACCCCAAGTGTTGCTTTATTAATATCGTGGCTTTTGACGTCGACAAAGCTCAGCTCTGATTCCAGCGCTCCCGGAGTGGTAACCGCAACCCGTAGGGCGCTCCGAAAACTCAAAACGATACCATTTCCTGCGGTTTGTGTGGCCGGAGCAGCATCTTGCACCACAATACATCCATTATGCTCGCCGGGCGTAATACCCTTAGGGACAGTAAGTGTAAATGGCACGACCTGGCTGCTATTGGCCGCAAGTGTGACTTCATCCTGCGCCAGCTTGATCCAGCTGCCTACTCCCTTTTTGGGCTCAACCATTTGGGCACAAGCGAATGCCCCATCACTCGAAGCTTGAGAGTCAACAGGATACACCGCCATGATCTTGGCGGTATCGGTGTTGTTCACCACTTTCACGCCATCGGTCACTATATCGGCAGCTGTAACGTCGTAAACAAAAATTGACTTCGTTCGTGGATTGTCAGCGCGAGGATGCGCCGGCAAGGCGCCGATACCGGATGTCTCAATGGCGGACGCCGGATGCGCCTGTATACTCATCACCGCCAATAGCACCAATATACCGCTTGCTGCCAGTCTTATTTTTCGCATAACTTAGAAGTCTCCTATAATGCCGTGGCTGTTAAGGTCATATTGATTGTGTAGCTCGCGGCGGGCTGTTCCGCGGGTATGGTTTGAGATAGGGTAACACCGGTTAAATAACCGCGCCACACGTCGTCTGAGGCTAGCGCGGCACTGAGCAATGTAACACTGTTGGTAGTAGTCTCGACAAAGGCAGCGCTGGAACCTTTCGTAACGTTGGTAGCTACGCAGCTGGTGCAATCGGTAGTGAGCGTCGAGACGCTCGGGTCTACAGTTAATTGGCCGGCCTTGGTGTCGGTATCGACTCCGTCGGTACAGCCCGCGGTCGTGGCATCATTAAAGTCGTACGTGTTGGTTCCCCCGTCCGACCATACGGCGGTTGGACCAGCGGTTGCAGCCATAGTGAGGGTCCAGCCATTGTTCGCGCCACTAGGGTTAATGACATATATGCGCTGCGTCCCAGAGCCAAATGTACCAGTCGAAGCACTAGCCCCAGATGCGCAAGAAAAGAGGAATGATTTAGTGGTCATCGCCACCGACGGGCTTGCCACCGGAACGCGTGACGCATCAAGAATATCAGTGCTCAGCACGCCGGCGTTGATTGTTTGGTTAAATGTCGGCGTGCTCGCTGCCTTGGCGTTCCCTACGCTGGCATTAGCTACTACTGCCATCAAAAATAAAGAGAGTATGGATCTTAAAAAAATGACGCCCGGATTCTTATTTGTGCCCACCAGCTTTTGTCTCCGACCTTATCGTGATTGTAATGCTTGTATGTACTAACCGTAAGCTTTTTATAGTAGAGTGTCAACAATAACGTACGGCAAATGCCAACTCATCCTTTCATACCCGGTGTGTGAGTCGGCTTACCGTTCCTAAAAAAGTCAAAGAAGAAGCTCCTTGGAGGATATGAACGACTGCTGCACCAGTCATAATTGCGGGTAGTAAAAAAACGGCAGAGCCAGTAAGCTAGAGTAATGAATCCAACCACCATTATTGAAAGCGGAGGCCTGATCGCCCTTGGCCTGTTAGTATTTGCCGAATCCGGCCTGATGGTCGGCTTCTTTTTGCCCGGCGACACGCTGTTATTGAGTGCCGGCGTATTAGCCGCTCAGGGCCAAATGCCTATTGCCTTGACCATTGTAGTGGTTGCCCTTGCTGCCATTATTGGCGACAACACCGGCTACCAGCTGGGCAGCGCCATGGGCAAACGGCTGTTTCGTAAGCCAGACGGCATTATTTTTCGCCAGGAATACGTCATGCGGGCCGAAAAATTCTACGAAAAGCACGGCAGCAAAACTATGCTGCTGGCCCATTTTATCCCGGTGGTACGCAGTTTTGCACCGTTGGTCGCGGGCGTGGGCAAAATGCCGCGCAAAGCGTTCTTTATTTACGACGCCGTGGGCATTATTGTGTGGGCAGCACTTATTACCTTGCTCGGCTACTGGGTTGGCAGCAAAATACCCAACCTCGACCACTACATTTTGCCGGTTTTTGTGGCGATCGTGGTCCTGTCGTTTGCACCCACCTTGTGGCACATTTTTGGCGATGCGTCGGTACGCCGCCGGCTGCTGGCCAAACTGCGCCGTACCCCTAAAAGCTAAACGAGCATGTGTTTGAGGTACTGGCCGGTGTAACTACTGGCTACTTTGGCGACTTGTTCGGGCGTGCCCTCAGCAACAATCATGCCGCCGCCGGCACCGCCTTCGGGGCCCATGTCTATGAGGTGGTCGGCGCTTTTAATAACGTCAAGGTTGTGTTCGATAATCACCATGCTGTTGCCAGTGTCGACAAGGGCGTGCAGTACTTGCAGCAGCTTATCGACGTCGGCAATATGCAGGCCGGTGGTTGGCTCATCCAAGATATACAGCGTGCGGCCAGTGGGGCGCCGCGACAGTTCGCTGGCCAGCTTAATGCGCTGGGCTTCGCCGCCGCTGAGGGTGGTAGCTGGCTGGCCCAAGCCAATATAGCCGAGGCCCACATCTACGAGCGTTTGCAGTTTGCGGGCAATAGAGGGGATGTTCTCGAAGAATTCCAGAGCTTGCTCGGTAGTCATATTTAACACATCGCTAATATTCTTGCCCTTATAGTGGACCTCCAGCGCTTCGCGGTTGTAGCGGCGGCCATGGCAAACCTCGCAGGTTACGTACACGTCTGGCAAAAAGTGCATTTCGATTTTAATAATGCCGTCGCCCGAACAGTTTTCGCAGCGCCCGCCCTTAACGTTAAAGCTAAAGCGCCCAGGGCTATAGCCGCGCAACTTGGCCTCCGGCGTGCCGGCAAATAACTCGCGGATGGGCGTAAACAGCCCGGTGTAGGTGGCCGGATTGCTGCGCGGCGTGCGGCCAATGGGTGATTGGTCGATAATAATGGCTTTATCGAGCTCTTTAATGCCCTCGATATCGTCGTGTTTGCCCGGCACAGTACTGGCGCGGTGCAACCTTGCTTGCAGTTCTTTGGCCAAAATATCATTAATAAGGCTGGACTTGCCGGAGCCAGACACACCAGACACCACTACCATTATGCCAAGCGGGAGTGTTACATCAACATTGCGCAGGTTGTTTTCGCGCGCGCCGCGGATTACCAGCTGCTTGCCATTGCCCTTGCGACGCTTTTTAGGCACAGCAATCTTCTTTTTGCCAACCAAGTACTGGCCGGTGATGCTGGCCGGGTTTTTCTCAACCTCGCCGGGCGTGCCAGCCGCGACTACATGGCCGCCGTGCACGCCGGCACCGGGGCCAATGTCGAGCAAGTAGTCGGCAGTACGGATAGTTTCTTCGTCGTGTTCGACCACCAACACGGTGTTGCCTAAGTCGCGCAAGTGCTTAAGCGTGGTAATGAGCCGGGCGTTGTCGCGCTGGTGCAGGCCAATGCTTGGCTCGTCCAGCACATAGAGTACGCCCTGCAGGCCCGAGCCAATTTGGGTTGCCAAACGGATACGTTGGGCTTCTCCACCGCTGAGGGTAGTAGCACCGCGCAGCAAGGTGAGGTAGTTGAGCCCCACGTCCTGCAAGAATCCCAAGCGGGCGTTGACTTCCTTGAGCACCAGCCGGGCAATGTGCATGTCTTTTTCAGCCAAGTTAAGGGTCTTAAAAAAGGCGAGAGCGTCGTCGATCGACAGCTGGCAAATATCCATGATCGACTTGCCAGCAACGGTAATCGCCAAAACTTCGGGCTTCAAACGTTGGCCCTTGCAGGCATAGCACGGTTTTTGCACCATAAAGCGCTCGATATCGGCGCGCATAAATTCGCTTTCGGTCTCTTTGTGGCGGCGCTCTAGGTTGGGGATAACGCCTTCGTAGGTCGTATCAAAGCTCCGCCCGCCGCCTAAACTAACCCGGTATTTTTCGCTACCCGTGCCGTATAGCAGTTTGTCGAGTTGGTCTTTAGTAAGAGAGCTGGTTGGTTCGTGGAGCGAAAAGTTATAGCGCTCGGCCACGGCCTGCATTTTCTTCATGTACCAGGCGTCGGCGTTTACGCGGTTAAAGGGACGAATGGCGCCTTCGGAAATGGTCAGGCGCCCGTTGGGGATGACCAGCTCCGGGTCGACTTCGAGCCGCGAGCCCAAACCCGTGCACACCGGGCAAGCGCCATGCGGGCTGTTAAAACTAAAGGTGCGCGGTTCCAGCTCCGGGATGGCCACGTCGGGATGGTCGATGCAGGCGTACATCAGGCTGTAGGAATACTCTTCGTTATTTTCGGCGTTTAAGACCCGGGCCTTGCCGTCGGCTACCTCTAGGGCTTGCTCGACCGATTGCGCCAGGCGCGAGCGGCTGGCCTCGTCGTTTACCAGGCGGTCGATTACGACGTCGATGGTGTGCTTATAGTTTTTGTCGAGCTCCGGGAATTCGTCGAGCGCATACACCACGCCGTCAACGCGCACGCGAGCAAAACCGGCGCGCATGTACTGCTCGGGGATGTGCTCGAAGGCGCCTTTTTTATCGGCAACCACCGGGGCGAGAATCATGAGGCGCGCGCCAGCCGGCAAACCCGCTACTTGCTCGATAATATTGGCAGCCGTTTGGCGGGCGACCGGCTTGCCGCATACGGGGCAGTGCGGGATGCCAATGCGGGCATACAACAAACGCAAATAATCATAAATTTCGGTCACCGTGGCAACCGTGGAGCGTGGATTGCGGCTGGTGGATTTTTGGTCGATCGAAATAGCTGGCGACAGGCCGTCTATTTGGTCGACGTCGGGCTTTTCCATGAGCCCCAAAAACTGGCGGGCATAGCTGCTCAGACTTTCAACATAGCGGCGCTGTCCCTCGGCATAAATGGTATCAAAAGCCAAAGAAGATTTGCCCGAACCCGACAAACCAGTCACCACCACCAGCTTATTGCGCGGCAGTGTAACATCGATATTTTTGAGGTTGTGCTCTCGAGCCCCTCTTACAACAATTTGCTCCATAAACAGCTTGTTAGTATAGCGTAAAACGGGCGATTTATCTAGCCCCGGCCCAGACGCTGGTTGGCAAAAATAGCCACATCACCAAGGGTAACGGTGAGCGGTGTAAGTGCCTGGAGTGCCTGGAGTGCCTGCGCGCAGCGATCTGCGTCTTGGCGGCTAGTACCGTTACTAATTCTGCCGACGGTCAGTTTGGCGCGGTAGTTGACATAGGGATAGCTAAAACCTGGGAACACAGTGCCTACGCCGGCGATGACTGTTTTATGTTCGTCTGCCAAGTATCCCAAAACGTCCCGGTCGGGATGCCCGTAGTGCAAGTCCTCAAACGGAGCGGTTACTAATGCAAACCGGTTAGCTCTGTCCCCCACGCGCTCAACACCGGTAAGAGTCAGGCTTAAACCGCCTTCTGGTTCTTCTAGCCGGGCGAGGCCATCATCTACCATTGTTAAAAATCGTCCTATGTCACTTGACGTGCAACGCAAGCGTTGACGGCGCGCATACAAATCGGCAAGTCTGCCTTCGAGCACGGTCACGCCCACTTGGTGAGCGTTTTTGTAGACCACCGATCGCCTCCTGGGCGCGCCAACTAACTGTCGTTCGTCGTCTTCCAGTTCTGGCAAAATGGCGGCCCAACGACGCCCCAGATCGGCATAAAAGGTGGCTAGTTCTTGACTGTAACGAATGGGATGGCGGGCCCCAATACTCGCACGGTACTCTCGCTGCGGCGGTGGGGTGGATTGCCGGCCCCTGGCGCTTACTCTGCCCATACACTTCTATCTGCAGACTGTTGATCCATCTAAGTACTGATAATAGTAGAGCTTATGACTATTGGCAAGTATGTTTTTTAATCATTAACTCCAACTGCCTACTCCTTGGCTCGGCCGCCCTTTTGCCAGGTAACTGCCTGGAGCATGGGGGCGTAGGTATCGTCTTCTAGCGAAGCGCGCAAGCCAGCCAGCTCTTCAGCAGTGGGGTTGCGCCGCTGGAAAACAATCGGCGGCAGGTCGCTTAGGAGCACCAGTGGGGTTTGCTCGGCGCCTTCGCCCATCAGCAGCGTGGCGGTCGTGGCCAGCGAATCCATAATATTGGTGCGGGTGTAGCGCAGCGGCCGCCCAAATAAGTCGGTTTGCTCGCTGTACCAGCGCACCGGTTCAAAGCCGCTATAAGCAAGCGTTAGGCCCACCGACCCCCAGCGAAGCGGGATAAAACTGCCGTCGCTAATCACCACCCCTATGTCCTGACGCTTAAAACGCTGGCACAAATATTCGCGGATGTCGTTGGCCGACTGCTGGGGATCTGCCGGCCACAGCACATAGTCGCCGTCCGCATTGGATTCGTCGATGCCCGAATTAGGGGTGAGCATATTGTAGGCAACTGTAAAGGTATAACCATGGTGCTGGGCATGTGCGTCGGGCATATATTCTTCGGCTTCGCGGCGAACAAGCGTTTGTAAATCGGTGCCCTCTTTGGCCACTACCCGCCCTTCGCACAGCGAAACAACTTTTGACGCCACCACCATAATACTTTTTTCGGGCATGTCAAAAATCGCTTCGTCCAGCAGCTCAAAAATACTGCAGGCCCGGGCGATAACTTTGCGAGTTTTAAAGGCCTGGGCAATCATACGGCTTCTGTTTCTGCCACTGCCGGGGCCGGCTGGACCTTGCCCCTAAGCCACCGCACGCCAACATACACCAACGGCGTTTCGACCAGCGAAAGCACGCAGCGTACCAACCAGTACGGGATAATAATGCCCAAAATAAAACGGGCGTTACTGCCGAGCGACTGCCCAAAACCGTAAAAGGCAATCACCGTCCACACCAGTACATCTATAAACTGCGACACAAAATTAGACACATTATTGCGCAGCCACAGTCCCCTCTTACCCAGGTGCTGGCGCAACCGCGCAAACACTGCCACGTCCATAGTCTCGGCCACGGCAAAAGCTACAATGCTCGCCAGCCCAAAGCGGATCGATGTACTAAAAATAGTATTGTAAGCCGAGCTGCCCCACGCAAAACGCGCCGAGCTAGGCAAGGCCGTAAAGAGTGCGGCGGTGGCAATTTGCAGCGCCACAATCATCAGCCCAATCCGCACCAGGCTGCGGGCCCGCTCACGGCCATGCACCTCGGTTACTACGTCGGTTAGGGTAAATAGCAGCGGCAGGGCAAAAATCGCCACGCTGGAGCTTAAATGGAGCCAGCCAAATTGCACAATAGGGAACGTTTTGACACCCATTAGCTCAACCACCATAATCCCAAACACATAAAGTGCTACCACCACGTCAAATTTTCGCATTCCAAACATCGCTCTTCTCCTCAAAATTAACAATAAGTGCAGAAATTTCTACAGAGAGTCGACAAATCCGGACCAAGTCCTCACGTGCTTATTGTGTAACATAGGGCGTTCCTCTTTGGGCTCAGCTTAGCGGCCCAGGCCGTAAAAGTCAACTTGAGCGGTCGAGTAAGTAGTGGAGCAAAAGCGTGCCCCGGTCGTTTAAACGCTGCACCGATTGTAGCGTGAAGCGCACCATAAGCGGGCGCGCGGCCACCAGCGGCGTGCCCGTGCCTAACACAACCGGCTCCAGCGTTATATACGCTTCGTCGACTAGCCCAGCCTGCAAAAATTCACTATTGACGTGGCTGCCGCCCAGCACCATAACCCGCTCATAGTTTTCTTTTGCCAGACGCGCCATAAGTTGCCTGGGGGTAGCAGTGATAAATTCTAGCTGGCCGGGACGGGCCGCGTCGGCATACTTTTCGGGTTGACTAGTCAGTACAATACGCAGCAGCGAATCGCCGGGCCTTGGCTTGACCGACTGGTAGGTCGTGGACCCCATAATCAGCACCTGCTGGCTGTCGCGCAAGCGCAAAAACTCCTGCCAGTCTTCCTTGGAACTCCAGGTGTGCACCTCGCCACTGTCCCCTTTGGTAATTTTGCCGTCGAGCGACACCACATCGACCATAATCGTACGCATACTCTCCACTGTAGCATAATGTGTGCGTCCCGAGCTCCCCCGTCCTTTTAGGAGACTAAACGGTAGTGCAGCCCGAAAAGCGATCCGAGGAGACACCTGCAAGGTGGCTCAGCGGTCGCTTTCCGGCGCGTGAACAGGCTCCTAAAAGGACGGGGGAGCTCGGGACATCATCCTTTTTGCATGACTCATGAGACAATTAAGATATGCTCAATTTTAAATCCAGCTGGAAACGTACGCCGGCGGCAGTGCGCAAGCCGCTCATTCTTATTGTTGGCTCCGCCGTTATCGCCACCGGCATTGCCATGCTGGTACTGCCCGGCCCCGGCTGGGCGGCTATTTTCTTAGGTTTTGCCATTTTAGCGACCGAGTTTGTATTTGCCGCCAAAGTCCGGGACTGGCTCATGCGCGAGGCGAAACACTTAGGCAAAAAAAGCCACATGTTCTTAAAAAACGTCTGGCAAACCTTTAAGCATAAGCTCAAATAAAATATTGTTGACAACGCCACAACTAGATGTAAAATACCAAGTAAGGTATTTTACTTTTTAAGGTGGCGCGATGTACGAATTTATTATCCTTGGGCTGATTCCTGGCACCCACGCAGTGGTAACCTTTTCGCTGTGGCTGCAAGTTGCCGGCTTACTGCTGGGGCTGTTTGTGGTGCGTCGCCTGCACCGCACCCACCTGCTGCGCAATGCTCTTATTACCCTGGTCATCCGCTTGGCTACGCGCCGTCAACTTCTGGCATAATACTCTCGGCGTACAGCCGCAATTCTTCGATGATGTACGTTTGCTCGCCGGTGAGTCCGTCGCGCGCCATTACCGTCTGTAAATGCTCAAAATACTTGGCCAGGGCGCTGTGGGCCCCGCCGCCCATAAGCTTGCGCATGCGGTGCTGTTCCCACACTTCGCGCTCTTCGCTGGTCAGCAGCTTAGGATAGTTACGCGCCTTGTACAGCGGCAGCAAAGCTTCTAAACGCGGGTCCTTAAAATGCAGACCCAAATCGCCCAATTCTTGAGGCTGAGCGGCGCGCACCACGCGCATGGCTTGCTTGTCGCCGTTATCAAAAAAGCCGTCGTACAACTGCTCGTCTACATCTTTGTCGGTGGCTACTAAGCTGGTTTGACGCTTGCTTTCTAGGAGTTCGTCGGCGGCACAAAGGCGCGCGGCAAGATCTTTCATACTTTGCAGGGCGGCCAGATGTTTTTTAATGACCTTCATGTCGATTTTAAGGCGCTGCTGGCTGGTGTCGTCCAGCACGCTTAGCGGCGCAATGGCCGGACAGTGGTTGTACTGCAATTTTTTAACGGGCAGGCGCGGCTCGTCGCTGTCCTTTTTCCAGCGCCACTCCTCGGCTAGTTGCTCGGCGGTCATATCTTTGTATTGGGCCGGGTCGTGCCGCAGATCGTACACAAATGCCGTGCCACTGCGGTCCGGGTGCGGACACACCTGTACTGCCACGGTTGTTTTTTCGTATTCGCCCGGGTATTGGCCGCTAGTGTACACAAATGGGTCGCCGGTTTCGACGAGCGCCGCGATCTTCTTTTTGTCGCGCATGCTAAACAGATATTCAAACAGCTTGATTTGCTTGTTACGGATAAGGCGGGCCACCTCGATAGTCGCAATGACATCGCTCAGCGCGTCGTGGGCGTGGGCGTGATCCAGCTTGTTGAGGCCGGTAAGCAGCTCCAAACGGTTGGTGGGCTTGCCGTGGATGTCGAAGGGCCACTGGATGCCGCCCGGCCGCAGTGCCCGCGTCATGCGCACGACGTCCAGCAGGTCCCACTTGGAGCGGTCGTCCTGCCACTGCCACTCATAAGGGTCGTAAAAATTGCGGTAGTGCAAGTTGCGCATAAATTCGTCGTCAAAACGAATCGTGTTAAAACCCAAAAACACGGTGCCGGGTGTGGCAACCGTGGTTTCGAATTCGCGCAAAAATTCGGCCTCTGTCAGGCCGTCGGCAATGGTCATTTGCGGGGTAATGCCGGTTATGAGCACGGCATCGGCGTCGGGCAAAATATCGTCCGAGAGCTTAATTAAGAAGTTGACCGGCTCGCCCACCAAGTTAAGACTCGGGTCGGTGCGCTGCCCCGCAAACTGCATAATGCGCTGCGACCGCGGGTTAAACCCACTGGTCTCAAGGTCGTAAAAGAAAAAGCTGACAGCCATGTAGATACCAGTGTAATCGATAGACCGATCTAGGGGAAGCCTAGGCGGCGCGGCGTACCATGACAACGCCGATGGCGTGCGCGGTTACAGCTGGAGCAGCCGGAAGCGCCGCTGCTTCGGGCGTGCCATAATGTTCAAAAACTGCGACTACCTGGGCTTCTAGCACAGGATCTTCTAAAGGGGTGAGGGTGGCGCCGTGGTTACTTGATCGTACCAGCTGGGCTACGGCCGTGCGGTTATCTGGTCCCTCTTGGTGGCCCCGCATGGCACTCAGCCGGGCAGCCTGGACAGTAGCTTTCGCCGTAATTTCTTCCGAGCTGGGGTCGCCATGGATAACTACCCGCCAAAAGCCCAGACCGGGGAACTTACCAAAACTATCAATATCGTAGTGCGGGCCAATCCAGTAAGCTGCGCCGGGTAGTAAGGGGTGGTCGGCTGGCAGGCGCCCTTGGTCAGCTTGCTCGCCACTCAGCAATGCCTCCAGCCGGGGCATTATAGGGGTTGCAGCAACAGATAGATCGGTCCCTAGCAAAGAGCGTATACTAACCTCGTGCCGTTTTATGGTTACAGGCACTTTGTCGGTGGAACGCTTGAACATATAAATTATAATATAACTAATTAACGCTTAAGTCAATGTTCTATCCCTGTGATATTGCCCACATGGGGTGAGTGGGGGGCGTTGTGGCCGAAGCTGCCCTACTCGGAGGCGTGCCGCCTACGCCTACGCTGCCTTATTCTCAACGGGCCGGCCTACAATAGCCGAGATTTCGGCCGGTGGCGGGTATCTGAGGCTTGAAACGGTAACACTAGGAGTGCTCGGCAGCATAAAGCCGTCCGGGGCCTCACCCGTCCACAGCAATCGGCCCGCAGCGGCAGCGGCATGCCAGACTTGCTGGGCCCTGCTGGGCGGGTCATTGCGCGTGAGGTCTACCCTCAAAAAGCCGGGCCGTGGATACAGTGGAGTATGAAGGTAAAACTGGTACCGGGCCAGGAGGCCGTCGTTGGCGCCTGGATTTTTAGGGCCTGTACTCCAGTCGTGCACTACTGTGGCCGCGTGGATGCCAAGCAGGGATAAAAAATGCGCACCGACTTGGTCGTTCGGCATATGTATGAGTTCGTCGGCTGCGGCAAGGGAGATTTGCACTGCCCGAGGATCGTGCTCGCTGTTGCCTGGGCCTTCAAAACGAAACCCTCGGGAGTCGGCAAAGCCGCCGCGTAATCCTTCGGTGTGCCTCACGACGTTTTCACGCTGGCAGGCATTGCCCAGTCGCTGCGCCGCCCATTAACCACCACTAAGGCAGAGTCAAAGCCTAGCCAGCCGAGCATCCGGGCCACACTTTTACCGACACGGAGCGGGTCTTCAAAGCCAACAACAAACCCACGGCGCATGCCGTCTTGGCCGCCGTTAAGCATCTGTACAATTTCACCAGTCCGGCGGTGCGGTTGGTCGTCCTCGGGGACACGGCTAAATCGCACGGCATCGTCTTCGCCACACTCTAAATATGCACGAAGGTTTGGATCGTTGGGGTCACGCACCATCCTCTGGGCGACATCGGCAGGTACAGCAAGAGGAAGGAGGAGCGTGGGGTCGGCCATAAGTGGCGCACATTCGCCAGAAGCTTGACCCGGATTAGTAAAACCTGACATAACAGGCCGCATTATAACACTAATGCTTGCTTTTTGTCAATGTGACAAATATCGCATGTAATAGTTAGGTTATTCTTAACTAGTAGGTAAATTCGCCGCGGCCCACGCGGACGCTGTCGCCGGGATTAATGCCCTGGCGCACCAGTTCGTGCATAATACCTTGGCGCTGCATGATATCGCGCAGCCGCTCTACACCCTCGGGACTGTCGAAGTTTGTACGCAGGCCAAAGCGCTCAATTTTTTGGCCATGGACCACAAAAGTGTCTTCTTCTTTGGTGACGTGCCAGGAGTCGTCGTGCCCTTCCAGCGTGAGCACGGGGATGGACGGCGCAGCAACTACTGCCTCGGCGGCGCGTTCGCGCTGGCGCTCGGCCTCAACATATTTGTGTACGGCACGCAGGAGCGCCGGTATGCCTTGGCCGGTGGGAGCCGAAATGCTCATAAGCATGGTACCCTTTGGGATTACTTTTTTGAGTTTGGCCAACTGGTCTTTAATAATGTCGCTGTCGAGACCCTCGATTTTGGTTAGGGCCACCACCTGCGGTTTGGCCGAAAGGTCTACCTTGTAGGCTTTAAGTTCGGCCTGGATGGTTTTGTAGGCTTCGACCACGTCGTCTTGGTAGGCGTCTATAAGATGCACAAGCACCGCGGTGCGCTCCACGTGGCGCAAAAACTCGTCGCCCAGGCCCTTGCCTTGCGCCGCGCCCTCAATAAGCCCAGGGATGTCGGCAAACAGCATGCCGCCAGTTCGGTCGGGCATGTCTACAACGCCGAGGTTGGGAATAAGCGTGGTAAAGGGATAGTTGGCGATTTCAGGGCGGGCATTGCTGATAACGCTCAGCAGCGTCGACTTGCCGGCGTTGGGCAGGCCGATCAAACCCACGTCGGCGATCATTTTAAGTTCGAGATGGAGGGAAAGTTCCTCGCCGGGTTCGCCGTTTTCGGCAACGCGCGGCGCCTGGCGCACGGAGCTTACAAAGTGGGCATTGCCAAAGCCGCCGCGGCCGCCCTTGGCAATAGTAACATGCACGCCGTCGGCGGCAAGGTCGGCAAGAATGTGGCCGGCTTCGTCGGTTACCACCGTGCCGACAGGCACCTGCACTACCAGATCGCCGCCGTTTTTGCCATGTTTACGCCTTTGGTCACCGGCTTGGCCGGATTCGGCGTTGAGCTCTTTTTGGAAGCGGAAGCTCGCAAGGGTGTTTTGGTTGCGGCTGGCAGCAAAAATAACACTGCCGCCATTGCCGCCGTCGCCGCCATCGGGGCCACCTTTGTCGATAAACTTTTCGTGGCGAAAACTGAGTTTTCCGTTGCCGCCATCGCCCGCTTTAACCAGTACCGTTGCTTTATCTATGAACATACTACTACCAGTGTAACAGATTAGCAGCCGGAATGGAGGTATGCTTTAAAAATAATATTGATTATTACGCCAAAATCTAGCGAATGTAGTTATAACTGCCGGCGGCGTCGGCCGATATGAGCTTCCAGTCTACGACGTCCCAGCCGCCGCGGGGGCGAGTATCGGTCATGGAAGTTTGGCCGTAAGAGTTCATTTCGGTGACCCACACACTGCCGTCGTCGTTAACTGCCTCGACGTAGGCAACGTGGCCGGCGCCCCGGTAGGAAGTAACCACTGCCGCACCAACCGACGGAGTACGGCTCACACCCATGCCGAGCGCGGCGGCGCGGCTGTCCCAGGTGTTGGCATTACCCAGGTTACTGGGCAGCGGGCTGCCGTTTTTGGCGCGGTGATCAGCCACATACCAGGTACAAAAGCCAAAGTCATAGCCGTTGGAAGGCCCATACACCGCGGCCGACGAAAAGAAAGTCACGACCGGCGCGGGCTGCTGCGCATTGGGCAGCAAAATTTGGTCGCCGGGCTTGAGGCCGGTGAGCTCGATATCGTTAATGGCCACCAGTTGTTCGGTGTTGGTGCGGTATTTTTGGGTGAGGCTGTCGAGCGTATCGCCATTCTTAACGGTGTAGACAATGCCGTTGATGGGGGGGATAGTTAGCTTGACGCCTGCGGCGACCGAATTGCCGTTAAGGCCGTTCGACCATATAACGCTGTCGGAGGTAATATTGAACTTGGCGGCAATGCTCGACACCGTGTCGCCGGACTGTACGACGTAGGTTTTGATGTCCTTGCGGCTCTTAAAGGCGGTTGCCACAATTTGCGGTTTGGCCACTACGGTCGTATCGGCCGGGGCAACGGTGAGCTGGGCGGCAACGCTGTCGGCCTGGTTGCTTACGGCAGTAACCTCGCTTTGCAAGCCGGCAGCAACGGCAATATTTTCGGCGACGTCGGCAGAAGATAACTGGTCGAGCGGCTCGGTGGCCGTATCGCTGTTGACTGAACTGTTGAGGCTATGATTAAGCACATTGCCCGCCTGGGTACTGCGCAGCGCAAACAGGCCGATTGCCCCTAGCAGCGCAACGTTAAGAGCGAGCAGCGAAAGTCGTACCACACGCTGGTGCCCCACCACGCGTCCCACCACCTTGCTGAGCTTGCGCATAAGCGCAATCGGCCAGACGGCGCTCAAACGCCCTAGAAATCCTCGCGAGGGAATATTGCCGGTACTAATACGTCATCTCCAAGTGTAGTTACCTTAGCTTAGCGAACGTCTGTCTCTGTTAACTACGTACATAAGTATACCATTTCGGTCATTTTTCCTATAATACCGTTTTATTGCGCGCAAAGCTTTTTACAATACTGCTCGGTGGCGGCCTCGTGCTCGGCCAGCGTGTGGCTAAAGTGCGTCACGCCGTCGTCGCCCGCGACAAAGTACAAATAGTCGCCCGCAGCGGGGTGAGCCACGGCCTGCAGCGAACTGACACTGACGTTGCTAATGGGTGTGGGCGGCAAACCAGCGTGCAGCAGCGTGTTGTAGGGCGAATCGTACGACAGCGAGGGTTTGCCGCCGGCCTGGATTGAGCCGTAGTAGGCGGTCACGTCCGAACCAAGCGTCATGCCGCTTTGCAAACGCTTTAAAAATACTTGAGCAACCTGGGCACGATCGGCCTGGTTGGAGACCTCTTCTTCGACTATGGATGCCAAAATAAGGCCCTGGTAGGTGCTCAGGCCTTGGTGAGCGAAGGCGGCGCGCAGGTCGGGGGTTAGCTGCTGATCCATTTCTTTGAGGGCGTTGTGGATGATTTCCTGGGCCAAGGTAGCACTGGTTTTTTGATACGAATCGGGGTAGATGTAACCCTCAAGCCCCGCACCGGCCGGCTTGTCGACGAGGGCAGCGTCTGAGGCATAATTGGCGGCATTAAGCGCGCTGTTGACGTCTGTGGCGCTAAAACCGTAGTTAATGAGCGTCGTGCGAATTTGGTCGAGCCGCTGGCCGGGAATGATCGTTACAAGGTTGGTCGCCACCTTGCCATGAGTAAGCTGCGAGACGATGTCGGCCACACTTTGGCTGGGGTCCAGCGCGTAGGTGCCGGCCTCCAGCAGTTCGCGGACGTTTTTGCTGCTGACGTACAGCTTAAAGGCCCAACTGCTGCGGATTAAGCCAGCGCCGTGGAGTTGCTGGGCAATGGTTTCGACCGTGGCGCCGGGCTTTATGGTAACAAGCTGGGCTTTATGGCCCACGCTACTGACCGGGCGCAGATTTTCGAAATAAATATGCCGCACGGTCAGGGTCGAGCCAACCAGCAGCACAATAACCGCACCGGCAATAAGGAGTAATTTGCGCGGCAGGCGGCGCTTGGGTAAACGGTTGCTGTATTTCATGATAAACGTGTCTCCGGGTTATCCCTCAAAAAGTCTTCTAAAATGTAAACGGCACTGAGCGCGTCGATGTCGCCTTTGGCGTAAGGCTTGCCGCGAGCCTGTAGTTCGGCCTCGGCCTGGCGCGAGGTAACGGCTTCGTCCTGCCAATGCAGCGGGAGGCCTACGGCCTGCTGCAAGCTGGCGGCAAAGGCCTCGACCGTGGCTGTTTGGGGGGTGCTGTCCCCGTGTAGATTGCGCGGCAGGCCCACTACCAGGAGCATAGCATGTTCTTCGGCCACCAGCGTTTGTAGCTTGGCAAAAATGTCTGGGCCGTTGGTAAGCGTGGTGAGCGGACGCGGCAGGCGGGCCGCAGCGCCAGCAATGGCAACGCCGATCCGTTTTTCGCCTACATCCAGCGCGATCAGCGAGTGGTGACTAGTGTGATGTGGCGTCTGTGTCATTGGCTTTAACAGGAGCTTGCGGCTTTTCCACGGTAACCGTTATCTTGGAGGTCTTGCTGGGGATAGCACCGACCCAAAATGGACTGTAATGCACCGACACGTCGGTTACACCCGGGAAGGCTTTAATGAGCTGCTGGGCATCGCCGCTCTTTTTGCCGGCAACTTGCTTTTTAATGCTATCAACATTAAGATCCGGGCCGGCCACCACGGTGGTTTGCAGGGCGACCGTGGCACCGTCGGGCTTTTGCTCTTGCAGCAGGAAGGTAGCAGTGTCGAGCCCGTAGTCCAAAATAGCTTGTTTGCTTGGGTCGATTTTTTGGGTGACGCTGGCGGCAATAATTTTTTGCAAATCGCTTTGCTTGACGCCGAGCATGCTATACGTAATGGTCTGCGTGACCGTTACATTGTCGGCGGTGTCGCCGGCATTGACACTGGTTTTGGTTTCGGGTGCGCCGGGATTAAAGCTGGGTTCTACAGGGTAGAGCTTGTTGTTGGTAAGATCGGTTTTGAGTTCCTGTTTGACGCCAGTGGTGTCCTGAGCGCCAATTTTTTGGCTGGCGCTGTCGATGTCGGCCTGGGTGACAATCTTGATGATATTATCGGTACCGCCGGTCGTGGCCGAGCCGTAACCGGCAATTGTAGGATAGCCGGCAACTACATAGCCAGCGGGATCTTGGTTGTAGCGCGTACCGGCAAGCTGCGATGTCATGCCAATAGTGGCACTTGGCACGTCCTGCTTACAGGTGCCGCCGGCAAAGTGGCTGGGAGAAACCACGACATTCTCGTTGGTCACAAAGGTGAGCCCGTTGGCATTAACGCCGGTGCCGGCCAAAATGGTGCGGGTCGTGCCCGACAAGGTGTCGTCCTTGTTGCAGTTGTAAAACTTGATGGTACCGGTAGCTTTGGTGCCGTTATTTTGCTGGCCGCTGGCATTGACCTGCTGGCTGAGGGTCTTTTTAACCTCTTGCTTTTGGGCGGGCACCGTATTGGTCTTGGCGTCGAGCAATACGTTGTCGCCGGTTTTGAGGGTGAGGGCGGGGTTGGTGCTTACGGCAGTACTATCGGTTTTAATGGTCAGGCTGGCGGCGGGCAGTACTGCTAAACATACATACAGTAAAACTCCCAGGCCAATAATGCCAATGGCGCCAAAAACGAGCAACATGCGGAACTTATTAAAGTTAGGGATTTTAAACTTCTTGTTTTTGGCTTTAGCCGGGGCGTCTGCGGCTGCGGTTTCGTCGTCTTCGGCAGGGTCATCGTCGTTGTCGAGTTCGATGGTGTCGTCGAGGTCGGATGCGGCCATGGCGCCGCCGGCCAACTCGCCAATAGTTTTGGTTTTATCAAGATCTTCCTCGGCGGTGTCTTCTTCGCCCTCTTCGTCTATAGCTTCGGGTTTGTCGTCGGCTTTAATAGGCGCATCCGGGATTTCGGGCTTGGACTGCAGGCTATGGGCAACGTGCAACCCCACATTTCCGGCAAGCGGTAGCAGCCCTGCCTCGGAGGTGATAAGGACGATGTGCTTTTTGGCACTGTCGGCGGTGCGCTTTAGCAGCTTCATGTTAACGATACTTTGCAACACTGCGGCCCGTTTAGGCAGTACCAGGGCGACTATTTTTTGGTTGCTGCCCTGGACTTTGTCGATGATACCGGTGATTTCTTCATCGGCGTCAACGTATATAACATCCTTGCCGTTGCCGGGCTTGGTGGGTTTTGCTTTCTGCGTCATACCTTTAGTGCCTTATCGATTTTGTCGCGGATGGAACCGCCCTTGGTGGGAGTGGTTGAAAATTGCAGTGTATCGAGCCCGACACGCAGCAGTCCCATTGCGGTTATGAATGTATGGTCGGTTACCGAGCCCGTTTTGTCAATAATACCAACCACTTGGGCGGGCTGGATGTGCTGGACACTAGGCTTGCGGGTAAAGGGCAGCTGGCGATACCAATCGCCTGTCGACAGCTTGTCCATAAGCAGGTCCAGGCTGGAGCCGCCGCCGCATAACAGGAGTTTGTGCGGCAGGGTGTCGAGTTTTTCGAACTCGGCCAGGGCTAGTTCGACGCCGCTCATCCAGACGTCGAGCGTCTTAGTAAGCGCGCCCTCAACCGCGGCAGCTTTGTTTTGCGGTATTTTGCCGGTTGCCAGGCCCAATTTGTATTCTTCGGCCTGGTTAAATTCCACGTTTAGGTCGCGTTCTACGGCCCTTGTGTAGGCCCGGCCGCCAATGCCAAACATTTTGGTGCCTTGCACACCGCCGTCAGTAACAACGGCAATGTCGGTGGTGCCGCCGCCAATGTCCATTAGAATAGCGTTCATACTGGCGCTGGTGTCGTCGCCGATCATAGAGCGCGAAACCGCAAAAGGCTCCGCCGCCACGGCCAGCAGGTCGAGGTCCAGTTGCTGGGCGGTGCGCTCCAGCGCTCCAATGTGGATCATGGGCGCAAAAGCGGTGTAGAGCTGCACGACTACGTCTCGCCCCTGGAAGCCAATAGGGCTGGTAACTTTGTAGCCGTCAATTTCGATACCCACGAGCGCGCTGTTTACCAAGCGCACTTCTACTTCTTTGCCGCCCAACTCCCAGGCCAGCTGCTGTTTGGCCTTGGCTTCGGCACGTTGCTGCACCAGTTTAATAATGCGTTCGACTTCGGCAAGGTCCAGAACTTTATCGGGTGTTTTGCGGGTAACGCGTACGGTGGTGGTCGTGCCTTTAACCAGTTCACCGGCGATACCGATAACGGCCGTACGGACGCTTACGCCGGCTTGGTCTTCGGCTTCGGCCAGCGCTTTATCGCAATTTTCGACCACGCCAGAAATGTCGGCAATGGCCCCGGCTTGCATGTCACTGAGGTTTTGGTGGGCGCGGCCGACGCCAATAATCTCTATGCCAGCTTCCGGCGTGACGCGGCCAATTAAGGCTTTAACAAACTCGGTACCGATATCGAGCGCCACAATATATTGGTCTTCTTCTGGTTTGGCATTTTTTTGCCCCATTTTGGTATTAACTTCGGACGCTTTGGCAGCGACCTTACCGGCCATACCCTGCAGAGAGCTTTTTACCTTATCAAGCATAATCGCCATCTATTATAGCATGGCTCTAGCGGACAAAAATTGTTTGGCGGCATACTGTATAATAGAAAATTACCGACTTAGTGGTGGAAAAGAGAGCAATGAAAATCGCGTTATTGGCACCGTTCGAAGAACGTGTTCCGCCCAAGAAGTATGGGGGCACCGAGGTTGTGGTTTATACCCTCGCTGAGGAACTCCATCGTCGCGGTCACGATGTGACGGTTTTTGCGAGCGGCGACTCAAAGGTCTCCTGCCGGCTCATCCCCATTGTGCCCAAAGCCTTTGGCTCATCCGGCAGCAAACGCATGCGCGAGGCCTATACCTATCAGGCGCTCGTTGATGTGGCCCTGTGGCTACAAAAAGAAAAGTTTGACGTCCTGCACAATCATATCGGTTGGCAGGCGTTACTGTTTAAAAACCTGTTTAAGCTGCCCATTCTCACGACCATTCACTGGGTGCTCGACAGCCCCTGCGAGGCTGCTATGTACCGGCAGTTCCAGGATATGCCGTTTGTAAGTATTAGCAATAATCAGCGCAAGCATTTACCAGAGCTCAACTACGTCGATACCATCCACCACGGCCTTGACCTGCGCCAATTCCCATATAACGCGACGCCCGGCGCTTACCTGGCCTTTTTAGGACGTTATTCGCCGGTTAAAGGGCCGCTGGAGGCCATCGAAATCGCCAAACGTACCGGCCGCCGCCTGGTTATGGCCGCCAAAATTAATGAATTTGAGCGTAAATTCTACGAAAACGAAATCAAACCCCAGGCAGACGGCAAACAGATTATCGACCTTGGCGAAGTGGGCATGAAAGGCAAGGTCGAGCTTTTGTCCAACGCCTACGCCCTGCTGTCGCCCATCCAGTGGGAAGAGCCGTTTGGGCTGACCAATATTGAGGCTATGGCTGTTGGCACACCAGTAATTGGCATGAGCCTGGGCGCCTTGCCGGAAGTTATTAAAAACGGAAAAACCGGCTTTTTGTGTAAAAGTGTCGATGAAATGGTGCAGCGCGTGTCACAACTTGATACGATTAAGCGTGAGGATTGTCGCGCCCATGTCGAACAAAATTTTACTGCCGAACGTATGGCCAGCCAGTACCTGGCGCTCTACCAAAAACTTGCCCGCACTGCATAGGGCTTTTGTTTGCTGCGGCAACACCAGGGCCGCCGCATGACCGCCCAAGACGCACATGCGTGGGCGCTCCTACCCGTCGACAAGCGCCAGCAGATTATTGCCCATTTTTACGAACAAGGTGACGATGCTACCCTCGACCAGTTTTTGTCGATGGTGCGCGCCCCCGGCGGCTACGGCGTGTATGCCAGCTGCGGCCCCAACTACGAATTTGCCATTTTTGGGCGCGACTCGATTGCTGTCGCCGACGAGGTGCTTATGCTGCGGCCAGAGCTGACCCGCGAAATTATCCTGCTGCTTGCCAAGTTGCAGGGCCTACGCTACCACCCTAGCAGCGAAGAAGAGCCAGGAAAAATCCACCACGAATACCGCATTACCCACTTTAACGGCGAACGTATTTCAGACGCCGCCAAAAAAGTGCTGGCGGCCCTGCACCCCATATGGGGCGGCACAGCCCAGGAGCTTTGCTACTACGGCAGCATAGACGCCACTCCCAAATTTGTTAGCCTAGTGGGGCGCTACTGCGAGGCCTACGGGCCGGATATTTTAGATGAAATTATTATTGGGCGCGACCGTAAAGCCCGGAGCCTGCGCCTATGCGTGCGGGCCGCTGTAGACTGGCTAGTAAACCGCGTACTGGCCTCGCCCTGGCATTTGCTGGAGTTTAGGCGACTCAACCCCGCCGGGCTCGAACACCAGGCCTGGAAGGACTCCGAAACATCCTACCTGCACGTTGACGGCGGCCGGGCCAACGCCGACGGCGGTATTGCCTCGGTGGAGGTCCAGGGCGATGCCTACGACGCGCTTATTGCCGCCCAGGTGGTGGCCGAGGGCGACGAAGCCCGCTCCTGGCACGAACTAGCGGACGATATCCGCCGCCAAACGCTCGACCGCCTGTGGATGCCGCAAAGCAACTTTTTTGCCATGGGCCTCGACCGCGACGAACACGGCAACACCCGCCAAATAGCTACACTCACCTCTAATGCGGGCGCCTTGCTTGCCTCCGGCCTGCTGCAAGCCAGCGACGCCCACAATGTTGCCGGCGTCGTCAAAGTTATTATGAGCAGCGAATTTGTAACGCCCGTGGGCGTCCGCACCCGGGCTAAAAAGCACGCCGGGCTCATCCCTTTTGCCGATTACCACGGCAGCCTGGTAAGCTGGCCGCACGAAACCTACACGATTATCCGCGGCCTGCGCCGCCACGGCTACGGAGCTGAGGCTCAAAAGCTCGAACAAGCCCTGCTGCACGGCGTGGCCCAGGCTGGTGAATTTTACGAATTCTTTTTAGTAGAGGCAGGCGGCGCGGTTAAATACCACTACCGCCAGGAAAGCTCCGACGAACCAACGTTCCACGCCTTTGGCGCCGCCAACCTGCCGGAACCCGGCCAGGCCTGGACGATTTCGGCTGTCGCGGCAACCGTCCACCAAAAGCCGCATTAGCCAGGCGTTTTGGGTACGATTTGTAACGAGTCTTTCGAGTACTGGAGGCTAGGCGGCGAATTGTAGGGGGCGAACGCTCCAGGCAGCGCCAGATTTATGTGCCTCAACAATCTTCTTGCGGTGTTTATCCTTAACCAGCGAGATACTTTCGGTATTAAATTTCTCGTCATGGCTAAGGGTAATAACAATGTAGGCACCGTTAGGAATATCAGCAAAAAGGTTAGGATGTTTGACGAGATACTCGTCGAATTCGAGTGATAATTTTACGTTCTTCTTTATAAATGCTTCGCTCATCGCTACATCCTTTCCAACATTAGTTTATAACGCTCGTGAATTTCTTGAAACGACTTTTTCACAATAACCTGAGCTTGCGACAATCCCACAACAACAAATAGCATAACGCTCGTGTTAGTTGTTGATATATCAAATTGATTGTGCTAATATATTTTTACAAAGTCGTGCACAACTCTTGACAGGGGTAAGAGAATTTGTTACTGTAATCAGTGCATCACCCCGTGTTAGCGCAAGCTTCAGCGGGGCTTTTTTTTGGAAAGGGATAGGATATATGAAGGTATACATCGACGGAGAAAATTGCAGAAAAGGCTTGACGCGAGTTCTACAGGAGGCTGGTGACATTGCTGGCTCTAGAGAGATGGAGTCCTATCGCCTAAGGGAGCTTTTGGCTGATATTCTAGTAGCCAGCCCCGACGAATTTGAGGTCAGTTACTATGCTTCAGAAATAAGAATGCCGAATGGTTACCAACCGTCGCAAGATGTAATGCAGCATGTCGCCAGAATTAGGGAATATTCCCGAAAATGGGTGCCGGCATTAATCGGTCAAAACATCTCTTATATTAAGGCCGGTTACCTTAAAGTAAAACCTACGAAAGAATGTCGCAATTGCCACACTGTTCAAGAAGTGCTTCAAGAAAAGGGCGTTGACGTAAGGATTGCCACCGACATGCTTGAGGATGCCTACACCAAAAAGCAGGACACCATTGTAATAATGAGTTCCGATACCGACCTTTGCCCTGCACTCCATAAGATTAAGGCCCAAGGCGCCAAAGTCATCTATGTATGTTTCGCTGACTCAATTAACCGAGCAGTCAGTGCTGTTGCAAACCAGACCCTAACGATTCCTATCCCCAAAGTCCAGCAGTACCTCCAATATGAACCGGAACCGCAGCCAAAGCATGCAGAACAAAGCGAAAAAGAGATAGAAGATGAGCCAGAAAACTCTTCAAACGCCTAATTAAACGTGTATCCCAGCCCGTGCCAAAAGCACAGGACAAACAGCAATAGCGCGGTGGTTGTAGCGGAGTGCGAACTCGTCTACGTATTGCTATAGGTATCTGGGTGAAACAACGTGATGGGTACCGGCCATGCTTCGCTTCAGCTGGCTCCAAAAAGGACAGAGGGAAGCCGGGCCTAGAAAATATTACTGTAAAACGGCTTTGATGCGGCGTACGCCGGCGGAGCTGGCTTCTTCTTTGAGGATCTTGAAGCGCTTGCCGTCTTCTTTAAGCTGAGCGGTGTGGTCGACGTGCGGGCCGCCACAGATTTCGAAGCTAAAGGGTTTGTCGGCGCCCTCTTTGATCATCTTGTAAACTTTTACGGTGTCGCCGTAGCGGTCGCCAAATTGGCCCAAGGCGCCCTTTTCTTCGATCGCCACTTTGGTGGGATACTCCTCCCACGACACCTGCAGGTCGGCGTCTATTTGCTCGTTGACGATTTTTTCTACCTCGGCGAGTTGCCCCTGGGTTACCTTTTCGGGGTGGCTAAAGTCAAAGCGTAGGCGTTCTTCGGTAATATTGCTGCCGCGCTGCACCACGTGGTCGCCCAGCACCTGCCGCAGTGACTGGTACATAAGGTGCGTCGCCGTGTGGTACTTTTTGTGCTGCAGAGTGTGGCCGCCGAGGCCGCCTTTAAAGGTGCCTTTGCTGGCGGTCTGGCTACGTTCGCGCTGTTCTTGCATCAATTCATTAAACTTCTGGACAGATTCCTGCGTCTCTGGGATCCCCCTCTTAAACGCCTCCTCCTTACTTAGCTCAACCGGGAAGCCGTAGGTGTCGTACAGTACGAAAATATTTTTTCCTGTGAGCGCATTGTCATTCCAGTCAAAACAGGATATAGATTTGCCGGTTCCATCTAATACATGTCCGGGATTTGGCATCTCATGTAGTATGCCCTCGCCCTCATCTTCTCGATACCACGCCGGTGCGGTATCTGAGGGCAAAAGCTTATCGAATTGTTGTAAACCTTTACGTAAGGTCTGGCGGAAGACTTTTTCCTCTTTAGTGAGGATGTCGATGACCTCTTGCTTTTTGGTGGATACCTCGGGGAAATCGGCGTCGTATAGGCCGAGTACCACGGGCACGATGTGCTCGAGGAAGTTCTGCTCAACCCCAAGGTCGAACGCTTGCCGAATGGCGCGGCGTACCAGGCGGCGCATAACATAGCCCTGCTCTTTGTTAGAGGGCACTACCCCGTCGACGGCCAAAAAGGCGGCGCTGCGCAGGTGGTCGGCGATTATGCGCATGGCGGTGGTGTGGCTATCGTATTTTTTGCCGGAGAGTTCTTCGAGCTTTTCGACGATCGGCCACATAATACTGATTTTAAAGATGTCCGGGCTGTCGAGGGCTGCCTGCGCGATGCGCTCTAGGCCGCCGCCAAAGTCTACGTTGCGTTTAGGTAACTTTTCGAGGCCGGCTTCAGTTTTAACATACTCCATAAACACGCTGTTGCCGATTTCGACAAAGCGGCCGCAGTCGCAGTTGGGGTGGCAGTTGGGGCCGTACTCGGTGTTGTGGGGCACAAAATCAAACTCGTAAAAGACTTCGCTGGTGGCTCCGCCTGGCTCGCCGACCTTCATGTTTTTGATTTGCTTGCCGCGCCACCACCAGTTTTTGTCGTCGTCGTAAAAGAAAATACGCTCGCCTGGGCGTATGCCGCGCTGGTAGCCTGCTGCTTCGGAGCCGAGGTCGGCGCGGCCGGCTTTAATGCCTTTTTCGGCGAACAGTTTTTCTAGGATGTCGGCGCTTTCGGTGTCCCGCGGGATGTTGTATTCTTCGCTGCCAATAAAGCAGGTAACATAGAGCTTGCTGGGGTTGAGGCCGACGATACCCGTCAGGAATTCAAAAATCCAGGGCAGCTGCTCGGCCTTAAAGTAGTCGCCGAGCGACCAGTTGCCGAGCATCTCGAAGAACGTATCGTGACGGTTATCACCGACTTCTTCTATGTCTTGGGCGCGCAGGCACGTTTGGCTATCGGCAATGCGCGTGCCTTTGGGGTGGGCCTCACCCAACAGGTACGGAATCATGGGCTGCATGCCAGAACCAGTAAACAGGGTTGTGGGATCGTCCAGCGGCACTAAAAGTGAACGCGGGACGATAACATGGCCGTTTTTTTTACAAAAATCTAAATAAGCTTGGCGGATTTGTTGGGCATTCATAATTGTATCCTATTATAACAGAGAGAAACTGAGAAACAGAAAAGAGGCCTGGGCGGGTGCCCGGGCCTCTCGCTGCGTCGGTCCAATAAAAGTCGGTTTAGACTTTTGGCTCTTCCTCGGCACCGGGCATAGCCGGAGCGGCGGGGGCAGCTGGTGCTGCGCCTGCCATGGGGTCGACCGCGGGTGCGGCCGGAGCGGCTGGATCGACACTGGGTTCGGCGGCCATGCTGGCCTCACCGGCATCTACATTCGGCATTGCCGGTGTGGCTGCGGTTACATCGGCAGCTGGTGCTGCGGCGGGCATTGCGCCCATACCCATACCTGCATCAGATGCAGGAGCCGGGGCAGCTGGTGCTGCGCTAGCGTCGGTGCTGGGCGTTGCCGGCCAAGCCGAATCAGCAGCTGGTGCTGCTGGCTCTGATGCCGTTGGCATTGCTGATGGTGCGCCCATTGCCGGAGCGGCAGCTGGATCGACGGCGCCTGCTGCGCCCTTGTCATTGTCTTCGTTACCCAAAGGGCCCATGGTGCCCTCCTTTTTTGTTTAGTTTTGTTAATTGCTTACGCTTTCTCAGTATACCAGATGATGCAAGTAGCGCTATAGCGCCGGGCGTACATACGGGGAAAGGCGTGCAGCAGTTGGCCCGGCCAGCTAACAGACTATGCCGCCGCCAACGACCCGGTCGCCTTCGTACAATACGGCCGATTGCCCCGGCGTAAGCGCCCGTACTTCGTCCTGGAGCGCGACTTGCCAGGTACCATTTTTGAGCTGGCTCAAACGAGAGACCGGCAATAAGTCGGCCCGGTAGCGAGTGCGAATCGAGTAAGATGCCTGGGGACGAGGCGGCTTATTGATCCAATGCGGGCTGGCAAGGGTGAGGTTGCAGCTCCAGAGCCGCGTGTCTTGCAGGTCGGTGGTAACGTACACTTCGTTCTTGGCCATATCTTTACCCACCACGTAATATGGCAGGCCGCCACCTACACCCAAGCCCTGGCGCTGGCCAATGGTGTACAGCAGCGCGCCATCGTGCTCGCCCACTACGGCGCCGTGTTGATCGATAACCGGCCCGGGCGCGGTTTTAACAAACTGCTGCAAAAAGTCTTTTATACCTACCTTACCGACAAAACAGATTCCCTGGCTGTCTTTCTTTTCGGCGGTACTTAAGCCAAACTGCCGGGCCAGTTCGCGCACCTTGGGCTTTTGGTATTCGCCAATGGGCATTAAACTTTTGCGCAGGGCAGCCTCGGTTACGCGGCACAAAAAGTAACTTTGATCTTTATTAGGGTCAACACCGGCCAGCAGTTGGCCGTCTTTTATGCGGGCATAGTGGCCGGTTGCAATTAAGTCGGCTCCGTCTTCCAGCGCAGTAGCCAAAAAAAGCTTAAATTTGACCTCTTGGTTGCACATAATGTCTGGGTTGGGGGTACGCCCGGCTTTATACTCATCGAGCATGTAGTCGACAACTTTGCTGCGATACTCCTTTTCAAAATCGTACATTTTAAAAGGAATGCCGAGCTGGACGGCCACACGCTTGGCGTCCTGGTAATCTTCCTTCCAGGGGCATACGTGCCCGGGCAGGTCCTGGCTCCAGTTTTTCATGTATACGCCGGTTACGTCGTAGCCCTGCTGCTGCAATAGCGCTGCGGTGACCGAGCTATCCACGCCGCCACTCATACCCACAAAAACTTTTACTTTTTTCAACATATCATCCTCATTTTAGCAAATCTCCCTCACCTTGTCACTGTTTTAGGGCCGGTTGTCTCAGGTAGCTCTCCCCGCTCACCCTGCCCCTAAAGCATGTCAACGGTAGCGCAGCCGGAGAAGTCTGCAGGGAGACCGGCTCTTCATATAGGCTCCATGCAGACTTCCCCGAGCGGGAGCGCACACTCTTGCGGTGGAGAGGGGGCTCTAGGACACCACCGCTGCTCAATCTTCCGGGCGTTCCAGGTGGCGGCGCAGGGCGGCTAGTTCGTAGCGGCGGCCGAGCCAAAACGACAGAAAAATAAGCGGAATGGCGATCGCTGCCGGCACCCACAGGACCACCGTTTTGGTAATAATAGACGGGCTGCTGCCACCGGCATTAGACTGCGTAACGCTACCATTTGCCTGCCCCACAAGCTGCAAAAAGGCGGTTTGGCCGTTTTTATCGGTGGCCTTTACAATTACCACATACACACCAGCGCTCTGGTAGACGTGGTCGATATTAAACGTGCCGCCAAACTGCTGGCTATATAAACTCTGACCCTTGCCGTCTCCCCAGTCCACACTAATGGCATAGGGCGGTGTGCCGCCGGCAATCGTAATGGGCCACACCAGGCTCACGCCCGGGTTGGCGCCCTTGCGCGCGTAGGTGCTGGTGAGCGACAGCAGCGGCGTGGTGCTATTTACAAAAGCGGTGTTGTTGTAGGTGACCGTTACGACGTTGCTATCCGGCCCCGGCTGATCCAGAGCGTCGAACTGGCGGGCGACAATATCGTTGCGGCCGTCAAACAAATCGACCTGCAGGCTATAACTCCCATTAATGCACGTAGCCGACCCCACAAAAATATTATTGGCAAAAATCTTAATGAGTAAACCGCTCGTGCACAACCCATTAATGGTTATGGGCATCTTGCTAAACGTTTGGCCATTTGACGGCGTGCCAATAGTGGCGGCTGACTTTGGTGGCGGAGTTTCGACCTTGCCCTGGAGGCCAGAGTTACCGCTCTGCGGGCCGGGCGGCGGTATTTGGGCAGAAGTGCTGGCCAGCATCGTACAACCCAGCAGCAAGCCTGCACATGCCGAGGCGCTCAGTCGGGTCCACAATTGTTTGTTCTTCGCACGCACCAAGGCACCCCTTCCCGGCTTTGTTAATTAACGGCGTCTGGTGGCGCGCTTAATGACTCGCTTGTTGTAGGCGCGAACCATTTTAGGCACAAAGATAACGGCAAGCACAAGGAACAGTACAATGGAAACCGACAAAACAATCATAAATACCGGAACTACGTAAATGGTGACTTTAGAGGTAAGCAACTGGCCGGAGGTCCCGTAGCCAAAACTTCCTTCTAGGGTGTATTTGCCAAAGGTGCCGATTTTGTCGAGGTTGGCTTCGAATTTGCGAGTGCTGTCCGGCAGGACCAGCGGCCGGGGATCGATGTTGTTGACCTGGATTTGGTTGACCTTGTTGCCGCCTTTTTTAACAGTTATAGAGCCAAAGGGCGCTACTTGCACATTACCCGAGTTGCTAAAACGCATAACGACTTTGAGATTTTTGTTGCTGGTAAACAGCGTGGAGGGAACATCTGCCGGGTCTTTGGCCGTGGGCTTTTTGTGAACCTCAAACGTCGCGACGCTGAGTTGCTCGGTAATGGTGCCGTTTACGCGCAGCAGTATGAGGCTGCCGACGCTGGCGGTCAGGTTGACGTTTTTGTCGCCGTTAGCACTGGCCGGCGAAAAGCGGACCGCGCCAAAGTAACCGCCACCAGCGGCGTCTTTAGGCACAACAATCGTGGCCTTGATGTTTTTGAGCTCGTGGGCCTGCAAGGTAAAGTCGCTAATTGGTTTGGCAAACTTTTTAAAGCTGTGCGACGGGGCAAATTTGTTTTCGTCCAGGATAACCTTTGGCGTGCCGTCTTCGCCGCTGCTCGCGGTAAAGTCGTTAACGGCGGCGTGCAAGGTAACAGGGACGTCGGTTAGGTTTTGCACAAACAGGTCGATAACTTTTGTAGTGCCGGGGTCGACCGTAAGGTCCCAGCGCACGGGCGAAACCTTGAGGGCATTACCGGTGACATTTGTAGTTTGGGCAGCATAAACCGTACCACTCCAAGCGGAGCTGACGACGATTCCTAGGCTAATCATAACCACCCCCACTGTGGCTAAGACTCTGCGTCGAATCATATATACCCTCTCATATTCCTTTAACATATCGTAACAGAAGCGCTAGAAATTTGCCAAACAAACATACGTAAGCGTCGTGGAATATACACCACCAGGCTGGGCGGGCGGCACGTTTACGATGTAGCTTATGGTGTATTTACGGTAATCGTCGGCGAAATTAGTAGTTGCCACTATGTCGCCGGAATTAAAACGAAAATGATTCTGTTGGCCGTAGCCCGCGGTGACGGCCGCAAAGCCGGGGCCAGTGGTGTCTTGCCCAATGGTGGGCGTGGTGTTGGCGCGCAGGTTAATACCAAACTGGCTGACGCCCTTTTGGGAGGTGCCGCCCGTCATGGCCGTGATGACATTATTGCCCGAGGTCATCGACGTGCCAGCGACCGACACATTGTAACCATTGCCGGCATTGGTAGCGACCAGTATTTGGTGCTGAGCAGCGGCAGTAAGGTCGGGGCTAAACGAGCCCATGTCCGAAAACGGCTCAGTGGCTGTGCTGCAGTCAAACCCCGAGATATTTTCGCCGATACAAAATGTAATGTAGGGTGGCACCTCAGCATTAACATTTACTGCGTTAGTAAGGTACAGAGCCATGCCGCCAGCATCGGTAGCCGGGCCGCTCGCGTCACTGCTTGGGTAGGTTAAAAAGCGGGCAAAGAGCGGGCCGCCGGAGCTGGGGTTGGTAATTTTGTTAAGATCGTAGGTTGCCTCGGTGCCGGCGTTGGCTACCCCGGGCGGCCGGGTAAGAATGACGGTGTTGGCGGTCGAGCCAGAATACAGCGCAAAGCCCACTTGCCCCAACTGCGAGCCCAAAATAACCGAGCTGGCGTCAAACCCCACCGGCGGGTCGCACGGCTGGTCGAGCAGCGGCGTGTTGGCGCAAAAGAGGATGGCAATGGAGCCAATGGGGCCGGTGGTGGCAATTCTAAAATCCGCCCGGTAGGTTACATCGGTGTCACCAGCAAGGTTGCTGCTGGGTGTGAGGGAGCGCGGCGTTAGCTCGTCGGCAAAAGCGCGCTGCGACTGGGCCGAGGCTGGCCCAAAAACCGCCAGCAAAAGCGCAAGACAAAGCGTGAGTTTTGAGGTCGCGAGCTTAGTAGCTAAGCGTCCCATCGCGTGCCATCCATGTGCGCCCTTAGAAGGTGCCCATGGCTACGAGGATGATTTTGGCAGTGTAAATACCAGCTGGGGTGGTGTTGCTGGCCGTTGCGGCAAAGGTCAGGGTATTGCCAACGTTGTTAACGGGCGCGCTGGAACTGGCCAAGGCATCACCGTAGGTAGTCAGTACGTTTTCGCCTGCAGTGGTCGCGTCCATGGCAAAGTTGCTCGCCGTGCTGTAGGGCGCCACGCCGTTGAGCGTACCGGTACCACCGCTTCCCGCTCCCATGTTCACTCCAAATGACGCGGTACCGGCGGTAAGCGTACTGGGGCTGGTCCCTTGCGGAGGTATAGAGTTGGTCCCGGCATTAAGCCCACCAGACGTTGCCGTGTTGCGCATGCGGATAACCACGCCACCGTTGGCGTTGGTGGAGGTTTGGGTAAAGGCCGTGGCGGTATCTATGGCGGTGCTATCCAAAATGTTGGCGGCACTGTGCCCGAGCGTAAGGTCTGGTTGGGTTACCGCCTGCCCTGTTTGGCCACAGTTTGGCCCGGGAGCCAGCTTGGATACACAGAAGGTAAGGGATTCCTGGACTTTAGCCGTAATGTTAATAACATTGTTGGTTGAGAGGGCAAAACCACCGTAGTCTTTAGCTTGGGTGCTACCTGCGTTTGCTGCAGTGTAGGACAATATATCACCCGTGTCCGAGGTGTAGGTAATAAGGCGAGCATAAAATGTGCCGACTGCCGTGGGGTTAGTGACCGTAGAAACAACGAAGGTGTATGGGTTAGCGTTGGCCGGGTTGATTGACACACCCGTCGAGTTGACCATGCGGAGCGTGCGTCCGGAGTTTTGAGAAGTCGAAGTCCAGCTACCACCACCAGTGGTCAGGTCGTCATAACCAGTTAGGCCTGGCGTCACGTTTACCGTAGGCGTACCAACCGTAAAGCCCGTCGGGATAGTACAGTTAGTGTCGTCAATAATAGGAGTATCGGCGACGTTACCCCCACAAAAGTCGACGATAATACCCTTAACGGTGTATGTGGCAGACGCTGGCTTGAAGCTAATTTGGTACGAAACCGGGGTTTGGGTGGCGCGTGAGTCGCTCATCCTAATAGAACGGGTCTGGATCTGGCCGCCCACCGGGAAGGCGTGTGCTTTTTGTGAAGTTAAAGCTGGTGCCAAACCTGCAAGCGCAAGGGCAAAAGCAATAAGCGCGTAGGATGTGCGCGACAGCTTTTGAAATGTTATTTTCATGCGATGCATGTACCCTTCGATGTTTGTTTATAGAGTTATCTAGCATTAGAGTATCACGCTCATGGTTCACCTGCAACACACTTATCCACAGGATTTAATAATTAGTTTAGCCACCGGCGGCTACAAAACGACCAATCGGCGCTACGACCGCCCAACGCTTGAGAAAACCGGCGTAGTCCTTTACTATGCAAAGAGATGAGGCCGATACTTTTTTACACAGTGGGCTATCCGGGGGCTGGGAAAACGACAGTCGCGAGTAAACTGAGCTTTTGGCTGGGCGCAGAGCACTTGCGCGGTGATAAAATCGGCATTGAACTGTTCCGCTTCCCTACCTTTTCGCCCCAGGAGCGGCAGGCAGTGTACGCCGAAATGCAAAACCGGGCGGCCACACACCTCCAAAAAGGCAAGCATGTTATATATGACGCCGCTACCAATACCTATGCCCAACGCGTGGCACTCATGGCCCTGGCAAAACAGCACGGTGGCCAGGCCGTGGGACTATGGGTGCAGGTCCCGGTGGCGACCGCCAAACGGCGCGCCGGAACGGTCCGCAGCGACGGTGTTGCGGGTGCGGTAGTGCGCGTCGTGCCGCCTGAGGTGTTTGACCAATACGTGGCCGCCTTTGAGGCGCCCGGGCCCGACGAGCGCACCATAGTTATCTCCGGCGACGCCGATTTTACCCTGCAGTACCGGCGCCTGCTCCGCCAGTTTGGCCGCCACACTATGCCGCGTCTTGTGCAGTAAATTTACTCCGTAAGTGGGGCCGAGCACCGGCGGTATATACTGCTCCACTAAGGCACCTCGGAAGCTCAACAATGTGCTATAAAAGCACATTCCCAGGACCCGCAAATGCCGTGGGGAACAGTATATGTTGCCGGGGCGCAACCTTTATTGATTCACCGGGGCCCATGCAGGTCACCGAACATGCTGGAGTAGCATATTTGGCGCTTCCGCGGTGCTGTAGTGGATGAGGCTGTGGGCCCTCTGCGTGAGGCGAATATCTAATAAGTAGAAGTAGCCACCAGCACACCCTTATATATGTAGGTGCCATCTGGTGTTAGGTTGTCGATGTTATAGATAAAAGAAATCGTGTAATCGGTTTCGCCCGAACTCTTGGCCGAAGTGGCAATAGTGTCGCCCTTAACGTATTTGTAATGGTCGGGGCTGTTGTAGCCGGAGGCGACGGTGCCAAAGCTAAAGGTGTTGTCGGGGACCTGGACAGGCGGAGCGCCAAAGCTAGTGGGGCTGGTGTTGGCCACCAGGTTAATACCAAACTGCTCGACCCCAACGGTCGAAGTGCTCGCCGTGCTGGGGGCGTGCAGTATGTACCCGCTGCTTACATTGGTTGGCGGGTCGGAGGCGAGCGTCACCACGTATCCACTCGCCAGGTAAGTTTTAACGGCAAAGGTGCCAGTAGCGGTGGCGGTTCCGAGCGAACTAATGGTACCTAAGTCGGTGCTGCTGCTGGCCACGCTAAAGGCAATGTAGGGGTTACGGTCGGTGTTAAAGCCCGCTTGCGCCTTAAAGGCCGTGCCCGCGGTGTTGCCTGCGGCAATTTCGCCGGCAGTTTGCTTGGAGCAAAAGTGCGCCGAGCAGGGGCTCAGCTCACCGCCTGCGCCCATAAAAACCTGGTCGACAGAGTAGTTGGCAGAGCTGGAATCGGCGGCATAGGCAAAAGGATTCGCCACTAAGACTGTCGCAGATATGACTCCAAACAGGAGCCCTAGTACTTGTCGCCGCTTCATATCTATTATTTTCCAACAATCGGCGCGTAAAGACAATCCGTTTACGCTTTTTCCCTATTATTTAGTATCATGTTTACAGAGAAAAATACGCATGGATCCATCGCAATTACAAGACGACAAAGCAAACGACGTCCACTCGCTCGAGAACTCCGACGGCACCCCCGACGATAAAGAGGGGGGCAGTACTGAGGTCGTCGTTACCAAAAGCGAAGACGGCAAAGTCCAAACCACCGACGCCAGCGGCGGCAAATCCGCCGAAGCACCCGCCACGGCCGCGTCCAAAGAATCTTTTTTGAGTCGGTTTTGGCACAAGTTTAATATCTACCTATTGTTATTTATCTTAGTGGTGATTATTGCGGTCGCCAGCCTGGTTATTTTAACGGTTAAAAGCCGCCAAAAAGCCCAAACCAGTTTAACGTCGCAAGGCTTGTCGCAAAGCACGTTGCAGGAGCTGGCCAACAGCGACGTGACCGTCGGCGACGCCAAGCAGGTGCTTACCGTGCAGTCTAACGCCGTCTTTGCCGGGTCGGTGCTGGTGCGCAGCAACCTGGATATTGCCGGGGCGCTTAAGGTGGGCGGGGCGCTGTCGCTAACAAGTTTGAGCGTGTCGGGTTCCTCGCAGCTCAGCGATACTACCGTCAATAACCTCACGGTTGGGGGAGCGCTTAATTTGCAGGGCGCTTTATCAATCAAAAACGGCATTAGCGTCAGCGGCAACAGCAGCTTTACCGGCAATGTTACCACTGCCTCGCTCATTACCGGCCAGCTGCAAATAAACGGCGACCTTAACCTGACGCACCACATCACGGCCGGCGGCACTATCCCCTCGGCAACCCGCGGCACGGCAGTAGGCGGCGGGGGCACGGTGAGTCTTACCGGCTCCGACACCGCTGGCAGTATTGCCGTCAACACCGGCACTTCACCGCCGGCAGGCTGTTTTATCGACGTTGTGTTTAGCCAAAAATTCTCGGGCACACCGCACATTTCGGTCACACCCATCGGATCGAGCGCGGCCGACCTCAACTTTTACGTCAACCGCACCACTGCCGGGTTTAGCATTTGCGCCACCAATTCGGCGCCAGCCAGCTCCACGTTTGGCTTCGACTACATTGTGTTTGCGTAAAAACTGCCCTGCCATGAATACTCATATCTGTTAATTGCGTTCTGTATCGTTGTTTTCAAAAATTCTTATCTGTTAAAATGTTCGATTCCATTCTCCGGAGAGGCAGAACGAACCAAACTTTTGCTATGATAGTAACGTGCAAATAACAAATGCCCCCGAAGATTATGTGTGCCCAATATGCGTCGCTTTAAAGGGCGCAGAGAACGAAGACACCTTAATGCACCAATCCGACATTTTTTACAAAGACGATCTAGTGACGGGTTTTATTAATTCATTCTCGTTTGGTGGGGTGGTTGGCAATGCGCTCGTAATACCAAATAAGCACTTTGAGCATATTTATGAGCTGCCTGCGGAATATGGCCACCGGGTCTTTGAGGTTTTGAAAAAGACTGCCATAGCCATGAAAGTAGGCTATGAGTGCGACGGCATCACCACACTGCAGTGCAATGAGCCCGCCGGCTGGCAGCATGCGTTCCATTATCACCATCACGTTATGCAACGCTACACCGGCGATGATTTTATGAATGAAATGCAGAACAAGGCAATCGTCCCAAAGGAAGAAAAAGCCGATTATGCACAGAAACTCAAAGCTGCTATTTTAGCCATCTAAGATTTTTACATTCACTTCTTTATCTATTAACTGGTGGACTTCTTGGGCGTAGAACTCGATGTCGGACAGGCCAAAAGTTCCATTAACGTACGGTAAGTCCTCGCAGAAATTATGCGACCACTGTCTACTGATACTTCAGAATACTTATAGGTTTTCTAATGGAATACCGGTTTTCTCAGAAACTTTGTGCGCCCATTCTAGCAAACGGTTGAACTGATTATCGCGCATAAGTTGCTCGGTTTCGTAACGATCGATTCGACCAATAAACCCATCAATTGTATTGAGAAGCCGCTGGTGAGATTCACGAAGTTCGGTCAATTCTTTTTCGACTTTGTTGAATCGTGTATCTACCTGCTGGGCAAAAGTAGAAATAATCTCAGATAAATCTGTAACTGCCTTATCTACAATTTCTTGTACTTCGTGTTTTGTAGCGTACGCGCTCATACCTATATTATACCTCTTATATTAAGTCACCCGCTAGGTTAAATGATGTTGCTAGTAATTGCAACTGAGGATTGTCGTAAATGAGGAGCTATATGCGCCCGTTGCGCGGTCAATGACCGAGCATGCGACGTAGGTGCCTTCCAGATTTAAAAGTCCATTAACCCCTAGATTTAAACATCAAGAAAAATAATTACTTTGTCGCTCTTGACGTGCATAAGGCCGCCCGAGATTTTAATCCGCTCTTCTTCCGGCGGCGTATTAACCGGCCGGATAACCAGCTCGCAGGCGCCCAGCAGGCTTAAAAAGTTGTGGTGGTGGGGCAAAATATCAAACGGGCCAGTGGCGTTTTTGCCACTCAAGCTATAGCCATCTTCATCAAAATATACCTGAAAAGGCGAATAAATTTTGATGTGCATGGTTGGGCGGGCACCAGCGGCCGCTTTTTGTTCGGTGGCCGCGGCCTCTACCTTTTTGGCAGAATCAGTAGTCTCCTCGATCATACAATAATTTCTTCGATGCCTTTGAGCATGTCGTCGCGCTTAACGTACTGGCCGGGCTTGCCGGTCATTTTTTCCATAACATTCATATCTTGGTTAAAGTAAGTGATGAGTTTTTTGGCCTTGGCGTAGTCGGCACGGTCGAGGGGCGAGAGTTCGTTTTCGCCAATAATGGCGATGATCGGCTTGAGCATTTCGTATTTTTGCAGCAAACCCTGCACCTGCACGCTCAACAAATAGTGGCGGTCGCCCACGACCTCCGGAGTCAGCAGCGAAGAAGTGGTATGGATGAGGTCCACCGCAGGACGGATACCCTGCTCGGCCACAGCGCGGCTCAAGATGATAATGCTGTCGAGTTCGTGTTGGATCATTTGCACGGCCGGGTCGGAAGTATCGTCGGCCGGCACGTAAATGGTTTGCACGGCAGTAATCGAGCCCTTGTCGTTGGAGCTCAAACGGTCCTGCAGCATCTTAACATCACTAAAGATGGTCGGCTCGTAGCCGCCCTCGCTCGGCACCTGGCCGATCATGGTAGCAACCTCGTTCTTGGCCTGAATGTAACGGTACATGTTGTCGGCAAAGAACAAAATGTCTTTGCCCTGCACGTCGCGGAAGTATTCGGCAAGGGTGACGGCGCTGAGCGCAATCAGCGAACGTTGCACCGGGTTTTCGTTCATTTGCCCAAAGAACATGCAGGTGCTCTTAAGCAGGTCGCCCTGGTTTTTGAGCGTGTCGTACAGCTCGTGACCTTCACGGATACGCTCACCAATACCGGCAAAAAAGCTCAAACCGCCGCCGCTTTTGGCGACGTTATTGATCATCTCCATGGTTAGCACGGTTTTGCCTACACCGGCACCACCAACAATGCCAATCTTGCGGCCCTTAACAAACGGCGCAAAAAAGTCGAGCACTTTAATGCCGGTTTCGAGGATTTCCGGCTTGCTCACCACCGCCGCGGCACCACGCTCAGGCAAGGCAAAAATGTTGCGGTGCTCCATATCGTGGTCGTCTACCGGCGGGATGCCGTCGATGGGCGCACCCAATGCATCTACCACGCGGCCAATCATTTTGTCGCCCACGGGGATTTCGATACTCTTGCCCGTGGTGCTTACCGTCATGCCCTTTTGCATGCGGCGGTCGGTGCGGATGTTCAAACAAATGGCCCGGCCGCCTTCTTCCAGGCTGTCCACGAGCAGCGAGGTGCCTAAGCCGTCGACAATAACTATTTCGCGGACATCAGGCACGCCCTCATCAAATTCGACAATAACGACCAAGTCTTTTACAACACGGATAATTCCTTTGCTCATGCCGGGCCTCCTGTTCGTAGTCCGTTGATCATTTCTTTGAGGCGTTCGTCTTGGATACGGCGCTTGGCGCGGTTAAAGGTAATGCGCAGGTCGTTGGATAGTTCGTTGGATTTGTCTTTGGCCATGCTCATCGCCCGGAAACGGCTGGCGTACTGGGCGAGTTTGGAATCCAAAATAACCTGGCTTAAGGCAATCTCGGTCATTGAGCGCTCCAGGTGAGCGACCACGTCGAAGGTCGAGGGTTCAAAAATATAGTTGCTTTCGCTAATAACCTCATCACTTTTGCCAGCGGCGACCTTACCCTGCGCGGCCACGGCGCTTTGCAGTTCGATACGCTTAATTTCCTGGACCGTGAGCGACACGTATGTCTGGTAAAACACCGACGTGCCCTCGTAACGGCGCACTTCTTGCACCAGCGGCCGCACGTTAATGTTTTTGTCGCGCGAGGGCAAGGTAAAGTATTTTTTAAAGCCGATGTGCTGTTGCATAAGCTGCAGGGCGCCGTGGTGGCCAATAACGATGATATCGTGGCGGTCGGGGTTAAAGTCGGCAAGCATCATTCTAATAAGCTTTTGGTCGATGTCGCCGCTAAAGCCACCCTCGGCAGTAATCACGATGTACAGCTGCTTTTTAATGGCCTCCTCGTGCTCGGTGCGGCCAAAACGAAACAGGCTATCGACCCTAATTTGCTGGTACATGTGCCAGATCTCGCTAAAAAATTCCTGCGACTGCAGTACCTGGTTTTTAACCTGGGCGATGCGCATGCTGGCCAAGCCCTCAAACACGCTGGTAAGCGTAACAATGGTTTCCATGGCCAAGCGTTGCTCGGCGACTTCTTGCAGGCGGCTCACTTTTTGGCCTCCTCTTTGGCCGGCTCGGCGGGCTTTTCCGGTGCCGCAGCTTGGTCTTCGGCCTTCTTGTCTTTGTCACCCTCGGCTGCTTGGGGTTTTTTGTCGTCGCCTTCAGCTGCAGCGGGTGCGCCCGGTTTAGCTTCGGCGCCCGGGCCCTTAACCCCCACTAAGCTCTGGCGTTTAAGCTCGTCGCGAATGGCGTCAAAATTGCTGTCGTCTTCTTTGAGCTGTTTGGCTAACTCAAGCACGGCCTTTTTCATGGCTTCGACGTTTATTTGCTCGCCGGCGCCTAAGTTAAGACAAATATCGAGCATCAGGGTTTGAGCCGGAAAGTTGTAAGTTTCGCCCGGCACCTGGTTGAGGACTTTATATAACAGCTGTCCGCGGGAGAGGTCGGTTTGGGCGCTCACAGCCAGCTCCGAACCAAAGCGGGCAAATTCCAAAGCCTGGCTGTAAGCGGTTAATGCCTTAAAGGTGGCGCCGGCCTGGGCCTGCTGGCGCTTGGTTTGGCCGCGGCCACCCACACGGGACACGCTCAACCCGGCGTTGACGGCTGGGCGCATGGTATCGCGAAAAATCTTCATGTCTAAGATCCACTGCCCGTCGGTAATAGACATAATATTGGTAGGCAGGTAGGCGGTAATATCGCCGCTGGCGGCAAACACCATGGGAATGCTGGTGAGCGTTTTGTGGTTGCGGTTGAGCTTGCCGGCCCGCTCGAGCAAGCTGGAGTGGACGTAGAACATGTCACCCGGGTAGCTGTCGCGGCCGGGGCTCATGCCGGATAGCAAAGCGATTTCGCGGTAAGTATGGGCGTGGGCAGTCAGGTCGTCGTACACGATGAGTGCGTCTTGGTTAAGATGCTGCCACAAGTATTCGGCCATGGCGCAGCCAACGTAAGGCGCCAGGTAACTCAGCACCAATGAGTCGGACATGGTCGAAACAACCACAATGGTCTTGCTCATGGCACCGGTGGCTTCCAGGCGCGCGAGCACCATGTCGATATCGGTGCGGCGCTTGGCGATAAGCACGTAGATGGTCGTAATGTCGGTGTTTTTTTGGTTAATGGCCAGCTGGGTGGCGAGCGTACTTTTGCCGGATTTACCGTCACCCAAAATGGCAATACGCTGGCCGCGCATTAAGGCAAAGAGGGTGTCGAGAATGGTTACGCCGGTTTCTAATTGTTTATCGAGCAATTCGCGCTCGTAGAGCATGGGCGCCGGAGCAAACACCGGCAGGACGCCGTCGGCGGCAATCGGCCCTTTGCCATCGAGCGGCTCGCCGGTTACCGACACCACGCGGCCCACGTAGTCTTTACCCACCTTAGCAACCAACTGTTCGTGCTGTACCACACACACCATGCCCACGCGCACCGTGGCCGTGCCTAGGTGCAGTACCACCACAAAATCGTCCAAAATGTTGTGCACGTAGCCCTTGCTGCCGTCCTCAAACATAATGAGGGCGTGCATGTTGGTCGGCTGCATGCCCTTAATTTTGATAATAAAACGGTCTACGGCGATAACTTCGCCTACCGGCTTGCCCGAGGCGACCAGCTGGTCGAAGTGACGATTTTCGGACATTATTGAGCCTCCGGTGCGGCGGCCACTGCCGGTGCCTGGGGCGTGCCCGCGGCTTGTTCGCTCATGGTATCTTCCAGCGACTGCACGAGCAGCGTCTGGGCGGCCTCAAAACGGTGACGCAGCGAAAAATCAAATACCTTGTTATTGGTGCGCAAAATGCAACCGGCGGCGATGGTCGGTTGCAGGCCGACTTCGAGCAGGGCATAGGGGTGCACATTGGCACGCAGCCAGCTAACAACTTTGGCGGTAAAGGCGGCCGAGGCCTCGACCGCGAAACTCATGTGGATACTGGGGGCGGTTTCTTCAACTTTTTTAAGCAGCCCAATCAAACGCTGGCGGTCGGCTGTCTGCAGCAGCTGCTGGCCGTTGTCGGCGGCAAAGCTGTCGAGCATTTTGCTGGTACGCGGCAAGGCAGGCTGTTTGCCGGCTTCGCGCAGCGCTTCGGCCCGCACAAACTCTTCCAACTGCTCGAGTTCGCGGCGCAGCTGGCGGATTTCTACCAGGCCGCTCACCGCAATCGGCAATTTAAACGACCGAGCGGCTTGCGGCTGGGGTGCGGCATGGGTCTCAGGTGCCACTGCGGATATCCTCAACAATAGCTGCTTTATTAGTTTCCAGCTCGCTTAGGATGTACTCCAGCTGATCGCTCAAATCTACCTGGTTGCCAATGGCGGCAAGCAAGTAGTGGTTAATAACCTGAGCCATGCGCGCTTCAAACTGCTGGACGCGCCGCACTTTTTCTTCGGCGACTTCTTTTTCGAGCTGAGCAACCAGCGATTTGCGCTCTTCGTCGATAGCCGTCTTGGTCTTTTCGATCGATTCGACTGCCTGCTGCTTGGCATCGGTAATAGCGCTTTGGTAATTGGCAAAGGCCTCTTTAAGCTCGCGGGTAATTTCGCCGCGCATGTATTCGTTAAGTTGTGAGGTGGTAAGCCGCAAGTCCTGCTGCAAAAACATAGCGTTCTCGCCCAAAATCTTTTCAAAGTGCAACCGGCCTCGGTTACGCAGCTCCTCGCGGAACTCCTGGTTAAAAATATGCCCGACATCGTCCTCGGCCGCCGCCTGCATCGACTCCGCCAGGCTTTTCCCCTTGTGCGCAGCCGCCCCCTGCAGCTTAATCGCCACCCAAATAAACGCCGCACCCCCCGCCAAAATCAAAGTCAAAACCAACAAAAGCACCCAAATACTCATCGTGCTTCGCTCCCCAATGCGCCCACAACCGACACGACGGGCACGCGGCTAAATATAACTCTTCCGTCTAGTACCCCAAACTCAGGAACCACATACTTGAGTGCAGTTTGGTTCAAAAGTGAGCACCGCAAAGGAGCCGTACTGTAGGTACGGCGACTGCGGAGCGCAACTTTTGGGCCAAAATGTGCCAAGTACGTGGTTCCCCCTATAAACATAAGCTAGATTCTTAATAATAAATATACCGCAACCAGGCCTATCACCACAACAATAAGCGACATAAGTACCACCGAAATCAAGTTCCGGGTAATCGACTTTTTAGCCAATGGGTTGCGCCCAATAGAGTACATCCCCGTGCGCACACCGGAATACATCACCCCGCCCGCAATCACCAAGGCCAAAAACATTACCCCCAGGCAAGCGTACAAACGCAGCGCCGTTACCGGCTTATAGGTAATGGCGTTAGCAATGTTCGACAAAAAATGCGGCACGCCGGCAATCGAGTCGCCGGTGTAGACGGGGTTGTGGGCCACGCTAATATCAACCGGGATGCGCTTAAGCGCAACGTCGCGCTTGCCGCCCAGTTGGTCGGTGAGTGTTACATGGCTGTCGGCGTCGTTGGTGCCTGCAAAATTGTTCAGCGCCTTGCCCAAAATAAGCTGGTAGTTGCCGTCCGAGCGCATGCCCACGCCGTCGACCGACGAAATGGTAATAAAATCTCCGGACTTAATCACGCCGTTTTCGTTGCTAACAAGCACGTCATATTTGCCGTAGGTAGCCACAAACACCTGGTGCTTGGTAGGGTCAGATATAGACACCGGCGCGTCGGTGGAGGCCACGGTAACTCCCAGCATGTCGGCGATATTGCCCTTTTTAAGCGCTTCGACTTTGGTCGCGTCCTTGGGCACCAGGCGGATAATCATCCCGTTTTGCAGCTCTTGGTCGCTCACATAGCCTTGGGTGAGGTTTTGGGCGCCGGCAGTAGCCGCCAAAACATTGGCCAACAGCAAAGCTACCCCCACCACGGCACTCGACCATATCCGCTTGTGCTTCATCTTGGTTACAGTATAGCGGGTTTGGCGGATTTTTATAGCGCTTTAGCTTGGACGATCACGACTGCGTTAGCGCCCACTCGCCCGACCTGCATGGTGGCCTGGCCGCCCAGCGGCAAAGTTGCATTAGGCAGGCTGTGCCCAAAATCCATGCCAGTGAGCACCGGGATATCGCCCAGTTGTTTAGCGGCAATAATTACAGCGAGGTCGGCACCCGTCACTTTGCTGTTTGGCAAAAAGCGCCCAATGAGCATGCCTTTTAAATGCTGGCGGGCGCCGGGCAATTGCAAGATGGACTCTAAGCGCCGCGAAAACTCACGCGCCGTGTATTCTCCCGCCTCGTCGTCGTCCTCTATGGCCAAAATGTAATCCTGGTCGAACGGGGCCAAATATTCGGTACCTTGCCCCAAGAAAAACGTGCCTGCATTACCGCCTACCAGCCGGCCGCGCGCCGTGCCTGGCTGGAGCGTCTTCCACGCCGCAGCCTTGCGCCGCACTTTCTGTTTGGGCAGCCCCCAGTACGCGCTCGGCACGAGCTGCACCGGCTCACCGCTGAGCACAGCAAGCAGGTCGCCGAGCATTTTTTGGCCAAAGCGGGGGTCGGCGAACGCTCCCAATGTCGGCCCCAAATAGCCCATTTGGCCGGTTTTGGCAATTACGGCATTGAGCAGCACGGTAATATCCGAAAAGCCAATGAGTGGCTTAGGGTTGGCGGCCACTACCTGCCAGTCAATGAATGGCAAAATTTCGTTAGTCAGCCAGCCGCCGCGCAGGGCGATAATGGCTTTAACACGCGGATCGGCATAGGCGGCCGTAACATCAGCCGCCCGCTCGGCGGCCGTTGCTGCTTGCAATACAGCTTGTTTTTGGATGTTTTTACTAAGCGACACCACGAAGCCGGCGGCCTCCAGGCAAGCCTGCGCTCGCTTGTAGTCGGCTGCATACTTTGCCGCCCAACTCTGCGAGGGTGCAATAATCCGTATTTCGTCTTTGGGTTGTAAACCGCTCATCAAGGTTCCTTTATTACTTTCTGACTATACCCTAAACCCAGGGCCCGCGGCGAAAAAAGTTTGCGCCCGGCAGCCGTCTGCCATGGGGCGACAGCCGGCTTGATATAAATTGCCACCTTTTTGCCTAAATTGTCTTCGCCGTTGTTCAAGCCAAGCCCCGTTTGTGTATCGACTACACAGATTAAATCAGGGCAGGTAACGAGCACTGTAGCGTCCTTAACAAGCACCATGTACTCGTTCTTAAATTCGACCGTGCAGGTACTGTTCTCGGCAGCGATCTTCAGGCGCCCCACAGTAAATCCCCCTTTATCTTGTTTTGTGTCGGCTGTAACCGTGCCCGTAGCTACAAGCGTAAAATCAGGGCTGAGCTTTTTGCCCAGCTCTAGACAGTAACGTACGCTGCCGGGAGCTGCACTCTTTAAAAGCTGCTTTTTGCTTAAGGGATAGCCCACTGCCAAGGCGTTTGAAGCCGACATGTCGGCAAATGTGCGGGCTATTGTTTCGATCTTTTCGGGGGAGGATAGTTTGTCCAAAATTACAAAATCGCCTTCGGCATTGGCCAGAACCATTGGGCAACGTTCCTGCTTGGCCAGCGTTACAAGCTCGATAAAAATTTCTGGCACTGCGCGCTGGCCTGCCAAATCGCCGTCCACAAGCGGTACGTCCAGGGCTATCGCCAAAGCAATGGCCTGGGCGACCGAGCCCGGCCCCATCTCCACCGGAATGACCCCAACAATCGGCTGCCCCAGCCGCTCGCTCAGCAGCTCTTGGCAACGCTGCCGGATGGCCGGCCGATCGACCGCGGGTTTTGTAAGGCCTCCGACGCCGTAAGCGGTCACTACACAGCCTGTCGTTGGCAAATCTGCCACGCTCACCAGTGTTACCGGCTTAAATGTGAGGCGACGTAAAAGTTTACGCGCGTTAACCAACCGGCCGCCTCCGCCGGTACCCAAAATTGTGGCTTGTTGTAAAAGCTTGTCGACTGCTTGTTTGGTTAATTTCATACTGCCTCCTTTACTTGAGTGTTATCGAACACGGCCGCGCACACACCTTCCAAAATGGCAATCGTCTTGCGAGCGGCCTCTTCCATTTCCCTGCTTGCCCGTTCTCTAATAAAAATACTGAGCGCATTTTTCTCTACTTCTGGCAGAGGCTGCCACTCGCCTGTCTTGCGGCGTTGGTCGATGTAGGCGTTACTATTCTTAGCAATATCGATCATCTCGCGTACCGCTGTCAGCAGTTCCGGTGTTGGCGGAAAGGCCGTCACGGCCCACAAAAAGGCCGGGTTTTTGGTAACATCCAGGTTATTTATTTTTTCTAGAAAGCGGAAGGTTTGCGACCCTACGTCGCCCTTACCTTTCTGCTCCACCATCAACGGATAGCGCGAAAAGTCAAAGCGCCCCATGTTTGTACTATTAGGCTGGAGTGCGGCCGGAACATTGGCACTAAAAGCAAGGCCGTTGGGCAAAAGCGCCTCCGCAAATGCTAGCACCCCTACCTGTTTATTAAAACCTGGCCCCATGTAAGGCTCACGCGCCAACATGGTCCGTACCATGGACGTCTTGCGCTCGTTGCTCTTAGCAACCACCATGTGGCGGCTAGGCTCATAAACCACCAGCAAGTCATCGTCACCCAACAGCTTTTGAGACCGCAATGTTTCGCGCCATGCTGCGGTATACATACCAAGGACCGGTATGGAGCTGTCGGTTTCGTCGATCTCTAAGCCCAGCTGCCGGTACAGGTCATAGGTGCGCTCCGTTAGCTCTGGCAGTACGACGGAATCCTCCACGGTAACAATTGGCGAGGCATTGGGGTAAAGAACGCGCCGGATGCCATTGGCAGCACCAATAATACGTTGATTAAGGTTACCGACTATGGCCTGCACCAAAGCCCGGTCCGACTCGTTAGTGGGGATACGCCTTTTTATGATTTTCCCGTAGTTTGAGAAGGTTTCACATTCCAGATCGGTGCAGACCTTATCCGACCATAGTTTGGTTTCGGCCACGGCAATTGTGCGGCCATCGGTCTGGCCCACAACGTCCATCGCCTGGGCCAGCGTAACGGGGCCGAGCAGATTGCGGCAGACCGCTTCAAAATCAGCCGGCTCCCTTGCAATGCCCGTATCGGCGTCATATAACAGCCCCCGGCTGAGGGCAGCTGAGCGCAAGGGGTCAATGGCGCAGGCGCCGCCCGCAAAGACCACACGCTCCTTGGGAGTCTTAAGGAGTGCTGGGGTGGCGGCCAGTAATCGCTCCCGGGCAAAGTTGTCGCCCAGCCATGCTGCCGCATCTGTTGTCTCCATCGTTGCATCCGCAGTCCGCGCCCCTGTTTGTTGCAGATCCTTCTCCAGGCCCGTCCTTGCCCCCGGGGGTATAACCAGGGTAGTGAGCTTGTCACGCGCTGGATCGTAATTCATATTGTTCATCTTGTGTTCTTGTTCCTTCTTACCGATTCGACAATGTACCCCAGTCCGTTCCCGAACTGCGGCCAAAGGCGTTGGCGATAACATTAAATAAATCAGTAAATGCAGTCTCTTCGACCACTGCGACCATACCTACAAAAGGCGCCGCTTCGGTCGGCCAGCCCGCTGCTTCGAGCACGGCTCGTTTTTGATTTAGCAGACCGTCAAGAGCGACCGCGTCGTATACGTAAAGGCTTTCGCCACACATACATTCTTCGTCACTGAACAATCTGGTCTTTAAGCCACGAGTTTGGCTTTCTTCAACAACCGCTGCGACTTCCAAGCCACAGCACTCCACAATGGCTTGCGTAGGCAGGTAGCCGAGCGGTTTGCTGGGGCCTACCTTGCGCAGGTCATCCATCATATATAGTTCTAAACTCATAAGAATCCTTCAAAAATTAGTAAACATATAAAAACGCCAGCTGCGTGCTGGCGTTTGGCTTACTAAAAATGAAGCGGCTGCCTTAGGCACGGGCTGGCGGGATATGGCTATGATGAACTTCGATTTGGTTGAGGACGGCTGCGTAGCCGCCAGCCCCGTTTTGCATCCAGTCGCTAATGCGGGCGATGGTGCGGCTGCTGAGTTTGGTTTGCTCGATTATTTCGGTATATTTTTTGCCGGCGCGCAGCATGCGGGCGGCTTCCAGGCGGGCGCTGACCTCTATTATTTCTTTTTCTGTGAGCACGTCGCGCAGGACATTTTGCATGGTTGTAACGTCGTCCACGGCAACAAGCGCCTCGGCCAATTGGCGGGCGAAAGACGTCTCCCAAACTGAGTTTGCATTGTCAAACATACCAATACTTTACCAAAGTAAAGCGATTTTGTCAACTGCTTGCTCTGTCGGGGTTCGCGCTCCTCATTCCCTAAGACGACTCGGAAGCCTAATACCGAACCGCCAAGAGCCCTGACCCGCGAGTTTCGGGAGATAAATTGGGGGTTAGGCGTTATGGATCTGTTCTAGTTGCTGCACCGTTTGCCGTACGTCGGCCCCCAAAGTGTGCAAGCCCATGGTAAAGCGCAGTGAGCTTTGGGCGTCCGCTACGCTCAGGCCCATGGCCTGCAAAACGTGCGACGGCTCTTCGTTGCTGGCACTGCAAGCGGACCCGGCCGCGGCTAAAATGCCGGCCTGTTCTAGTTGCAGCAAAACGCGTTCGTTGTCGGTGCCGGGCAGCGTAATGTGCAGGTTGTTGGGCAGGCGGTGCTTGCGCGAACCATTAATGGTGGCAGATGGAATTTGCTGGGCGAGCAAGTCAAAAAAGAGTTGCTGCAGCTGCTGCAAACGCCTGGCTTCGTCGTGGCGCCGCGTTTGCACGAGGTCGAGTGCGGTGGCAAAACCCACTGCCCCGGCGACGTTTTCGGTGCCGCTGCGGTAGCCGCGCTCCTGGCCGCCGCCCAAAATCTGCGGGGCCAGCTGGACGCTGCTGCCTACAAACAAACAGCCGACTTGCTTGGGGCCGTAGATTTTACCGGCGTTAAGGGTGAGCAGGTCAACACCCAGCCGGGCGGTGTGCAGGTCCAGGTAGGCTGCTGCCTGCGCGGCGTCGGTGTGGAAATACAGCGGCGTATCGTTGCCGGCTTCCAGGCGGGCGCGGCGGATTTTGGCCAGTTCTTGGCTAATGCTATGCAGCGGCTGGATAGTGCCCACCTCGTTATTGGCGTACATAACGCTTACGAGCACGGTGTGGTCGTCTACCAGGCTTATAAGATGCGGCACATCTACCAGTCCTTGCGGCGACACTGCGGCTTCGCGGCAGGTATAGGCGTGAGCAGCGGCCAGCACCGATTCGTGCTCAATGGCGCTTACCACCACATTACCCTCTCTAAACTGCTGCATAACCCCGCGGATAGCCAGGTTATTGGCCTCGGTGCCGCCGGCGGTAAAAACTACCTCGCTGGGGCGCGCCCCCAGCCAGTGCGCCACCCTGCCCCGGGCTTGTTCGAGCTGCGCGTGCACCGCTTTGGCAGGTAAATAGGTAGCCGAAGGGTTGTAAAACTGCTCGGTAAAAAATGGCAACATGGCGCCGGCCACTGCCGGGTCCATGGGAGTTGCCGCCGCATAGTCAAGATAAATGGGCTTGCTCATAAAAATCAGAGAGTAAAAGCGGGGCTAGGCGGGGAGGCCGTACAGCTCGACTTTTACACGCTTATTATACATTTTGACGGCGTTATAAAAATGAGTTGCCTCTTGGCCGGAAAGCGGCTGGTAGGGTTGGCCATCTTGAGCTTTAAACACGCCATGCGGGCGCACATCATAGCGGGTGGTAACGGTGTGGCGGGTACCGTTTTGGTCGGTCCATTCTTCGTGCCACACCCAAGTGTGCCGATCCAGGCAAAAGAACTCGCGGCGGCCGCCTGCGGGGACGGGCCCAAATAATTGGCCGCCAATAACGGCTTCGCGGCGGATAAGCTCACGGTACTCTTTAGCCCGTTTATCGGCCTGCCGTTGGGAGGAGACTGCGCTTAAGAGTTTGTTGATCATATGCTAACCTTGCAGGTCTTTGAACATACCGGGTACCACAACCGGCGGCATGGCTGGCGCTGGGCGCAGAGCCAGGTCCAGGGCTACTTCGCTGGCGCCAAGCTCAGCAATACGAAGCTGAACAAGGTTAACAAGACCCTCTTTTGGGTTTCCGGCGCCGCCGAGTAATTCTCTGCTGGGTAGTGCGTTGTTCATAAGGTTAGATCTTTCCAAATAAGTCTATGGCATTTTGAGTGGTAGCTAAAGCGAGATCCTCTAATGATTCGCCCCGAAGCTTGGCCAGAAATTCGGCCGTTACCCGCACATGCCTAGGCTCGCAGATTGTACCACGCAGAGGGTGCGGTGTCAAGAAGGGAGCGTCAGTTTCGAGCAGTAAACGACTACGCGGTACAGCCTTGGCGGCGGCCAGTTGGTCTTCGTGTTTGGTAAACGTCATAATGCCGTTTAAGCCCACGTACAATTGGCGTTGTAAAATTTGCTCTAGGTCGGCCCTGCCGGCGCTAAAACTATGTATGACCCCGCGAATGCCCTTATAGCTGTCAAAAATGGGCCAAAAATCTTTAAATGCCTCGCGCACATGGAAGGCTATAGGCAGGTTGTGCTTAAGAGCCAGCTCAATCTGAAAGCGCAATATAGCAGCCTGGTCGGCCTTTTGAGAGTGGTTATAAAAGTAGTCTAGGCCGCACTCACCCACCGCCACCACCTTAGGCTTGCTGGCAAGGGCCGCAAACTCGGCCAGCTTTTGGGTTTGCCCAACGTAACTTTTGGCTTCGTGCGGGTGGATACCAATGGCTGCCGAACACTGCGGGCGGCTCTGTACAAACTCGACTGCCAGCTTGCTATCTGGCAAGGTGGTACCAATACATAGCATGTGGTTTACGCCATCTTTGGCGGCACGAGCAATGATCTCTTCAATCGGTGGGCGGCCGGCCTTGTCCCACAGTTTAGCCGTAGCGTCGGTACCGTTAACCGAGCGCCAGGCCTCATGGATATGGCAATGTGTATCGGTAAGATCAAGGGTCATGACAGCTCCTTTACGAGGCTCGCGACCAGGCCATTAATAACAGACTGCGAAAAGCGCCGCTCGTACAAAGCCCGCCCGGCGCGGCCAATTGCCTGCAGCTCGGCGGGGTGTTTGGCCGCCCAACGCACGGCATCGGCAATCGCCGGGGCGTTGGCTTGCGGCACCAGCAAACAGTTTTTGTGGTCGGCAAAGTCCTCGCTCACCTTATTTTTACCCACTAACACCGGGCATGCAAGCGCTAAAAATTGGACGGTTTTGCCGGTAACCACCATGTTCGCCTGTGTGGTGTTGCCAAACGGGCCACCCAAACACAGGCTGGCGGCGCGGGCCCGGGCCGGGAGTTGCTCAAAGGGCACCCATGCCTCGTAGGTAAGCCGGGCACCTTGGGCGGCAGCATCAGCACAAGCCTGGGCGGCCGGGTGGTGGCCGCCAACCACGCTAAAGCTAATCTGCGGGCTGTCTTTAAGCAGCACCGCGGCATCGAGCACGTATTGCAGCCCGTGCAGCGGCGTCATGCCGTTGCCGTAATAAAACACCTTAAACGGCCGCTTGGACGAACGAGGGGCGGCGTTTTGGGGATAAAAAACCTGCTCGTCGGTGCCCAGCGGCACCACCCGAAAGCGGTCTTCGGGCACGGCGCACAGCTGTGCCGAGTAGCGGGCGTGTGCCGGCGTATCAGCCAAAATAAACCGGCACTGCCGCAGCTGCCAGCGGTAAAAGCGCCGCACTAACTGGTGCATAAGTGTGCCGGGGCGCAGCCGGTTATGCTCTTCAAAATACTCTACAAAGTTGATCATTTCGTCAAAAATAATCGGCCTGCGCACCAGCGTGCACAGCATAAAAAGCAGCATTTCGTAGCCGCGAAAGGTTACCACGTAGGCGTCCGGCCGCTGCCTAAAACGCAGTACCAAAAATTTAAGCGGCACCTCTATATAGCGCAGCAAGCCCCTATGTTTGTTTTTAAGCACAATGGCCCGCACACCGGGGCAAGCGGCAAACGCCGTACGCAAAGTGCGGGCCCGCACGTAGTCGTTTTGGTCGTAACAGGTTACGATGGCTATTTTGAGAGGTTTTTTTACCGGCTGGGGCATGGCAAAGGCCTACTGTTTAGGGAACAGCGTACTGGCCTGCAGTTGTACGGTGCCGCTGGCAAAGGTAGCCTTAATTTTTTCGGCGGTTTCGGGCAAGAACGGGACGAGCAACTCAGCAATTTCGAGCAAGCAGCCCACCTGGTAGGCCAGCACCTCGCGCAAATGGTCAGGGTCGGTCTTGGCAAGTTCCCAG
>Ga0207661_10000114_pt1 | contig 51408 bp, 59 predicted proteins | sample KBSC713LmetaG_FD_184337 | JGI IMG/M metagenome (GOLD analysis project Ga0207661, IMG submission 184337) | Corn rhizosphere microbial communities from Kellogg Biological Station, Michigan, USA - KBS C7.1-3L metaG (SPAdes) (version 2) | ecosystem: Host-associated > Plants > Roots > Rhizosphere ...
CGATCTGCCGCCGCCCTCGTACGATTTCTGGCAAATCTCGAGCCCCGGCAAGCTCGCGATGAACTCGACGATTACGACATGCCTCCAGAGCTACCTGAGCACGATCCGGCACGGTGGCCCCTGTTCGAAATCCAGATGACCAAAGTCGACCTCCAGACGATGGCAACTGCCGGCTCGAGTTGGGGCCTTCGGCCGCCGCTCCCCCCGGCGCCGGGAATCATCTTCGATGTATGAGAGCGCGCCATCGGCGCCGCGAGAGCGCGACCAACACGTTACCGTCCTAGTCTACAACCTTCAGCCGGAGCCGGCATATCCGCCGTCTCCTTGCGGAAACTTCTACCTTCGTAGGATCTGGTAACCATACGGGTCCAGAGCAGCTGGCGTTTTCAAGTCGCAGCTGCCATATCACTGCCTGCCGCCGCTTTGGCGGCCGCCGCCGGATGTTGGAGCACCCGGCGACGACCTAACCACACCGACTGTCTAAGGAGTCGACATGGCTAAACGTCACTATAGCGCCGATTCGTCGGCATTGCCGCCACCCCCCTCTTCGCCGGACCTCACCGTCACGGCGATTCCCTTCAAGGCCTTCGACACCCTGGCGTCGTTCCGTAAGAAAGTGCCCATGTTCATCCTGGCCACCGGCGTGAGCGCCTACATCGGCGAGAGCGGCGACCTCAAACGCCGGCTGCCGGAACATGTGTCCGTCTGTCGGAAGACCGGCCAGAGCGGCACCTCCTCCCCCACTTCCATCGACTAGCCCGATCTCGAAGCCGACGTCGGCGGCGCATGTGCGCACCGGCTGAACGGACTGAGGTTCGGTTTCGTGCGACGGCGCTGCACGTAATCCCGCGTGCGTGTGACCTCGATTGATCGAGCCATTACGACGCCGCCCCGCCTCCACTTGTCGGTGGCAGCGGCGCAGTCCGGATCATCGGGCTCGGCGACGCCGGCTTCGCGATCTCTCATGCAACGAGAGAGACCATCCATGACCTTGCCTTCCAACGACCCGATGCCGCCGGCTCGGAGCAATATCGTGTACCGCCCGGTCGGCGGCGTCGCGGACTACCGCGAAATTTTCGATGAAGGTTGCGGCCTCACGGTGACGGCTTTTACGTGGGCGTCGGCGAGAGAGGTGCCGATGCCGCTGGTGCCGGCAGCCTACATCCTTGCCACTCACTGCCTCGCCTATTTCGGCGAAACCGGCGAACTCAAACGCCGGATGAGTGAGCAGGTCCGCGATAAGAGCTGGGTGCGCGAGGCCTATATCGTGAAGGGCTCGGACAGCTCGAGCAAGCTTTGGTCCGATCCGATGACGCCGGAGTTCTTCCAGTACAGATTCGATGAGCTGGCCAAACAGGCCGATCTCGTGGACATCGTCAAGGGCAGAGATCCCAGCATGCCGGACCTCTCCGCCCCCCGCCGCGCCACGCTCGAGATGCTGTTGCATCAGAGTCTGCCGCTTCTGTTCGATGCCGGCTGCAGGGTCTTTCATGCCCCCTTCGGGAGCATGCGGCGCATCGCGCCCGAGATCGAGGTGATCGGACCGGAAGACGCCGGCTCGATGAAGATCGGTGTGACCGCGGCGGCGCCGCCCGGCAGCGAACTCGAGATCGCCTACTACGATCTCTGGGCCCGCGGTTACCCCGTCGACGGAGGATTCACGGTCCTGCCGGGCTCGGAAGTCTTCTCGACTAACAACCCGAGCGGCCGCGACTGGGTCGATAAACGCCGCACCGAGCTGAGGGAGGCGGGCGCGTTGGTCGTCATGCCGGGCCTCGTTGATCGCGAGCGCTTGTGCGCGGCCGTGGAGTTCGAGACGCAGAAGGCGGCGGCGAAGTTCGTCACTGGTTCGCGCGATGGCGGCCGCTGGATCCTGCCCCGCTATTCGCAGCCGATCCTGAGCGCCACGTAGGGGCAGGCGGATGGCAGACGTCACGACATCGCTGGAGCACATGCTCCAGCCCGAACGGGTCCGCGGCTTGAGCGGCGGCAACGACGTTGCCTTCACCGAGCAGGCCGAGGCCGGCAATCCGGCCCACGGCCCGTCTCCCTGGCCGTTCAAGGCCGAGGACACCTCGCCATTGACCTGGTGGCGCCGGTTGCCGCCGGATGTGTTCTCCCATGCCGAGCGTTCGCTGCTGGTCGCGACGCTCGAGAGCATCAGCGTCCTCGATGGCGGCGACGATGTTGCGGCCGCGATGCGTGGCGACGCGGCGGCCGCCATCAACGCGGCGTTGGTCCTGATGCCGATCGAGCAGATCACGTTGCAGGTCGACATCAAGCTGACCGCGCTGCTGCGCATCGCGCTCGACGGCGACGCTGCGGCTGCGTTGGTGATGGCCCAGGTCATTGGCCTCGCCGACATCGGGCACCAGCTCACAACGGAGCTGGCGGCGTCCTGGCTCGCCTATGGCGAGCGGCATTCAAAGGAACCGCGGAAATTCGGCGAGGCCCAGATCACACTGCTGAGGGCATTCGAGGACCGTCGCAACGGGAGCGAAGAGGCATGACCTTCCTCCTGATCCCGAAACATATCCCGTCGGCGCCGCGTGGAGAACAAGGCCGCTTTCATGAAGTCCGGCCCAAGGTGATCTGTGGATGAGCAAAGCATCCAAGCCGACCAAGACCGGCAAGCCCATCGTACCGGCCGTGGAGACGAAGCCGAACCAGAGCGCGCCCACCGCGGGCCGTATCGAGGACGACTTCGACCTTCCCGCCGTCGATGAGGACGTCATCCTGACCGGCGCCGCGGCCGACGCCGCCGATCTCGAGGAGGAGCTCAAGGGCCTGCCCCGAATCCTCAGGGTTGCCCTTCTCATCAACCGAGGGAGCCGGGATATACACGATCGACTGATCGCCGACATCGAGATGCTGCGGCCTGGCTTGCCTCTGACGGCGGCCTTCGCGACCATCGACAATCCCGCGACGGCGCTGGCCCTGGCGCAGGATCTCGACCGCTGCGCCGTCGCCGACGACATGCCCGAGCTTCGCCACATCGCCGATTGCGTAAGACTCGTAAGCCTCCCGGTGCAAAAGGATTTGGCGAGCTCCGAGGACTATCGGCGCGTCACACAAACGCTCCTGACAGCGCTCGCGCGGCTGCCGGATGACATCGATCGGCAGGTCGGCGCCGACGTCGAGACTTTTTGCATCGGCTGGGCAATGATCCCTGCGCTGCGGCACCGTTTGCCGCGATACGGGCGGCCTGGAGTGATAGCCGCCACCCATGCCAGCACCCTTGGCGAGTTCACCGCGACCCGCCGGGTTGAGGCCGCCGAGGAGGCCGTGTGGTCGAGGACGGAAACGCGCGCCGTCCGTCAGCGGGACGAAGCCGATGAGACCAACAATCAGCCGAAACCACGAGTAGAGATCACTCTATCGCCATCGCCAGAACAGCATCAATGCGTGGTAGCGCAGCTCTCTGAGGCGGAAATGAAGAGCAGCAGGCTCAAGGACCTGCTCCCTCAGTTCGAAGGCGTCATCAACAAGGCCCTGCCTTTGGTCGCGCCGCCGCCTCTCGAGGAGGTCCGCAAGGCGCTCCTGTTCGAGTTTCCCTACGCCCAGAACGTCATCGACATTGTGATGTCCGATCTCGTCGGCAGGCCGACTGTCCTGGTCCGCCCAACCCTGATCTGGGGCGAGCCTGGCGGAGGGAAATCGCTACTTGCGCGCCGAATCGCGGAGTGTCTCTCAGTATCCTGCTGGCGCACGGATTGTTCGCGAGCTGATGCAGCCTTTGGGGGAACCGATCGCCGCTGGAGTTCCGCCGAACCCTGCCATCCCTTCCTCGCCATCGCTCGCGCCCGTCATGCGAACCCGATGATCCTCCTGGACGAAGTGGAAAAGGCGGGCGGGATGGGCGGCAGGGGTGCAGGTACGCGCATCGACGGCATTGGCAGGCTGTGGGACTGCCTGCTGGGGCTGACGGAGCCCGAAACCAGCATTCGCTACCCGGATCCGTTTTTTCAAGCCAATGTCAACCTCAGCAACATCAGCTACGTGGCCACCGCCAACAGCGTGGCGGGCCTGCCCAGTCCACTGCTCGACCGCTTCCGCGTCATCAAATTGGCGCTCCCCTCGCGCGACCATCTCGACGCCTTGTTGCCCGCCGTCATTGCCGATCTCGCACGCGAACGCGGCCTCGATGCCAGCTGGATCGCGCCCCTCGACGGCGACGAGCACGCTGCTGTTGCCGCAGCCTGGTCCGGCGGCTCCGTTCGCACTCTTCGTCGGCTCGTCGACGTCGTGGTGCGCGATCGCGATGCCCACGCCACCAGGAACTGATCGAGTACACCATCATGTTCAAACCGCCGACCATCCCCTTCGGCCTGCCCTTGAGGCAGCCGGAGGCTCGCCAAGCCAAAACCACACCCGACATACCGAGCGAGCAAGAACTTGCGCCGCCCAACGGTGCCAAAACGGCCGAGATGATGGCGCGCGCCCTCGAGGCCACAGGCAATTACAGGATCTTGCGACGCTTGATCCCGCGGACTCCCGCGCCCCGGTCTGCGACCGATCGAGTCGGATTGATCATCGACTTGGAAACAACGAGTCTTGACACCTCTCGGAACGAAGTTCTGGAGGTCGCGGCCATCAAGTTCGGCTACGCTAACGACCGGATCACGTGCATCATCGACACTTTCCAGGCTTTCCAACAGCCCTCGATGCCGATCGAGCCTGCGATCACCAGTCTGACCGGCATCACCGACGCGATGGTGGACGGTCACCATATCGATAGCGCAGCGCTCGAGGAGTTCATCTCGGACGCTCAGATCGTCATAGCTCACAACTCGGGCTTTGACCGCAGGGTGGCCGAGCGCCACTGGCCGATCTTCACGCATCGAAACTGGGCCTGCTCGGCGAGCGAGATCGACTGGAAAGCCTACGGATTCGGTGGCGCTCGCCTCTCCTACCTTCTTTCCGAATTTGGTCTATTCCACGACGCTCACCGCGCGCTGGACGATTGTCACGCTGTCCTCGAGATCCTGGCACGCAACCTCCCCGGCACCGGGCAATGCGGGCTCGAAATCCTCCTCGATCGCGCGCGCCGCGCTCAGCATCGCATTTGGGCCAACGGTGCACCGTTCGCCTGCAAGGAGGCTCTTAGAAAGCGAGGCTATCGCTGGAACGACGGTACCGATGGTCGACCCAAGTCCTGGTATATTGACGTGGATGCTCCAAGCGTCGAACTCGATTACCTCGAAAGAGAAATCTATCGCGGTGAAGACGCCGACATCGAGTGTCGCATCATCACCTCGCTCGACCGGTTTTCGAGCCGCATCTAACGATCTCACCAGGTGTCGAATTTTGCGTGTTGCGGATATTTTTGAGTACGAACGTCGGTACTCAACAAGCGAGCGAACACCAGATTCGTAGTCTGGGCCGGAGCGTTGAAATTGCTGGGGTTTGTTACCGTAAGCGGCCGCACCCTCACCACGAGGCGCGAACGCAGCGTCTTTCGAGGGACCCGTTACCAGGAAAGGGATGGTCGACGGTTACGATCCTGCAGAGATCCGACCTACGGCTTAGGAAACCGTCTTGTGTCCTAACAAATTAAACAAATCAAATACTTAACTACTGCGTATTGCGTGCGGCCACCTCCTGCCCGCGCAATTCTGACGACCTCCTACTGGCGTCCCCTGCCGCTGCGGCGTGCGCCCTAGGAGACGTCTCAAGCGCCCTCCTTGGTCCGCAAGGGTGCGCTCGCAGCGCCTTCGACATTGCTTCGAAGATTGACGCGCCGCCCGATCGCCTTCCTTGAGCCCGGTTACTGCGCACCAAGCGCCGGCAGCGCGACAGCGGGGTCACCGTGAATGACCAGACTTCGGCCATCGAGCGCACCCAAGCGGGCGCGCAGTGCCGTGCGCTCGGCGTCTTGCACGAAACGTTAAAGGACCGTCAGCGCCGCGTCGTGTTTGTTGAACAGCATGCCAACGCGCCAGAGCATAGTCATTGCCTCTAACATGCTTTCCTTTTCACCGCACAGCCCCGATGGTTGCAGGTAATGCACCGACTGTCAGCCTTGCCGCCGTATAAACCCGGTAATCGTGACCGTTTCCCAGATTCCGGCCGAGAAAAATGGATCGGCATGATGGAACGCCTCCACCGCCGCGCGGTCGGCTGCCTCGATCAGAAAAAAGCTACCGATCATCGTCACGCCATCGTCCGATGTCAGCGGGCCGGACATGACGATTCGGACGCCGAAACGGCTGGTATCGGAGAGAAACGCCTTGTGTGCGTCGTAGTTGGCGAGGCGCGTGGCGAGTGCGCCAGCCCGGTCCCGGGCATGAATCGCAAACAGCATAGAAGCAGATCCTTTCATTCTAGCATTTCGGGTCACCATGCGGCGGTTATGGCATCGCGTATTCTTTAGGTGTATCGCCTGAATAAGGCATCGGCCCCGGACGAAGTCGACAACAAGCGGCAACGTATTCCAGTAGTGGACGCGAGGCTCAAGCACGCGCATGACGATAGAAGACGGTAATGACCGCCGTCATCCACAACCGGACAACGACGGCCATTTCGGCATCACTTCCCGCCGAGCTTCAACGCCTCGTCCCATGTGGGGCATGAGCGCGACTCGACCGAAGAATCGTAAGGCTGGTAGTTGTCCTTGGTGACCACGGTCGGCTTCAGCACGATCTCGGACACCACCGGCTGCTTGCGCAGCGTGCGGATCGCGATCGTCGTGCCGACGCAGCCCTGCAGGAAGCCGTTGTAGTCGCCGCTTGCCAGCAGCTTGCCGCTCTTGATGGCATCGACGGCTTCCTTGGTGCCGTTGATGCCGATCACCTGCGCCTTCACGTTGGCACCGTCAAGTGCCTCGATCGCGCCCATCGCCATCGCATCATTGGCGGCGAGCACGCCATCGATCTGCGGGTTCGACTGGATCAGGTTTTCCATCACCTGCAGTGCCTGCAGCCGCTGATAATTGCCCGGCTGCGATGCGATCAATTTGGCGCCGGGATTTTCCTTCAGCGCATCGTTGAAACCTCGCACGCGGTCGACGTTGGTCAGCGAACCCTTCACTCCCTCGATGATGACGATGTTGCCCTTGCCGCCGAGCTTCTTCAGCAGAAAGCGCGCGGTCTCGAGCCCAAGGCTGTAGTCGTCGGCGCCGACGAAGGAGACGAACTTGCCGCCCGCGGAGCGATCAGTGATATTGACCACCGGAATGTTGGCGCCGTTGATCTTCTCGACGCCCGGCACCATCGCCTTGTAGTCAACGGGGGTGAAGACGATGGCATCGGGCTTCTTCACTACCACGTCCTCGATCTGGCTCAGTTGCTCCGGAATGCTGTCCGGCTTGGTCGGGATGTAGTGCAACGTCTTGGCGTTGAGCGTCTTGGCAGCATTGTCTGCGCCGACGCGGACGGCCTGGAAGAACGGATTGGTCTGGTTCTTGGTGAACACCGCGATGGTTTCGCCATCCGCGTAGGCTGTTGTCGCCATCGCGCCGGACGCCAGCAGGGTCAGGGCCGTGTAGATCGATCGTCGCATAGTTCTATCCCTTGGTTGGATTGTTGAGCGTAGTCGAAAAATCATGTGCGCCGGCGCATCTTCATGTCGAGCCAGACCGCCAGCACCACGATCACGCCGGTGACGAGCGGCTGCCAGTTGGCATTCACCTGCAAGAGGTTCATGCCGTTCAGCACCAGGGTGAGAATGAGTGCGCCGACGAAAGTACCGAACATGGTGCCGACGCCGCCGAAGAGTGAGGTGCCGCCGATCAGCACCGCGGCGATCGCCGGCAGCGTCAGGCTCTCACCGATATCGGCCTCGGCCGAATTGAGCCGGGCGAGAAATATGATCGAGGCGAGCCCCGCCATGATGCCCGACACCACGTAGACCATGATCAACCGGCGTGTGACCGGAATGCCCGACAGACGCGCCGCCACTGGATTGGCGCCGATGGCGTAGATCTGCTGCCCCCAGACGGTACGCTGGGCGAAGATGGTGCCGATCGCAAGAAAAGCCCCCAACAGGTAGACTGGCGTCGGCAGGCCAAACAGATAGCCACTGCCGATTTGGCGAAAGCCCGGCGGAAAACCATGCACGATGCCGCCTGCCATGTACCAGTAGGTCAGGCCGTTTAACACCCACAGCATGCCATAGGTCGCGATAAACGATGGAATGCGCAGCGCCGTCACCATGACACCGTTGAGCAGACCGATGACACCGCCGGCAACGAGCCCGGTAAGCACGCCGAGCGTCGGCGAACCCGTCTGATGAATGACCGTTCCCGCAAGGCAGGCGGATATTGCGACGTTGGCCCCCACCGACAGGTCAAGCCCGGCAGTCAACACCACCAGCGTGAGGCCGGAGGCGATGAAAAACATCAGGCTCGCCTGGCGCAGCACGTTGAGAATGTTGGCGAGGTGGAGGAAGGACCCGCTCAGGAGGGACAACACCACGCAGATCACCAATGCTGCGAGCAGCCGGTAGAACACCTGGATTACGTCCTCGGACACAAACGCGCGCGGTGACGCCAGCGCCGGCTTGGTCACATCAGTCATGAACGCCCCCGTAGTCCGTCCACGAACAATGCGAAGATCACCAGGAAGCCGACACTCGCCACCTGGATCGAAGACGGCAGCGCCATCAGATTGAGGCCGTTGCGCAGTATACCGACGGCGATAACGCCGAGTACGGTGCCCGGCAGCCAGCCATTGCCGCGCTCAAACGAGGTGCCACCGACAGCGACGGCAGCGATGGCATCGAACTCGAGGCCGAGGCCTGCGGTGGGGTGGCCCGAATTCATCCGAGCCGTCATCATCAGCCCGGCCACGCCCACGGTGGCGCCGCCGAGCGCATAAACGGCGATCAGGAGCCGCGTCGGCGACCGCCCGGCATATTTCAGCGCCTCGCGGTTACCACCGAGCGCGAACACATAGGTGCCGAAACGGGTGTGATACAACAGCCCGTGGAAGACGAGATAACAGAGGAGCGCCAGCACGATCGGCATCGGAACGCCCGCAAGCGTCGCCGAATAGACCTCGCTGACACTGCGCGGAATGCCCACCACGCTCTGACCGTCGCTGACGATCAGCGACAGACCCTGCGCGATGCCAAGCGTTCCAAGCGTTGCCACAAATGGCGGAATGCCGAGCACCGCGACCAGCCATCCGTTGACGGTGCCGAACGCGGCCCCTACCAGAACGGCGGCAGCGAGGCCGAGCAACATCGATCCGGTAGCAAGCGAGACGATGGCGACGACCAGCGAGGTCAACGTCAACACCGCTCCCATCGAAAGGTCGAGGCCCTCCGTCATGATGATCAGCGTCATAGGCAGCGACAGCATCATCAGAATGGTCGATTGCACCAGCACATTGGCGATGTTGGCGGCCGACAAAAACCCTGGCGCGACGGCGCTGAAAATCACCAGCAACAACGCCAGCATCACGGCGACGCCGGGGATGCGTCCTAGTGAGCGAATGGATAATGCGACGGTAGCGTCACTCATGATGCATCCCCAGCCGAACGATATTTTCCTCAGTCAGCTCACTACGCGATAATTCGCCGACGATACGGCCCTCGCGCATGACATAAGCGCGGTCGCAGACGTGGCAGATCTCCGCCTGCTCCGAGGAGATCATCAGCGCGGCCGCGCCCTTCGTCACCAGCCGATCAATCAGTGCAAAGATCTCGGATTTCGCGCCGACATCAATGCCGCGCGTCGGCTCATCGAAGATGAACAGCTTTGCACCCGCCGCGAGCCACTTGCCGATCACGACCTTCTGTTGATTGCCGCCAGACAGGAGGCCTACGGCCTGCTTCGTGGTCGGCGTCGCAATGCGGAGTTGCTGCACCAAGCCGTCAGCGACGCGTTGCGCCCGCCTCGGATCGAATAGCCCGGCCGGAAACAGCCTGGCGAGCGCGGAGACGACCAGATTGTCACCTACCGAACGCAGCAGCGCGAGCCCTTCGGACTTGCGGCTTTCCGGGATCAGCGCGAGCCCGCGCCGGGCGGCTTCGTCGGGGCCGCCAGAGATCGCTCGGCCGTCGAACACAATCTCGCCGGACATGATCTTGTCGGCGCCGAAGATCGCACGCACGACCTCGGAGCGCCCCGATCCGACCAGGCCACAGAGCCCCACGATCTCGCCCTCGCGCACGACGAGATCGATATCGGCGATCCCCGTCGAAGCCGACAGTCCCTTGACCTCGAGCAGCACCTTGCCGGGCGTGGCTGCGAAATTTCGCGGATAAGACATGTCGACTGAACGGCCGACGATCATGCGCACGAGTTGGTCGGGCGACGCCTCGCCAGGCCGCAACTCACCGATGCGGCGACCATCGCGTAACACGGTGATACGGTCACCCATCGAAAACACCTCAGCCATCCGATGGGAGATGTAGATAATGGCAACGCCCTCGGCCTTGAGCCGCTTGATCAGCGCAAATAATAATTCGGTTTCGTGATCGGACAGCGCCGCGGTCGGCTCGTCCATCACCAGGATGCGCGCGTTCTGGCTGATCGCCTTTGCGATCTCGACCATCTGCTGCTGCGCAACGCCGAGCTTGTCGACGGTGACGGTCGGATCGATGTCGAAGCCGATCATGTCGAGGACGCGCTTGGCGTCGGCGAGCAGCTTGCGGCGATCGACGCTGCCAGGGATGAAGCCTGCCGGCTCGCGACCAAGAAAGATGTTTTGCGCGATGTCCAGGAACGGCACCAGCGAGAACTCCTGGAAGATCACCGCGATGCCGAGCCGCTGCGCATCGGCGCTGGAATGGATCGCGACCTTCTCGCCCTTGTAGAAGAACTCGCCGGCGTCGGCGCGATAGGCGCCGCACAGCACCTTCATGAGTGAAGACTTGCCGGCGCCATTCTCGCCCAGCAGCATGTGTACTTCGCCGGGCCAGACCGCGAACGACACATCATCGAGCGCCTTGACGCCCGGAAACTCCTTGCTGATGCCGCGCAGTTCGAACAGCGGCGGCGCGGCCGCGCTGACCTGGGCAGCTTCATCGACCGGCAACGCGAGACTCATGGACGCGCCTCCGCCGTTGCGCGAAAGATCTTGCCGGGATTCATCAATCCCTTCGGATCGAGCGCGGTCTTGATCGACCGCATGACATCGACGGTTTCGCCCAGTTCATCGGCGAGAAAAGCGATCTTGCCGAGACCGATACCATGCTCTCCCGTGCAAGTACCGTCCATCGCGATGGCGCGGGCAACCATACGAGACTGAAGGGCCTTCGCGCCGTCGATCTCATCGGGCTTCGCAGGATCCACGAGGATCAGCATATGGAAATTGCCGTCGCCGACGTGGCCAACGATTGGCGCCGTGAAGCCGTGCGCATCCGCATCCTGTCGCGTGTCGGTGAGACACTCCGCGAGTCGCGAAATCGGCACGCAGACATCGGTAATAACGGCACGCGCGCCGGGCCGCAGACCGAGGCCGGCATAGAGCGTATTGTCGCGGGCGTGCCAAAGCCGGCTGCGTTCCTCGGGCGCCTTTGCCCATTCAAAGCCGCGGCCGCCATGTTCGGCTGCGATGGCCTGGACCAACTCGGCCTGTTCGGCAACAGCCGCCTCCGAGCCGTGAAATTCGAAGAACAGCGTCGGCGCCTCGCGATAGCCAAGCTTGGAGTACGCATTGATCCCGCGCATCATCACATCGTCAAGGAGTTCGACGCGTGCCACGGGAACGGCCGCCTGAATTACCGATATCGCGGTATCGACCGCGTTTTGCAGGGTGTCGAAACTGCATACCGCAGCCGAGATCGCCTGTGCCAGCGGATGCAGTTTCAGCGTGATCTCGGTGATGACGCCAAGCGTGCCTTCCGCGCCGACAAACAGCCGTGTCAGGTCATAACCGGCCGAGGATTTCCTTGCCCGCTTGCCGGTGCGGATCACGCGGCCGTCCGCCAGCACCACTTCAAGCGCGATGACGTTATCCTTCATGGTGCCGTAGCGTACCGCCATGGTGCCGGACGCGCGCGTCGAGCTCATACCGCCGATCGACGCGTCCGCACCGGGATCGATCGGGAAGAACAGGCCGGTGCCGCGGAGTTCGGCGTTGAGTTGCTTTCGCGTAATGCCGGGCTGAACAACGACATTCATGTCGCTGTCTTGCACCGCAAGAACCTTGTTCATCTGCGCGAAGTCGATGCAGACGCCGCCTCCGACGGCGGCCGCATTGCCTTCGAGCGATGTGCCAGCGCCGAACGGAACGAGCGGCATGCCCACGCTGGCACAGAGCTTCACGATTTCGGCGACCTCTTGTGTTGTTTCAGGGAAGACGACGATGTCGGGCGGCATCGTGCGATAATAGGATTCGCTCTGACCGTGCTGATCCAGCACGCCCCGCGCCGTGGTGACGCGCGGTCCGACCACCTTGGCAAGGCGCTGAGCCAATTCAGCTACATTCGCTCGTGGCGTCATCTCCTCCTCCTGCGTCCTCGTCCAGACTTTTGCCAGCCTGTTCATTTTTCTTGGTTCAGGCCGCCTGTGCGCCGTTCGCCACCTGCTTCAGGCCGAAATCATAGTTCAGATGGAAATACTCACTGGCGATCGTGCGACCATCTGGGGCACGGCCCGGCGGGCAACGCACGAACTCGCGGATCAGGCTGTCCTTGACACCGAACACCACGTCGGAGTCGAGGTACTGGTCGCCGGCGACGAACACATGCGTGACGAGTTGCTCGAAGCCGGGCGCGGAGATCATGAAGTGCACATGGGCAGGACGCCACGGATGCCGGCCTTGCGCCTCCAGCATCTCGCCGACCGGCCCGTCATGCGGGACCGGGTAGGCTGCCGGCTTGATCGACCAGAAATGGAAGCGTCCGTTGGCGTCGGCATGGAATCGCGCGCGCATCGCGAGACCGCCGATCTCATCGAGCTGCTGGACGTCGTAATAGCCGTCATCGTCGGAATGCCAGACGTCTACCGTGGCGCCGGCAAGCGGCCGGCCATCGACGGTCGAGACCGAGCCGGTGACGAGCAAGGGATCGCCTTCCATGTTGCCGGCGATGTTGCCGGCGATGTCGTCGCCGTTCTGTTTCTCAGGCGCGGCTTGGACGTAGAACGGACCGAGCACGGTCGTCTCGGTGGCGCCTTCCGGTACCGGATGATTGATCGCATCGACCAGCATGGATACGCCGAGCGTATCCGACAGCAGGATGAATTCCTGTCGCTTGTCGTCGCACATCTGCCCAGTGCGTGTCAGGAAATCGATGCCGTATTCCCATTCCTTCTGCGTCGGCCGAACCTCGCGCACGAAGGCGTGGAGGTGGCGTATCAAAGCTTCACTGATCTGCTTAACGCGCGGATCTGCCGAAGCCGCAATGCGTCCGAGCACCGCGCCCGTGATGGTGTTCTCATTGAAGTTACGCAATATCGCCTCCCACGATCAGAGTTCGGGCTCGCCGAGACCGGACAGCCGCTCGAGGTGCTTGACGGGCGCGATGAAGTCGGTGTCGCCGTCACCTTGCGCAATCAACGAGCCGTAGGTCTCGCGCACCTGCGCGGCGAGTTGCAGCGGCACGCCGACAACGTGGCCGGCGCCAAGGACCAGGTCGAGATCCTTCGCCATCTGCTTGCAGGAGAAGGTCGAGTGAAAGTTGCGTGTACGGAGCGGCGCAGTCTTGTACTTCACCATCGGCGAAGCGACGGCGCTGTCGTCCAGAACCTTCATAATGTCCTGCCAGGCGATGCCGCCTTTGCGCGCCAGCGCGATGCTCTCGGCCATCATGCCGGCGGAAACCGCTATCATCAGATTGACGGCCAGTTTTGCATAGCGCGCTTCCTCTCGCGATCCGAGATAGGTCTGCGCGCGGGTGAAGCGCGCGAACAGCGGCTTCATCTCTTCGAAGGCGTCCTTCGGTCCGGACACGAAGCAGGTCAGCGCCCCCGTGTGGACAATGCTGGCATTGCCGGACACCGGCGCGCGCAGATAGCCGATGCCGTACGTCTGGGCGGCTGAATCGACTTCGGCGGAAGCCTCCACGCTCACGGTGCTGGTCTCGATCAACACCGATTTTGGGGCCATAGCGGCGATTAGTCCGTTGGCTCCAAGCATCACCGCGCGCAAAGCCTTGTCATCGGGAAGGGATGTGATGACGACCGATTTGTTTCGAACGGCCTCGGCGGGCGAGGCAGCGGCCGAAATGCCTTGCCCGCGAGCCTCGGCGAGCCGTGCTGCGCTCTGATCGAAAGCAGTCACAGCGTAATCGGCCTTGGCGATCAGCATGGACATCGGCAGGCCCATCTTGCCGATACCGATAAAGCCGACGTTCTTTGAGGCATCTGTCATGTCTTGTCGTCCATTCACCGCATCAGGCGGCATGCATTTGTCGTTCGATGTCTTGCACCAGCCGCCGGCCGGATTGCGCGAGCAGCTGCTTCTTCGGCTCGATCGCGTCCACCAGCAATCGGCCGTTCCGTTTCTTCCAGACGCCGCCGATCATGACGCCCTCGATATTGGCAAGGCTGGTCTGCATCACGACCGTCGCGACGGGATCATGCACCGGGAAGAGATTGAGTTCGGAGGCGTCGACGATGACGAGATCGGCGAGCTTGCCCGGCGTCAAGGAGCCTATTTCGTCTTCGCGGCCGAGCATGCGCGCGCCCTCGGTCGTGATCCAGCGCAACGCTTCGCGCACGGGAATGGTGGTCGTCGCCGGAATGGTTCCGCTGGTCCTGCGCGACTCGGCGTTGTCGAGCGCGCGCTGCATCGAGAGCGCGACGCGCGCGACGGACAGGAGATCGCCGGCCAGCACGGATTCCAGATCAATGCCGATCGTCGGCCGGACACCGCGCTTGAGCAGCCGCCCGGTGATCGGAAAGCCATGGCCCTGAATCATCTCGTTCTCGGCCGTCACCGAGAAGGACACGCCGAGATCGACCAGGCGATCGAGAAGATCGTCGGCCAGGTCGTTGCCGTGGACGATATTGACGTGGGTGCCGACCAGGCCAGCCTCGATCAACTTCTCCCAGCCGCCGGGCGTCTTCGCCGGACCGCCGCCCTGATGCATCGAGACGATCAGGTTGAATTCCCGCGCCAAACGGAAATCGTGCATGGCCACGTCGAGCGTCGAATAATGCGGGCCAAGAATGGCGAGCCCTAGCGTGACGAGGCCATTGCGATCAGCGAGAGGGCCTGCGAGCAGCCGCTCGACCTCGCGGCGGGGATGCGGGATCTCCGAGAAATGCGGCTCGCCCGGCTTGGGTTCGGGCTTCGGCGAGCCATGGAAGAAGGCGGCGCGGATGCCGCTCTCGATCAGGCCGCGCAGGGCGGCGTCGGTATGCGCGGGCGTCGGATTGTTGTGGCACCAGTCGACCAGCGTGGTCGCGCCATGATTGATCTGGTTCAGTGCTCCGACGAGCGTTGCGATGTAGATGTCATCGGGCCGGAACACGGTCGCGAGCCCCGCATGCATGCGGCGGAAATATTCGAGCAGCGTCCAGTTCGCAGCATAGCCGCGTAGCCCCGTCTGCCAGGTGTGCATATGCGCGTTGATCAGGCCGGGGATGACAATGCGTCCGGTGCCGTCGACGATATCAGTCTCGGCGGCGCCGCTGCCGAGGTCGATGGACGGGCGTATGTCGACGATCCGGTTGCCTTCGACCAGCACATCGCCGGCGAAGAAGTCGCCGAGCGTATCATCCATGGTGATGACGGTCGCCGATTTGATCAGTGTGCGCCGCATGTCGCTCACGCCGCCGCTTTCGTTGCGGCCGGCGGCTCACCCGCCCAGGCACGCGCGATCAGGTCGCGGATGGCGTTGCGCTCCAGCGGCCGCGGATTCCAGTAGGCGTTGGTCACAGCGAGATCGGCCGCCTTGTCGATACCGTCCTCGGGCATGCCGATGTCGCGTAGCGCCAGCTTGGCGTTGAGCCGCTTCGCAAGGTCATAGAGGCCCTGCGCTGGGTCGAGAGCACCAATCGCGCGCGAGATGCGCGCCATCGCATCCGGCACCGCCGGCGCGTTATAGGCGAGCGCATGCGGCAGCACGATGGTATGCGTCTCGGCATGCGGCAGGTCGAACGTGCCGCCAAGTGTGTGACAGAGCTTGTGATGCAGCGCCATGCCGACGGTGCCGAGGCACACGCCGCACAGCCAGGCGCCATAGAGCGCCTCGGTGCGGGCCTCGCGGTCGTCGCTCTTCACCGCAATGGCTGGCAGGGCGCGTCCAAGCGCGCGGATGCCCTCTTCCGCCATCAGCGATGTCACGGGATTGGTGTCACGCGCGTAGAGCGCTTCGACCGCATGTGCGATCGCATTGATGCCGGAGGTTGCCGCAAGGGCTACCGGCAGGGAGAGCGTCAGATCGACATCGTAGATCACGGTTTCCGGCAATATCGCCGCGTCGCGCACCGTGGTCTTCAAGCCGTTCTCGGTCTGGCCGACGATCGGCGTCATCTCCGAGCCGGCATAGGTGGTGGGAATGCAGAGCTGGTTGACACCGGTCCGCAGGGCCAGCGCCTTGCCGAGGCCGGTGGTGGATCCGCCGCCGAGCGAGACGAGGCAGTCCGCGCCGCACGCCTTCATCGCGGCGAGCGCCTGTGCGGTCACCTCGACCGGGGTATGCATGGTGGCACCGGGGAAGATGCCGGCATAGAGCGGCCCGAGCGCCGCACCCAGGCTTTTGCCTTGTGCCTCCTGTTGCGGCGTCGTCAGTACAAGAGCGCGCTTGCCGCCGAGCCGCTCGATCTCGGCCTTGGCCACGCCCAGCGTGCCGCTGCCGAACACGACACGGCAGGGCAGGTTTTCGAAGGTGAACGAACCGATCATGCGCCGGTCTCTTTGATGGGATAGTCGACCTGGAAGCGCCCGATCCGCAAATCGCCAAGCTCGTCACGCACACGCAGATGTTCTGGATGGGTGGCATAGGCCTGGAGCGCGGTGCTGTCGGCGAATTCGGAGAACAGCACGACGTCGCAGGCGTAATCGACCTCACTGACGTCGACGCCGACCTCAATGTGGGTGAGGCCGTCGATCCGGCCTTTCAGACCCTCGAACAGGGTTTTGACCTTCAGCCGGGCCGCCGAGCGCTCCGCGGGCGTCTCTCCACGCAGCCGCCACATGACGATGTGCCTGATCGGGCTCGACATTTCCTTGATTTCCTCACCTGCCGGTTTTGTCCGTTAGGCGCATTTTGGCTTGCGCAGCGCGGAAATAAAGATCAAATCTTGCAACTCTCTTTTCCGATTTGAGAAAAAATGGATCGTCTTCTGCAACTTGAGGTCTTCGCGAAGACGGCCGAGCTCGGTAGCCTATCCAGGGCCGCCGAAACTTTGCGTATGTCGAATGCGGCTGCGAGCCGGCACCTGAGTGCGCTGGAGGAGCGGCTTGCCATCCGGCTGATCGAGCGCAATACGCGCCGACAATGGCTCACAGAGGCAGGCCAAGAGCTCCTGCAACGCTGCGGCACGCTTCTGAGCGAACTTGCCGAAGCCGAGGACGCCGTGAGCGACAGAGCAGTGTCGCCGAAGGGGATGTTGCGAGTGACGAGCTCGCTCTCGTTCGCGATGATTTACCTGGGGCCGATGCTTCCCGCGTTTCGCGCGCTCTATCCGAATCTCAACGTTCAGATCACAGCCGCCAATCGCTATCCTGACTTCATCGAAGCTGGCATCGATGTCGCGATACGCACGAGAGAACAGGAGCCGGACTCCAACATCATTGTCCGACGCATCGGCCAGATGCGGCGCGTGCTGGCGGCAGCACCGTCCTATCTTGCGAGCCATGGTCGACCGGAACACCCAACCGAGCTCGCGCACCACAACATCCTGATCTACAATCTGGCGAACGACCCCTACTCGCTGCGGCTCACCAAAGGTAATGCGGAGCAAACGATTCGCATCGCGCCGACACTCGACAGCAATGACGGCCAGGTGATCTGCAGCGCAGCTCTTGGAGGACTCGGCATCCTGATCCAGCCGCTCTACATCGTGCAGAGCTACATATCGGCTGGCAAGCTCGTGCCGGTATTGTTGGATTGGGAGCTACCGCTGCTCTCGATGAACATCGCCTACCAGAACCGCGCCCTGATGCCGGCCAAGATCAGAGTGTTCACGGATTTCCTGATCAAACATATCCGTCAGAACTCGGACCCGGGAATCTGGATCGCACCCAAGGAATAAACAAGGTCGCGCACCGCGCGCGATCTTTGGCTGGAGCTACGCTGCCGAACCGGAGAGCCTCGTCGAGGAATTCAAGGCGAATGAAGTTATCGCGGAGGCCGACGCGTTGCTTCCGACCATCCCTACGCGAAGCGGATTACGCACAAGGGCATCAGGGTCGAGCCGAAGCTGCTCGCAGAGATCGAGTATCGAGCCAAGTCGGCCGATGGCAGGATCCGGCACCCGTTATTTAAAGGGCTGCGGGAGGATCTGTGATAGATCTCTTCGCCATTCAGCTCGTGTGCTTCGCGTCAAGAGCAGCCCTCCCAGCCAGGTCGCAGTTTGACCCTAAGGATTACCGCATCGACGGCCGCGATCGATATAAGCAGATGACGCTCACCACAGACGAGTTCATCCGCCGCTTCCTCATCCACGTGCTGCCAAAAGGCTTGCACCGCATCCGCCACTATGGCCTGTTCGCCAAAGGCGCTTGCGCCGACAACATCGCACGCGTTCGTGAGCTGCTCGCTGCTGCAAAACCTGAGGGCCAGCCTGCCGAGGCCGCTGTCGATCCCAGCAAGCCGAGCTGTCCATGCTGCGGCGGTCGCATGATCACCATCGACATGTTCGCGCGCGGTGCAACGCCACGGCACCAGCCAACAGCTCCAACGAACCGCATCAGGATCGACACCTCATGACCGCGTCGCAGTCCGGCAAATCTGCTCGTCGCGATCGCCGGCTATCGACCGGCCACGGCAGAGTGCGACCAGATACCCGCCGGCCGTCGCAGACCATCCGACAACTTGTGCAGTTCGACGCTCTCCGCCGCTCATTCGTCGGTCGCTTCACTCTCGCGCCGCTTGTTGCATCGGCTCGATCCAAATCAGCCAGCCCGCCCGCGGCACGCAAATCCCCATAGCGCCTGCGGCAAGGCTGCACGTTCCCCTAAGCGCGGTTTCCTCCCTTGGAGGCTTTCGGACGCCGGCCGCCGAACACGCCGCGCCGTCCCTCAAGCGGCCAGCATCCGAAACCCTTCACAACAGCAGAAGTCCGGCATTAGATGTCGTTAACGGTGCGACCAGCCGAGGACAACCCGGTGCGTGCGGTTGATGTGTTCGTCGACGGGCTCGATCTGGATAAGGTCGGCTTCGTTGGCGTCCAGCCAGTCGAGACGGGGCGACCCGGCTACCATCCCGGCATGATGCTCAAGCTCTACAGCTATTGCTATCTCAATCGCGTGCCGTCGAGCCGACGGCTGGAGCGGGAATGCCAGCGCAATATCGAGATGATCTGGCTGACCGGGCAGTTGGCGCCGGACTTCAAGACCATCGCGGATTTCCGCAAGGACAATGGCGAGGCCATTCGTGAGGTCTGCCGCGAGTTCGTCGCGCTGTGCCGCAAGCTTGATCTGTTTGTTGCAGCGAGCGTCGCCATCGATGGATCGAAGTTCAAGGCCGTCAATGCGCGGGACAAGAACTTCACCGAGGCGAAGATGAAGCGGCGCCTGGAGCGGATCGACGAGAGTATCGCCCGGTATCTGTCGCAACTCGAGACCGCCGATCGGCACGGCGATGCAGTGCCAGAGGCGAACGTTGCGAGGTTGAAGGGCAAGATCGAGAAGCTCAAGGAGTAGACCGTCCGGCTCAACGCGATCAATGCGGAGATGATGAAGAGTGAGGACAGGGAGATCTCGCTGACCGATCCTGACGCGCGCTCGATGGCGACAAGTGGCAAGGACACCGGGATCGTTGGGTATAACGTGCAGATTGCAGTTGATACCCAGCATCACCTCATCGTGGCTCACGAGGTGACCAACGTGGGCACCGATCGCCACCAACTCGCCAACATGGCCAGGCAGGCTCGCGACGAGATGGCTGTCGAGACGCTCGACGTCGTAGCAGACCGCGGCTATTACGATGGAGAGGAGATCAGGGCCTGCGGGGAAGCCGACATCACGGTGACGTTGCCGAAGCCGATGACTTCGGGCGCCAAAGCTGCTGGCCGCTTCGGCAAACAGGACTTCGTCTATGTCGCCGCCGATGATGTTTATCGCTGTCCCGCCGGCGAGCGGCTAACTTATCACTATACGAACGTAGAGAACGGAAAGACACTGCGCCGGTATTGGGCAAGCGCCTGCAAAATAAGCTCAGTGCACGACAGGCCCCGAGCGCCGCATCTCACGCTGGGAGCACGAGGCCGTTCTGGAGAAAGTTCAGGATCGGCTCGACCATAACCCCAATGCAATGGGGGTCCGCCGTCAGACAGCGGAGCATCCGTTCGGCACGATGAAGTGTTGGATGGGAGCAACGCACTTTCTCACGAAAACGCTGCCAAAGGTGGCCACCGAGATGGCGCTCAACGTGCTCGCTACAACATGAAGCGCGTGATGATGATCGTGGGCGTAGGCGAATTGCTGGAGGCGATGCAGGCGTGAGGCCGGCCTTTGCACGACCAAATCAGCGCCTACACGAAGCTCCTGGTTGCCACGGAGATGACAGGAGGTCGATTCCACCGAATTAGAAGTTCGGCGGCCGTGAAATGCGCCCCAGCCACCAAGTTGAGGGATTTTCACACGGCCTGGACCTTGAGCGGAAGTGGTCGCGTCTAAGGGCGAGCACCATACCTTCGTATCGTTCCGTACCCTCTTTTGATGATCAACGTTTACCTACGTTCAATTGAGCTGCTGACCGCGATCGTCTTAGGCTGCATGCGTTGGAAAAGCGCACGGGCTCATGAAGTGCGACAGTGAAAAAAGGATGATCGACGAACAGCTGCGATAAAACCAAGAGGAGACCACGATGCCCAACTGCTCCAAAAGTTTTAGATCTGGCAGAGCCGCGCGATGCGCAGTTTGTGATGGTAAGTTTGGTCTCGTCCGGCATTACTCGTGGCGAACCCCGCTTTGTTCCAAGAAGTGCGTCGATCGCTTCAGAGCTCGCAGGGAAAGTGACCGCAACTGGGTGGGCTGGCTCCAGATCGCCTTCAACCAGCTACCAGAGAACCGCGCGAGGGCATTATGACGGTCCAGATCTCTCAACGAGGCACGGCATACTTGGAGACAGCACGGACTTTGCTCCGCGCTGCCCAAACCATGACCGACTCAGCTGTTGCGGGTCGGCTTAAGGCCCATGCCGACGACTACGAGCCGCAAGCTGAGAAAGCTTCGCATGTTGATGCGGTAAGGCATTCGCTCGATCGGCTGATAGCGCTGAACACGAGTGGCGTGCATGATCGTCATGATATAGCGGACTTGTTCTCTAACTGACGTTTGGAGCGAATATGGGCGAAGTTATTCGATTTGTCCCAAAGTCTGAGCGTGAGCGAACTCGCTTAATTCGGGAAGCCCGCGCGAGATATGACAGCATCTTCCCGCCGGAGCAGCAGGACAAGGCACCGATAAGTCATACGGTCAGCGGCGCCAATGCCCATCGCAACGACGGGGGTCACCTGTCGTGATCAAGATCATCGCCGTGCTGTGCAGTCTCTCCTCTCCGACAAATTGCCACGAGCAGATTGTCACCACCTCGGACTTCGCCGACGTCTCGATGCAGTCCTGCCTAATGGGCGCGCCGCAGCTCGCCGAGTGGATGAATCAGCATCCGGCCCAGCGCCTTGCGGCATGGCGCTGCGTGATCGGTAAACAGGATGGCAGGGGAGCTTAGGGCAAAACCCAGGACAGTATGGTACCGAGAACACTGCCCGAGGATGCTCCGGTGACCGTGACGCCCTTCGCCTCAAGCTTCTCGGCCAATGATGGATCAACGCGATTGGTGATGAAGCTGAATTTTCCGCTTGGGAGCGGAGCCTTCAGCTTGCCCCGATCGTATCCGCACCGATCGTCACCTTGGTAATAGCGCCCTGCGCCAGAAGCTCCTGAAACTTGCTGTAAGGGATCGTCTCGATGTTGGTGAGCGATCCGAGGTAAGACAACAGGATCAAAATCCCGAACGCGGCTGCCGTAGGGTAACCGACAGCAGGGCGGGGTTGCTCGCGGATGGCTCGTCCTTCATGCTTTCCTCGCTCGGAAACGGTAGTATCGATGACAGGTTGGGCCGCTGAACAAGGTCATAAGCTCTGCTGGATCAAAGGCTGTCTCGCATCGGCGTTCGCGTTTTGGTTCTCGATATTGCGCTGCTCTCGAAAGAGCATATCTCCTTGCCCGCGAGCCCGTCGTGCGCAAAACGCCGCGCCTCCTCAACCGCCTCCGCAACACCCCACAGCAGCTTCTTGGGATCGCAGCCTCTCGGCCCCACCGCGGGGACAACGGTCGACTACGGCGACCTACCAGCCCGCGTTGCGACAGGATTGTGCTATCTTGCTCGCCGCGACGCCAGCTCCGATGACAATCAGATCGTATTCCTTGGCCATGGTTGCCCCTCTCGGTGAGTCCAGTCGCCGCCGGCTGCGGCGCTCGTCACGTAAGGAGCTGCGCCTTTAGCGTGATCTCGGTTCCGGCCAGCGCCTGTGATACCGGGCATCCTTTTTTGGCTGCCTCGGCCTGCTCGCGAAACTTCGCGTCCCCGATTCCGGGCACCTCGGCTTCAGTGTCGAGTTCGATGCGCGTGATCTTGAACCCGTTATCGACCCGCTCGATCCGAGCCTTTGCGTTCGTATGAATGCGTCGCGGCGTGAACCCAGCTTGGCCGAGGCCAAGTGCCAGCGCCATTGAGAAGCAACCAGCGTGCGCCGCAGCGATCAGTTCCTCGGGATTGGTGCCCTTCTCGTTTTCAAAACGGGTCTTGAACGAGTACCGGGCTTCGAAGGCTCCACTCCCAAGCTTCATGGTTCCCGATCCGTCGGTAAGCGAGCCCTTCCACTCCGCTTCTGCGCTGCGTTCCACCATCAGTTCTCTCCATTTCGACTGTCTCTACGTATATTGAGCTCATTATGCTGCCTGCTTGAGCAGGCGATTACTGATTCCCAGCGAGCTGTTGGTCGTTTCGATTGATGCGCGCGGATCCCGCTCTAGCTCGGTCAGCGCACGGATGGCGTCGATCGTTTCTGGAACAATGGCCTGATTGTCGACGAGATAGCCGTAGAACGCTTCGCTGCCCTGAACAGTGACTAGATCCTCCCAGAGCGCGACTTCGTACAAGTTCTCGTGCGGTCGGCCAATATCGGCCATGAGCTCATGCACGGTGTTGATACCTGATAACCCGTTCTGCTAGGATATGAAGGCAATGCGTGTTGAGCTCGCGAGCGCGGAAAGCACCTCGCTCTTTTCTGCCCGACGGGTCAGTTGAACTGCCCAGTAATGGAGATGTCCGAGGGTCTCGGGCACTTTGACCGCCATCGTTATTACGTCGAGTTCAGGATCGACGCTTTGGGCATCCGGGCCCTGATGGCTTGGAATGTGCGACTCGGGGACGAGCGTGTTCATGATACCACCCAGGTGACTTTCCCATGGGTCGGCGGCGCGGCGCAGCAAGGTGCCGCGGCCCGAAGCAGGAGGCCTGCCCGCTTCAGCGCGGTCAATGTGCGGACGATCGAGGTTGTATTGCAGGACACGATACGGGTCGCTTCTCGTCCGAGCGCGCTCGTATAATTGGCCTCAGCAACGAAGGAGTGACCAGCGACAGCGTGCTCCTCGCCGCCCTCCACGATGAACTTGACGCCAGCCCGACGATACGCCTCGGCGTTCCTCGCACCGAACTTCTTCGGCGTACAATCGACGACAAGGTCGACTTGGCTAAGCAGCTCATCCAACGTTCCAGCCACCCGCAGGCCAGCCTGCTCCATGGCCCGGACATGCTCTTGGGTCCCGCCAAACAAAATCAAAGCCTTTGCGCGTGACAATGCGCATGCGCCAGTCGGTAGCAACGTCCGATATGCCGACGAGGTTCATGTCGTGCTGCAAAGCAATCGCATCTGCAACGCGTTTGCCGATCACCCCGTATCCGTTGACGGCAACCCGAACTTTTCTTTGCGAAACCATGTAATCTCCGTTCCCCACCTAGGCGCGGCCCAGGAGTAGGTCCTTCAGCACAACAGCATCGTTGTGTGCTTCATCGTGGGCTGAGAACACGAGTGTGATCCGGCCATGTTGCGCAAGCGCGCGCAGCCGATCAAATTGCTCGCGATGCTCGCGGATCTCCGACCGGTAGCGGCGCCGAAACTCCGGCCAGCGCTCGGGATCATGCCCGAACCATTTGCGCAGCGCGGTGCTGGGCGCGACATCCTTCATCCATTCATCGATTGCGGCATTCGCCTTCTTCACTCCGCGTGGCCACAGGCGGTCGATCAGGATCCGGGTGCCGTCATCGGATGCAGCTGGCTCATAAGCCCGCTTGAGTTTGATGTGATCTGCCACGATATTCTTGCTCATAATTTCGTCCCTTAGGTGCAATGTGCGCCCGGCCGACCGATCCCATCCGGTTGCCTGTTATGTGGAAAACTTCAGCTTCGAGTGCACGGTCTGTTGCCGCTCGATCTCGGCCATACTCGGGAACGCCTTTTGTGCGGCAAGCGGCACCGGCTCCCACGTCCGGCCCTGGGCCACGAAATAGTCGAAGGGCAGCGAGCCGGGCCCCACTGCTTTGCCGACGATCAGCCGTCCGACCATGCCGGCCATCTCGTGCGGCGCGCAAAAGTAGTCGTACACGCCTTCGACGGTGAGCTTGACCTCAAAGGTCTGGCCCGGCAGCAGGAAGTCGGAAGCCCAGGGAGCCGCAGTTTCGGGAATGCGCAGGGAGTGGTTGTCATTCTTCGGGCTGTACGCGGTCGTCGTGTGGACGTTTGCGTCACAGATCCAGCGCACGATCTGACCCGGCTGCAAGAAGACCCCAACCGGGTCGAAGCCTACTACTGCGCCTGCCGCATCGCCTTTCAAATGGACTTCGACGACTTGGCTGGACGATTGGGCAAAGGCTCGCCCCGGCACGAGGTTCCATGAAAGAACTCCGCCGGCTGCTGCCAGCAAACTGCGCCGCGTCAGGGCCATCACTTCGCAACCAACTGCTCGTCCGCCGCCGGTACATTCCAGAGCACAATGTGATAGTGAGGCTCGGGCACACCGGGGTGGCCAGCGTTGAACTGGATCGACACATGATCGACCTTGCCACCAGGAGCCGCCAGATCGGCGATATTTTTGTGACCGTCCATGTCCTTCAACGGGATCATGTAGATCGTGCTGACGAGCTGGCCCTTGTGATCATAAGCGAGAAACGGACCAGCCGGCAGCGTCTTGGGATCGACATAGAGCGTCCCCATCCCGGGTATGAAGTCCGGAAGCTTCACCAGCTCGCTCACCTTCTTGTAAGGTGCAGGCGGTGGGGCTTTCTCAACGGTTTGAGCCGCCGCTGAAACCGTGGACAGTGCGAGGACACCGCAGGCTGCAAGAGCTATAAGAGTTCTACGCATTGGAGACTCCCGATCCGACCTATTTGACAACGCGATTTTCGATAGCTGCCCCTTCCCAAACAGCTTGATGCTGGACTATCAATCAAGTTGTTGCACTACTTCCCGGCATTGCGCTGAATCAATGTTCTTCGACATAGGTGGTCAGGCGAGGGTTGGCTCGTACTGCCTGAGGATTCTATGCCATTCCCGACCGATGGGTCGGGAGAACCATAGGCGGGACCATTGTCTTTGGAGTGCTTCTGCTCCAAAGCAGAACAGCCTATCTGTCAGTCCCGCTGCCTTCCTTCTTGGCTGCGAATCCTTAGCACGGGCTGAGTGCGCGTCCTCATCGCCGTAGCTTTGCGACTGCGACGCGGTCAGAGATTACGGATCTTTGGAATCACTTCGATCAAAGGATTTGCAGTCGAACTCGTGGAAGCGCGGCGGTGAAGGCAGTGTCCATTCGAGAGTCGTCGCGCCCGCTCTCCATCGTTTGTTGCCGGCCCTCACCTTGCGAACAAAGGCATAGGCGAGACCTGCGAAAAAAAGACGATCAAGCCGACGGCGGAAATATAGGCTACGATCGAAGAAATCTCGTTCATGCCGGCGAACGCATCCCGATAGTTGGTGATGCCTCGCGGCATTCCCGACAGCCCAGGAAGTGCATCGGGAAAAATGCGAGATTGACGCCGACGAAGGTCAGCCAGAAATGGAGCTTCCCCAGTGCTTCCGAATACATGTATCCGGCGATCTTGGGAAACCAACAGTACCAGCCTTCGAAGACCGAGAAAACGGCGCCGATCGACGAGACGTAGTGGAAATCAAACATCGAGATGATGAGCAGCGCAAGCGATGCCGGTCATGATGGGCGGCTTTGGCAATTGGCTCGTGCCGTTGTGCCGGGAGCCGCCAGAAGGAAATGTTGTTCATCCGTGGGAAGGCCATGTCCGGCGCGCCGATCATCGGTTAATGCGACATAAGTACCGGGACAGTCATGGAACGCAGCATGCTGCGTGTTACGCCACCCAGAATGAACTCGAACAGCCGCGTATGGCCGTACCCACACATCACGATGAGGTCCGCGCCGCTATCGGCTGCGTGCGATAGGAGTGCGTCAGCAACATCAATTTTCCCGCGGATGATGCGGTTGATGTTCACGTCAAGCCCGTGACGAGCCAGATGTTGACCAACGCCGACACCATGGAGCTCATCTTCCTTGTCGGGTTCATCGGACAATAACCACTTCAGTACTTTCCGCCAGCGCCAGGAGGGGCATTGCGTCCGCCATGGCGCGCACGGCGGGCCGGCTGCCATCCCAGCAGATCATGACCCGACCGAGCTTGAATGGCACTGTCTGAATGTAGGGCACGACGATGACCGGCCGACCGGAGTCAAATAATGCCCCTTCGACAATCACGCTCTCGACCGGGGCTCCCTCGGCCTCCGGTCGAGCGACAACGGAGAGATCAAAGCGTCGTGCGATTCGGCCGAACTGATCCCCGATGCTGGTAAGGTCCGCAGGGAGCATTAGTCGTTCGGGCGAAATGGCTGATCGAACTGCCGCTTCGCTAAATCGGTCGAGCGTAGCGTTGGCTTCGCCTCTCCAATCGGGCAACTCCTTTTCGGCCAAACTACCGCCCATGTAGCTCAATGGCGACATGAGCTCGATTGGATCAAACGCAAATGTGATGCCTGCCATATGCGCTTCCAGCGCAGCGGCCATTGAAATTGCATATTTCTCGGCGGGAGACTCTCGCGTACTCACCTTCAAACTGACCAGGATGTCTTTGATCACGACGTTCTCCTGCGATTGGTTTGCATGACAATACTCATCGGCAAGGCCTACCTCATTTGGATCGAGCGTCGGACGAAAGCTCAGCCAAAGACGTGGGTCGCTGCTTCCGCACGCAACCGCTTCAGCTCCTCAAATCGCTGAGTGACATCGCGGAGGATCGCAGCCATTCCCAATATGCGACCGGTTCGGTCAGGGAACGGCAAAATCGTAAATTCAATCGAGATGCGCGTTCCATCTCTTCGCAACGCCGGCACTGCAAGGACATCCCCCGCGCCGTAGCGCGTCTTTCCGGTTCGGATGGTTTCTGCAAAACCGTCCCAGTGGCGTTTTCGGAGAGTCTCTGGGATGATGATGTCGAGGGATTTTCCTATGGCCTCCGACTCGGAAAATCCAAAGACGCGTTCCGCAGCTCTGTTCCAAAAAGTGATCGTACCCTGTGCATCCGCGTAGATGATGGCGTCAGGCGCCTCACGCACCAGCGTTCGATAGAACCGATCAACTTCAGGGGTCATGAAGTCGCCTCCTGATAATCTGCCTCGATGGTGTGATCACGGCCACGGTCGGGATGCGCGATATTCAGAAGCCAAGTGAGCGCCACCGTGACCACCAAGTTGACGATCAGAGACGCGAGCGCCGCATAACACGGAACCGTGAGCTCCCCGATTTGCAGCGGAAAGACGGACGTCGAGAAGCCGAGCGATGCCACCATTGCAGTTCCAACTACGATCCCGGCCGCCCAGCCGACGAGCAATGCATGTCGATGAAACCAGCCGGTATAGAGTCCGAGCACAACAGCCGGCAGGGTTTGAATGATCCAGACGCCGCCCAACAGCTGGAGCTGGATTGCGTATTTCTGCGGAAGCAACAGGATAAACGCGAGGGCGCCAAACTTCACAACCAGAGAGGCAATCTTCGCGACCTGCGATTCCTGAGCCTTCGTGCAGTCCGGCCGGAAATAGATCCGGTGAATGTTGCGCGTATAGAGATTCGCGGTAGCGATCGACATGATCGCAGCCGGCACGAGGGCGCCGATCGCAATGGCTGCAAAGGCGAAGCCAACGAACCAGGATGGAAACGAAGCGAGGAATAACGCAGGCACCGCGAAGTTAGGCCCATACTGCTTGAAGTTGGGTGCGAAGCCCGGCATATCGCCGACACCCGATGCAATGGCCATGTAGCCAAGCAATGCAATCAGGCCCAGGAGGAATGTGTACGCGGGCAATAGCGCGGAGTTGCGCATGATGGCGCGCCGGCTGCTCGCGCTGAGCACACCGGTCACGGAATGCGGGTACAGGAAGAGCGCGAGGGCCGATCCCAATGCGAGCGTGGCATAAGCACTGTACGAGCCAAGAGACCCTGCGGGAGGTTCTGGAAGGATAAGCTTGCTGAGGGGGACGCTGGCAAATATCTTGCCATAACCGCCGAGCTCGATCGGGATCACGATCACCGCCGTCAGGACTGTCGCATAGATGAGGATGTCCTTCACCACTGCGATCATCGCAGGGGCGCGAAGCCCGCTCGTGTAAGTGAAGGCGGCAAGAATCACGAACGCGATAATCAGCGGGAGGTCACCGACGAAACCGCTACCTGAAATGCCCATGCCGGCGAGAACGACTTGGATCCCGACCAGTTGCAGGGCGATGTAAGGCATCGTGGCAAAGATGCCTGTGATCGCGACGGCAAGCGCGAGTAGCCGGCTGCCGAAGCGCCCCTGCACAAAATCGGAGGCGGTTATGTAGCCATGCTTCTGCGAGACCGACCAGAGCCTCGGAAAAACGACAAAGACGAACGGATAGACAATGATGGTGTAGGGAAGTGCGAAAAACCCGATTGCGCCAGCGCCGAAGACCAGCGCAGGCACGGCGACGAAGGTGTACGCCGTGTAGAGATCCCCGCCCAACAGAAACCAGGTGATGAGAGTGCCAAGCCGCCTGCCGGCCAGCCCCCATTCGTCGATAAGGTCGAGATCGCCGCGCCGCCAGCGGCTCGCAACAAAACCGAGCACCGTTACCAGCGCAAACAGTGCGACGAACACCGTAATGGCAACCGAATCCATGGACGTCCCCCTACTGCCGATGACTTTCTTGCCGGATGGCACGCAGCCGGGGAGCAACTTTGAAATACACGAGCGCCGTCACAATCGCGCTAATGCCGACCCACAGAAACTGGTACCAGAAGAAGAATGGAACGCCCCACAGCTTCGGCTCGATCCGGTTGAAGAATGGAACCCACAAGACGCCGACGAACGGCGCGAGCAGCAGGATGAGCCACCACTGATTTTGCTTGCCGTCGCGTGGTTGTTTCAACATGAAATTAACTCCCGCCCGCATCACCGCGGGCTCTTTGCACGGCGGCAACCGTCATCCAGCGCGGTAACTCGGCTAGACTACCTTCGCCCAGACCGAAGTGCTTCGTTTCCAATCATTGCGCCTGCGCAATATACGGGCATCGAAGCTGGTCTAGTCTCACCTCGCGCATGGGACTGACGTTGGCCTGGAATTCGGCGGCTCGATCGCGGTGGGCGATCTCGGTGCGTTTGAAGGGATATCTTCGAGGTTTACGGCTGACCGAGACGGGTTAATTTCCAAACACCTGCGCGGCTGGCTCGGTTTCGAGTTCCGGTTGTTTTGCACTGGCAGGCGGGTCAAATATGGCCATGACTGGGATGACTGCTTGCCACGGCGCAGCGAATGAAGCGGCAACTTGATATGCCGTGCCAAACGGTAACGGTGCGCGCACGAGGGCCATTCGATCTGCAACTTTCGCTCGCAGGAGCCGATAGCTTCTTCCTATCCAGCGCTCGGCCAAGGCCCTCGAGACGGCCATCGATGTGGATGGTACCTCGGCAGTCATAACCGTCCGGCAACCGCGGGCGCACTCTTCCATCCACGCGTCGGCGACGCCCAATATCGGCCTGTTGTTGCTTCGGCGGATGACAAGGTGGCTGGTTTCCTCTGACCTTGATCTGAGCCCGTTCTATCGGCTCGTCAGTGGGCATCCGATCATGGGCCCGGTGGCTTCATCCTTGGAGGGGTTGAAGCCCCTGCGCCCTGCAACGCTGTTCGAGATGGCGGTCATCGCCATTACCGAACAGCAGCTGTCCCTGGCCGCAGCATTTCACATCCGTGGCCGGCTAGTGCGGCGGTTTGGCAAGCCGATCGGACCCCAGTGGCGTTTCCCGCTGCCGGACGAACTGGCAAGTGCCTCGTTACGCGCCCTCACGAGTTGCGGCCTATCTCGGCACAAGGCGGAGTATATCAAAGAGCTGGCCGCACGAGTCGAGGATGGTCCCTGGACCTTGATGCGCTCACCCGACAGAGCGACTCCCAAATTCGGGAGCAGTTGTTGGCGTTGCGGGGTTTCGGGGATTGGTCCGTTCAGTACATTCTTTCCCGGGGCTTCGGCCGGCCCGACGTTCTACCGTCAGAGGACGTAGGGTTGAGGCGGGTCATCGGCCACTACGTCGCGCGGGGTCGGACGCTGAGCCCCAGCCAGATGGATCGAACGCTCGCCGCGTTCAAGCCTTTTCGTGGATTAGCTGCCTACTATCTCGCTGTGCACTGGAGGCTACGCCGCCCGAAATAATTGGCGGCCCCCAACAGGCCGCTTAGTGCACAGACCGACCGGTTTCGCAGAGCGATCAGCGTAGTCGCCCCTCGCGGGAGTCACCTAAGTGACGTCGCGGGCCTGCTTAGCTCAAGGTCCAACAACGCTCTGCTTGAGGGTGCTGTCAATTGTCGCGTCTCTCTGCTCATGCGCAATAATCGCACGCAACGATGGAGTCCTGATTGAGCGTATAGCTGCAGGCCAGGGTTCGAAAGAGCTCGGCCTACCGTTTCGAGCTTGAAGGCATGGGCTCTGCATACGCGAGAACAGGTCGGAGGGATACAGCAATGCTCCCAGTCGCCCAAGCAAATAAGAAGGGATCTGAGGTTAGCGAGGCCAACTCCAAACAGGCTCGGACAGACCGAGCGCGCAAACGAGCCAAGGAGCGATTGGACGAGGCTCTCGAGGAGGGGCTTGAGCAGACCTTCCCGGGCTCAGATCCGGTCGCCGTGATTGAACCTCCGCCCGAACGTCCAAATCTGGGATTGCATGACTCCCACGGCGGGCTGTTGAGAGCGCTCCGCGGACAGCAGGTGCGACTGTCGCGCATCAGGAACCTTCTCATTGGCTTCTGCAAGACTTGCGTCAGATCTCTGCATATTGATTTGGAGCCACGATGGGCGGCAGCTTGCGGGGCGTGGTTTGGGGCACTGCTGGCGGTGCTGTTAGGCCTTACTGATTGGCGGATTGCAGTGATGGCGGCCGCAACCGCGTTCATGCTTGCTCGGGCCGGCGACGTGCCCGATGATTATTGAACAAGCGATTGTTTGGTGAGTCGATTATGCTTGCCTGACATCGGCTGGCCAACCTCCAGCGAGGTGAGCGCTGGTCGCGGGCTGGCTGAAGGAGATAATGTAATGATCGCTCGATCTCCTGGTGAGGTGCCGCAGACTACGTGCTGAAGCGCTTCCCGGTGCCCAGGAGCTTCGGCACATCTTCGGATCGCGCATTAAGCGCGGACGGAGTGGCCCGCCCCGAATGGGGCCGTTCGGACGAAACGCCTTGATATCTATCGCTACGCCCCCAACTCGGAAAAAAATCCTCGGATACATAGCTACCTGGTCGCAGTTGTCAGGAGTGTGAAATGACCGATACCCTATACCCGCCATCGTCCCGAGGGTTGGCCGAGAAACGCCGGGCTCTTACTCCCGAGACTGAGAAAGCCTTCCAGGCGTTCAGCCGCCAAGTATTCGCCGACGGCGCGCTGCCGGCGAAGACTAAGCAACTGATTGCGGTTGCCGTGGCGCACGTGACGCAGTGCCCGTATTGCATCAAGGGGCACACCAAGGCGGCGCTCCGCCACGGCGCTACGCGTCAGGAACTGATGGAGGCGATCTGGGTCGCGGCCGAGATGCGGGCGGGGGGTGCTTATGCACATACCGCCGCGTCGCTGACGGCAATGGATGAAGCGGAGAGTCAGTCCGGAAGTTAGGCACCGGTGGGAGATGCGCGCAGGCTGAATAGGTGTTTAGGGAGTCATCGGGCCTTGCTATAATGCGTATTGTCTACGTTAGCCTGAAACGGGAACTTTCATGTGAAACGGGAACTCGCTCATGAAAGAGGGCGTACCTCCTGCTCCCAAGGTCCTACCTTCAGATGAGCCGATCGTATTCGTGATCGATGATGATCCGCTCACCTGTGGCGCGCTCACCAGCTTGTTCCGTTCCGTCGGACTAGGTGTGAAAGCGTTCGCATCTGCAATCGAGCTCCTTGAGAATCCGCTACCTGCCGTCTCCAGTTGCCTCGTGTTAGATGTGAGACTGCCCCGGGTTAGTGGTTTCGAGCTGCAAGCGGAGCTCAGGCGTTTGGGCATCGAGATTCCCATTATCTTCATTACCGGTCATGGTGATATTCCGATGTCGGTTAGGGCCATGAAGTCTGGCGCGGTCGACTTCCTGACCAAGCCGTTTCGGGACCAAGAGATCCTCGACGCAGTGACTGGGGCACTTGGGCGAGATCGAAAGCGTCGCAGCCAAGAGAAATCCAACTCGGACAGGCGAGCCCTATTTGAGTTGTTGACCCCCCGAGAGCGTCAGGTCATGTCGCTGGTGACGGCCGGCCTTATGAATAAGCAAGTGGCTGCCAGAATCGGCCTAAGCGAGATGACAGTTAGGATCCACCGTGGCCACGTCATGCGAAAAATGGCCGCAAAATCATTGGCCGATTTGGTCCTCATTGCCGAAAACCTTGGCGTTCGTGGTGAAAGATAGGGGGAGTACTGAGTAACACACACGTAGTATTGGCTAGTCAGCCGTCACGTGGCACTTTCGCTCGTGGCTAGGTCGCAGTTGACCTATCTATCAACAATGGAGCGAACGGTTGACAGAAAACCCGCTCATATCCATCGTAGACGACGACGATTTGTCTCGAACTGCGGTTGAAAACCTCGTAAGGTCGCGCGGATTTGCAACCTGCACATTCGCGTCGGCAGAATTGTATTTGCAATCACCGTTCTTGAACAAGACCCGTTGTTTAATTGCGGATGTGCAAATGCCCAACATGAACGGCCTCCAGTTGCAGGCGCATCTGTCTTTACAGGGCTTAGACATACCGATCATTTTCTTAACCGCCTACCCAGACGAGGCCGTCAAGGCACAGGCATTGAGGGCAGGTGCTGTCTGTTTCTTGCGAAAAGGGTTTGATATCGGGGGAGAACGACTTTTCGATTGTCTGCGGGAGGCGTTAAACAGTGGCGGGCCTGCGTCAATCTCGTAATCCCTCACAGATTATCGCGAGATTTTTCAGATCGTCGGCAATGCTCCCGAGGCCCGCCTATCGGCAAGTTTGGCTCTGCTCACCGGGAAAATGCTGGTAGCGCAAAACAGCGCCGCGTGTGCTTCCCGGTTGCCCACGATTGTCGTACCCTGCTGGCGACGGCAGCCCTATCGAATGAACTGCCGGATCTAAGCGGTTAGGTTGGTGGCGGTTCGGCATCAGAGTTCCGTCTGTCAAATGATGGGGCAAGAGAGTAGATTCGACGGCCTGATCGGCCCAATGGTCGTTTTCAAGTTGGCGCTGGTTTGGGTGGGTGACGTTTTGGTGCGCCCCTAACGCTCCGCCCCGGCGACCGCATACGGCCATGTCAGTTCGAAGTAGACCTGGTGCGCCGAGGTGAAATCGTGTCCGACCCTGCCCAAACGAGAAGTGATGTCGCCTGTTCAATTCCAGGCGCGGCTCCCTTGGAATCAATCATCTGTACGGAGGAGTTGCTTAAGCGGCCACGGCGTCCGGCTGATCACGAGAAGGAAAACTCCGCACTCGCAGCACTGGTCAGCGCGCTCGCCGACTCCCCGGGCACTGTTCTGCAAGTGCTGGCTGACAAAGTCCTCGAGATCTTGCAGGCCGATTCCGCCGGCCTAAGTCTTTTGACGAAAGACGAAAGGAGATTCTACTGGGCGGCTATTTCCGGCGAGTGGCGGCCACACGCCGGCGGTGGCACCCCGCGCGATTTCGGCCCGTGCGGCGATGTGCTCGACCGCAATATTCCGATGCTATTCACACATTGGGAGCGGCGTTATCCATATTTGAGCTCGGCGACGCCGCTTGCTGACGAAGGATTGCTTGTTCCTTTCCACGTCAAAGGTAGAGCGGTCGGTACGATATGGGCGATCGCTCACGGGAGTCGCCGCAAATTCGATGCCGAGGACCTAAGACTGCTCGAAAGCATGGGTCGTTTCGCATCTGCGGCTTATCAAAATGTGGAATCCATTGAGGAGCTCAAAATTGAAATCGCGGCGCGCGAGAAGGCGGAGGCGGCGGTGCGCGAAATGGCAAGTGGATTGCAGGCCAAGATTCGACGTTTGGTCGACTCCAATATTATAGGTATCTTTATTTGGGCTAGCGACGGTGGGATCATTGATGCGAACGATGCCTTTCTCCGTATCGTCGGATACTCGCGCCACGATCTCGCGTCCGTCGGCCTCAACTGGAAAAAATTGACGGCTGCCGAATGGCGCGCTGCCGACGATCGGCGTGTGCAAGAGCTGGAGGTCACGGGAACTGCCCAGCCGTATGAGAAAGAGTATCTGCACAAAAACGGCAACCGCGTGCCGGTGCTGGTCGGCGCCGCAAAGTTCGAGGACGCGGGGGATCAAGGCGTCGGGTTCGTGGTTGACCTGACTGATCGCAAAAGGGCAGAACAGGCAGCTCGTGAGATTGAGCGGCGATACCAAGAGGTACGTCAGGAGTTGGCGCATGCGAACCGTCTCGCGACGATGGGACAACTGTCAGCCTCGATTGCGCACGAAATCAACCAACCGATCGGTGCGTCAATCACTTACGCCAATGCTGGTTTGGCTTGGCTGCGCGGTCAACCACCGGATCTTATGGAGGTCCGGAAGGCACTCGACCTAGTCGTGGTGAGCGGCGTTCGAGCTGGGAGCGTGATTGATCGCATCCGTGCGCTTGTCAAGAACGCACCGCCGCGAATGGAAAACTTGCAGATCAACGAAACAATCCTAGAGGTCATAGCATTGGCTCACGGCGAAATTGCTAAAAAAGAGGCTTGGGTGCAGACCCGACTTGCGGAGGGGCTGCCGGCTATCAAAGGAGATCGTGTCCAACTTCAGCAGGTGGTTCTTAATCTGGTTGTCAATGCCATCGAGGCAATGAGCGGAATGCACGAGGGCCGCCGAGAATTACTGATCGGCACGGCAAAAAGTAGTTCGGACAACGTGCTCGTCACGGTACGGGATACGGGGCCTGGCTTGGCTCCCGAGAGCCTCGAGCGACTTTTCGAAGCTTTTTACACAACCAAACCTGACGGTTTGGGGATGGGATTGTCGATCTGCCGCTCCATTGTTGAGGGCCATCAAGGACGATTGTGGGCAACCGCGAATAAACCGCACGGAGCCGTCTTTCAATTCACGTTGCCGGCGTCACAAGGCGAGAATGGCCAATCCACCAAACGCAACGCCCCGAGCCAATGAAGTTAAGTGCAACGCCCGGATCATAATGGTGATTGGGATCTGCCTAACCGGTAGGCTTTTTGTCCGACGAGAGGGTTGAGCTGCGCAAATTACACTCCGGTTGCGCAGCCGGGTCTTTTTTGGGCGCCGGAATATCGGCTGCCTTCTCGAAAGCCTTCGAAGGGTTCTTGCTTAGCGCGATCGGTTCGCCAAACTCTGTCACTTGCAGGTGTCAGCTGTCTGTCCTGCCCCCGCTCCCGCCGCCGCCCCCTCCCGGAATCAAAGCGATGTGCTGTGGTGAGGGGACGATGGTCGGTCCTGCCAAGTAGGCTCTTGTAAACGAAGCGAAGGCGAACTGCCGTTTTAGTTTAGTACAACCAATAAAAGGGCTATAGGGCTCCGCTACCCCAAAGCGCTATGAACCAACTGACCCATCTGTAACCCGAGCGCTTGCTCAGGTCGCATCCAACGGGGATGTCTTTTCATGATCAAGGTCAGCTTGGGAATGTATCGGGACCAAACTCCGGCAGAGGTTCTCACTACCGGAAAGCTTGCCGTAGCCACAAGGCAGATACGGTCCGAAAGGAAATACGGAATGCGCGCCCAATCGGCGGCCGGCGTAGTTGCCACTAAGACTCGGCCAATCGAGGAGCATCCTCTTGTTGTCAAGCTTATGGCCCACGGACATCTCGATTCGGAGGACCTGAAAGCACTCAGTCGTGTACTCAATCTTAAGGTCACTGTGAAGAAGGGCCAGGACATCATGGTCCAAGGTTATGAGTACAAGACCATGGATATCGTCGAAAGCGGATTCGGTCTCCGTTTCACCTTGTTGCACCAGGGAGGACGGCAGATTCTCAATGCGGTGCTGCCAGGCGATCTCGTGGGCTTCCCAAGCTCTTTCTTCCGGCGTTCGATCTTTTCGGTTATGGCGGCAACCCCGATGAGTCTGCATCGGGTTTCGATTGAAGCGTTTACCGAGCTCTGTCGTCAAAGAACCAATATCGCGATCGCCCTCATCTGGTTTGCAGCCCGTGAAGCATCAATCTACGCGCATCATCTCGTGAATGCCGGTCGTCGGTCGCCGCTTGAGCGGGTTGCGCATTTTCTTCTGGAGACACACTTCCGATTGAAGGCCGTCGGATGGGCTTCGGACGGCTCATTCGAGCTGCCGTTCTCCCAGGAAAGCATCGGCGATACTCTCGGACTGAGCGCGCCTCACGTGAACCGCATGCTCAGCGAGTTGAGACATCAAGGATTGATCGGCACACAAAATCATACCATCAGCATTCTGGATAGAGCCGCGTTACAAATCCTGGCGGAGTTTGAGCCATCATATCTTGAGCGCACCTCGTTTTATCGAGCAAGTAGGGCCTGACGGGGCGGGTAATCATCAGCTCTGTGGCATTGCACGCTGACACGGGTGTAGGCTGCTCTTGCAAGACTCTGAATTCGCAGCGCACATGATGCACTGTGGAAGAATGGGCACCGACTTTGCTCAGGCGCAATAATCCGGCGCACACATCTTGCATTCAGTGGGGGTGTATTAATCGCTGCCACCACCGCTCAGCAGTTGCGGTGAAGTCTTAGCACTTTACTGTTCGGTTTGTGACGACAGATTTCGGTTACACCGTCGTCTTTCTTGCTATCGCGTCGCTGGGTGGATTGGCTGCGCTAACATGGCTACTGATGTCCGAGACCAAGCCATCGATTGAAGGGAACGCTATTTCATGAGGAGTTCCTCGTACTCGGCTGCTGCGCCCGGCTGGCCCGGCATCGCACCCACGTGGACGTCGAGCGCGAAGGATATGGTGATGACAGCGCTTGGTCCCAGCCGCGTTTGGGCAACGGTTGGTTACGGCATCGTCAATGAGGTGTATTGGCCATCGGCCGGTCGACCCCAGATCCGCGATCTCGGCTTCATTATCGCCGGTCCATCGGGCTGGCACGAGGTCAAGCGGGTCGCCCGATATCAGCTATCGCTGCCGAAGCCTTACGTCCCGCTGCCAAGAATCGTTCATGAGGATGATGACTATCGTCTCGAACTCGAATTGTCGCCAGACCCGGTGCGAGATGTCCTCCTCATCGCGTTCCGGCTTACTGGCAGCGAGGTCAAGCTGTACGCTTTGCTTGCTCCACATCTGGGCGGGAGCGGCCTGAACAACAATGCGCGCGCCATGGATGGCTTGTTGGCCTGGAAGGGTGCCAATGCGACCTACCTCGCGGCCGATTGCGGCTTCTCGCGCGCCAGCGCGGGGTACGCCGGATATTCTGATGGGTGGCACGATTTCTCGCGTCACGGGAGCATGCGCTGGACTCACCGTGAAGCCCTCGACGGCAACGTCGCGCTTATGGGAGAGTTAGCAGCGTCGCAAGGCGCGATGGCACTGGGGTTCGCCGACAGCCCTGAAGGTGCCCGTACGCTGGCACAGTCGAGCCTCGGTGAAGGCTTCGATTCGATTCAGCGCTCTTGTGCGTTGGATTGGGAGGCATGGACGGCGGATCTTGTGATACCTGACGCGCCCGAGGAGATCCGGCGCGAGGCTTACTTGTCAGCTGCCGTGCTGAAAATTCATGAGGGACGGACCTATCCCGGCGCTACTGTCGCGAGCTTGAGTGTCCCCTGGGGAAACACAAGCGATAGCCTAGGCGGCTATCACCTTGTGTGGATGCGAGACGCCATCGAAACTGGCTTCGGCCTGCTTGCGGTGGGCCGTACCATCGATGCACGGCGGATACTCGGCTATGCCATCGCCACCCAGCAAACCGATGGTGGCTGGAGCCAAAATGGCTTTCCCGACGGCCGGCCGTTCTGGACCGGTGTGCAACTCGATGAAGTCGGCTTTCCGATCCTGCTTGCGGCCAAGCTCGCCGAACACTGCGCGCTTGATGGGCTCACTGGAGTTTCGGGCATGATCCGCCGCGCCGCTACCTACATCGCGCGCAACGGGCCCATCAGTCCGCAGGACCGTTGGGAAGAGAACGCGGGCATTACACCCTTCACGCTTGGGGTTGAGATCGCCGCCCTGGTTGCTGCCGCCGATTACCTGCAGGCAGGTGACAGCAGTTACGTAGTGTCCCTCGCCGATTATTGGAACGAACGGCTCGAAGACTGGACCTATGTCGACAGCGGTCTGTTCTCCGAAACCTTCGGTGTTGATGGTTACTACGTTCGCATCGCGCCACCCGCGCTTCAAGGCGGACTATGCGGACGGATCGACATACGCAACCGAGCGGGCAAGAGCATCCCCGCGGTTGCGCTCATCGGCATGGATTATCTGTACCTCTGTCGGCTGGGATTGAGAGACCCGCGAGACGCGCGAATCCAGAACACGCTGAAGGTCAGCGAGGGTATTCTTCGCATCGAGACCCCGCACGGCGTCGCTTATCATCGCTATAACGAAGACGGGTATGGCGAGCACGAAGACGGCAGCCCATTCGACGGTACCGGCATAGGCCGTGCTTGGCCGCTGCTGACTGGCGAGCGCGGTCACCTCGATCTGCTGCTCGGCATCGATCCTCTCCCCTATCTCGAAATGATGACGCGCATGACAGGTCCGGCTGGCCTCATCCCAGAGCAGGTTTGGGATGCGGCGCCCATTCCCGCGCGAGGGCTTCAGCCAGGAAAGCCGTCAGGCAGCGCGATGCCGCTGGTGTGGGCGCATGCCGAGTTCTTGAAGCTCTTGGCGGCGCGAGGACAAGGTCGCCCGCTGGAGCTACTCGCCAGCGTAGAGAGGCGCTATGGCACCCGGCGCCCCATAGCGGCAGTTTGGCATTGGCGGCTCTCTGAACCCTTCGATGTCTTGCCGCCTGGGCGCGCCTTGCTGATCGAATGTCTGGAGCCATTCCGCCTGCATTATGGTTTCGACGGCTGGCAGCATATTGCCGATATACTATCCGAGCCACTTGGCTTCTCTATCCACGGCGTGCGCTTCGATGCGGCTGCCCTCGCGGGTCATTCGGCGATCGATTTTACGTTTTATTTTACCGAACGGATGCGTTGGGAAGGTGAGGATCATCAGGTCGCTTTTCGCGGCAGGTCAGCTTGAACCGGAGCACGACGCGCTCCTCGAACCTCAAGCTACTTAAAGAGAGGGAACCGAGCACTCTCGTCCAGTCCGGGAATAGCAAGCATCGGCTCGCTCCCGCTCGATTGGTATTCACGAAGGGAGGTCGATCGAGTCAACCTTCAAGCGATCTGCGTGCAAGGACCAATCATGAGTCGCGTGCATATCACAGAACCTTTGTTTACCCTTTTGCTCGGCTTCCCGTTCGTTTCGAGCGTCAATCTCCATCGTTGCTTGGCTGACCGCGCGCACCTGACCGTTCTCGCCCAGCACATCCTTCACAAATCTGACGATAAAGCGCGGCATTGAAAGCTCCGTTAACGAGAAGCGGCGGCTCGGCTCGTGGAAGTCAATGCAGGGAGACCCGGCCTATGCGCCAGTACATTCCCTCGCCGGCTTCCCTGGCGCGGCTCTCGGTCAGGCTCATTTGCGAGCGGCGCCCGCTCGCATGGCGGCTGACCGCACGGGTGAAGCAGAGACTCTGAAATTGCTTGAGGCATCTTCGTCAGCGGACGTGCACCAGCGGTGTGTCCACAAGATGCTCGGCGAGGAACCAGGCCTGCAGTTCATTTGTCCGAATTATCTCTGATACCGTGAGATCGTTTGTTCCGTCATCGCCCATGTCTCCGATCTTTTGAGCTGCATCATGTGCGTCGATCAAAATAACTTCGTGGGCTTCCAAGAGCCGCGATAACATCGCAGGTACTTCTTCGCAGCCGTTAGGTGCACGCGGTACTCTTGTCAGTTCCGCGGTATGCCTTGGATCACCAACAGCAACACCGCCGAGCGTTTGAACTCGCTCGGCAATCTTGTCGATTAGCACGAGTTGTTCACTTCCGTGTTTGTCGAGCATCAGATGTAGCTGATAGAAGGTGGCTCCCCGCACCAACCAGTGATGCTTCTTGTACAGCGCATGAAGTATTTGGGTGTCCGCAAGCATTCGGTTCAGGCGCTCACACGAGTACATGCGAGTTTCATAGGAAAGGCCCAGCGGGAATTGTCGAACAGCGCCGAAGCTCTGAACCTCGTGCCCGTGCTGATGGAGCCAAGGCTGAGTGCTTCCGACTAAGGTGCATGCTTCTTGTGATAATCTCTCGGGCATTACCATTTCCCCTAGCTGGCATTTTCAGACGACGAAGACTGGCGCTCTCCAAGGGATCGCACCTCGACAGAAAGTTGAAGCAAGATCGCAGCTTGTCGAAGGGTCATTGCACTACAAAGGAAGAACATCTGCCTGATCGAAGCTCGTGTCCTTGATCCGCAATATTGCGCACAATCAATATTGTTGGACAAGGATTGCTGCCGCACTTGTCGCCACAATCTCGAGCGGAACCGTTCTGGAGGATTTGTTATTTCTCGAAACAACGGCGTCCGAAGCGGAGGCAAATGATGTCAGACAGCGTTTCGGCCATTCCACTTCGCACAGTCGCTCCGGATGACCGCGTATTGGCAAGAGTGCTCGCCGCTTACACCGTGTCAGCGACAATCTGGCTAGTATTCACCACTGCCGTGGGGCTTCTTGTCAGCTTCAAATTCGCCTATCCCGATTTGGCGACCACGCCGGCGCTGTCATTCGGACGGTTGCGTGCGATCCATACCAACGGGACATTTTATGCGTGGGCGAGCCAGGCGCTAATCGGGCTTGCGCTGTTCATCGCCGCGCGCAGTTCGGGCGCGCGCCTTTACAGCGAACGTCTCGCGTGGGTCAGCCTTGTGCTCCTCAATCTTGCCGCGGTGCTCGGCACGGTAACACTCGATCTCGGCTTCAACTACGGTCAGGAGTATCGCGAATGGCTGTGGTGGATTCGCGCGATCCTCGGCCTTGGTTTGATAACCGCGGTCTGGAACATGATCGCAACCGTCGAGAATCGCGAAGGCGAACACATTTACCTGTCAAACTGGTATACCATAGGCGGGACGCTGTGGACGATTGTCATCGTCGTGGTGTCGATCCTGCCGTTGTACCAGTTCGGCCTAGGCCAGGTCGCGGTGCAGGCCTTCTTCATGCATAACGCCGTCGGGTTGTGGTTCACACCGCTATCGCTTGGTGTGTTCTACTATGCGCTCCCAAAGCTCTTGAACCGCCCGATCTATTCCTATTCGCTCGGCGTTTTTGCGTTCTGGACCAATCTCGTCTTCTATCCAATTATCGGCGCTCATCATTTCGAGTTCAGCCCGTTGCCGTGGTGGCTGCGTATTCCAGGGATGGTGATCAGCGGTTCCAGGCGATGGTGATCACGGATTCCAGATGATGGTGATCACGCGCGGAGGCGAACACGACTGACGGGTTTATGTGCGCTGGAAATTGTGTCCTGGTCAAGCGGGGCGAAGGGGTTTGGAGATCGTCGCAGCGGTCCACAGGAGGGTCCCGCGCGCGACGCGGAGTGCCCCACGAGCGACGCAGCGGCGCGCGCGGGAGGGACCTGTGGGCCGGTGGGACGATCGGGCGCGAGCTGGTCATGCCTTAGCTTTTTCGCTGGCCCGACGACGCAGGCTGTCGCCTTTGAGCTCGATGCGGTTGGCGTTGTGGATGATGCGGTCCAGTATGGCATCGCCGAGCGTGGGATCGGCAATTACGTCATGCCATGACGACACGGGAACCTGGCTTGTGATCAACAATGATCCCTTGTCGTAGCGATCATCGACGATCTCGAGCAGATCACGGCGCTGGTCGGCAGTGAGCGGTTCGGGTCCCCAATCATCAAGGATGAGGAGATTGACGCGCTCCAGCGCCGAGATCAGGCGAGAGAGACGGCCTTCGCCGCGCGCCTGAGCAAGATCAGCGAACAGGCGGGAAGCGCGCTTATAGAGGACGGAGAAGCCATCACGGCAGGCTTTGTTGCCGAGCGCGCAGGCCAGCCAGGATTTGCCGGTGCCGGTCGGGCCGACAATGACCAGATGGTTGTGGTCGCGGATCCATTGGCCGGTGGCCAGGGTCTGAAAGAGCGAACGGTCGAGGCCGCGCGCGGTGCGATAGTCGACGTTCTCGATGGTGGCAGCCTGGCGGAGTTTGGCACCGGTCAAGCGACGCATGAGGCGTCGGTTGTCGCGGGCGGTGACCTCGCGATCGACGAGGAGTCCGAGCCAATCGGGATGCGGCATCTCGGCGGCATCGGGATTGTTCTGCAGTTCGATGAGGGTATCGGCCATGGCAATGAGGCCGAGTGAACGCAGGCGTTCGACGGTTGGGTGAATGAGCACGATGATCTCCCGATCAGTTGTAGTAGCTGCGGCCGCGGATATTGGCGTGGAAGAGGATGGGCACCTCCTGGGTCGGAGGCGCGGCTTTGTCGGTGCCGTTCTTGAGGATGGCAGCGACCGATTTGTAGGAACGGGCATTGAGCAGAAGGGCGCGGGCGCAGGCGGCATCGACGCGTTCCTGGCCATAGCGCTTGACCAGCCCGAGAATGCCGATGGCGGAACGAAATCCCTGTTCCGGATGCGGCCGCGAGCGCAGGATGACCTCGATCAGCGTCTCAGCGTCGGGTCCCACCTTGGCGGCTTCGGAGCGAATGCGCTCATGGGTCCAGTCGCGGTAGCGGCGATGCGAGCTTGGCATATGCTCGGGGATCGTCGTCGGACGATGCGGCACGGTGCTGCGCAGATGCGAGGCGACCCGCTTGCCGCGCAGGAAAATCTCGACCGTTCGCGCGGTGATCCTTGCCTCGATCTCCTGATGCACGAGGTGGTAAGGGACGCTGTAATAATGCTTGGCGATCTCGACATGGTAGTCGAGATTGACCCGGCAGCGCTTCCACTCGGCATACTCGTAGGGCTCGTCGGGCAAGGGGGTCAGTGCGGCTTGCTCGAGCTCCTCGAACAGGTCGCGCCGACTTCGTCCCCAGCTCCGTAAAGGTCGGTTGTTGAGATCGACGAGAAGTGCCTGGATTGCCTCGTTGAGAGCGGCGAGCGAGAAGAAACGGCGGTTGCGCAGGCGCGCCAAAATCCATCGCCCGACGATCTGTACGCCCACTTCGACCTTGGCCTTGTCGCGCGGACGATGCGGCCGTGCCGGGACAATGGCGGTGCGGTAGTGCCGGGCGAGGTCGGCATAGGTCCGGTTGACCATCGGCTCGTGAAAGCACGCGCGCGTGACGCCGGCCTTGAGATTGTCGCTCACCGTCTGCCGGGCGGCGCCGCCGAAATAGGCAAACGCGCGGACGTGGGAGCCGATCCAGTCCGGCAAGCTCTGGCTGAAGCTCGCCTCGGCGAAGGTGTAGTTCGAGGCGCCGAGCACGGCGACGAAGATCTGCACGCCCCGCACCTCGCCGGTGAGGCCATCGACCACCTCCAGGGTGTGTCCGGAATAGTCGACGAACAGCTTCTCGCCGGCGACATGAACCTGACGCAGGGTCGGCTTGAGGCGGCCGGCCCATTCGTTGTAGCGCTCACAGAACCACAAATAGCTGAAGCCGTCGGAGTTGGAGTCACAGTACTCCTCCCATAGCAGCATCAGTGTGACGTGCCGGCGCCGCAGCTCGCGATGAACGAGCGCCCAATCCGGCTGCGGCCGCTCCTCGCTGGGCAAATCGGATGGCGGCGGATACAGCCGATTCTCGAGCCGGACATCGTCGTCCAGCTCCAGCGGCAATGGCCAGGTCAGGCCGGCGCGACGCGTTCGGTTGATGTACTTGCTGACGGTGCCCTGGGCCAGGCCGAGGCTGCGGGCGACGGTGCGTTGCGACATGCCGACGCTGTAGTGCAGGCGTAAAACTTCGCGAATGTGGCGCATGGACAGTCTCTCTGTCGGCATCTCGATCCTCTGCTGCTAGGCAAAAAGACCAAGCTACCCGGGTTGCAGACTGTCAGTAGTGTGCGCCTTGCGGTTGTCCCCGATCGCGGTCGCTGGAAATAGCGATCACGATCCCCTGGAAACAGTGATCACGATGCTCTGGAATGGGTGATCACGATGGCCTGGAATTGGTGATCACGATCGACTGGAACGCCAGCTACAGACCACGGCAATCGTCTTCAGCGTGGCGATGCTGGTTCCCGTGTTGGGCGGCACGGCGAACTTCCTTCTCACCTTCCGTGGGCGGTACGAACGGATCTATCGCTCGCCCGCGGTGTTTATCCTCATCGGCGTCTATGGCTATTTGCTGGGCTCCACGCAAGGCACATTCGAGGCATTCCGCTCGCTCCAGCAGCTCTGGCATCTCACCAATTACACCGTGGGGCACTCGCATCTGACGATGTATGGCTTCGTCACCTTCGCAATCTGGGGTGGGGTCTATGCACTGTTGCCGCGCGCGACCGGAAAGTATCCCTATAATCTCGCGATGGGCGTCCATTTCTGGCTGTCGGCGATTGGTGTGGCCATTTACGTTGCCGCGCTCTCGGCCGCCGGCACCATTCAGGGGCTTGATTGGCTTCGCGGGCTCACCTTCATCCAGTCGGTGGAAGATGCCGCGCCGTACTGGCTGTGGCGCTCCGTCGGCGGCTCGCTGATGTTCGCCGGCCATCTAGTCTTCGCTTTCAACGTCTGGACGATGACCTTCGGTCGGTCCTACGCGACGCTTGCCGCGGCGGAGACGGTGCCGGCATGAATAGGTCATTGGCGATTTTTGGCGGATCAACGCTGATTTACGTTGGATTGGCGATCCTTATGGGCGTGCTGCCGGGAATCTGGCTGTCGAAGGTGCCTCCAACGCCGGGACTTAAGCCGCTAACCCCGCTCGAGGCACGAGGTCGTGCCGTCTATGTCTCGGAAGGCTGCTTCTATTGTCATACCCAGCAAGTACGCCCGCTCTCCGGAGATAAGCCCTTTGGGCGCCCGTCCGCACCGGGCGATTATGTCTACCAGACCCCAGAACTGCTGGGCTCGGAGCGAAATGGCCCAGATCTCAGCAATGTCGGCACGCGGCAATCGAGCAACGTATGGCAGTACATCCATCTCTATGAGCCGCGCGCAGTGGTGCCGCAATCAATCATGCCGGCCTTTCCCTGGCTGTTTCAGATCGTGAACAAGGTGCCGGCGGAAGAGAAGCCGGTGCCATTGCCGCTGCAGTTCGCGCCAGGCGGCTCTGTCATCCCAAGCGACGACGGCAAGGCGCTGGTGGCATATCTCCTATCGCTGAAGCAGCCCGTGCTCGCCCCGACGCAGCCCGGCGCTCCGCCTTCGGGTCCCTTAGGCGGAACTCCAGGATTTGATGCCAGCAAAGGCGCAGCATTGTTCGCCGACAACTGCGCATCCTGCCACGGCGCGGAAGGCAAGGGCGTGCCGGGGACATTTCCGCCGCTCGCCGGCGATCCGGTGGTCAACGCCGCCAATCCCGCAGCACACATCGGCACTGTGCTGCACGGCCTTAGCGGAAAGATGATCAACGGTCAAAAATATGAAGCGCAGATGCCGTCGTTCGCCGATCAATTGTCCGATCAGCAGATCGCCGACATCATCGACCACGAGCGCTCCTCGTGGGGCAATCGTGGTGCCCTGATCACCGCGGCTGATGTCGTTGCCGTGCGGGCCAACGAGCCGCGGCAGCAGCGTGCTGCGGCGCCGGCACAAGCGTCGCCGGTCCCGGCCCAGGCGCCGGCATTCGATGCCGCGGAAGGATCAAAGCTATTCGCCGATAACTGCGCCGTCTGCCACGGCGCCGAGGGCAAGGGTGTGCCGGGCACCTTCCCGCCACTTGCCGGCGATCCGGTCGTTAACGCGACTGATCCCGCCGAACACATCACCACCGTGCTGCGCGGGCTCAGTGGCAAGACGATCAACGGGCAGAAGTACGAGGCGGAGATGACGCCATTCGCTGATAAACTATCTGACCAGCAGATCGCCGATATCATAGATCACGAGCGCACTTCATGGGGCAACCGCGGGCCGTTGGTGACCCCTTCCGATGTCGCGAAGGCGCGCGCCAAAAAATAGGAGGCGACGATGACCGATACGATTACCGCCTGGGCTCTTTGGGCGTTTGGTTATCTCTGCACTGCGCCTGCGGCGACCAGCACCGGTGGTCACAGCCTCGCCGGGCCGCCGCTCGGCAATGCGCTGGTAGTGGGCGCGGCTGGAATTGTCACCCTCGTCTGCATCGCGGCGGCGCTGTGGATGCTCATCGACCCCGGCGAACGCGACCCGAACCACCCAAAATACCGTGTCCTCGACGCCGACCGCTAGAGGAGCGCAACACGTGCCAGATCCGCGCATCCGCATCTTCCTCGACGACGCGCCCGACCCGGTCGCCGATCAGCGCCCGCCGACCGAGATAGCGCTCGACACCAAGAGCCTTGCCGACGGCGAGCACGGCCTGCGTATCGAAGCACAAGACGCCACCGGCCAGGTCGGCGTTCGGCACCTTCGATTCCAGGTCCGCAATGGTCCCGGGATCACGGTCACCGGGTTGGGCGATGGGGCCATCGTCCACGGCACGGTGCGCGTCATGGTCAACGCATTTGGAGCGGAAGAGCCGTTCGAGCCGCACCGGGCGGAATCGCCCTCTCCGATCCCGGTCTGGGTGTGGGTACTTAGCCTGCTGATCGTCGCTTGGACTGCCTGGTATGTCGCCACCTTATGGAACGTTCCGCCGGACTACGCGAAAACACCAACCTATTCCACGTCAATGAATCCGTTCAAATAGCGCGATTGGGACGTGGGAGCTCATTCAGCTCATTGTCGCGAATGCGACTGCAAGAGAGGTGTCGATTTGCGAGACCTGCGGAAACGACTACGACAAGACCATTCAGGTCATGATGAACGATCAAGCCCATATCTTCGATAGCTTGATTGCGCGATCAAGGTACTGGCGCCAACTTGCGCCCACTGTGGCACACGTATCGTCGGCTATGGACGGCTATGGACTAGAGAAAGAGCGGTACCTTCTTCTGCTGCAAACACTGCGCAACCGCTGAAGGCGTCAGTGGACTGTGCGATCGCATGTAAGATACGGTAACTCCCTGCTCGCGAATTCGGACGCTTCCAGTTAAGTTCTGAGGGTCCGGGTTGGCGCTGCACGCCGGCATTACATCGAGTCCAATTTCAACACGCGATCTCGCAGCGAGGCTCGTTAGGCCCAGAGCAGCAAGCGCTTTCTTTCCGATCCAGTCCCGGTAATCGTAGCGGGCACCAGCGAAGCCGATCACTTTCCAGCCGACCATGTCACGATTGCCTCCGTAGATGGGGTCTGCGAAGAATCCCTCCCGCGTGTTGATCAGCACTTGCTGGAAAAACGCCTTTCCATCTCCGCCGTCCAGCTTGATGGAATTGTTCTCCAGGCCGGCGAGTAATTTATCCTTCTCCTCCTCCGAAAGTCGGACGAATGGTCTTCCGCTAAAAGCAGCGCGGCAATATTTGTCGAGTGCCGCCAGAGCCTGCCTATACCGCGTTGCTGGGGTAAGTGAAGATTGGTTGCCCTGCTGCGGCGTGCCATTGAGGAAGGGCGCGCTCATGTAGAGACCTTGAGAATCTCCATATGGCCCTGCCAGCTGCCGATCGATAAAGACGGCGCACCCTGCTTCTTTGCCGCCGGGTATCTCGGCATCCGGTGGGATGACGCGGTCCACAATAGCTTCGACAGCAGCGCCTTCTTCTGGCGTGAAAAAACTCCAAGCGCCTGGCCGAACCTATATTAGGGGAGAACCTGCGCTGGGTTGCCAGGGGATGCCGCCCGCGATGGTATGCGCTTTCCCTGGCATCAAAGAAAGGAAAAGGTACAGCGCTGTCCCTGTCAGGAGCTCACGACGATGGATTTTCATTCCGACGACCCTTTCCTTGCACCCAAACAGTGTTGTGGGCAATTAGGCGAAAAGCGTCGCAGTATCATTCTGATGAGACGCGACATCTTTGCTTTCCAACATTGCGCAGAATCAATATTGCTGGGCACACAAATGCAGTTATGCCCCAGAGCGAAAGCAACGCCGGTCAGCGCCACAAACCCCGAAACTGGTAAACCCTCGACCGGGACTCAATGAAAAAGGTGCAGCGCTGCTCTTGCAGGACACTCGCGCGCGTAGCGCTAGGAAGCTTTCCTTTTGTCCAACGAAGCAGCGCTGCTTCAGTGGGGAGGAGATCCGGAATAATCCAACGACGTGAGGGCCGTGTCTTTGCCTCGAGATATTGCGCGCAATCAATATGGCTGGGCAAGCAACCATGTTGTGCTCTGTTGGGAAAGCAGTCTTGAGGCATGAAATTCTACATGGAAAGCGTCCTAATTGGAGTGAGACAAGAATTTTAAGCTAATTGATAACCCTCACCTATGCCGACCGCCAGGACCGCTTCTCGTCGCGAGCGCGAAGACCGTAGCATGCATGTTAATCGCTACAGATTAGCTCAGGCGAGACCTGATACTCGTTCAGCGTCATATCGTACGCGATAGATCATTCGATATTTCTCTACATACATAGTCGCCGATCGCAAGCACCCTCCTCCGCTGCTCGATCAGGGAAATTATCTGGTCTGGCTCGATTTGGTACTCAACGACGGTGGCGCTTCCATCGTAAGAGAACCTCGTGTGCGACCCGTACCTGCGCTGACGTCCGATCGATTTTGTGCTCTTGTCGCGAGCGTCAAGCGCCTGCTGCCGCGGCATGCGCCATCTGTCAATTTGGAGATCGTGTCTTTGACTCGCGATATTGCGTGCGAGCGCCGAAAAAGGTTCGGAAGAGGAGCTCTGCGATGACCGAGGTGCAGGAGCTCGCCGTGTTCGTCGATCGCGTGCAGCTTGGCGATTTGAGCAACCTGGCGCTGGAGCAGCTCAAGATCCGCGTGATCGACACGATCGGCGTTGCCATAGGCGCACTTACGGCGAGCCCGATTGTCGCGATCGGCGCACTTACCAAGCAGCTTGGCGGCCGGCCGATCGCAACGCTCATCGGTGGCGGCAAGACAGCTCCCGATCGGGCGGCTTTCTTCAACGGAGCGCTTAGTCGCTATCTCGATTTCATGGATAGCTACATTGCTCCAGGCGAGACCTGCCACCCATCTGACAATCTGGGCGCGGTGCTCGCCGCTTCCGAAATGGGCAATGGGAGCGGCAAGTCTTTCCTCGCGGCGCTTGCGGTCGCCTACCAAGTTCAAACACGGCTGAGCGACGTTGCTGCCGTCCGTGATAGGGGGTTCGACCACACTGTCCAAGGCGCATACGCCGCGGCTGCCGGCGCCGCCAAGGCGCTGGCGCTACCGCGCGAGCAAATCGCCAATGCGATCGCGATCAGCGGGACTGCGAACAATGCGCTGCGCGTGACCCGCACCGGCGCGTTGTCGCATTGGAAGGTGTTGGCCTATCCCAACACCGCGATGCCAGCAACTTTCGCCACACTGCTTGCGGCGCGCGGCATCACGGGAACTGCCGCCGTATTTGAGGGCAACAAGGGATTTAAGGAGACGATTGCCGGCCCCTTCGCGATCGACTGGCGTAACGAAGATCTTGAGCGGGTTGGCCTCACCATCTTAAAGAAGCACAATGCCGAGATCCACGCACAGTCTGCGATCGAGGCGGCTCTCGACATTCGCGCACGGCCGGCTTTTTTCGTTGACGCGGTGCGCGCCATACGACTCAAGACCTTCGCGGTGGCGCATCGGATCATCGGTGGCGGCGAGGAGGGTGAAAAGCATACGGTGCGAACCAAGGAGGAGGCCGATCATAGCCTGCCGTACATGATTGCGGTCGCTCTGATCGATGGTGAAGTGCAACCGCAACAGTACGTGCCCGCGCGGATCGGCGGCGCTGACGTACAATGCCTGCTCCGTAAGGTGACGGTTATCGAAAGCAAGAGTCTCACCGCTCAATTTCCACAGCAGCTCCCGGCTGACCTCGAAGTTGAGCTCCACGACGGAACGCTGCTGCGCGCGAAACGCTTCGATCATCGCGGTTTCCATACCAAGCCGTTCGATTGGCAAACGGCGCGGGCAAAGTTCGATCGCGTGACCGCTGCTTTCACTACGGCCGCCGAGCGCGATGCGCTGGCCGACGTGATCGCCGCGCTCGAGGAGCGGCCGGTCACGGCCCTCACATCCTTGCTCGCCAACATCCGTCCGCGTGCGAATTGTGCGGGATATTAACCGTCGCTCGAGAGGTGAAACATGACCCAGACTGCATTTTCATTCATTCCGTGTCATTCGGCCTGCAATATTGACCCCCTAAGTCGGGGGATCGACGTCCAAAATTGACCCCCCATCGATAGGTCTGTTGCGCTGCCTGCTTTGGAATGAAGCAGGTGGTCGGGGATGCTGGTCGTGGAGACGATTGCGCGGATACGGCGCGAGCACTTCATCAGGGGCAAGACGATCAAGGAGATCGCCCGTGACCTGAAGGTGTCGCGGAACACGGTCCGGAAGGTGCTGAGGTCGGGAGAGACCTCTTTCGAGTACGAGCGGCAAGTGCAGCCGCAGCCAAAACTGGGACGATGGGCAGTAGAACTTGACGGGCTGCTGGCGGCGAACGCGGCCAAACCGGCTCGTGAACAGCTGACGTTGATCCGGATCTTCGAAGAGCTGCGCGGCTGCGGCTACGACGGCGGTTACGACGCCGTGCGGCGTTACGCCAGGCGGTGGAGCAAGGAGCGCGGGCAATCGACTGCGGCGGCTTACGTCCCGCTGAGCTTTGCACCAGGCGAGGCCTACCAGTTCGACTGGAGCCACGAGGTGGTCTTGCTGAGCGGCACCACGGTGATGGTGAAGGCCGC
>Ga0207661_10000115_pt1 | contig 51010 bp, 43 predicted proteins | sample KBSC713LmetaG_FD_184337 | JGI IMG/M metagenome (GOLD analysis project Ga0207661, IMG submission 184337) | Corn rhizosphere microbial communities from Kellogg Biological Station, Michigan, USA - KBS C7.1-3L metaG (SPAdes) (version 2) | ecosystem: Host-associated > Plants > Roots > Rhizosphere ...
AAGCAGGCCGGGACCGGCAACTCCTCGATCGTCGGCATCGGCGGCGACCCGATCGTCGGCTCCGACTTCATCGACATCCTCAAGCTCTACGAGGCCGACGCCGAGACCGAGCTGATCGTGATGGTCGGCGAGATCGGCGGCGACGCCGAGGAGCGGGCCGCCGAGTTCATCGCCGCCGAGGTCTCCAAGCCCGTCGTCGCCTACATCGCCGGCTTCACCGCGCCCCCCGGCAAGCAGATGGGCCACGCTGGCGCGATCATCTCCGGCTCCTCGGGCACCGCCCAGGCGAAGAAAGACGCCCTCGAAGCGAAGGGCGTTCGGGTCGGGGAAAGCCCGACCGAGACGGCGGCGATCGCCGCCGAGATGCTGCGCTCGCTCTAGCGAGTCCGCCTCAACCGTCGCATATCGACGCTTCTCGCGGACTCGGCCTCAAGCCCCGGCAAAGTTCCCGTTGCTAGGGTCGGGGCGTATGGCTGGCGACACGATTTCATTCGCTCGCGGCGCCCCCAGCGCCGACATCCTTCCGCACGAGCAGGTGCGGGAGGCGGCCTCGCGGGCGCTTGCTTCCGACTGGGAAACCGCGCTCTCCTACGGGGTCGGGATCGGGCATCCGGGGCTCTGCAAGTGGGTGGCGGAGCGGCACGGGAACCTTGATCCCAGCCAGGTGATGATCACCAACGGCTCGCTTGAGGCGGGGGCGATGCTGTTCGGGCACCTGCTCGGGCCGGGCGACCGGGTCGTCGTCGAGCAGCCGACCTACGACCGCACCCTGCTGCTCCTGCAGCAGCTCGGCGTCGAGCTGGTGCCGGTGCGGCTGGAGGCCGACGGGCTCGACGTCGCGCAGCTGGAAGCGGCGCTCTCGGAGGGGCCGATCAAGCTGGCCCACGTCATCCCCAACGCCCACAACCCGGCCGGCTGCACGCTCTCGCTGGAGAAGCGCCGCCGCCTGGTCGAGCTCGCCGCCGAGAACGACTTCTGGATCTTCGAGGACGACCCCTACCGGGAGCTGCCGTTCGAGGGCGCGCCGCTGGAGACGATGCTCTCGATGGACGAGGGCGCCAAAGTCGTCCACGCCTCCTCGTTCTCGAAGACGGTCAGCCCCGGTGTCCGCGTCGGCTACCTCGCCGGCCCCGTCGAGGAGATCAAGCGGCTGGCGAAAAAGGCCAACGAGACCTACATCTCGCCGAACATGCTGGCCGAGTCGATCGTGCTCGAGCTCTGCCGCAGCGGCGAGCTCGACCGCAACATCGAGTTCGTCAAGAGCGAGCTGAAGGCTCGCTGCGAGGCCCTTGTCGAGGCGCTCCGCGAGCAGATCCCCGAGGCGGAGTTCGTCGTCCCCGACGGCGGCTACTTCCTCTGGCTCGACCTCGCCGAGGGCACCGACAGCGCCGCCCTCCTCGCCGAGGCGAAAGCCGACGGCGTCTCCTTCGTCGCCGGTCCCGACTTCATGATCGAGGGCGGCGGGAACAGCCTCCGCCTCTCCTTCGCTCCGGTCCCGGCCGATCGCGCCGCCGAGGGCGTGCGCCGGATCGCCGGCGCGCTCGAGCGGCTCCGCGCCGGCTCTCTTACCTAATTTAAGGGGCCAATTTCGCATCAGGCTGGGCAATCCGGGCTAGGATGCCTGCTTCAATTGGACGGAGGGGGTTTCGGTTTGCGCATGTACGGGTACTCATTCAGGTTGGCGTTGGCGGCAGCAGCGGTTCTTGCCTGCCTCGCGCTGGGCGCTCCGGCGTTCGCGGCCTCGCAGCGGCCGGTGTGTCCCGGCCCTGTCGCCGACGGCAGCGCCAAGTGCCACGCCCGTGTCGTCACCAACGGCAAGGGAACTCCGCAGGTGACCACCGCGCCCGCCGGCTACGGCCCGGCGCAGCTGCGCGGCGCCTACGGCCTGCCGAGCGCCGCTCCCGCTCCGCAGACGGTCGCGATCGTCGACGCATACGACGACCCAAGCATCGCCGCCGACCTCAACACCTACAGCAGCCAGTTCGGCCTGCCGTCGTGCAACAGCTCGAACCCGTGCTTTCAGAAGGTGAACCAGAGCGGCAGCGCCGCCGGCCCCTTCCCGAAGGCGAATGCCGGCTGGGCACTGGAGATCGCGCTGGACGTCGAGATCGCACACGCGATCTGCCCCAACTGCAAGGTTCTCCTCGTCGAGGCGAACTCGAGCAGCCTCAGCGACCTCTCCGCCGCGGTCAGCACGGCAGCGAACCTGGGCGCGACCGAGATCTCCAACAGCTACGGCGGCTCTGAGTTCTCGTCCGAGCTGAACGCCACCTACGCCGCTCCCTACAGCCAGTCCGGCATCGCCGTCACCGTCTCCTCCGGAGACAACGGCTACGGCTCCTTCGGCTTCCCGGCCGCCCTCTCGTCGGTGATCACCGTCGGCGGCACCACCCTGACGGTCGGCGCCGGTAACACCTACGGCGGGGAGACCGCCTGGAACGGCGGCGGCAGCGGCTGCAGCCTCTACGTCTCGGCGCCCTCCTGGCAGAGCTTCCTCAGCGCCTGTGCCGGCAAGCGCGGCAGCGCCGACGTCGCCGCGGTCGCCGATCCCAACACCGGCGCCGCCGTCTACGACTCGGTCAGGTACCAGGGCCGCGCCGGCTGGTTCAAGGTCGGCGGCACCAGCCTTTCCTCGCCGCTCGTGGCGGGGGTCTACGCGCTGGCCGGCGGCCTGCCTGCCGGGACCACCGGCGCCGCTGGCCTCTACGGGCACCTCGGCGACTCCACCGTCCTGCACGACGTCACCGCGGGCAGCAACGGCAGCTGCTCGACGATCATGTGCAAAGCCGGGGCGGGATATGACGGCCCGACCGGTGTCGGCACGCCCAAGGGCATCGGCGCCTTCTAGGGCAGCCGACTTTCGACACAGCCGGGTGGGGCAAAATCGGAGACGCTAGTCGCGCGGCGGACTCGCAGCGCTCCGCAGCGCTCCGGCGGACGCGATGACGACTAATCCGATCGCGACGACTTCGATCGCGTCGAGGGCCTGGGAGAGGGCGAGGAAGCCGATCGCCGCTGCGACCGCCGGCTCGAGGCTCATCAGGACGCCGAAGACGGCGCGCGGGAGGCGCCGCAGCGCCTCCATCTCGAAGGCGTAGGGGATCGCGGTGCTGAGCACGCCGACCGCGGCGCCAACCGCCAGGTGGGAGGGGACGAAGATCTCGGCGCCGCCCTGCGCTAGCCCGAGCGGCGCCACCAGCAGGGCCGAGATCACGGCCGCCGCCGTCGCTCCGCCGGGCCCCGGGCCGAGCGCGCCGACGCGGTCGCTTTGGACGATGTAGGCGGCCCAGAAGGCGCCGGCGGTCAGGGCCAAGGCGACGCCGAGCGCGTCGATCCTCCCGCTGCCGCCGCCGTCGGAGAGAAGGACGATTCCGGCCGCGGCGAGCACCACCCAGACCACGTCGCGTCGCCGGCGCGAGCCGGCGATCGCCACCCCGAGCGGACCGACGAACTCGAGCGTGACCGTGATCCCCAGCGGCAGCCGTTCCAGCGCCGCGTAGAAGAAGAGGTTGACGGCAGCGACCGCGACCCCGAGCAGTACCACGTCGCGGTGGGGCCGCTCGCGCGCCCGCAGGACAGCGGCCCTGGTCCAGGCCAGCAGGACCAGCGCCCCGAACCCCGCCCGCAGGAAGACCGCCCCGGCGGCGCCAATCTCGTCGAAGAGCGTCGTCGCCAGGGCCGAGCCGCACTGCACGGAGACAATCGAGGCGAGCACCAGCAGCGCCGCTCCGCGCGTCCTCGCGACAGGCACCGGTGCGCTCGCTTCGGCAGTCGCCATCGCCGGATTCTGATCCACCAGCTGGCCCTCCCCGTAGGGACGAGCATGCAAACGACCAGGAGGCGACTCCCAAATGCCTGAGCTCAAACAGCTTCGCGACCCGGTATCGCGGCGCAAGTTCCTCGCGGTCGGCGGCGGCTCGACCGCCCTGGCGGCCTTCCTCGCCGCCTGCGGCAGCGACAGCGGCACGACCACGACGACGATGACGGACGCAATGGGCGCGGGCGGCGGCGCCAGCGAAACCGCGCAGTTCGGCAAGGGCGACGTCGGCATCCTCAACTACGCGCTCACGCTCGAGTATCTGGAGACCGCCTTCTACGCCGAAGTCGTCAAGAGCGGGCTCTTCAAGGGCGCCGAGCTGGAGACGATCCGCAAGTTCGGCCGCGAGGAGGCCGAACACGTGGAAGCGCTGACCGCAGCGGTGAAGCAGCTCGGCGGCAAGCCGGCCCCGGAACCGAAGGCCGAATTCCCCCTGAAGAGCGCGAAGTCGGTGCTGGAACTGGCGGGGACGGTCGAGAACCTCGGCGCCGCCGCCTACCTCGGCCAGGCGCCGAACATCAAGAGCCCGGAAGTGCTGGCCTCGGCCCTCGCGATCCACAGCGTCGAGGGCCGCCACGCCGCCGCCCTCAACACCCTGCTGGGCGAATCGATCACTCCCGACGGCGCCTTCGCCAAGCCCGCCGACGTGAAGACGGTCCTCGAGTCCGTCGAACCGTTCCTGGTCGAATGAGACCGCGAGATATAGGAGATAGAGCGATGAACGAGAAGCTGAAGGCTCCCGAGCTCGCGGCCGTCGAGGTCGACGCCCCGGGCGGGGACCTCTCCCGCAGCGAGGTGATCCTCAAGGGCGCGCTCGCGGCCGGGGCGATCTACGGCACCGCGGCGGTCAGCCCCTTCGTCCGCAAGGCCTTGGCGATGTCGGAATCCGGCGACGTCGGGATCCTCAACTTCGCCCTCACCCTCGAGTACCTGGAGGCGAAGTTCTACGAAGGAGCGAAGAGCCGCGCCAAGGCGAAGGGCGAACTGAAGAGCCTCGTCAACCTGCTGGCCTCCGACGAGCAGCAGCACGTCGAAGCGCTGACGGCGACGGTGAAGCAGCTCGGCGGCAAGCCGGTGGCGGAACCGAAGTTCGACTTCGAATACAGCGACACTGCCGGCTTCCTGAAGCTGGCGCAGACCTTCGAGGACACCGGCGTCAGCGCCTACAACGGCGCCGCCCCGATGATCAAGTCCAAAGAAGTCCTGGCTGCGGCCGGCGGCATCGTCCAGGTCGAGGCCCGCCACGCGGCGGCGATCCGGCTGCAGAACGAAGAAGAGCCCGCGCCCGCCGCCTTCGACAGCCCGCTGAGCGAAAAGCAGGTCCTGAAGGCCGTCGAACCGTTCATCGTGTAGTCGATGGCGGTGCGGCGAGAGAAGGCGGAGCGACTGGCCGACGAGGAGCTGATGCCCCTCGTCGGCCGCAAGGACCCGGAGGCGTTCGAGGTTCTCTACGACCGCCACGGCGGCGCCGCCTACTCGCTCGCCTACCGGATCGTCGGCGACCGCGCCGCCGCCGAAGAAGTCACCCAGGAGGCGTTCATCTCGGTCTGGCGCAGCGGCGCCCGCTTCGACTCCGCCCGCGGCAGCGTCCGCTCCTGGCTGCTCAGCGTCGTCCGCAACCGGGCAGTCGACTTCCTTCGCAGCCGCGCCGGCAAGGCGCCGAAACTGACCTTCGACGACGACTCGGTGCTGGAGCAGCGGCCCGCCGAAGAGCGGACCGAGGCCGAAGCGCTGCAGCGCGAGACCGCGGCCGAGCTGCGCGGAGCGCTGGGGAAGCTGCCGGGGGAGCAGTCGAAGGTGATCGAGCTCGCCTACTTCGGCGGCTTCAGCCACTCGGAGATCGCCCGCATCCTCGGCCTGCCGATGGGCACGGTGAAGGGACGGATGAGGCTGGGGTTGGAGAAGATCCGCGGCGAGCTGGCCGAGGGCATGGCATGAACGCTTCCGATCACAACCGCTGGCGCGAGGACCTCGCCGCCTACCTGCTCGGGGCGCTGGAGCGCGACGAGGCGGAGGCGCTGGAGCGGCACCTCGAGGGCTGCGAGCGCTGTCGCGAGGAGATGCGCTGGCTGCGGCCGGCGGTGCAGACGCTGCCCGAGACGGTCGAGCGGACCGAGCCGCCGCGGCAGCTGCGCCAGAGCCTGATGACCGCGGTGCGGGCGGATGCCCGCCGCTTCGAGGAGCGGCCGGCGCCCGCCCGCTCCTGGCGCTGGCTGCTGAAGCCGGCGGCCGGCCTCGCCGTCGTCGCCCTGTTGGTCGCCGGCATCGTCGGCTACGAGGTGGGCAACGGCGGTTCGGGCGGGGGCGGCGCCGCGACCGTCGAACGCCAAGTGGGCGGGATCGACGTGAAGATGGTCCAGGAAGGCGACAGCGGCACGCTGCAGCTCTCTGGCGTCCACCAGCTGCCCCCGGACAAGGTGCTCGAGGCCTGGGTCGAACGCGAAGGCAAGGTCGAAGCCGTGCCGGCGCTGTTCGTCCCCAACCGGGACGGTCAGGCAGAGACCCAGATCGCCGACATGAACGGCGTCGCGGTCGTGATGGTCACCGAAGAGCCGCAGGGCGGCAGCGAAGCCCCGACCTCGGAACCGATCATGACCATGGCCGTGCCTGGGTAGACGGCGAAAACCAAGTCCGGCAAGGACGCAGGGAGCGTGGCGTGCTCTGCACGCGAGCGACCGAAGGCGCCGCCGGGCGCCGGTTTGCAGCCGTCTAGCGGCCGTAGCGGTCGCTGGACAGCACCAGCTGCTCCGGGATCGCCGCGCGTGGGGGTGGCGCCGGGTCGGCGCGGACCGAGACGGTCTCGGCGACGCTGCGGCTGACCTCGTGCTCGCCGTCGGCGGAGGCGATGACGACGCGATCGTCGTCTGAGGTCTCGACCCTGCCCTCGAGCCCCGGGTCGAGCCCGGCCGCCTTCAGGTAGTGCAGCAGCTCCTCGGCCTCGTTCTCGAAGCGGAGGACGACGACGCTGGCGCCGACCTCGACGTCGGCCAGCAGCGAGCCCTGCTCGCGGATGCCCTCGACGATCGGGTGGCCGTGGGGGCAGGTGGTGGCGTCGCCGATCGCCGCCCGCATCCGCTCCTCCAGCACTGGGCTCATCGCGTGCTCGATCCGCTCCGCCTCCTCGTGCACCTCGTCCCAGGGGATGTGGAGGACGTCGGTGAGGAAGCGCTCGATCATCCGGTGGCGGCGGACGATGTAGCTGGCGTGCTCGCGGCCGGACTCGGTGAAGCTGAGGGACTTGTCCTCGTGGCGCTCGACGTAGCCGTCCTCGGTCAGGCGGCGGATCATCTCGTGCACGGTCGGCGGCGAGAGCTGCATCGCCCGGGCGATGTTGGCACCCGTCATCGGCAGCCCGGCCTCCTCCAGCCAGAACATGATCTCCAGGTACTCCTGCTCTGCGACGGTCGCGTTCTGAGGCACAAGCTCTCCTTTAGGACCGGTTCTCCATCAGCGAGGCGACGACCGCCTCGTAGAAGCCGTCGCCCATGCTGCCTTCCGTGACGGTGACATTGTCCCAGCTCGGCAGCGCCGCCCGCAGGCCGTCGTCGTTCGCGGGGCCGTTGGCGACGAGGAAGAAGCGGCCGACCGCGGCGGCGACCTCGAGGTCCTCGACCGAGTCGCCGACGGCGATGCACTCGCGCGGGTCGTAGCCGCGGGCGCGGGCGTGGCCGGCGACCGCCGCCGCCTTGCTGACCTGCTTCGGGACCAGGTGGTAGGCGTGGGTGCGGCCCTCGACGGTCGGCATCGGCCGGCCGATCGCGCCGTTGTCGAGCAGGCGCAGGTCATCGTCGCCGCGCTCGTGCAGGAGCGCGTTCGCCTCCTCGACGTCGACCTTGCCGCGGAATAGGTGGGAGAGGACGCGGCCGTGGTGCCAGGGCGAGTGGTACTCGAGTCGCCCCTCGAAGTGCTCGAAGAGCAGCTTCGGGATCCCCCGCCGCTCGATCTGCTCGTAGATCGTGCCGTCGTCGTTGGGCGCCATCGCGCCGGTCATCAGCGTCGTCTCGCCGTCGATCGCGAAGGCGCATCCCGCCTCGTATATGTAGGAGGTCTGCCCCATCAGCCGCGCCGCCTCGTGCACCTGCGGCTCGCGCCGGCCGGACATGATCACGACCTCGGCCCCGGCCCGGTGGCAGGCCTCGAGCGCGCGCGCCTGCGCCAGGGAGAAGCCGCCCTCGGGGTCGCGGAAGAGCGAGCTGCCCCGCCCCAGCAGGGTCCCGTCGAGATCGGTGTAAACGCAACTCAGCGGCAAGGCGGCTGTTTAACCGTAGTGATGAAGACGCTGGGGAGAAGCTGGGGCGCTGCGGCCGCCTGCTTCCTGGTCGGCCTGGTCTGGTTCGTCGGCATGGCGAAGGCCGATCCGATGGCGGTGCAGCCAGACGGCAAGATCGTCGTCCTCGGCCGCACCAACCCGGAGTTCGGCGCCCTCGCCCGGCTCAACCCGGACGGCAGCCTCGACCAGGGCTTCGGCAGCGGCGGCTATGCGATCGACAAGCGGATGCTGGGGCTGACCTCGGTGGCGGTGCAGCCGGACGGCCGCATCGTCGCCGGCGTCTTCGGCGCCTTCCAGCCGGTCCGCTACCTGGCGGAAGGCGCGGTCGACCCGAGCTTCGCCCGGGGAGCGGTCGGCGGCGGCGATGAACCGGCCTTCGAACGCTTCTTCAACAGCATCGACCGCGACCCCCTCGTGCTGCGGCCGGATGGCTCGATCCTCGTCGGCAAGAACCTGACGTTGCTGGGAGCCGGCGACGGCGAAGCATGGGTGAAGCGCTACGACGCCTCCGGCAACCTGGTCGAAACCGTCGGCCACGTGCCGCCGCTGACCGGGCCGGGCGACACCTCCCTGCTCCGCGACCTGCTCGAAGACGAAGGCCGCCTCTACGGAGCCGGCTCCACCTACGACATCTCGACGATCGACCCGAAGGCGTTCATCGCCCGGTTCCTCCCGGGCTCGGGGACCGACTACGACTCGAGCTTCGCGGGCGGAAGCGGGTTCGGCCGGCCGGACCTCCCGGTCACCGAACGCTCCAGCTCCTCCTTCTTGGCGCTGGCCGCGCAGGGTGCGAAGCTGCTGGCCGCCGGACGCACCGAGCAGACCCTCCTGCTCAGTCGCTTCGAAGCCGACGGCAGCCTCGACACCGGCTTCGGCGGCGGCGGCTCGGTGACGCCGGTCGTTCCGTCGGTCGGCACCACTCCCGCGGGCACGCCGAACCCCGTCACCAGCTGGGCAAACGACGTCGCCACCGCCGGCGATCGCATCCTCGCCGCCGGGGCGACCACGCAGGGCGCCACCTGGACGGCGACGAAAAGCCTCGGCGTCCACTGCGAAGAATGCCCGCAGCCGCTGCTCGCCCGCTTCGACGCCAACGGGGCGCTCGACCAAAGTTTCGGCAGCAGCGGTCTTCTCCGCCTGCGCCGGCCCGACGGCGGCACCTTCGTCGGGGAAATCGAACAGGTCGCGGTCGTCGCCGATGGCAGGCTCCTGCTCGAGGGCTGGGTTCCGGGCGCGGGATCGGGGCCCTCGCAGGTGCCCTTCGTCGCCCGGCTCAACCCCGACGGCAGCTACGATCCGGGCTTCGGCAGCGGCGGCCTGGCCGTGCTCGACTTTCCCTGCACGGACGAATCGATCGAGCAGAAGCGCAGCCTCGGATGCGTCCCCCGCCTGCGGCCCCACCTGCGCGTCTTCGGCCTGCGCCGCGGCCGGCCGGCGATCTTCCTGCGGGCGAAGCCGAGCGAATCGTGGGCCGGGATCTACGAGATGAGCATCACCCTGCCGCCGGGGATCCGGCTGAAGAAGGGTTACCGCTCGAAGCTGCACGTCGTCTCGGTCGGCAGCACCGAAGCCGGGAAGATGGAGATCTCGGCGATCAGGCCGAGCAAGCGGCGCCGGACCACGACCCTGCTGCTGCAGAGGCTCGGGATCGCCCAGGAAGTGAAGGTGCGGCTGCCGCGAGCGAGCCTCCGCGTCACCCATCGCCTGCCGAGGCACCGCAAGGTGAAGATCCGCGTCCGCGGTGACTTCACCCACCTGCGCTGGGGGCGCGACGCCGGCTACGACGAAGCCGTCCGCCGCGTTCGCTGAACCCGCCGCTTAAGAGGGCTCGGCAAAACCCCCGCGCACGTCTGGCGGCGGCGGACACTGCGCGGTCCGGCGTCCTCGGTCGGCCGAATAGCGCTGCTATTCGGCCTCCCTGCGTCCTTGCCCCGCTTGGTCCGGCGCTCGCCAGCCGCACACGCGGGTTTCACCAATCCCTCTTAAGCTCGTCGGATGAGAGCCTGGAAGCTGGCCCAGCGCGAGCTCGACCTGGCGCGGCCGATCGGCGCCGGGATCGTCAACGTCACCGTCGACTCGATGTTCGAGGGGGCGCGCAGCGGCACGCCCGAGCAGGCCGTCGTCGACGGCCTGGCCCTGGCCGAGGCCGGCTTCGAGATGCTCGACATCGGCGCCGTCGCGGCTAAGGCCGGGCCGCCGGTGGCCCCGGAGGACGAGGCCGCGGCGCTGGTCCCGGCCGTCGAAGGCCTGGCCGCTGAGCTGCCGCGCCTCCGAACTTCGGGCCCCTATAGGGGACAAAAGTTCGGAGACGTGTCCGCCGTGGCAATCTCGGCAGACACGTTCTCGCCCGAGGTTGCGCGGCGGGCGCTGGCGGCGGGAGCGGAGGTCGTCAACGACATCTCCGGCGGCTGCGCGGAGATGTTCGAGCTGGTCGCTGCGAGCGGCTGCGGCTACGTGCTGATGCATATCGAGGGGCCGCCGCGAGTCGACCGCCCATTTCGCGAGTACGACGACGTCGTCGACCACCTGCGCGCCTGGTTCGAGGGGAGAGTCGAGCTGGCCCGGAGCCTCGGTGTCTCGGAGGAGCAGATCGCGATCGACCCCGGACTCGACTTCGACCTCAGTCCCGAGCAGGACCTGGAGATCCTGCGCCGGCTGGGCGAGTTGCGCGCGCTGGGGCTGCCGCTCTACGTCTCCCTCTCCCGCAAGGACTTCATCGGCGCCGTCCTCGCCGGATCGTGGGAGGAGCGCCTGCCGGCCGGCGAGCGCGAGTGGGGGACCGTCGCCGCTGTCACCCTCGCCGTCCGCGAGGGCGCCGACGTCCTCCGCATCCACGACCGCAGCTCCCTGCAGGCGATGCGGGTCGCCGCCGAGATCTGCCGCGGCACTGATGCCGACGGGACGATTTCCCGCCATATAGGGGTATTTTCGTCCCGTCGCGGGGGGAGCTGATGGCGCGCGCGGGCTCTCTTCTCGCATCCGAGTGGGCTGTCGCGATCGACCCCGCGCGCCGCGACGGGCGGATCGTCGCCGAGGCCTCCGAAGAGGAGCGGCGCTCGCGGCCGGCGCCGCTGCCGGCGGAGCTGCACCCGGGACTGGCGGAGGCCCTGGGGCGCGGCGGGATCGACTCCCTCTACACCCACCAGCTGCGGGCCTACGGGGCGGCTGCCGATTCGAACCTGGTGATCACCAGCGGCACCGCCTCGGGCAAGAGCCTTGCCTTCAACCTGCCGGTCCTGGACGGGATCGCCACCCGCCCCAAGGACCGGGCGCTCTATCTCTACCCGACCAAGGCGCTGGCGCAGGACCAGGCGCGTGCGCTCGCCCGGCTGCGCCCGCCCGGCCTGCGCGAGGCGATCTACGACGGCGATACGCCGCGCGAGGAGCGTCCCGCGATCCGCCGCCGCTCCAACCTCGTCCTCACCAACCCGGACATGCTCCACGTCGCCCTCCTGCCGAACCACAAGAGCTGGGGCGACTTCTTCGCCAACCTCGAGTGGGTCGTCGTCGACGAGGCGCACACCTACCGCGGCGTCTTCGGCTCCCACGTCGCCAACGTCCTCCGGCGGCTGCGGCGGCTCGCCCGCGCCTACGGCCGCGAGCCACGCTTCCTCCTCGCTTCGGCGACGATCGCCAACCCGGTCGAGCTGGCCGAGCGGCTGGTCGGGACGCCCTTCGAGCTGGTCGACGACGACGGCGCCCCCCGTGCCGGGCGCGAGATCGCGATGTGGAACCCGCCGCTGGTCGACGAGCGCAGCGGCACCCGGCGCTCGGCCCTCTCCGAGGCCGCCGACCTGCTGGCCGAGCTGGTCACCCACAACGTGCGGACGATCTGCTTCCTCAAAAGCCGCCGCGGGATCGAGCTGATCCAGCGCTTCGCCCGCGAAAACCTCGAGCGGCGCGGCAAGCCGGACCTGGCGAAGCGAATCGCCCCCTACCGCGGCGGCTACACCCCGCAGCAGCGGCGCGAGATCGAGTCCCGCCTCGCCGCCGGCGAGCTGCTGGCTGTCGTCGCCACCGACGCGCTGGAGCTGGGGATCGACGTCGGCGAGCTCGACGCGGCGATCTGCGTCACCTTCCCCGGCACCGTCGCCAGCCTGCGGCAGATGTGGGGACGGGCCGGACGCCGCCGCCGCGGCCTCGCCGTCTACGTCGCCGGCCAGGACGCGCTCGACCAGTTCTTCTGCCGCCACCCGGAGGAGTTCCTCGGCCGCCCGGTCGAGGCGGCGATCCTCGACCACGGCAACGAGCAGATCGCCGCCCGCCACCTGATCGCCGCCGCCTACGAGCTGCCGCTGACGTCAGACGACGACGACGTTTTCGGGCCGGAGTGGCGGGGGCGGGCCGAGCGGCTGCTGGCGGCCGGGGAGCTGCGCGGGGTCGGAGGGAAGCTGATGCCGCGCCGCAGCGAGTTCGTCGCCAACCGGATTCCTCTGCGCTCGGCCTCGGCGGACTCGGTCGCCGTGATCGAGCGCGACGCCGGCGAGATGCTGGGCCTGGTCGAGGCCGAGCGCGCCTTCACGACGATCCATCCTGGCGCTGTCTACCTTCACCTCGGTCGCTCCTACGAGGTCGACCGGCTCGACATCGGCGAGCGGCGGGCGATCGTCTCCGCCTTCGACGGGGACTGGTACACGCGGCCGAAAAAGGAGACCGAGATCTACATCGAGCGCGTGCACGAGCAGCGCCAGGTGGCGGGCGTAGAGCTGAACTTCGGGGAGGTCTCTGTAACCGAGCAGGTGATTGCCTTCCAGCGCGTCTCCGTCTCCGACCAGGAGCCGATCGACATCGTCGCCCTCGAGCTGCCGGAGCAGAACTTCGTCACCCAGGCGCTCTGGTACGTGCTGCCGGACCGGCTCAGCCGGGCGCTGCCGAGCGAGGCGCTGCTCGGCTCCCTGCACGCAACCGAGCACAGCCAGATCGCGGTGCTGCCGCTGATTGCGATGTGCGACCGCTGGGACATCGGCGGTCTCTCGACCAACGTCCACTTCCAGACCGGCCGCTCGACGATCTTCGTCTACGACGGCCATCCCGGCGGGATCGGGATAACCAAGCGCGGCTACGAGCAGTTCGAGCGCCTGCTCGGCGACGCCGAGCGCCTGATCGCCGAGTGCCCCTGCGAGTCCGGCTGCCCCTCCTGCGTGCAGAGCCCGAAGTGCGGCAACCTGAACGAACCGCTGCACAAGGCGGGCGCGCTGGAGTTGATGGGCCTGATGCGGGCGGAGCTGTGAAGCGTTTGTTGTCCGCGGCCCTAGCGGCTTTGTGACGAAACCGAGAACCGATTTCTCCCCGCTATGCGGGACGCCAAGACCTAGGGCCAGAGTTCGCGCAGCGCCAGGATCGCGAAGGCGTGCGACCAGGCGAGCGGGGTCGTCGAGCGGGGGACGCCGGTCTCGGCGTCGACGCGCTCGGGCAGCATCCCGGCCGGCGTGGCGCTGCGCCGCAGCGCCCGCAGCAGCCGCAGCGCCTCGGCGCGCTCGCCCAGCGCCGCCAACGACCAGGCGCTCCACGCGGTCGGTGCGGACCAGGGGTCCTCGCCGCCATCCCATCCTTCCCCGGGCGTGATCCCGTAGGGGGTCGCCTTGTCGACCAAGGCGTTCAAGGTCCCCCGTATCGCCGGATAGAGCTCAGGGTGCGGGAAGGGCCGCACCCCCCAAGCCGCCGCCGAATCCAACCCCGACCCCGGGTCCGCCAGCTCCCTCACCAGCCGACGGGACGATTTCTCTCCATATAGGCGTATTTTCGTCCCGTCGGCTGAGGCGAGGGCGTTTCCGAGATAGTCGCCGGGACCCTGCTCGCGGTAGTCGGGGCGGTTGCGCCAGGGGATTTGATGGCCGCCGGAGAGGATGCGGGCGGCTTGCCGGGTGCTGCCGACGAGCCCGGCGGCCTTGGCGGCGGCGGCAACCCAGCCGATCGCGTCGCCCTGGGCCTCGCGCCCTGGCACCGGGGTGCCGTCGCCATGGAAGCGCGCGGCATCCTCGAGGCCGAGGCCGAGCAGGAAGCGGGCGACCCCTTCGGCTTCAGGCCGGTAGCCCGCTGCGGCAAAGGCGATCCCCACCGCCGCGGCGTCGCGTGGCCAGACGTACGCCCAACCGTCGCGCGCCCCGGCGGCGACGGCACCGGCGCGGCGGTCGGTCAGGGAGCGAAGGACGAGCAGCGAACGCTGGTACATGTCCCGCGCCCAGGTCGGGGCGGAAGCTCCGAGCGAACGGGCGCGAGCGAGCCAGCGTCGAGAGTCGAGCGTCGCTTCGGCGACCACCGCATGTGCCTCTTTGTCCGGCTCCTCCCGCTGTCGGTTCGAGCAGATCAGCGAGACGACCTGGCCTGCCTCCTGCCGACAGGCGATGCCTGCATTCACCCGCACTTCCGGCCTCACGTCCCCTCTCGAAATCAGCGCCAAGCGCCCTCCGTCGATCGCCGCGTCCACCTCCACCTGCTTCCGTCCGAACCGCGCCAGGGTCCGCAGGACGTTCGTCCCCGGCAGGTACCGCTGCCGGATCGAGTCCGCCCGCCACATCGGCAGCGTCCGCCCCCCGTCGACCCGCACCCAGATCTGGATCCCCGTCTCAGCCGGCACCGTCCCTGCGGCCTGCCGCTCCGACGAGTTCTCGATCAGAGCCCGCCCCGCCGGGCTCGGCCGCAGGTCGACGACGTTCCCGTAGGCGTCGACCGCCGCCGTCAGCTCCCCGTCCCCCAGCACCGCGACGCCGAGGAAAGGTGGCGGCAGTCCCGGCAGCCCCGCCGGCGTCTCGGGATCGGCCCTCGAGCCACCGGAGAGCAGCAGCGCCGCCGCCACCACGACAGCCACCAGCCCCGCCGCAGCTCGCGCCCAGCTCATTCCCCAATGCAATCAGCCGCTCCCTCCACAGACTCGATATGATGTCTTCATATGAGTCGCCTGCTGTCCGTTTCCCTCCCCGACGACCTCGCTGAGGAGACCGAGGCCCTTGCCCGCAGCGTGGGAAAGACCAAGAGCGAGGTCGTCCGTGACGCGCTGCGTCGTCAGCTGCAGATAACGCGCCTTTCGGGCCTGCAGAGCTACGGTCGCGAGCGCGCCGAGAAGCTCGGGATCGGGCCCGAGGACACCGAGGCTGTGGTCGACGAGCTGCGATCCCGGCGGCGCTGAGCCTGCGGGCCGGCCTTGACACCAACGTCCTGGTCTCCGCCTTCATCGCAGCGGGACCGCCGAGCAGGCTTCTAGAGGAAGCGATCGACCGTCGCTTCGAGCTGGTCCTCTTCGACCCGGTGGTAGTCGAGCTGGAGCGGATCCTCACCGAGAAGCTCGACTTCGAGCCGCAGCGGTGGAGCGAGACCGAGGCACTGCTCAGAGAGCTCGCGGTGCAGGCGGTCGGGGCCCCCGCCGGGACCCCGGAGCCGGTGACCGGAGACTCCGCCGACGACCTCATCCTCGCCTGCGCGATCGAGGCCGGGGTCGGTGCTCTTGCCTCGGGTGACCGCAAGCATCTGCTCCCCGTCGGCGAGCGCGGCGGTGTGCGAATCCTCACTCCGCAGGCCCTGCTCGCCGAGCTGCGAGGGGATTGAGCTGGCGGCGTCGCCGCCAGCTCGATGCTAACGAGCTCTCCGTCGAGGAAATCGGCACCGGCCGCGACGTGACCGGTCTCCCTGATGAACGAGGCCTGATGAACGAAGTCGATTGAGAGATGGCCCCTGAGCTAGGATTGCCGTCGCTGAGACTCGCCGCTCATGGCGTGGTTTCTGGCCTTGGCGAGGTAGCTCAGTTGGTAGAGCACGCGACTGAAAATCGCGGTGTCGCCGGTTCAAGTCCGGCCCTCGCCATTGCATCCCACCTTCTATGGCCGGGGTTTTCGGCTTGATGCGCTCAGATGTAGTGCAAACCGCGCTGAAGCCCTTTCCCTGGTGCTGGCGCTGCGCTGAGTCGCCGGGTGCGCTGCCTATTCTGAGCGGATGGTCGCGCGCTTCCCGCAGGCACTGGAATCAGCCCAGCTCACCGAGGTCGAGCGCCGGGTGGTGGACCGGCTGCTCGCGGCACTCGAGGAGGAGCTGGACGACCGCCTGCTCGCCGTCTGGCTGTATGGGTCGCGCGCCAGGGGGGAGGCGGACCTGACCCAGACCGGCCCGGATACGCGCTCCGACGTCGACCTGATGGTGGTCGTCGACGCGGCCGCGGCCAGCTGGGACGAGGGGCACGCGAACAGCGTCCGCCTCGCCAACGACGCCGCCGATGCAGAGGGCGACGATCCCGTCTGGTACTCAGTCCTCGTCTACGACGTCGACCGCCTGCGCGACCGCCGCGCCATCCGCAGCTTCTTCATCCAGGAGGTGGATCGTGACAAGGTGGTGCTGATGGGCAGCCCGCTGGAGGAACCGCCGCACGAGGAGGTGACGAAGTGAGTCCGCGTTCGGAAGAGTTCTTCGACACCGCCCGGCAGCGCCTGCATGGGGCGGAGAATTCCCTGCGGGCGGGAGATCTCGAGCTGGCGATCAGCGCCGCGTACTACGCGATGCTCTACGCCGCTCGCGCCGCGCTGTCCGAGGAAGACGAAAACGCCCGCACCCACCGGGGCACCTGGAAACTCTTCCGCGAGCGTTACGTGGTCACGGATGCCTTCGATGACGGTCTCTTCCGCCTCGCCCAGAACGCCCAAACCGCGCGGGAGCAAGGCGATTACGAAGCGGTGAAACACAGCCGCGAGCAAGCGGAGCAGATCGTCACCGGCGCCGGCGAGTTCCTCGCGGCCGTCGAGGCGATGCTTGCCGGTTAAGTAGACGAGGCCGGGCCGGTGGGTCCCACGACGGGCGTAAGATTTCCGGAATGAGAAAGAGTGCGTCCACCCGCAAGACGCTCCTCGAGCCGGGCCATGAGGTCGAGTGGGCCGAGATCAATAGCGAGAAGCGCAAGTACCAGCACGAAGATGCTCATCGCCTGACTCCCTCCCAGCGTGTCGCGCAGGGGCAGAAACTCTCCCAGCAAGCCGTGCAGCTCCTCGCCTCCACGATCCGCCGCGGCCATGTCCCATCCAGAGCCTTCTGGTCCTGACCTCGACGGCGTCGTAGCTGACGCCAACGCGGTCGGTCTTCCCTACGTGGTGATCGGCGGCTTCAGCGTTATCGCCAACGGTTTCGTTCGCGCCACTAGAGATTCCGACCTTCTTGTCCCTGACGGTGCCGCTGCCGATTCCGCAATCCTCCGCTTTCTCGAGCGCATCGAGGCGACGCGCCTCCACGACGACAAAGTGCTGGGCGAGGAGGAAGTCATGACAGCCGACCACATCCGGGTGCGTAGCCGGCACGGGATCGTCGACATCCTGAGGGGCGGCGCGCCGCCACTCGACTTCGAGACTGTGGCCGCCCGTGCGATCGACGGGGAGGTAGGAGGAGAGCCGGCCAAATTCGCTTCACTGCGCAGCATTGTCGGCTTCAAGCGCCTCGCTGGCCGCCCGCAGGACCGACGCGATCTCGAAGAGCTCGAAGCTCTCTATGGAGAGCTTCCTGTGGACGAGATACCCGGCCTCGACAGCTGATCGCCTTCCCGGTGCCGGCGAGTTTCTCGCGGCCGTCGAGGCGATGCTCGTCAGCTAACCCACCGCCACCTCGTAGGCCTCCTTCGCCTCGAGGAAGGGCGCCAGGGTGACGTAGACCAGCGTCGGCACGATGTTCGGCAGCGTCTCCGGGCCCTTTTTGTTGACGTGGTCGTAGAGGAGCGAGTAGAGGGCGCCCCCGATTGCCTCGGCGGCGATCGCGGGGGTCTCCGGTTTCAGCTCGTAGCCGGGGATGAGCAGGCCCTCCATGCCTTCGGTGACGACCTCGCGCTGGTCGAGCGCGCGCTTGCCCGCCGCGTACATCTCTTTGCCGCCCATCCGCGCGTACTCGGGCTCTTCGGCGCCCCAGCGGAACATCGCTTCCTGGGTGTCGTGGACGGCGTGCGGCCAGTCTGGCGCGCGGCGGAAGGCCGGCAGCGCCGCGGCGAGCATGTGGGCCGCACCGCTGTCGAGGGCGGCGACGATCGCGTCCTCCTTGTTCTTGAAGTGCTCGTAGAAGGTCCGCTGCGAGGTCTGGGCCCGTTCGACCACCTCGGCGACGGTGGTATCGGGGTACCCTTTCTCGCCGACCACGGCCGCCAGCGCCCGCAGGATCCGCTCCGGCGGCGTCGCCTGCTGCTGTCGCTCCTCGAACGGCAGAGCCTTGGCGACGCGCCGGCGCCGCGCTTTCAGCGGCCCCGGCGGCACCGGATAGCAGAAGATCCAGTCCCATAGCTGCGGGATCAGCTCCAGCAGCTCCCGCTCCTGACCGCGGTAGAGGCGCTTGTGGATTGCCTTCTGGACGCCGCCGACGATCGCCCGCACCAGCTCCCGCGGCATCCCCCGGCGCTCGGGCACCTGCTCCAGCAGCGCCGCCGCCACGTCGGTCGCCGAGTCGAACATCCGGTCGACCAGAGCGGCCCCCTCCGGGCCGGCCGCGTAGACCTCGACGATGCACATCTTCGCCGCCGCCGGCTGGTCGACGATCGTCTCGACGAAGGCGCTGAAAGCGCTCCGCGCCCGCTCCACCCCCGGCGCCGCTCCCTCCTCGCCGCGCAGCCGTTCCAGCGTCGGCTCGACCATCGCTTCCACCGCCGCCAGGAAGCACGCCTGCTTATCGTCGAAGTGCTTGTAGAACGCGCTCCGCGAGACCCCCGACAGCTCGACGAGGTCGGCCACCGTGGTCGCCTCGAAGCCCTTCTCGGCGACCGTCGCCACCATCGCCGCGAAGAGCCGTTCGCGCTGGTTGCGCTCGGCCTCCTCGCGCGAGGAGCCGCGCCCCGGCGGCAGCCGTTTTTCGCGCAGGTTTGCAGCGTTCCCCCACGGCGTCCTGACCATTGCGGCTGACCATATCCAGGTGAGCATGGTCAGCCGCTTTGATAGTGCGCAGATAGTTTCTCGCGGTACGTACGCAGCGCCGATTCACTGATTCTTCCAGCTTTCCGCTGTCTGCTTTCGGCTTTGTGACGGGGAAAACTGGCGAACAGCCGGTGCTCCAGACCTCTTCCTCGAAAATCGCCCTTGACATCTGGTCCGCAAATGTTCTTAATTCCCTAGGCCTGTGCGCGGGGAAGGGACGACGGTGGCAGGTGCCAGTGGCGGTGCGCACGCGCGGCTCCTCTTCGCGATGCTGGAGGTGACGGCGCGCCACGGCTACGCGCGCGCGAGCGTCGCCCGCGTCGCCGCACAAGCGGGCGTTAGCCGCGCGACCTTCTACCAGCACTTCGAGAACCGCGAAGACTGCTTCCTCGCTGCCTACGAGGAGGTCTCCGCGCGGATCGTCCGCGAGCTCGAGCGGGCCGACGCGGTGCCGGCGGCAGAGCGGCCGCGGCGCCTGCTCACGGCCCTGCTGGCCGCCGCCGAGCACCGGCCCGCCGCCACGCAGGCGATGACCGTCGAGGCGCTGGGGGCGGGCCAGGCCGCACTCGAACGGCGCTCGCGGCTACTGGCGCGGGTTGCCGGCGCGAACCAGCGCTACCTGCAGGAGCTCCCGGCCGGTTCCCCGCGACCGCGGCTTCCGGACAAGGCCCTGGTCGGTGGCATCGAGGGGGTGATCGCGCTGCGGGTCTACCGCGGCGACCGCGCCCGCCTCGGTCGGCTCCTCTTTGACCTCCTCGACTGGTTCGAGTCCTACGCTCTCCCGGCCGCGGTGCCGTTCCCGACGGTCGCCGAGTGGGAGCGGCTCGGCGCGGCCTGCTCCCCGCCCCCGGACGCGACCCAGGCGAAAGCGGAGGACGACCCCCCGTCCGATCCCCGCGGGCGGATCCTCGCCGCGGTCGCCCGGCTCAGTGCCGAGAAGGGCTACGCCACCACCACCGTCCTCGACATCGTCGCCGCGGCCGCCGTCAGCCGCGAGTCCTTCTACGCCTGTTTCCGCGGCAAGAACGACGTCTTCCAAGCCGCCCAGGTCGACGCCCTGCAGACGACGATCTCGCGGGTCGCCGCAGCCTTCTTCGGCTCCGACGCCTGGCCCGAGCGGGTCTGGGGCGGACTGCGGGCCCTGCTCGAGTACACCGCCGAATACCCGGAGAAGGCCTACCTCGACGCCGTCGACAGCTGCGCAGTCGGCCCGCCGGCGATCCGCCGCTCCTTCGAGAACCGCATGGCCTTCTCGGTCTTCCTCGAAGAGGGCTACCGCCACGGCGCCCCCGCCAGCCGCCTTCCCGCCCTCTGCTCCCAGGCCATCGTCGGCGCGATCCTCGAGCTGCTGCGGGGGCGCCTCCTCACCGGCCGCGGCGACCGGGCCTACGAGCTCCTGCCGCAGGCCGCCTTCATCGCCCTAGCGCCCTTCCTCGGAGGCGATGCCGCCCTCGACTTCGTCCGTGACAAGGCCACCTGTTAAATAGTGGGCAGGCCTCCGGCATTCCCATCTGAGCATTCGCCGCCGAGTGCTTGGCGCCGAGTGGTCGAATGATCGGCTCACCCCTAGGTTCGCGTCGTTGTGTCAATCATCGATGAAAGGAACAAGGTGAAAATCATTTCGAGAATGGGCCGGAGCCTGCTCGCCACTGCGGTGGTCGGCGCCTCCTTCTTTGCCGTCGGTGCAGCGCCCGCATCGGCCGCGCTTCACTGGAGCGATACCACCCATGGGGCGAAGCTCTCGGGTTCGCTCCAGCTCAGCAGCGAAAAACACGAAACCGTCAGCTGCACGATGCCGGCTTCGCAGTCGTCCTTCTTCAGCTTTGAAACGGCTTTGCATGTCTACACGGGGTCCAACGTTTCGGGGGCCTTGAACGTCAGCTGTCCGGGTACGACGGCGGAACTGATGTTCCAAATGCACGCATTGTCGACGACCAGCGTCGAACTGATGAAATTGACGAATGCCGCTTTCGCCAGTCCGTGGAGCGGGTTTTCATACGAACTCGAAAAATCCATTGCTGACTTCACCAATGGATCCGGCACGACGCCCTCCACCCTGACGTTCTCTAACGACAAAATCGGGAAATTGGTGCAAGGAGTCGACGTCTACGCCACTGGCACGCTCAACCTCACCACCAGCACCGGCGGCCTGCTGACGCTGGTTCCCTGAGGCGCTTCTAACCGGCAGGTTGATGCACTGTGAGGCGCTCCCGTCCCTCCGGGCGGGGGCGTCTCGTCCCCAGTGCCTCGCGTGCCGTGCGCAGCCAGTTCAGCTCTCCCTCCAGCCGAAGCAACGCCGCGACCTGGGCCAGATGGGACCTCTGCACGGCTGGGTCGGGATGGTCGAGTTCCGCCACCTCCCGGCATTCCGCGTGCAGCATGCGAGTCACCAGTTCGGCGTGGTCGACCGAGTCGAGCAGGGCCGGCAGGTCCTCCTCCCGCGCCACCGCCACCTTCAGCTGCAGCTCGCTGCGGATCGGCTCTCGCTGAACCGTCGGCCGCGCCAGCCACTCCTCGAAGGCGCCGACCCCGCGCCCGGTCGCCTCGTAGACGACGCGGCGCGAGGCCCGGCGCGGCGAGGTCACGTGCCCCGAGCGATCGGACTCGCGGGCGACGATCAATCCTTCGTCCTCGAGCTGATCGAGCGCAGCGTAGACGGTGCTGGGGTTGAGCTGCCAGGCTGGCCCCAGCCGCGCCTCCAGGCGCTGCATCAGGTCGTAGCCATATCCCCGCCGCTCGAGCAGCAGGCCGAGGATCGCGTGCTTGATCGCCATGCCCGCCGACTATAGGTGCGCCCAGCCGAAGCCCAACCGGCTCCGCCAAGAGAATGAACGCTCCGAGTTTTCCCGAGCGCCGGGCCCCCTTTGCACCACGCAGATAGTCTCAACTGGTACGCCTACAGCCTTCCCTGACCGCTGATGCCGAGAGGCTGTTTTTGCAGCTTTCGGCTCTGTAATTGGGAAAAACATCGCGACCCTCTACTACCTTCCGAGACAACTTCGCGAGCTTTTCTTGACATTCTGGTCCGCACCTGTTCTTATTTGCCAGGCCCCAAGGACAGGCGTTCCCGCGAGGGAGCCAGGGAGTCCGTGAAGGGGCGGGAGAGATCAAAGACAGTCCGACACCCGCGGCCAGGGAACCCCGAGGAGGGGCCGGGACATGGGTGACGGCAAGGGACAAGGAGAGAGATACGTGAGACGCCACGCGAAGCGCTCCGCCGCCGGTCAGACCGCGCGCCAGGGCAACGCCCTCGGCCGCACCGCCCGTGGAGCCTCCGCGACCCGTGGCCTCGTCTCGCGCTTTAACGGGAGTGGTGCGCCCGCAGGCGGCCAGTCCGGCTCGGCCTCGCCCCGGCTCCTGCTCGTCCTGCTCGCGAGCGCCGTCCTCGCCGCCCTCGTCCTCGGCGCCACCGCCGCCTCGGCGCTCGCCCCGGTCCTCAACCCCCCCAGCGCCAGCAACGTCCAGTACTCCACCGCCCACCTCGAAGGCGAAGTCAACCCCGAAGACAAGGAAACGACCTGGTGGTTCGAGTACGTCAGCCAGAGTGAATTCGAAAGCAGCGGTTTCGCCGGCGCCACCCAAACCAGCCACCACACGCTCGCCGAAAACTCAGGCCTCACCCCCGTCTCAGCCGACATCGGCGGCCTCAGCCCCGAAACCAAATACCACCTGCGCCTGGTGGCCGAAAACGAATCGGGCGAAGTAAACGAAGAAGGCTCCCCCTTCGAAACCCTCGGCCCGGTCACCAAGCCGAGCGTCTCGATCGACTCGCCCTCGCTGATCAGCGCCGCTGACGGCTCCTTCGCCTTCACCGGCCACGTCAACCCCGGCGGCACCGACCCCGCCTTCCAGACCACCTGGCACTTCAGCTGCGAACCCTCCTGCGGCGAACCGCAGGGCGGCACGATCTCACCGGCCACCAACCCGGTCCTGGTCGAAGCCGAAGTCAGCGGCCTGAACCCGAAGACCACCTACACCGTCACCCTCCACGCCACCAACGCCGGCGGCGAGGAAACCGCCCAGGTCAGCTTCAAAACCCCGGCCGGGCCGCCGCTGGTCGAAGTCGGCGTCAGCGTCACCAACGTCGACCGCTCAATCACCCTGCGGGGCAAAGTCAAACCGCGCGGCTCGGCGATCACCGACTGCCACTTCGCCTACGGCACCAGCGAAAGCTACGGCCAGAGCGCGCCGTGCCTCGGCCGGGACGAGGTGCAGAAGGTAAGCATCGGGTCCAATGTGACCGCTGGGCAGTTCAAGCTCGCCTTCGAGTCGCAGGAAACTATCGAACTCGGCTTCGACGCCAGTGCCGAAGAGGTGCAGGGCGCTCTCGAAGCACTCTCGCCAATCGGCTCGGGCAACGTCTCGATTAGGCGGGAAGACCCTGGAAATGGAAGCCGCCTGTATCTCATCACCTTTACGGGCGAGCTGGGCAGCCGCAACGTCCCCCTGATCGAACTGCTGCCCGGCGCGACTCCGCTGAACGGAATCAGTACTGTGGAAACAGTCACGCAGGGGAGAACCGGCCCCGAAAACGCCTCCGAAGAAGCTCGCGCCAACCTACCAGTCTCCTCTCTCATCCCCGGCGCCACCTACCACTTCCGCCTCGAGGCAACGACCCAGGGCGGCAGCGCCCACAGCGCCGACTCGACCTTCAGGGCGCTCGGCGGAGAAGGCGAAAAAGCCTGTCCCAACGAAGCGATCCGCTCCGAACAGCATGCGACCTTCCTCCCCGCCTGCCGCGCCTACGAGCAGGCCAGCCCGGTCGACAAGGGCGGCGGTGAGGTCATGCCCCTCTCCTCGCGCACGCGCGCCGCGAGCGACGGGAACGCCGTCAGCTTCGCATCGCTCGTCGGTTCCGGCGATGTGCGGGGCACCGGGATCGCGGTTGAATACCTCGCCCAGCGCAGGCCGGACCTCGGACGTTGGGTCACGCATTCGATCACGCCGACGGTGCCGAACGTTTCGTTGAAGGCTCGGGTCGGCAGCGGCGACACGAACTACGAGGGAGACTTCTCGGCCGACTTCGGGCGCGGGCTGCTGGTCTCGGTCGGCCGCGTCGCGGGCGTTGAAGGCGACGAAACCGTCAAAGACGTGCCGAACCTCTACCTGCGCGACAACCTGCGTTCGGCGGGGGCGGGCGAATACAAGCTGATCAGCGCCTGCCCGGCGTGCGATGCGAGCGACACGCCGCTGCCGCCCGCCCCGAACCCACCGAACTTGATGGCGTTTCTGCCGCGTCCAGCGGGGGCCTCGTCGGACCTCGAGCACGTCGCCTTCGAGTCGCTGCAGGTACTCACCAGCGACACCCCGGCTCAGAGCCCGTTCTGCGGCCAGGACTTCGCGGAACCCTTCCAGATCCCCAACCCCTTCTTCTGCGCGCCGCATCTGTACGAGTGGGATCACGGCCAGTTGCGACTGGCCGGTGTCCTGCCGGACGGGAGCCCGGCGGACGCGTCGTTTGCGGGCGGACGAGCGGGCACCTTCGCCTACACGCCGCACGTCGTCTCCGACGGCAGCGACGGCCACAGCCGCATCGAGTTCACCCAGCCGACCAACGGCACGGGACAGACTTTCAGCGAAATGGGGCTTTTCGAACAGGCCTTCCTCGAAACCACGGGCAACCTATTCCAGCGCATCGACGGCACTGAGACGGTCAAGCTGAACCGCTCCGAGCGCGAAGCCTGTCTGCCCGAACCCGAGCCGCAGCCCTGTAAGGAAGAATTCCAACCTGCCAAGTATCTCGAGGCCAGCCCCGACGGCGAGCGCGTCTTCTTCGTGACCGCCCAGGCGTTGACCGACGACGCCCGGCCGGGCCAACTTTCGATCTACATGTACGACGCGAGTAAGCCCGCCACCGATCCTCACAACCTCACGCTCGTCAGCCCCGAAGGATCCGTCCAAGCAATGGTCGGCATCGGCGGCGACGGCCACTACGCCTACTACCTTGCGAACGGGCGGTTCGTCGCCTGGCAGGACGGTGTCAGGCACGACATCGGCCAGCGACCGGGCGGCCTATACAGGACCGAGCAGGACGCAGACGGTTTGAACTACGGCGTCACCGAGCGTCGCTCGCGCGTGTCGCCTGACGGCCGCTATCTCTTGTTCACCTCAGACCGTCCCCCTTTCGAAGGTGGATACGACCATGGGGTATGTCCGACGACTGGCTTCGGCTGCCGCGAGCTCTACGTCTACAGCGCCGACACGAACACGGTCGCCTGCGCGTCGTGCAACCCGAGCGGCGCGCCCGCGACGGCGGACGCCAATGACCTGGCCACCGAGTTCCACGGCGGTGCTGCGGTTACTTCGTATCAGAATCGCGCGATCACGAACGACGGTCGCGTCTTCTTCACCACCGCCGAGAAGCTCGTTCCGGGCGACACCAACGGCGTAAGCGACGCATACGAATACAACGCCCAGACCGGCGACGTGTCGCTGATCTCCACCGGCACCGATGCAAATCCCTCCTTCTTCGTCGAGGCGAGCACGAGCGGCCACGACGTGTTCTTCGCCACGCGCCAGCAGCTCGTCGGCTGGGACACCGACAACGCCTATGACCTCTACGACGCGCGGGTCGGCGGCGGCCTGCCCGAACCGCCGCCCGCCACCGCGCCCTGCGAGGGCGACAGCTGCCAGGGCGGCGCCGGCGCCAAGCCCGCCGACTCCGTCACCGGTAGCGCCGGCCTCGGCGGCCCCGGCAACCCGAAGCCGCGCGCCTGCCCGAAGGGCCGCCGCGCGGTCAAGCGGCACGGCAAGGTCCGCTGTGTCAAAAGGCACCACAAGCGACACGCCAAGCACAACCGGAGGGTGGGACGATGAGCGAGGCAAAGCGGATGACCAACGGGGAGCGATTCGGCCTGCTCTGCGCCTTGGCGGTCGCGGCGACCCTGCTGGTCAGCTGCCTCGCGCCGGCGGCGCAGGCCTCCCAGGCCTGGAGCATCGATTCGCTCTCCGAGACCAGCGTCGCCCCTGGGGGGGAATTCGAGTACCTGGTCCAAGCCACCAACGTCGGCGACGCCGACATGGCCGGGCAGATCGAAGTCACCGCAACCCTCCCCCCCGAACTCACCGCCCTCTCGGGCAGGCTGATCCTCGACACGAACACGACTGAAGAAAACTTCGCCCCCTGCACCGAGGGCAACGGCGAACCGCTCGGCGACCCCTCCGACCCGACCCACGTCAGGTGCGTGGACTCCGAACCGGTCCGCGCCCGCGGCTCCTGGCAGCTCCTGCGCCTCAAAGTCGGGGTCGCCGCCGACGCGGGCGGGCAGCTGGAGACCTCCTTCGCGGTCAGCGGCGGCGCCGCCGCCGCTGGGGCCTCGACGGTCGACCCGATCCGGGTCACCGCCGCCCCGCCGGTCTTCGGGATCGACGCCTTCGACGCGCAGATGAGCGGCGCGGCGGGCGAGCTCTCGACCCAGGCGGGCGCCCACCCGGCGACCTCCGATACCTCCTTTGGCTTCAACACCTACACCAACCCGGTGCCGCTGGGCGGCCCGGTCTGGCCGGTGCAGCCGGCGAAGGACGTGCTGGTCGACCTGCCGCCCGGGCAACTCGGCAACCCGGCGGCGGCGGACCGCTGCACGCTGAGCCAGCTGGCGGGCGTCAACGACGCGACCTACGCGACGCTCTGCCCGCCCGCGGCCCAGGTGGGGACAATCCTGCTGCGCAGCGGCGACCGCCCCATCGTCCCTGAGTCGCTGGGTCCGCTGCCGATCTACAACTTGGTGCCCTCGCCGAGCGAGCCGGCGCGCTTCGGCTTCCTCGTCGCTGGCTCGCCGGTCGTGCTCGACGCCGAGGTGCGCAGCGGCGGCGACTACGGCGTCTCGATCGACTCGCGCAGCATCTCCGAGGCGCTGCCGCTGGCCGGCGCCACCGTCGAGTTCTGGGGCGTTCCGGCTGCTCCCTCTCGCTTCGTAGACCGCGCCTGCTCGGAAGAAGACCCGCCCTCCAAAGATGGGCAGAGCTGCGAAGCCGACATCCCCGACCGCGCCTTCCTGCGCAACCCGACCGCCTGCAGCGACGCTGGCCTGGCGACGACGGTCCACGCCGAATCCTGGACCGAACCCGGCGTCTTGCACTCGCTCACCTCCATAAGCCACCTGGCCCCGGGCTTCCCCGCGCCGCCGTCGGAGCAGGGCCCCGAACAGGGCCTCGGGGGCTGCGCCGCGGTCCCCTTCGAACCGGCGCTGACCGCGACCCCGACCGTGCGAAGCGCCGACAGCCCGACCGGTCTCGCGGTCGACCTCACGATCCCCCAGGGCTGCTGGGACGCGAAGGCGAGCGCCGAGGAAGCCGAAGCGGCGATCTGCCAGTCCGACCTGAAGGAAGCCGAAGTTGAGCTGCCGGCGGGGATCAGCGTCAACCCCTCCTCGGCCAGCGGCCTTGAGGCCTGCTCGCAGGCCGACTTCGGCCTGCACACCGGCCTCCCGGCCCACTGCCCCGACGCCGCGAAGATCGGCACCGTCTCGATCGAGACGCCGCTGCTGTCCCGTTTCGACTCGGAAGGCAAGCTGGTCGAAGACCTCGAAGGCCACGCCGTCCCGGAGCCGCTCCAGGGCTCGGTCTACCTGGCGAAGCAGGGCGAGAACCCCTTCGGCTCGCTGCTGGCGCTCTACCTGGTCGCCGAAGGCCAGGGCGTGGTCGTCAAGCAGGCCGGCGAGATCCTCACCGATCCGAAAACCGGGCAGCTCACCACCAGGTTCACCGAAGTCCCCCAGCAGCCGTTCTCCAGCCTGCACCTGCAGCTGAAGGGCGGCTCCCGCGCCCCGCTGATCACCCCCGCCGCCTGCGGCACCTACACCACCCACGCCACCCTCACCGGCTGGAGCGGCGCCCAGGCCGAGCAGAGTTCCTCCTTCACGCTCGACCAGGGCTGCGGGGGCGGCTTTGACCCGAAGCTCGCCGCCGGCACCGAAAACCCCCTGGCCGGCACCACCAGCCCCTTCAACCTGAAGCTGAGCCGCGAAGACGGCTCCCAGGAACTGGGCGGCCTCAGCGTCACCATGCCCCCCGGCCTCTCGGGCTACCTGAAGGGCATCCCCTACTGCCCCGACTCCGTCCTCGCCGGGGTCTCGGGAGAGCTCGGCACCGGCCGCGCCCAGGAAGCCTCGCCCTCCTGCCCCGCCGCCTCCCAGGTAGGCACCGTCACGGTCGGCGCCGGCGCCGGCCCCGACCCCTTCTACACCGCCTCGGGCCGCGCCTACCTCGCCGGCCCCTACAAAGGCGCTCCGCTCAGCCTGGCAGTGATCGCCCCGGCCGTCGCCGGGCCCTTCGACCTCGGCTCGGTCGTGGTCAGAAACGCCCTCCACATCGACCCGACGACGGCGCAGATCACCGCCGTCTCCGACCCGCTGCCGTCGATCCTCCACGGCATCCCGCTGCAGCTGCGAGACGTGCGGGTGAGCCTCAACCGCCCCCACTTCACGCTCAACCCGACTAGCTGCGAACCCTTCCAGATCGCCTCGACGATCACCTCCACCCAGGGGACTAGCGCCCACCCCGCCGAGCGCTTCCAGGCAGCCGGCTGCGACCGCCTCGCCTTCAAGCCGACGCTCTCCCTGGCGCTCTCCGGGCCGACCCACCGCGCCGCCCACCCGGCCCTGCGGGCGGTGTTGAGGATGCCGCAGAAGACGCCAAACGCCAACATCGCCGGCGCCACGGTGCTCTTGCCGAAGACCGAGCAGCTGGAGAACGCTCACATCCGCACGATCTGCACCCGGGTCCAGTTCAACGCCGGCGGCGGGGGCGGGGCGGGCTGCCCGAAGGGCTCGGTCTACGGCCAGGCCAAGGCCTGGAGCCCGCTGCTCGACCAGCCGCTGCAGGGCCCGGTCTACCTGCGCGCCAACGGCGGCGAACGCGAACTCCCCGACCTCGTCGCCAGCCTCGGCGGGCAGATCCACATCGACCTGCTCGGCTACATCGACGCCGTCCACGCCCGCATCCGCACCCGCTTCGTGACCGCACCCGACGCCCCGGTGGAAAAATTCGAACTGCGGATGCAGGGGGCGGGGAAGGGCCTGCTCGCCAACGACACCGAGCTCTGCCGGGCCAAGCCCCACGCGACCGCGACCTTCGCCGCCCACAACGGAGCGCTGCAGGAACTGAAGCCGCTGGTCAAGGCGCAGTGCGGGGGCAAGGGCGGCAAGCGTCGGGGCGGTGCGGCGGGACGCAGGTGAGGCGGGGGGTAGGGCTGCTCGGCAAGGGAACGGCGGCGGCGCTTGCCGCCGCGATCCTGTTCGCCGCGGCGGGTCGGGGAGCCGAATGCGCCGGCGACGAATGCCAGGTGCCGCCGGCGCCGCCGGCGGAAGTGATTCCCGCCACTGCCGCGGTTGAAGGGCCGGCAAACCCGCCGGTCCATTTCCCGAAGCCACACAAGAAACGCCACAAGCACCACAAGGGCCGCCACCAGGCACGGCGATGATCCGCGCAGTTTTTGCGGCCCTAGCGCTCGCGGCGCTCGCGCTCGTTCCCTCCGCTGCGGCCTTGGAACTGAGCGAGTTCGGGGTCACTGCCGAAAAGGCCGGCGGTGGTGCCGAGACCCGGGCCGGGGCGCACCCGGCTGCGCTCGAGGTCGACCTAGGGGCGAGCGAAGGGCTGCGGGACCTCGAGATCTCGATGCCCCCCTCGTTCCTGGTCAATCCGACGACGGTCGCCGAATGCACGCCGAGCGCCTTCGCCACCCCTCGCAACTCGCCCTACGAAGCAAGCGCCTCGGGCGAGAGCTGCGGCAACTCGTCCCAAGTCGGCGTCGCGACCGTCGAAACCGCGTCCGGCACCCGCAGCTTCGGCGTCTTCAACCTGCACCCGGCGTTTGGATCGGCCTTCGCGTTCGGCCTTTCGCCGTTTGGGACGGCGCTCGTCCTCGAGGGGCACCTGCGCGAAGGCGACGTCGGTTTCGACATCGACCTCGGCGGCGTCCCGCCTGCGCTCGGCCTGCGCTCGCTCGACCTGACGATCTGGGGTGCGCCCTGGTCGCAGGCGCATGACGCACAGCGCGGCAACTGCCTCGACGAGCAGACGGGGGGGAGCTGGGGGAGCTGCCTCGCCCTCGGCACGGCTGCTGCGCCTCCCTCCTTCATCAAGAGCGAGCTGACGCTACCGACCGCGCCCTGCGGGCCGCCGCTGGGCTTCTCCCTCCAGGCGGGCTCCGCGGCAGGCGCTGTTGCCACGGCCGCCGACACGATCCCGGCGATCGTCGAATGCAACAAGGCGCTGACGATCCCGACGGTCAAGCTGATGACCGACGCCGCGGCGGCGCGGACCGGGCTCGCCTTCGACCTCGACGTCAACGACGGCGGCGGCATCCTCAACCCCGGCGGCATCGCTCGGCCGGCGATCAAGACCGCCGTTGCCGCCCTGCCCGAAGGGCTGACGATCAACCCCTCGCTCGGCGCCGGCCTCGGTTCCTGCGGCGAAGCCGAATGGGCGCGGGAGACGGCGACCTCGGAACCCGGCGCCGGCTGCCCGAATAGCGCGAAGATCGGCGACGTCGTCCTCGACGGCGCGATCGGGCTCGGGGAGCCCCTGCGGGGCTCGCTCTACCTGGCGCGCCCCCACGCCAACCCGTTCGGGACCCTGCTCGCGGTCTACATGCTCGCCCGCCTCCCGAGCCGCGGCCTGATCGTCAAATCGCAGGGCAAGATCGAGCCCGATCCGGCCACGGGTCGCCTGGTGGCGACCTTCGACGATCTGCCCCGCCTCCTCTACACCCACTTCGGCCTCACCCTGCGCGAAGGCCAGCGCTCGGCGCTGATCTCGCCGCCGACCTGTGGCACCTACACCGCCGGCCTCGACATCTCCTCCTGGGCGGAGCCGGCCGTCTTCACCCACGACACCTCCTACTTCCTGATCACCCGCGGCGACGGCGGCGCCTCCTGCCCATCGGGCGGGCTGCCCTTCGCCCCGCAGATCCTCGCCGGCTCGATCAGCGCCGCCGCCGGAGCGTTCGCGCCCTTCTATCTGCGGATGAGCCGCACCGACTCCGAAGCGGAGATCACCTCCTATTCGGCCACCCTCCCACCCGGGCTGCTCGGCAAGATCGCAGGGGTGGCGACCTGCCCCGACGACGCGATCGCTGCGGCGGCGCGGCGCTCCGGCGCCGAGGAGCAGGCGAGCCCCAGCTGTCCTGCAGCGAGCTCGATCGGCCACACGATCGCCGGCTTCGGACTCGGCGGGACGCTGGCCTGGGCGCCGGGCGGTCTCTACCTCGCAGGGCCCTACCGGGGGGCGCCGCTCTCGATCGTGGCGATCGACGCGGCGACGATCGGACCCTTCGACCTCGGCACGGTGGTGGTGCGCCAGGCGGTTCGGATCGACCCCCGCAGCGCCCAGGCCTCGCTCGACGCTGCCGGCTCGGACCCGATCCCCCACATCCTCGCCGGCATCCCCCTCCACCTGCGCGACATCCGCGTCTACGTCGACCGCCCAGGCTTCATGGTCAACCCGACCAGCTGCGACCCGATGCGAGTCTCCTCCCACCTCGGCGGCGCCGGCTCGAACCCCTTCGACCCCGGCGACGATTCTGGCTTCGACGCGAGTCAGCGCTACCAGGTGATCGGCTGCACGGCCCTCGGCTTCCGCCCCCAGCTCACCCTGCGCCTCAAGGGCTCCACCCGCCACGGCGGCTTCCCCTCCCTGCACGCCACCTACCGGCCCCGCCGCGGCGCCAACCTGCAGGCGGTCTCGGTCACCCTGCCGCCGTCGGCCTTCCTCGCCCAGGAACACATCGACGCGGTCTGCACCCGGGTCCAGTTCGACGCCGGCAACTGCCCTGCCGGCTCGGTCTACGGCAGCGCCCGGGCCGTGACCCCGCTCCTGGACGAGCCCCTGCAGGGCCCCGTCTACCTGCGCAGCTCCCATACCGCCGTCCCCGACCTGGTCGCCGACCTGCATGCTCGTGGGATCGAGATCGAAGTCCCGGCCCGCATCGACTCCTCCCGCGGCGGCATCCGCGCCAACTTCGAATCGCTTCCCGACGCGCCGGTGACCAGCTTCGCGATGACCCTGTTCGGTGGCAGGCGCGGCCTCGTCTCCAACTCCGAATCTCCCTGCCGGGGAACCCACCGCGCCAACGCTCGCTGGATCGCCCAGAGCAACCTGACCGCGGTGCTGCACCCGCGACTGCGGGCACGGTGCCGAGGCGGGAAGCACCCGAAGAGGGAATCTGCACGGGCAGCCGAGATCGAGCAGAAGGGGGACCTGAGGGTGTCCTTCTCGGGATCGATCAGCCCGAAGAAGCTGCCGCGCAAGGGGACCGCACCGGTCTCGGTCGAGCTCGGCGGCCGCATCGCCACCCTCGACGGCGCCGCGCCCCCGTCCCTGCGGAGGATCGAGATCGCCGTTAACCGGGTCGGCAGGCTCGACCCCGGCGCGCTCCCCGCCTGCCGCCTGGAGCAGATCCAGCCCGCAAGCACCGCCTACGCGCGGCGGGTCTGCGCCGCCTCTCGAGTGGGGGAAGGCACCTTCAGCGCCGCGGTCGCGATTCCCGAGCAGTCGCCATACCCCTCCCAGGGGACGGTCACCGCCTTCAACGGGACCAAGGGGGGCAAGCCGGTCGTCTTCCTCCACATCTACGGCGCCGAACCGGTGCCGACCTCGTTCACCCTGCCGCTTTCGCTGGGGCGGGAACGCGGGAGCTTTGGGACGGTCCTGCGCGGTTCCCTTCCCTCGGTCGACGCCGGTGTCGCCTACGTCACCGAGCTCTCGCTGCGCCTCGGCGGTGGCCACGGGCCGGCGCGCTCCTACCTGAGCGCCGGCTGCCCGGCGCCGGAGGGGTCCTCGCTCGCGGTCTTCCCGCTGGCGCGAGCGAGCTTCGCCTTCGCCGGGGGGACGACGCTGACCAGGACCCTGGTGCGGGAGTGCAAGGTGCGATGACGCAGCGGGAGCAAAAGGGCTCTGTGAAGACGGAGTCGTACCACCGGGCCTTGCCGGGCTAAGTAGACTTCGCTGGTAATGGGAGGGAAACAGGGTCGGTGATGTACCGGCGTCCCCTCGCCGGGCTGGTGCTGGTCCTGGCCGCGTGCCTCGGCCTTGGAGTCCTGGGACTGAAGGTCGAGGAGAAGCTCGAACCGGTGTCGCTGCGCGTCGACGGGACGGCGACGTCGGCGGCCGAAGACCTTGCCCGCGGGGCGTTCGGCGACTCGACTGCGTTCGCGATCCTCCTGCGCGGTCCCGAGCCTGCACTCGACCGGCAGGGGCCGCGGCTGGTGGCGGCGCTCCGGAATCGACCGCGGGCCAGCGTCATCTCGCCCTGGGACCGGGGTTCGCTGACGGTGCTGCGGCCCGGCGCTCGCCGCGCCCTGATCCTCGTCGACTTCCGGGTCTCCCAGGCAGAGGCGATGCGGGAGACGGCGCCCGACCTCTCGCGCCTCCTTGACCGGCGGATCCGACCGCCTGTGGCCGCCGCCCAGTCGAGCTTCGCCGACGTCACCCGCGCCCTGCAGGAGGAATCGCTGGGGGCGACCGAGCGGGCGGAGCTGGTCGCCGCCCCGCTGCTGATCCTCGTCCTCCTGCTCGTCTTCCGCTCGCTGGTGGCGGCAGCGATCCCGCTGGTCTTCGGGGCGCTGACGGTGTTCGCCGCCCGCGGTGGCCTCGTCCTGCTCTCCTCGGCGCTGACCGTCGACGCCCTCTCGCTGGTCGTGGCGACGATGATGGGGCTGGCGCTCGGCGTCGACTACTCGCTACTGATCGTCTCGCGCTTCCGCGAGGAGCTGGGCCGGGGCGGAGGCGCCTGGGCGGCCGCCGGCCGGACCCGCGCCAGCGCCGGCCGCACCACCGTGTTCGCCGGCGCCACCCTGACCGTCGCCCTCGTCTCCTCGAGCTTCGCCCAGCCCGGGTCGCTGCTGCTCTCGGTCGGTCTGGCGACCGCGGTGGTGGCGGTGATCAGCGTCGCGATCTCGATCCTCGCCCTGCCGCCCCTGCTCGCCCTGCTGGGGGAGCGGATCAACGCCCTCCCGGTCTTCGGCCGCCGCCGGGTGGGCGGGGGCTCGCGGATCGCCGCGGCGGCGACGGCGGCGCTGCGGCGACCGGCACTCGCCGCACTCGCCGCGGGCCTGCCGGTCCTGCTGCTGACGATCCCCCTGCTCGGCCTCGCCACCGCGGCGCCGGGGGTCGACGAGCTCCCCCCTGGCAACTCAGCACGCCAGCAAGCCGAAGAGATCGACCGCGCGGTCGGGCCCGGCTGGGAGGCTCCCTTCGTCCTCGTGGCGGCGACCCGGCAGGGCCCGATCACCACCCCCGAGCACCTCGCGCAGCTCTCCCGCTGGCAGCGCCGGATCGCCGGCGAGCCGGGGGTGCGGACCGTGATCGGGCCGGGTCCGCTCGCCGAACGGGCAGCCCCCCTGCGGTCGCTGGGCAAGAAGCTGACGGCCGCAGGGGCGGCGGGCCCCGCTCAGCTGCAGCGGCTGGGCCCGGGGCTGCGGCGGGCCGCGGGTGCGGTGGCCACCCTCCGCGCCGGCCTCGCCGAAGGCGCGGCCGGGAGCGGGCTGCTCGCCAGCGGTTCCGAACGGGCGGCGGCTGGGGCCGGGACGATCGCCTCGGAGCTGCGCCGCGCCGCCGGCAAGGGGGAAGAAGCGCAAGGTGGGATCGAACGGCTGCTCGACGGCAGCCAGCGCCTCTCGCGGGGCCAGCAGAAGGCCGCGGTCGGGAGCCTGACGCTGGCCCTGGGACTGCGCTCGCTGGTGCCGAAAATCCGCGGCGGCGAGCTGGCGCGGGCGCGGAAGCTCGCCCGCCGCCTCGAAGGCGAAGCGGCTGCCGACCCGACGCTGCGGCCGCTCGCCGCCCAGGCTCGGGTGCTCGCCCGCACGATCGCCGCCCACCGCAACGAAGTGCGCCAGCTGCGCGAAGTCGCGGGGGCGCTCAACGGCGGCCTCAACCGACTCGTCCCCGGTGGAAGGCGGCTGGAAGCAGGGGTCGGCAGGCTCGCCGAAGCCACCGACGGTCTCAGCGGCGGCCTCAACCGGCTCGGGGCCGGCGCCGAACGCCTCGCCGGCGGCCTGGTCGAACTGCAGGGCGGGGCGGGGGCGCTGCAGAGCGGCCTCGCCGAAGGCTTCCACCGCGCCTACCCGCTGCAGAGGAAGCTGCGCGGCGCCGGCCAGCGCGTCTCCGCCGTCGCCACCCCCCTGGCGCTGGGGGCCGAGCAGCTGCGGCAGCAGTCCCCCCACCTCTTCGATTCCGGCTACTTCGTCCTCTCCGCCCTCGACGGCGCCCAGCCGCGGCGGCGCACGCAGGCGGGCGAGGCGATCTCGCTCGGGAACGGTGGCCAGGCGGCGCGCCTGCTGGTGGTCTCTACCCACCCCTTCAGCACCGCGGGCTCCCGGCGGACCGGCCGGCGCCTGCAGGCCGCGGCGCGGCGGCTGGCGGCGGAAAGCGGGTTGGTGACCGGCGTCTCGGGCGGCGCCGCGACGCTCAACACCTACGGCAGCGCCACCCGGGCCCGGCTGCCGGTGGCGATCGGCATCTTCATCCTCTTCACCCTGCTGACCCTGGTGGTGGTCCTGCGGGCGCCGCTGCTGGCGCTGCTGGCGGTTGCCCTCAACCTCGCCTCGGTCGCCGCGGCGTTCGGGGTGGTGGCGCTGGTCTGCCACCTGCCAGCCGACTGGCCGCTCGGCGGCCACCCCTACATCGACACGATTGGCGCCGCCGGCATCTTCGGGGTCACCTTCGGGCTCTCGATCGACTACGCGGTCTTCCTGCTGGCGCGGATGCGCGAGCACCACGACCTCCACGGCGACAACCGGGCGGCGATCGAGCACGGCCTGCGGACGACGGCGGGCGTGATCACCGGCGCCGCGGCGATCATGGCCGCCGTCTTCGTCTCCTTCGCCACCGCCCCGATCGCGACCGTGAGCCAGATGGGGATCGGGCTGACGGTGGCGATCCTGCTCGACGCGACGATCGTCCGGATCTTCCTGCTGCCGGCGCTGATGCTGCTCCTGGGGGATCGGGTCTGGTGGGTTCCACCGACCCTCGACCGCATCCTTCCAGGTCGTAAGGTTGTTCCCTCAGGGGAGGGCGCCGCGAAGGCATGAGCCGTAAGAGAGGGAGACGATGAAGATCGGGACGCAGTGGAGGAAGTGGGCCGTTGCCCTGGTGCTGGCGCTGGCGCTCGGCGGCGCCGCGGTCGCCGCCGCGGAAGAAGAACCGACGCGGGACGAATACGTCGACCAGCTGGAGGCGATCTGCAAGCCCGACGCGCTCGCCACCCAGCGGGTGATGAAGGGCGCCCGCAGCGACGTCCAGCACGAACGGCTGAAGCTGGCGTCGCGCAAGTTCGCCAAGGCCGGCTCGATCTTCAGCTCGACCGTGAAGGAGATCTCGGCGGTCGCCAGGCCGTCTGCAGACCGGGAACGCCTGAAGAAGTGGTTCGGGTATCTAAAGCAACAGGAGCGCTACCTGACGAAGATCACGGCGAAGCTGCGGACCGAAGAAGCGATCGCAGCCCAGCGCCTCACCGCCCGCTTCATCCACAACGGCAACCTGGCCAACAACGTCGTGCTCGCCTTCGGATTCGAATATTGCAGCTTCAAGTTCTCGCGCTTCGGGTGAGAGCCCGGGGCCTCGTCAGATGGGGGGCGGCCGGACTGGCGCTCAGCCTCATGGTCGGGCTGCTCGCCTGGTCGGTCGAGGCCGCGAGCGGGGAGCGCAGCCAGCGGGGGGACCTGATCGTCGCTCTGCAGGGGGAGGTCGCGCCGCTGCAGCTGCCCCGCCATGAATCCGCCCCTGTACACCTGCACCTGGAGGGGGGTCTGCTCACCGCCGACGGCAGCCTGCTGCCGCGGGTCGATCGGGTCGAAATCGGCTTTCCGGCCAAGGGCGTCATCTCGACCCGCGGCCTGCCGGTGTGCACCCTGCGGCAGTTGCGCAATTCGACCAGCGAGGGAGCGCTCGCGGCCTGCCGCCCAGCCTTGATCGGGCACGGCTCGGTCGTAGCCGACGTCCTCCTTCCCGACCAGGGGGTGTTCCGCATCCACGCTCGCCTGCTCATCTTCAACGGTCCCCGGAAGCACGGCCACCGGTTGCTGCTCCTGCACGGCTACGCTCCGAAGCTCCCGACCACGGTCGTCCTGCCCTTCATGCTCGAGCGCCAGCGGGGGCGCTTCGGGATAACGATCGGCGCCGATCTGCCGGCGACGCTGGGGCCCTGGCCGCACCTCGCCCGTTTCACGCTCGACCTCGGCCGGCGCTACAGGTTCCGTGGCCGGCCGCGCAGCTTCATCAGCGCCAGCTGCCCGATCCCGCCCATCTTCACGGAAGGGTTCGTCTCGCTGGCGAGAATCACCTACACCCTGGTCGGCGGACGCGAAGTGAGCCAGGCGATCACCCGCCGCTGTCGCGGACTTTAGACCGCGGCCGGCGCGCACCTGGTCTGTTAGTGTTCCGATTCCATGGAGTTCCCGCTGGCGCTGGCCACGCTCGAAGCAGAGGTGCTCGACGCCTGTGCGGGGGAGGAGGAGTGGCCGGCCCAGGTCGCAGCCGGCATCTACGCCGGAGTCGACTACGCGATCGCCCATCCGGAGGTGGCCGAGACACTTGCCTTCGATCGCCTGTCGGGGACCGACAGCCTGCGGCGCTACGAGAGCGTGGTCGGGCATCTGGCAGGGTTTCTGCGGGTTAAAGCGCCCGCGGACCCACGCCTTCCCAGCGGGATCAACGAGACCTTGGTAGCCGGTATCGTCGGCTTGGTCGGCGACCACCTGAGGATCGGCCGCCTCGACCGGGTCGAAGAGCTGCGACCCGAGCTGGTGCTGCTGACCCTGCTGCCCTACCTGGGCTTTGACGAAGCGAAGCATTGGGCCGATCGCGGCGCACCCTAGAGGGAAAACTAGCGGTTCTGACTTGACAATTCTGGTCCGTCTGTGTTCTCATTAGTTTGGCTTTCCGGCTCACTGGGCCGGGCGGCACTGGCGCCAGAAACAGGGGCCGTCCCGTCAAACCCTGGTCGGCACGGCTCCACGCAAACAGCTATGGCCCGGGCGAGTTCCCCGCTTGCCCGGGCCGTTTGCGCTCCCCGAGCCGGCGCAGGCGCATGAAGGCGGTGAGGAAACCGGCGCCGGGGCCGAGCGCCCTGAGCAGCCCGGAGCGGATCGGCTGCGCGTACGGGGTCTCCATCGCAGCGCTGAGGTAGAAGCCGGCGACCCCGGCGAGGATCGCCCGGTGGCGGCTCGCCGTCGGCAGTCGCGGCAAGAGCTCCTCGGCACGTTCGGCGATCAGCCCGAGGCGCTCGGCCGCTTCCGTGGCGCCCTCGTAGTAGTCCAGGTAGTTGTGCTCGCCGGCGGTGCGGTCCTCCTCGCGGTCGACGAGGTCGTCGAGGAGGACCGTGAGGGCGCCGACCGGCGGCTGGTAAGCGGCGTCGATCAGGGCTGCGGTCTCGGCCGTGGTGCTGGGGTCGGCGGCGGCGGCGATCAGGGCGTGGGCGGCGACCGAGGAGCTGGCGCCGGCGGCGACCTCCCACCACCGGTAGCCCGCTGGAGCCTCGAGGGCCGACCCCCAGGCGCGCAGCGCCTCCACTTCACCAGTCGCGGCCGCGTGGGTCTGTCGCTGACCCTCTTCGCACCGCTCGACCGCGCGCTCCAGCAACGGCTCGATGGCCCCGTGGGAGGGGAGCACCGCCACCTCGCGGCGCCAGCCCTCCTCGAGGCGCTCGAGCAGCGCCAGCTCGGATGGCGTCATCGCGCCGCCGGTCTCTTCGCCCACGTCCCGGAGGTCGATCGCGACCTGCAGGGCGACGATCGCCCTCAGGACGCCCGCCCGCGTCGGACCCGGAGCAAGGGTTGCGAAGACGGCGACCGCCTCGGCGTTCTTCGCCTTCTCTCGCGGCAACGGTCCCCACCGCCGCAGCTCCCGCCGTACCCGGGGGAGCACCGCGGCATAGGCGCCGAGGGCGGCGAGGACCGCCCCGATCTCTCTGCCGGAGGATCGCATCCACTCAGCCTAAGCGCTCCTCGACACCGCTGAATGGTTCTGTCTGCTGAAGACGATACATTTCGCTATGCTCATGCAGACGATGGAGGGAATGTCCACAGCAGCCGAGCTCCGCCGCTTGACGGATCGGATGGAGGAACGCTTCGACCTGGTCGACGAGCGCTTCGAGCTCGTGGACGAGCGCTTCGAGCTGATCGACGGCCGGTTCGAGCTGGTGAACAAGCGCTTCGATGATGTCTCGGCGGAATTCCACCGCATCGATTTGCGCTTCCAGACCGTCGAAGCCAATATGCGCGAGATTCGGGGAGACCTGAAGTCGAGCACCGCCGAAATTCGCGCCGAAATCGCCTCCGGCAACGAACAGCTCCGCGCGGAGATCAAATCCGAGGCGAGCCAGCTCCATGAGGAGATCAAATCCGAGGCGAGCCAGCTCCGCGCGGAGATCAAGTCCGAGGCGAGCCAGCTCCGCGCGGAGATCAAGTCCGAGGTGGGCCAGCTCCGGCAGGAGACGAAAGAGACGAGCGGAGGGCTCAGGGAGGAAATCAAAGAGCTGCGTGGCGATCTCAAGTCGATGCAGCGGACCATGCTCTACGGGTTCTTCGCCCTCGGCGGCTTTCTGCTCACCTACGCGGGATTCCAGATCTCTTAGCGCAGGGTTGCAGCCGCGTCCGCCGTCGTCTCTACCTTGGAGAAACTGTGACGGAGCAGACGCAGATCGAGGCGTTCGCCGAGACCGAGCCGGCTGTTGCCGAACCCCCCGCCACCCGCGTTCCCCTCCGCGACCTCGAGGACGGCCAGCGCGTCGCCGGCGTCTACGCGGTACGCGAGCGCGAGCTGCGGCGCAAGCGCAACGGCGACCCCTGGCTGCGGCTCTCGGTCGGCGACGCCACGGGGACGGCCGAGGCGGTCTGCTGGGAGGAGGCGGAGGCGCTGCACGCGCTCTGCTGCAGCGGCGAGCCCGTCTTCGTCACCGGCGTCTTCGAGGTCAGCGAGCGCTGGGGGGCGAAGATCAAGCTCAGCGGCCTGCGGGCGGCCGAGCCGCACGAGTTCGAGACCGCCGACCTGGCGGCCGAGTCGGAGGTCTCGCTGGCGCAACTGGAGAGCGAGCTGCGGGAACTGCTGGCGACTGTCCAGGACCCCGGGCTGGGGCAGTTGCTCGACCGCTTCTTCGGTCCCGAGTCGGAGACCTGGCGGCGCTTCTCCGTCGCCCCCGCGGCCAAGACCTACCACCAGGCCTACCGGCACGGCCTGCTCGAGCACACGCTCTCGGTCGCGCAGGCGGTCTCCGCCGCCGCCAACTTCTTCCCCGGGATCGACCGCGAGGTGGCGGTCGCCGGCGCCCTCCTGCACGACATCGGCAAGTGCCTCGCCTACAACGACGACCCGCTGGCGATCGACCTCACCGACGCCGGCCGCCTGCAGGGCGAGATCCCGCTCGGCTACTACACCGTGCGGCGGGCGATCGAGGACCTGCCGGGCTTCGACCCCCACCTCGCCCAGTGCGTCCTCCACATCATCCTCAGCCACCACGGCTCGCTCGAGCACGGCTCCCCGGTCGTCCCCGCGACCCGCGAGGCCGTCCTCGTCCACATGATCGACAACCTCGGCGGCCGCCTCGGCAGCTTCGACCGCCTCGAGAAGCAGCTCCCCGCCGGCCAGTCCTGGTCGGGCTTCGACCGGGCTCTGTCCGGCTCGGCGTTCTTCGCGCAGCGCGCCGCCTGAAGTTCCGAACAATCCTCGAACAATCCTCGCTTCGGCGACTTTCGGGTCTTGTTTTGTCACAGACAAAAACTTACGCTAGGATCATGGCTGTGATGGTGCCAAGAGAAGAGCTGACGGAGCATCGCCTCGACGCCCTCGAAAAGAAAGTCGACGACGGCTTCGCTGGCCTGAGGTCGGAGATGAAAGCGGGCTTCGAGCGCATGGACGCCCGCTTCGAGAAGATGGACAAGCGCTTCGAGAAGATGGACGAGCGGTTCGACAAGGTCAACGAGCGCTTTTTCGCCCTGAACTGCACGTTGCTCGGCGGGGCTGCTGTGGTCATCGCCACCCTGATCGGCGGCAGCGTCTTCTAGGAAATAAACCGCTGCGAGGATTCCGATCGGCACCAAAAGCCGGATAATGCCCGCGGTTAGGTTGGCGAAGAGGTTCGGAGGACGTCCAGGCGCTGCGCGGACACTATCCTGCCGGGCAGTGGCGAAGGACACCGAGAAGCTGATTCGCCAGCTCTCGCTGATCTCGTTCCTGATGGCTCAGGGGAGGCCGGTTTCGGCCCTCGAGATCAAGCGCGAGGTGGAGGGCTACAGCGACATGAACGACGACGCGTTCGCGCGCCGTTTCTACGCCGATCGCGCCGAGCTGGAGAGCCTCGGGATCCAGCTCGGGGTTGAGAAGCCGGGCGAGGGATTCTTCGAGGCCGAGCTTTACTCGCTGCCGCCGGAGAACTTCTACCTCGACCCGATCTCCTTCTCCGACGACGAGCTGGCGGCGCTCTCGACGGCGCTGATGCTGCTGACCGACGGCGGCTTCGCCTACGCCGAGCCGCTGCGGCTGGCCCTGCAGCAGGTCGCTTGGGGCCATCCGAATCCGCTGGCCGAGGGCGAGCGCGCCCCGGTCGAGATGGCGATGACCGCCTCCGCCGGCGGCCGCGACCTCTCCCAGCGCCTCTCCAAGATCGAGACGGCGATCTCCCGCCGGAAGACGATCGAGTTCACCTACTACACGATGGAGCGGGGCGAGACCGAAAAGCGCAAGGTCGACCCCTTCCACCTCGTCTTCCGCGGCGGCCAGTTCTACCTGATCGGTCACTCGCACGAGCGCGACGCGGTGCGGGTCTTCCGCCTCTCGCGGATTCAGGGCAAGGTCGGCTACGCCTCCAAGGCCGAGCACGACTTCTCCCCGCCCGAGGACTTCGACCGCCGCGACTACGGCAGCCGCGCCGACTGGCAACTGGGGGAGACGAAGGGGACGGCGAAGATCTTCATCCGCGAGCGGATCGCCTGGCTGATCGAGCGCGACTACGGCTCCTACGGGGAGCTCCGCAACGCGAAGAAGTCCGACGGCGCCCCCGGCAAGGGACGTGTCTTCGAGACCGCCTACGCCTCCGAGCGCGAGCTGATCGCCTGGGTCCTGCGCTGGCGCCAGAACGCTCAGGTCCTCGCCCCCGACGACCTCCGCGAGGAGGCCGAGAAGCGGCGCGACCTGCTGCTCGAGCGCCACGTCAACGGCTTCCGGCCGGCCAAGGTGGTCGATCGACCGCTCGAGGAGCAGCCGAAGCGCAGCCGCTCCAACGGCCGCGGCGAGGCGGCGATCCGGCCCGAGCGCTTCGCCCGCCTCGTCACCCTCGCCGGCATGCTGATCGAAGCGGCGAAAAAGGGCGAGCGGCTGGAGGTCGCCGACCTCTGCGAGCGGCTGGAGCTGACCCGCGAGGAGCTGCAGGAGGACGTCGACCTGCTCAACGTCGTCAACTTCGGCGGCGGCACCTACGTCCTCTACGCCGAAGTCATCGGCGAGGAGATCGAGGTCGACTCGCAGCCCTACGGCGACAACTTCGCCCGCCCGGCGCGGCTGCTGCCGCTGGAGGCGAAGGCGCTGGTGGCGGCGATCGACCTCTTCGGCGACCACCTGCCGCAGTCGAACCTGCAGACCGCCCGCGACAAAATCGTCAAGGCGCTCGGCCACGACCCCTCCGAGGAGGGGTTGGAGATCGCTTCGGCCGGCGGTGGCGACGCCGAGGTCGCCCGCCTCGTCAACGAGGCGATCGCCGAGAGCCGGGTGCTGGAGCTGAGCTACTACAAGGAGAACGAGGACCAGTTCACCGAGCGCCGGGTCGAGCCCTACCGTCTGGAGAACGGCAAAGAGGGCTGGTACGTGGAGGTCTACGACCTGACCAAAGAAGGCGTCCGCCACTTCAAGCTTGATCGGGTCAAGGAGGCGCGCCTCTCCGAGGAGAAGTTCGAGCCGCGGCCCGAAGTCGAGGAGTTCGCTGGGGTCGAGGGCTGGATGACCCACGGCGAGGTGCCGACCGCCGAGGTGGCGCGGGTCTGGGTCTCGCCCGAGCGGGCGCGCTGGCTGCGCGAGGAGCGGACCGTGGTCGAGGAGCTGGCCGACGGCGCCGTCGTCGTCGAGCTCCCCTACGCCGGCAAGCCCTGGCTGGTGCGGGAGATCCTCCGCGGCGCCGGCGACCTGGTCGTGCTTGAGCCGCCCGACGCGCGCGAGGCGATCGCGCGCGAAGTCGAGGCCGCCAAGAGCTGACGCTTGGTGAATCTTCCACCGCCGAGGGTGGAAAATTCACCACTCGCACATGGTTGAGGCACCCGGTCATCCCGAGGTCGTGAAGATCGTCGCCCCCAACCCGGGGCCGATGACGCTGGAAGGGACCAACACCTACGTCTTCGGCGGCGACCCCTGCGTGGTGATCGACCCGGGCTCCGAGGACCCGGGGCACCTGGAGGCGATCCGCACCGCGGCGGCCGAGCGCGGCGGCATCGGTCTCGTCCTTCTCACCCATTCCCACGGCGACCACACCGCCGGCGCCGACCGGCTCGATGCCGAGGTGGTGCTCCCCGCGGGAGGCGAGGAGCACTTCGGGCTGCGCGCCCTCGCCACCCCTGGCCACGCCGAGGACCACGTCTGCTTCCTGACCGAAACCGGCGTCTGCTTCAGCGGCGACCTCGTCCTCGGCCTCGGCTCGACGATCGTCCCGCCCGGCGGCAACTCGCTTGCCGCCTTCATGGACTCGCTGGCGCTGCTGCAGGCGGAGGAGATCGAGCTGATCGCCCCTGGCCACGGCCCATGGGTCACCGACCCCGAGGCGAAGCTGGCCGAGTATGTCGAGCACCGGCTGATGCGGGAGCGTCGCCTCCTCGCCGCCCTCGAGGGAGGCGAGCGCTCCCGCGCCCAGCTCCTCGCCGCGGTCTGGGACGACATCCCGCTGGAGCTGCTGCCGATGGCGGCGATGGCGATGGAGTCCCACCTCGAAAAGCTCGAGGGGGAGGGACGGCTGCCCGGAGATACGATTGCCTGAAATTTCGGTCACATGACCGAAATTCCTGGCATATGACCGAAATACCTGTCACTCTTCCGGCTATGGACCTTTCGACGCCCTTTCAATCGATGTTTCCGGCCGTAGACAGCGCCGTTCTAGCTGTGCTGACTCGCTCCACCAAGCCTCGGAGCGGGCGAGAGGTCGCCAAATTGGCAGGGCGTTCCCAAGATGCCACCCAGCGGGTGCTCGACCGTCTTGTTGACCACGGTCTTGTCCTACGAGGAGACGCGGGGCGAGCCTGGATCTACGAGCTGAATCGGGACCACGTCGCAGCTGAACCGATTTCGCAATTGGCGGAACTTCGTTCGAGGCTGCTCCAGCGGCTGCGCCACGGTTTCGATTCCTGGCACCCCGCCCCTTTTCACGTTTCCGTCTTCGGTTCTGCGGCTCGGGGAGACGGCGATGTGAACAGCGATGTCGACATCTTTCTCGTCCGCCCCAGCGACGTTACCGAGAATGATCGGGAGTGGCGCGGGCAGGTAGAAGCACTGGCTGACCAGGTTTTCGAGTGGACCGGTAATCATGCCGGGATAGCCGAGGTCGGAGAGGATGAGCTTGAGCGGCTCCGCCAGGAGCGCCCGGCAATCGTGGAGAGCATCAGGGTCGACGCGGTGGACATAGCCGGCTTGCCGGTCCGCTCGTTTCTCAGGAAGATCTAACGGTGGCGAGTTCGACTCGAACCCGAGCTTGCGACTCGGATCAGGCAAAGCAGAGAATGGAACGTGCCCGCGAGTTCCTCGCCGTTGCAGAACTGGTCGTCGACGAGAAGGACGAGGATGCGTCTTTCGTTTATGCGAGCTCGGCCGCGGCCCTTGCGGTGCTGGCCGGTATCGCCGCCTCCGACGCAGCGTGCTGCGATGCTCTGCAGGAGCGGTCGCGTTCACAGAGTCATCGTGACGCCGAGCGTCTTCTGGCCCAGATCACTCCGGGTGGAAAAAAGGCCGCTGGCGATCTACGTGAACTTCTCAACCTGAAGGACAAAGCTCAGTACGGGTTTCTCAAGATGAGCGTGCCGGAGGTACGGAAAGTGATGCGGCGCGCCAACGGGCTGGTCGAGTTCGCCGCCAGGGTCCTGAGCCCCTGAGCAGCAAACTGGCTATTCGGCCAGTACCCTGGCGTGATGAGGCGGGCAGGCCGATCGGGACTTCTGGCGGGAGCGATGGGAGCCGGCCTGGTCGCTTCTGCTGCCGCCGTCCTCTGGCACCGCTTGACGAAGCGGCCGCTGCCTCAGGTGAAGGGCAGGACCGAGGTCCCGGAGCTGCGCGGATCGGTGCGGGTGCGGCGCGACCGCTGGGGCGTTCCCCATATCGAGGCGAGCGAGCGGGAGGACCTCTTCTTCGCCCAGGGCTACTGCCACGGCCAGGACCGGCTCTGGCAGATGGACTTCTACCGCCGGGTGGTCCGCGGCCGGGTCAGCGAGATGGCCGGGGAGGAGGGGCTCGCGGTCGATCGGCTGATGCGGACGCTGGGCATCTACTGGACGGCCGAGCGCGAGGTGGCCGAGATGGACCCGGGGTTGCGGGCCAAGCTCGAGCGCTTCTGCGCCGGGGTCAACGCCGCCGCTCGCGAGGCCCGGGCGCTGCCGTTCGAGATGCAGATCCTCCGCCTCGGGTTCGAGCCCTGGCGGCCGGTCGACATCCTCGGCCTCGGCAAGCTTCTCGCCTTCGGGCTCTCGACCAACTGGGAGCGGGAGCTGCTGCGCGCCGACCTCGTCCGCGAGCTGGGGCCGGAGCTGGCGGCGCGGCTCGACCCCGTCTACCCCGCCGACAACCCGGTCGTCGACCAGCTGCCTTTCAGCGGCGAAGGGATGCCGCTGGTCGAGCAGATCGACGCGGTGCGGCGCTCGCTCGGGCTTGCCGCCGAGGCCTCGGGCTCGAACAACTGGGCCGTCTCCGGCACCCGCTCGGCGACCGGCACGCCGTTGATCGCCGGCGACCCGCACCTCTCTCCGAGCATGCCGGGAATCTGGTACGAGGTCAGCCTCCGCCACGGCGATCGCTTCGTCCGCGGTGCCTCGCTGCCGGGGATGCCCGGCGTCTACATGGGCCAGAACAACGACGTTTGCTGGACGATCACCAACGTCATGGCCGACGTCCAGGACCTCTTCGTCGAGCGGATCGAGGGCGAGGAGTACCTCTTCGAAGACGAGTGGCGGCCGCTGCAGAGTCGGCGCGAGGAGATCGTCGTCAAGGGCCGCTCCGAGCCCGTCGCCCTCGAGGTGCGCGCGACTCACCACGGCCCGATCGTCAACGAGGCGCTCGGCGCCGACGACAGCGAGCCGTTGGCGCTGGCCTGGCAGACGCTCGCGGAATCGACCGCCTTCGAAGCCGCCTTCGAGCTGCTTGACATCGGCTCCGGGCCGGAGCTGGTCGCCAGGCTCGAGGGCCACACCTCGCCCGCCTCGAACATGGTCTGGGCCGACCGCCACGGCTCGATCGGCTACAAGCTGATCGGCCGCCTGCCGATCCGGCGGGGCGGCTGCCCCGACCTGCCGAAGCCGGGCTGGAGCGGCGAGTTCGAGTGGGACGGGACGGTCCCCTACGAGGAGCTGCCGGAGGTGACCGATCCCGAGAGCGGGTTCGTGATCACCGCCAACAACCGCATCGTCGGCGACGACTACCCCCACCACATCACCAGCGACTGGCTCGACGGCTTCCGCGCCAGGCGGATCGAAGAGATGCTGGAGGAGACCGAGAAGCACGACCTCGAGAGCTTCGAGGCGATCCAGAACGACAACTTCTCGATCCCCGGGCTGGAGGCGGCGGCGCGGCTGGCCCGGCTGCACCCGCGCGGCCAGCGCGAGCGCAGCGCTGTCGAGCGGCTGCGCAGCTGGGACGGCTGCCTCGGCCCCGAGACGATCGCCGGGACGATCTACCAGGCGTTCCTGCTGCGGCTGGCGCGCGAGGTGGCGCGCTGCGCAATCGGCGACCGCGACCTCTGCGAGCGCTGGCTCGACCGCGCCGGCAATGGCTTCCTTCCCCACGTCACCTCGCCCTGGCGCTGGCACTCGCACCTGATGGCGCTCTGGGAGGAAGGCGACGAGGAGCTGATCGGCCGTCCCTGGGACGAGCTGGTGCTGGAGGCGCTGGCCGGCGCCCTCGACGACCTCGCCGAGCGTTTCGGCCCCGACCCCGAGGCCTGGCGCTGGGGCCGCGTCCACGAGCTGAAGTTCCCGCACCCGCTCGGCGACGCCAACCCGCTCTTCGACCGCCTGCTCAACCGCCGCCTCCGCGCCGGCGGCGCCCAGGAGACGGTCAGCCAGATCGCCTACGACCCCAACGACCCCTACAACGCCGTCTGGGCGCCGAGCTGGCGGATGATCGCCGACCCGGCCGACCCCGACCGCTCGCGCTGGCAGGCCTTCACCGGCCAATCGGGCCATCCCGCCAGCAAGCACTACGACGACCTCCAGGTCGACTGGCTGGAGGGGAGGACGCAGGCGATGTGCGGCGAGGGCCCGTGGTCGGAGCTGGAGCTGGTGCCGAGCGCGACCTGAGTCAGGCGCCCGGGTTACTCGGCGCGCGAGATCGCGCTGACCATCTCGACGATCGGAGCCGGCGCCTTCTGCGGCGAGCCGGCGTCGAAGGGCGGGTCGGGGTCGTACTCGATCCCGAGCTGGATCGCCTGCGCGACCTCGGGACCGGCCTCGCGGCCGACCAGGTAGAGCGCCATGTCGATCCCGGCCGAGACGCCGGCGGCGGTGATCGTCTTGCCGTCCTCGACGTAGCGGCCGCCGACCGGATCGGCGCCGTGCTCGCGCAGCGGCTCGAGCCAGGCCCAGTGCCCGGTCGCCCGCTTGCCCTCGAGCAGTCCCGCCGCCGCCAGCAGCAGCGAGCCGGTGCAGACCGAGGTCGTCCATTTCGAGGTCGCGTCGATCCGCCGCAGCCAATCGAGGAGCTCTTCGTCCTCCATCATCCTGCGGGTGCCGATCCCGCCGGGGACGAGGAGGATCTCCGGCTCGCCGACCTCGGCGAAGGAGCGGTCGGCGCTGAGCCCGACGGCGCCGCTGTCGGTGCGCACCTCGCCGCGAGCCGCGGCGACGAACTCCACCTCCCAGCCGGGGACCGAGCGCAGCACCTCGTAGGGCCCGATCGCGTCGAGCGCGGTGAACCCCTCGTAGAGCGGAATCACGATCTTCATCGCGCAATAGTCTCACGTTGACGATGAGCCGGCGCGATCAGATCAAGCTCAGCGAGGCGGAGCTGCTGGAGCTGCTGGAGGGGGAGCGGATCGCCGTCGTCTCCAGCCTCGGACCGCGCGGCTGGCCGCACTCGATGCCGCTCTGGTTCGTCCCCCGCGGGGGGGAGGTCTGGATCTGGACCTACGCCAAGTCGCAGAAGGTACGCAACCTCGAACGCGATCCGCGGGCGACGGTCCTGGTCGAGACCGGCCACGAGTACGGGGAGCTGCGGGGGGCGATGATCGAGGCCGAGGCCGAGCTGCACCGGGACTTCGAGACCGTGATCGGCTTCGCCGAGGAGCTGACCCTGCGCTACGCCGAGGGCATCTCCGCCGTCGAGGGCGACGCCAAAGCGGCGCTGGAAGCGCAGGCGCCGAAGCGGGTGGCGATCAGGTTCCGGCCGCTGCGCACCGCGACCTGGGACCACCGCAAGCTCGGCGGCACCTACTAGCGCCGCTGCCGGCGCAGGATGCGCATCTTGAGGCGGCGGGAGGTCGCTTCTTCATAGGTGCCGTCGGAGACGACCCTGGCCCGCAGCGTCACCCGGTGCTTGATCCGCGGCCTGAACCGGGCGGTGCAGACGCGGTCGAGGCGGTGGCTGCCGAGGCTGCGCCGTCCCTGCCAGAGGCTGACCGGCTCCCCGCGCCTGCCTTCGCAGGGGGAGACGATCGCGGTGATGAAGGCGCGGCGGTTGCGCTTCACCTTGCGCCGCAGGGCGCGGACCCTGATCAGCGAGGGCGCCAGGGGACGGCTGGCTTCGGGGCAGGCGGACGGGCCGGAGCCGAGGATCCGGTACACGGGGCCTTCCCCCGAGACCGCGTAGACCCGGCCGCATGAGTCCTCGCCGAAGGAGTTGAGGGCACTGACGGAGACGCCCTCGGAGCGGTCGCCGCTGGCCGACGGCAGCGCCGGCACCAGGGAGCGCAGCTCGCCGACGCAGAGGTCGCCGTAGAGGTAGCGGCCGTCGAGGTCGCCGTAGCCCGGCCCGCGGACGACGTAGCCGCCGATGATCGCGCAGCCGTGGGCCTGGTCGCCGCCGGGGTCTTCGTGGGGGTAGTCGAAGATCGGGTCGGTGAAGGTCCCGGGAGGCGCCGAGCCGCAGCCTTCGTCGGTCGCCGGTCCTTCGATCAGGCCCTCGCGGCAGTTCCAGCCGTAGTTGGCGCCGAGGCCGAGGCCCGGGGCGGGGGCGTAGTCGACCTCCTCGCGCGCCCCCTGGCCGACGTCCGCGATCACCAGGGCGCCGGTCTGTTGATCGAAGGAGAAGCGGAACGGGTTGCGCAGGCCGAGGCTCCAGATCTGCGCGCTCGGAATCGCGGCGTCGAAGTCGATGCGCAGGAGCTTGCCGAGCAAGCTGCCCATGTTCTGGGCGTTGTGCTCCACGTCGTCTTCCCCGCCGCCGTCGCCGGTGCCGGCGAAGAGGTTCCCTTCCGGCCCGAACTGCAGCTGGCCGCCGTAGTGGTTCTTGTGTTTGGGATGCGAGATCGTGACCAGGTTGCGCAGGCTCGAGAGCGGCGCCGAGCCGTTGCTGGCGACCATTTCGGCGATGTGGATCTCGGCCGGGCTCTCTTCCTTGCCGGTGTAGTAGAGGAATAGCCGGCCGCTGGTCTGAAAATCGGGGGAGAGGGCGATCGAGAGCAGCCCGCCCTCGCTTTCGGTTTCGACCTTCACCAGCGAGCTGATGTCGGCGAAAACCGACTGGTTGCCGTTTTCGACCTCGATCACCTTGCCTTCGCGCTCGACCACGAAGAGCCGGTCGGGGTTGTTGGGGGCAGAGGTGACGAAGATCGGCTTTTCGAAGCTGCCGATCGGCTGCAGCGAGAGCGCATGCGCGCTGGCGCACCAGACCCCCGTCAGGAGCGCTGCGAGGATCGCGATCTTTCCCGCTGCCCGGATCAAGGTGCTCAAGTTAGCTAACCCCCTACCCGGCAAAGGGTCGCGGTTAGCCAAACGTCCAACAGCGGATCGGCACCGCCTCGCCGGCGACCGCCACCGCGGCGGCGAAGCCGGGGTCGATCGTCAGGTTCTGCACGGCAATCGCCGGGATCGGCCAGGTCGGCCGCGCCACCAAGCCGACCCCCAGGCACTTGAGCCGCGCCTCGTGCCGGGTCCAGAGTTCGTAGAAGAGCCGCGCCCGCTCCGGTTCGGTCGCCTCCCGCACCGCCGCCGCGGCCTCCGGCACCAGCCCCCGTTCGGCCAGGGCGACGAGGTCGCGCTGGCGCTTCACCCGCTCGACGTCGACCCCGACCTCGCGATCGCCGGCGATCGCGACGAGGACGAGGTGGCCGGAATGGCTGAGGTTGAAGGCGAGGCGAGCGGGTTCCTCGGCGAGGCGGGGCTTGCCGTGCTCACCCTGCTCGAGCTGGATTTCCTGCGGGTCCTCGTCCAGGTAACGGGCGAGCACGCGCCGCAGCGTCAGGCTGGCCGGAACCGTCCCGAGGACGGCGCGCCAGACGTGTGCTTCGCCGCCGCGCAGGACCGGGTTGTCGGGGGCCGCCGCGAACTCCAAGTCGCCCGATCCTAGGTGATAGCTTCGCCAGCCTTGACCCGGCTGCTGATCACCGGCGGCGCCGGCTTCGTCGGCTCCAACATCGCGGTCTCACTCGCCTCCCGTCACCCGGACTGGGAGCTGATCGCGCTGGACAACCTCTACCGCAAGGGCTCGGAGCTGAACCTGCCGCGGCTGGCGGAGGCGGGGGTCGAGTTCGTCCGCGGCGACGTCCGCGAGCCGGAAGACCTGGCGGCGCTGCCGCCGCTGACGGCGCTGGTCGAGTGCTCGGCCGAGCCCTCGGTGATGAGCGGCGTCAACGGCGACACCTCCTACCTCCTCCACACCAACCTCACCGGCGCCTACAACTGCCTCGAGCTGGCCCGCCGCGACGGCGCCTTCTTCCTTTTCCTCTCGACCAGCCGCGTCTAC
>Ga0207661_10000116_pt1 | contig 50866 bp, 45 predicted proteins | sample KBSC713LmetaG_FD_184337 | JGI IMG/M metagenome (GOLD analysis project Ga0207661, IMG submission 184337) | Corn rhizosphere microbial communities from Kellogg Biological Station, Michigan, USA - KBS C7.1-3L metaG (SPAdes) (version 2) | ecosystem: Host-associated > Plants > Roots > Rhizosphere ...
GCCGCTCGCCGTCGAGCCAATCGCCTATTGCGCCAGCTCACACGCCTCGGCTACACCGCCAAGCTTGAGGCCGTACCCGCGCCGGCTTAAGCGTCCCACAGAGACAGCGGGTTTTCGACGCTGTCCCCAGTTTTGTCCAGTTTTGTTTATCCTGAGAACACTTATGCTGCGCCGCATCGGGATTATCGTCGCCGCCGTCGTTGTCGCAACCCTTGTCGGATTGTGGCTCTGCGACGGGCCGGTGTGGCGATCCTCGACCGTGCCCGCGGCGATCCGCGCCGACGTCGCGCGCCTCCATTCCTGGCGGGGCTCGACACGGGCGGACGCCTGCCGCAAGCTCGCGACCGGCGGCGCCGCGGCAGCGCCGTTCCTCATCGAGCACGCCGACGATCCGGGCTGGGCCGATGGCCTATGGGGTGGCTCTCACCACATGTTCTCGTTCCACGGCGGCCCGAACATGGTAGCGGTCCCCTGTATCCAGGCGCTCGAAGCGATGCGCGGCGACGCGGTCCCGGCGCTCATCGAAGCGCTCAACACCAATCCGCGCGAGCGGATCCGCCACGTCGCCGCGGAGCTGCTCGGCGAGACTCGCGACCCACGCGCGCTTCCGCACCTGCGCCTCGCCCTCTTCGACGCCAGCCCGGATGTCCAATTTGCCGTGATCGATAGCCTCGCCGCGTTCTGCGATCCCAAGGCCCTCTTATATGCGCGGTCCGAGATGAACGCGGACGACCAGTGGAAGCGCGCCTCCGGAGTCCGTCGTCTCGGCAAGTGCGACTCCGAGGACGTCGTCGGGACCCTCCAAGCGGCGTTGCAGGACCCCGCCGCCCCCGTGGTGAGAGAGGCGGAGCTCGCGCTCAGCCGCCGTCACCTGCGTTAAGCTGTCGAGTACCCATGCTCCATTCCGCGGTCCTGCTCATCGACTGCCCCGATCGCAAAGGACTCGTCGCCACGGTCTCCGGCCTGCTCTACCGGCATGGCGCCAACATCCTGCACGCCGATCAGCATCAGGACCACGAGGGCGGCCTCTTCTTCATGCGCGTCGAATGGGCCGCCGACGGGTTCGACTTGCCCGCCTTCCGCGCCGAGTTCGAACCGGTCGCCCTGGAAATGAGGATGCGTTGGCGGATCGCCGCCCCGACGCGCCGGCCGCGGATGGCGGTCTTCGCTTCGCAACATCTCCACTGCCTCGCCGACCTGCTGCATCGCCACCGTTCCGGCGAGCTCCCGTGCGAGATCCCGGTCGTGATCAGCAACCACGAGCAGGCGGAGCCGCTGGCGCGGTTTCACGGCATCGAATTCCACCACACGCCCGTCGCGCCGGACACGAAGGGAGCGGTCGAAGCGGAACAACTCCGCCTCCTGCGTGAGCACGAGATCGACCTCGTGGTGCTCGCCCGCTACATGCAGATTCTCTCGCCGCGCCTCGTCGCGGAGTTCCCCGAACGCATCGTCAACGTCCACCACTCATTCCTCCCGGCGTTCGTCGGCGCGCGCCCGTATCATGCCGCCTTCGCCCGCGGCGTGAAGCTGATCGGCGCCACCAGCCACTACGTCACCGAGACTCTCGACGAAGGTCCGATCATCGAACAGGACGTCACGCGCGTGTCGCACCGCGACCAGGTCGAGGACCTCATCATGAAGGGCCGCGACCTCGAACGGCTGGTGCTCTCGAGGGCGGTGAAATGGCATTTGAAGAACCGGATTCTCTGCTACGGCAATAAGACCGTCGTCTTCGACTGAGCGCGTCGGGGCAGCCTCTTCCCCTACGTTCGGTACCCGTCGATTCACTGGTCCTCCGGTTGCTTACCCTCGGGTTTCGGGCGGGTGCAGTCTGGGTTCCCGTTGATTTCCGTTCAGGTGACCGGGAGGCGCCTAACTGGCACGAGTCCTGGCTTCTAAAGCAATCGGGACGGCACGAGCATTCGTTCTCAATTCGTTGTTGACACTGAGCACCTGCATCGGATACTGTATGTACAGTTGTCCATACACTACGAGGTTCGGCATGCCACGAAAGGTTGTGCTCTTCACAGATTTGCCCGAGTCAAGCTCGATAAAGGTTGCACTCGACCGGTTGAGCTACTACGGTCACTTGCACGTACTACCGTGCATTCGCAGTGAACGCGGATCCATTCGAGCAGCGCTTGCCGGCGCGTGTGGGCTCCTATGCCGCCCCAACGATGGGATCGAATTCATGCCTTCCGATCTAGAACTTGCATTGAGTCCATTCATCGTGGGCACCTTCTCCAGTGGAATCGACCATCTCAAAGGTATTAATGGCCTGCCGGGCGTTTCGATCGAGCGGAGTCACGGTGGAAACGCGGCGGGTGTCGCAGACTTGGCCATCAATTCTGCGATAACGCTCACACGGCGCTCTGCAATTGCGCAGCAGTCAATGCAGCACGGTGTTTTTGAGGCACCAGCCGGAACTCGAGTCGAACGGAAGCACTGGATGTTGATCGGCGCCGGCGAACAGGCGTCTCATGTTATAGCGAAGTGCGCCGGATTCGGTATCGACCGGTTCACTGTCTACCACGATCAAATGACCGATCAGAAGCTTCACAACTGTATCCGCAAAGTCCCACCCGAACTGCTGATCTCACGCTCGCCGCTACAATTCCAATTCAAGAGTACCGTCGGTCAGACTACTACCGTTGCCGGCACAGGCGACCTATTCGGCACGATTCCGCAAGCGGACATCATCAGCTTACATGTCCCGGCGAAATTACCGGACCCCGTCACAGGTCGCCCCGGCACCGAGGGAATGGTGAATTCGCAATTCCTGGCGTTGATGAAGGACCCCAGTTTCCTGATCAACGTCTCACGTGGCAGTCTCGTAAATGAACGCGCCATCATCGATTGGCTCCAGAGCCATCCAGACTGCGGATATGCGGCCGATGTTGTCGACCCGCGGGCCGAGCGGCAGAAGGACCCTACACTCTCGACGTTACATCAAGAGTATATTAGGAATTCACACAATTCAGATCCCCGCTCACTACTCAATCTCATATTAACTCCGCATATCGGCGGATCCGCAATCGAAGACTTTGATTCTGTGTGTAGTGAAGTTCTCATAAGAGTCTTACAAGCTCTCAACATCGCTGTTCCAGAACCCCTTGGGAGGTCATTATGACAATCGAGAAATCCCGGCGGATAAACCTGCGGCTTACACCGACAGACCGCCTCAGTATTAGCCGTATCATTGCCTTGATCCCGTCGACGGTGAGCGAGGTCGTACGTTTCGCCATTCATACGGCATTCCTTCTCTTGCAGTGTGCTCGCGAGGCGAATCTCCGGCTGGTCCTTCGAAACGACGACCTCCATTTACAGGAGGATCTAGATCTGACGCTTCTCTTGCCGGACGAGCCGAATGGGAAACGCCAGCGCCCGGCTCTGTCGCGCGAATCCGAGCCTACATCGGGTGATGTTCTGCAGCTTCGTCTAACAACTCGAGCTCTTGAACAACTCGATTCCTTGGTTCAAACTGGATTTGCGCTTAATAGAACGGCTGCCATACGCCGAGCCGTCGACCTACTCCATCGCGTCGCTTCGAAAACAAGGGGTGGCTCAAAATTTGGGACTCTGTCAGACTTAGGCGTATTCACCCCTCTACCCGTATTGGATCTTGTCTATTCGGAGAACCGAAACGTTGAACAGGCGACTTCAGTACCTACGTTTGGCGCATTTCCATCAAGTATCCCAGATGCCGATCAGGAACCGCCTCGATCGCCATTCTTGAACTCAACTGCAGTTTCAGTTGAGGCGCTTGATGGCCAAGGTCGTTATGAATTGCTGCGCGAGTTGAGTTTAAATCCACTCGCTCAGCGATACCTCGTTCGCGATCAAAAGCTTGGCCGCCTCTGCTCAGCAAAGCTCGCTCGGACACCTCCGGACATTGATTATGCGGACCGCGTCCACCTGTTTGACGAAGAGCTACGCGTCACATTATCTATTGATGGTGACCACGTCTGTAATGTTATCGATGCCGGCATAGCCCGACGATCAGACGCCGATTTGCCTTTTATAGTGTCTGACTTTGCCGATGTGACAACGCTTGAGGAAGAACTCCATCAGGGCGTAGCGTCGCGGAGTCTATTAGAAGTTGTGCAGATCATTGACCGTGTCGCCGATGCACTTTCCGCATTACATGATAGGAACTTGATACACGGCGACCTCCATCCAGGCAACATTGTTATCACACGCGAGAGGGGGGTCAAACTAGTGGACTTTGGCCTCTGTATCGATTCTACGAAACGACCAGATCTCGTGCGTAAGGTTGCTCAGTACTCAGCAGGGCTCCATGGCACGCGGTTCGTCGCTCCAGAACTGGCTTCGGGAGACTCTGGGATTGATACCAGAAGCGACATCTACTCTCTTGGTGCTGTCTTCAGATGTATGGTTGATGCGTGGGAGGGGCCGGTGCAGCCACCCCACGGAGACGACTCGCTCAGTGCGTGGTCTACCGTCGAAAAGGCGATCGATACAGCGCTCCGCCCATTCCCCGAGGAGAGGTTCCAGACGATCGAAGAGTTTCGCAATGTGCTGCGCAAGTCTGAAATAGAGTCGTTTTTGTCAAGTGTTCGCTCCGACCTCAAGACAGCCGGGGCGGCACCTTCCACGCCAATCGGCATGCTTTCGGAAGGGGCATGGCCTGAGATTGTTGAGGAGTCGCGGCTAAGGGCGGTGCTTCTTGAGTGGTTGACGTCCACAAGATGTGAGCAGGGTGCCTATCCCACGAACTCGCGCTATCCCTGGCAAGTCGCCCGCCGGTGGACCGCCAAGGACTTTCAGTATATCTGTAGTTTCGCAGGCTCTTACCCAGAGTCCTTGCGCGCAGGTGCTTTGAGGACATTGGACGCCGCTCTAATGCATGGCCCGCTGTACCTATCCGGTCGACCAAAGCGATCGCCAGACGTCAATGTTGACCTGTACATTCGCTCCGCGAAGTTGCCTCCAGGAGTATTGGCGCATGCTTTTATGGACACGGCCGAACCGCCTTCGACGTTTGTCGTTCTTGTCAGGGACGACATCAGCGTCGATCGCCAATATGACATTGCGTGGGAAGAGGTGTTTGCTCATGTTGTTCGGCGTCCAGCGCGACCAAGTCCACTTGGCGTCGCGAGGCCTATCGTAAGGCATTTGCCAAACGCAATGACTACTCATCACCAAGGAGATTCGGATGAATAGCGATGAATCTGATATTCAGCGTGGCAGAATGAGAGACGTTAATGCTCCGGCGTGGGTGGTGAGATGTAGCAATTTGGCCGTGGATTACAAACTAGCCCTGGCTCAATACTCGGCCACACACCTCATTAAGGGTGGCACAGTCGTCCAAATGGCCTCCGGTACGACGCTCAATTGCCTAATGGACGAGATCATTCGCGTGCAGAACACGACAGGCCCCCTGGATCTTCTAATTTTGACGAACAATCTTCAAGTCTTGGCAAAGGGGAGGGACGCCTACAACTCGATGCCGGGCACTTTCGGAACAATGCAAATTGTACTGACAGGTGGCACATTGCATCCGTCATTGGACAGTCTGACCGGGAGTTATGCCGCGAAGGGCGTTGATACTGAAATGATCGTACCGGACATTGTCTTTTTCGGTGCTGCAGGTATAAGTTTTAGCGGTGGGCTAACGATTGCTTACCACTTTCAAGATGAAATCTCCACTCAAGTAGCATACGCCACGCGAAAGACTCATGATCGTGTCTTACTGTGCGATCACTCGAAAGTCGGGCTGCAGGTCGCCGGGTTCCGTTCGGACATCGATCTACAAGCAATGTTACGTGATGCACAAGCGGTGACCGTGCTGTTGACGGTTCCGCTAGTGGATAGTAAGCTGCCGGGGCAAGAGGGCAAAGTTGACGACAAGAGAATCGAGGCGGAAACCGCTGCTTTTCGTGTACTGTTGCAGCCCTTAAGTGACGATCTACGATTCATGGGTAAGGAATGCACGCTCAGGTACATTAATCGCAACGGTAGCGTGCACTCCGAGCTTTGCCTTACTCAAGTACGTGACGGGGATCCGAGCTCCAATGACAGTGTGCGCCCCATCCGGTTGTAGAGCGAATCGCGGTCCCCGTGGTAGATCGACGCTGATCACGTTCGCAGTCGCACCTGTGCCACTATAGAATTCAGTGGCCCATACCTGTTATTTCGATTGTTTTTCCGGCATCGCCGGCGACATGATCGTCGGCGCTCTTGCCGACGCCGGCGCCGACCGGCATGCCATCCAAGCGGCCATCATCTCGCTCCAGATCGGGGCCAACGTCTCTTTCGAAAAGGTGAAGCGCGGCGGAATTGCGGCGACCAAATTCCACGTCGAGTGGGAAGAGCAGAAGGCGCACCGCCATCTCTCCGGGATCGTCAAAATCATCGAGCGCGGCGCTCTTTCCGACCGCGCCCGCGCCAACGCGCTCGCCATCTTCCGCAAGCTCGCCGAAGCCGAGGCGGCGGCGCACGACGTCCCGATCGAGAAGGTGCACTTCCACGAGGTCGGCGCGGTCGATTCGATCTCGGACATCGTCGGCGCGTGCGTGGCGCTCGACCAGCTCGATATCAGCGAGGTCTACTGCTCGCCCGTGAACACCGGCAGCGGCACGGTCCAGACCGAGCACGGCATTCTGCCGGTCCCCGCGCCCGCCACCGCGCGGCTGCTGATCGGCGCGCCCGTCTACGCGCAGGGCCCCACGATGGAGTTGACGACTCCCACCGGCGCGGCCGTGGCGACGACGCTCGCCAAACAGTTCGGCCCCCTGCCGCCGATGAAGATCGCGCGCACCGGGCACGGCGCGGGAACGCGCGACTTCCCCGGCCAGCCGAACGTGCTGCGCGTCATCCTCGGCGAGACCACTCCCGCCGATGAAGCGCTCACCGTCTCGGTCATCGAAGCCAATATCGACGACCTCAACCCGCAGGTGCTGGCCTGGTCCGCCGAACGTCTCTTCGACGCCGGCGCGCTCGACGTCACGATCGAGCCCATCATCATGAAGAAGGGCCGCCCCGGGACGCTGCTGCGGGTCATCGCCAAGCCTGAGGATCGCGAGATGCTCGCGCAGCAGATCTTCGCCGAGACCTCGACGCTGGGCATCCGCGTCTACTCCGTCGAGCGCCGCGTCCGCGCGCGCACCTTCACCGAGGTCGACACGCCCTACGGGAAGGTCCGGGTGAAAGTTTCCAGCGAGGGCGATTTCGCCCCCGAATACGAGGACTGCCGCAAGCTTGCAATAGCGAGCGCGGTGCCCCTCAAACAAGTGATCGCCGAAGCCACGTACGCCTACTTGAACCGAACGCGATGAACAAATACTACATCACCACTCCCATCTACTACGTCAATGCGGCCCCGCATATCGGCCACGCCTACACCACCATGGTGGCCGACATGCTGAAGCGCTACAAGCGCATGCAGGGCTTCGACGCCCGCATCACGACGGGCTCCGACGAGCACGGGGTGAACGTCGAGCGCTCCGCGGAACGCGTGGGCAAGTCGACCAAGGAGTTCTGCGACGTCATCGCAGCCGAATTCTCCAAACAATGGGAGCTGCTGAAGCTCGACATCGACTACTTCCAGCGCACCACCAGCCCGCAGCACGGCAAGGTGGTCCAGGACCTGTTCAATCGCTGCCGCGAAAACGGGTACATCTACAAGGGCTCCTACACCGGCCAATACTGCATCTTCGACAACCTCTACGTCAACGACGCGAAGCCGGGCGACCCGTGCCCCGATTGCGGCCGGCCGACGGAGACGATCACAGAAGAGAATTTCTTCTTCAAACTCTCCGCGTTCCAGGACAAGCTGCTCGCGCTGTACGAAGAGCACCCCGAGTTCATCCAGCCGGACACGCGCCGCAACGAGGTCATCTCGTTCGTCAAGGCCGGGCTCACCGACCTCTCCATCACGCGCACGAACATCAAGTGGGGCATCCCGGTCGAAGGCGAAGCGCCGCACGTCTTCTACGTGTGGTTCGACGCCCTGACCACATACATGAGCGCGGTCGAGGGCAAGGGACTCTGGCCCGCCGACCTGCACCTGATCGGCAAGGAAATCGTCCGCTTCCACGCCGTCTTCTGGCCCGCGTTCCTGATGGCCGCCGGTCTCGAGCTGCCGAAGCGCATCTTCGCGCACGGGTGGCTGCTCATCGAGAACGACAAGATCAGCAAGTCGAAGGGCAAGATGGTGCGCGCCGAGCCCATCCGCCAGGTGATGGGGGCCGACCCGCTGCGCTACTTCCTGCTGCGCGAAGTGGTGTTCGGGTCCGACGGCAATTTCAGTTACGACGCGCTGGTCGGGCGCTACAACTCCGATCTCGCCAACGGGATCGGCAATCTCGCCAGCCGCACGCTGACGATGATCCACCAGTATCGGAAGGGCGTGATTCCGGAGAGCGAGGGCGAGTCCGAAATCGCCGTGCACGCAGGTAATACGGTGCGCGTGTTCCAGGAGCACTTCGACCGTTTCGAATTCTCGAAGGGGCTGGAAACGATCTGGAGCCTGATCTCGGCCGTCGACAAGTTCATCGTCACGCGGGCGCCGTGGAAGCTCTCGCGCGTGCAGGAAGAGGGTCCGCAGAAGCTCCTCGACGAGACGCTCTACACCGCCGCCGAGACGCTGCGGATCGCCACCGCCCTGCTCTATCCGGTGATGCCGGAACTGGCGCCGAAGATCTGGGAGCAGCTCGGGATGACGGAGCCGCTGGCGTCCGTCGAATTGAAGGGCGTCGTATGGGGCGGCCTCAAGGCCGGCCAGAAGATCGGCGAAGTGTCGGCCGTGTTTCCGCGCATCGAAGCGAAGGAAGCGATCGACAAGATGCGAGAGATCGAGGAGCAGGTCACGGCCTATCAGGCGTCGCTGTTCGGCAAGACTGCCGAGGCGCCCGCGGAAGACGCGTCTCCGAAGATCGCCATCGACGACTTCCTGAAGGTCGACCTGCGAGTCGGCTTGGTGCTCACCGCTCAGCCGGTCAAGAATTCGACCAAGCTGATGCACATGACGGTCGACATCGGCGAAGGGAAACCGCGCACGATCGTGGCCGGCATCGCCGAGGCGTATACGCCCGAGCAGCTCATCAACCGCAAGGTCGTGATCGTCGCCAATCTACAGCCGCGCAAGCTGAAGGGGATCGAGTCGAACGGGATGATCGTGGCGGCGTCGGTGGCGGACGGCAAACCCGTCCTGGCCGGCTTCCATGAGGACATCCCGGTCGGAGCGCGCCTGAAGTGAGCAGAACCTGCCAAGGTGGGGCAGGCTTCAGCCTGCGCGGGACTTCAGTCCCGCTTTTCATCCTTATTCCGAGGAGCGGGACTGAAGTCCCGCGCAGACTGAAGTCTGCCCCACCAGGCCTATGACGCTCGTCGACACCCACTGCCACCTCGACGATTCGAAGTTCGACGACGACCGCGAGCAGGCCATCGAGCGCGCTCTCGCCGCCGGCGTCTCGCGCCTGATGGCCATCGGGACGGGCAGCGGTCCGCCCGACCTCGAGGTGGCGGTGCGGCTCGCCGATTCCCATCCGTTCATCTACGCGACGATCGGGGTGCACCCGCACGACGCGTCGAAGGCCTCCGACGAAACCTTCGCCCACCTTCGCGAGCTCGCCGCGCATCCCAAAGTGCTCGCCATCGGCGAGATCGGCCTCGACTACCACTACGATTTCTCGCCGCGCGATGTCCAGCTCTCCGTCTTCGAACGCCAGCTCGCTCTGGCGGCCGAAACGAAGAAGCCGATCGTCATCCATACGCGCGAGGCGTGGGAGGACACGCTCGCCGCGGTCACTACCCTGCCCCACGGCGGCATCATGCACTGCTTCACCGGCGACGCGGACCAGGCCCGTCAGGCCCTCGACCGCGGCTTCCATCTCAGCTTCGGCGGCGTGCTCACGTTCCCGAAAGCGGAGGCGCTGCGCGACGCTGCGCGGCTCGCGCCCGACGACCGTATCCTGGTCGAGACCGACTGCCCGTACCTCGCGCCCGTGCCGCATCGCGGCAAACGCAACGAGCCCGCCTTCGTGGTCGACACCGTCCGCCGCCTCGCCGAAGTGCGCGGCACGACGCCCGAAAAGATCGCCGAACTCACCACGCGCAATTTCGAAGCGCTGTGTTTGCGGTAAACTGGTTAACTTACATGAATTTAGGGAAGCTCGGGCAGGCCCTTACCGCGAGAGAGATCTTCGAGCTGATTCACGACGAGCTGGCCGAGGTCGAGAGGCATATTACTGCCGAGTCGGTGGCGTCCGTCGACGCGGTCACCGCCATCAATCAGTACCTGCAATCGAGCGGCGGCAAGCGCCTGCGTCCCACCCTGCTGTTGATTGCCGCGAAGCTTGTTGGCGAGGCCGGACCCGCTGCCATCCATCTCGGCGCCGTCGTCGAGATGATCCACGCGGCGACCTTGGTTCATGACGACGTGATCGATGGCGCGCAGACGCGCCGCGGCCGTCCCTCCACCAACATCAAGTGGGGCAATCACACCTGCGTGCTGGCCGGCGACTGGCTCTACATGCAGGCCTTCCAGATCGCGTTGCGCGAACGGAATTTCCAGATTCTCGACCTGCTGATCTCGCTCACCCAGATGATGGTCGAGGGCGAGCTGCTGCAGCTCGAGCGCATCGGCAAGATTGCGATCAGCGAGGCCGATTGCATGGAACTGGTCGATCGCAAGACGGCCTGCCTGTTCTCCGTGTGCGCGCGTCTCGGCGCGATCACCGGCGGCGCCTCGCAGGAAGCCCAGGAGAAGCTCGGCGAGTACGCGTGGAACCTCGGGATGGCGTTCCAACTCGTCGACGACGTGCTCGATTTCACAGCGCGCGAGAAAACGCTCGGCAAACCCGTGGGCGGCGATCTGCGCGAAGGCAAGGTCACGCTGCCGCTGGTCTACGCGCTCGAATGCGCCACGCCCGCCGAGCGCCGCATGGTGGAAACGATCCTGGAACAGCGGAGCTACGACGAAGTGCCGTTCTCGCGCATCCTCTCGCTACTCGAAAAATACCGTGGCATCGAACGCGTTAAGGAACGTGCCCAAACGTTTACAGACAAGGCACGAAGCCTGATCTCGGAATTTCCCGATTCCCGTTATCAGCGCGCCCTGATGGCCGTTACGGAACTGGTCACGGAACGCGACCACTAAACCGTAAATTGCGGCCCGCTCAGGCATTTCCCGTGCGTCCTGCACCGCCCGACGATATACTGACTAAAACGGGGCTCCGTGGAATTCAACACCTTCGATGAAGACTACGTGAAGCGCCTCTCCGAGGGCGATGACGCCACGGTGGAGCACTTCAACAGGTACTTCGGCGAGCTGATTTTTATCAAGCTGCGCTCGCGTCAGTACGCCCCGCACACCATCGACGACATCCGTCAGGAAACCTTCCTCCGCGTGTTCCAAGTGTTGCGCCGCGACGGTATCCGGCAGCCCGAACGGATCGGCGCCTTCGTCAATTCCATCTGCAACAACGTCATGCTGGAGACGCATCGCTCGGGCTCGCGCCTCACGTTCATGGATGAGCCACCGGAGCCCACGGAATTCGCGCCGGCCGCCGAGCACGAACTGATCGCCCGCGAGCGCCGCGAACATGTGCGCGCCGTGCTGGCGAAAATGCCGTCGAAGAACCAAAAGCTGCTGACCGCCGTGTTCATCGACGAGCGGCATCCCGACGAAGTCTGTGAGGAGATGGGAATCGACCGGAATTACCTGCGCGTCCTGCTCTTCCGCGCGCGGGCGCAGTTGAAGGACGCGGTCAATCGCAAGCGAACCGCGTCGCACGGGAAATAAAAAAAGCGGACGCCAGGGCACGACTCCGGCGTCCGCAGGGGGTACAGATCGTGCGGCCTCCGAACCGCGCGAACCGTATCGAATCGTTATGTCCGATAGTGCCGGCATGCCCGCGAACGTTTCATCGTGGGCCGCAAAAATCCGGGAAGAAAACGCCGCCGCCGCGCGTCCAACGGAAGCAACGGTCATCGGGATGGCGCCGGTAGTGACAGAGCGGGAACTCGTCGGAGCATGCCAGCGCGGAGACCGCGACGCGTTTCGCGCGCTCTTCGAGGCCTACCGGAACAAGGTGTACTCGATCGCGCTCCGCTTCGCCGGCGACGAATCCACCGCCATGGATATCGCGCAGGAGACCTTCGTCAAACTCTTCTCCTCGATCCGCGATTTCCGCGGCGATTCGAGCTTCGACACCTGGATCTACCGGTCGGTGGTGAACGCCTGTCTCGACCACCGCCGCCGCGGCTGGCGGCTGCTGCCCCTGCTCGACGACTTCGCCGGAACCCTCCGCGCCCCCGCCGTCAGTTCGCTCGACGACCTGCTGCGGAACGAGCGCGGCGAACGCGTGCGGGCCGCGATCGACCGCCTGGCCCCGGACCTGAAGATTGTGGTCGTACTGCGATATACCGAGGGACTCTCTTACGACGAGATCGCGGAGGTGCTCGGCTGCGCGCTCGGCACCATCGCGTCGCGTCTGAATCGGGCGCATAAGAAACTGGAGCGCTGGCTTGCCCATGTCTGATTTGCTGGATCTCGAACTTTCGCATCATCTACGGCCGGTGGAAGCGCCGCCGGAACTCTGGGCTAGGGTCGTCGACGCACGCCGTCCCCGTGGCCGGGCGTCGGCGTTCTTTGCGCTTCCGGTAGCTGCGGCCTTGACGCTATTCGTCGCGGGAGCGCTCTACGTCATCGCCCGCGGACAGCCATCGCAAGAGCCCTACCGCACCGTCAGCCCGGCGGCGGAATGCATGCGCTGCCACACGTAGGTTGTATTAGGGCACGACTTCAGTCGTGCCGAATTCTGATTTGCGAGATCGTGGGCTTTAGCCCCTGCGGCACGGCTAAAGCCGTGCCCTGATACATAGCACCACTTGTAGGAGGTTGTCATCTCTGCTACCCTGAGGACAGGTAGGAGGGAAGCATGTCCCACACTGTCGTTGCCCCCGGACTCACGACCGGCCATGCGCCGTTCGTCGAGGAAGCTCGCGATCGCGGAGAGCTTTACATTACACAGGCTTACGACCTCTATTCGGAAGCAAACCATGAAGCCTGGAGACGCCTCTACGACCGCATCCGCCCCCGGTGGGAACGCTACGCCAACGACCACTTCCTCCGCGGGATCGAAGCCCTCCACCTCCCCGCCGACCGCGTCCCGAAGCTGAGCGGGATCAATCAGCGCCTCCGACCGCTCACCGGCTTCCAGGCCAAACCGGTCAGCGGATACGTCCCCGGGTTCCTGTTCTTCGACTGCCTGCGCCGCCGCGAATTCCCCACCACGATCACGATCCGACCCGCCGACAAGATGGACTACCTGCCCGAGCCCGACATCTTCCACGACGTCGCAGGCCATGTCCCGATGCACACGGAGCGCGCCTTTGCCGACACGCTCGTGCGGTTCGGCGACTGCGCCCACACGGCGGTCGAGATGACCGCGGGCATCAAGGACTACGGCGTCCGCGTGCAGAAGCTGACCAGCATCATCCGGGCGCTCTCGCGCTTCTTCTGGTTCACGGTCGAGTTCGGCCTGATGCGCGGCCGGAACGGCAGCACCGTCGCTTACGGCAGTGGCCTCCTGAGCTCGTACGGCGAACTGCAGCACGCCATCGAGTCGGACGAGGTCCAGCGCTACCCGGTGCAGCTCGAATGGCTGATCAACCAGGGCGCGGAGATCGACCACTACCAGCCGCTGCTGTTCATCGTCGAGTCGTTCGACCACCTCTTCGAGCTGGTGGACCGCCTGGAGGGTTGGATGCGCGCGGGGAAGCTCGACAACGTCGCGCCGGGACTGCCGGAAGTCGCCGAAGCCGATCTGCGGAGCTTCATCGAAGCCGGCGAACGGATGTAAATTCTACAACATTTCGGGCGGCCCTCGGCGTGCAACAATGGAGCGGTTTTCATACCATTCCTAACCAAGGAGACACGCACTTGTGGAATAAGAACCGTGAAGAGGCGCCTCGGCCTCAATCGCAGCCCGAACCCGCCGCCCCCGTGATGCATCATGCGCCGGCCGCGCCCGTGCAACCCGCCGCTCCTCCGCGCCAGAAGGCCATCATCGGCCCCTCGATGCACATCAAGGGCGAGATCCGTAGCGACGAGGAACTGGTCGTCGACGGCGAAGTCGAGGGCATCGTGGAATCCGGCAGCCTCCTGACCATCGGCCGCAACGGCAAGCTCCGTGCCAACATCCGAGCGAGGGAAGTCATCATCTACGGCTCGGTGAAGGGCAATATCGAAGCGATAGAGCGCCTGGCGATCCGCGAACAGGGAAGCCTGGTCGGGGACATCAAGACCGCGACGATCTCAATCGACGACGGAGCCTACTTCAAGGGAAGCATCGACATCAGCCGCCCCGAGCCGAAGGTGACGGCGAAGCCCGTGAAGAGCGAGGCAAAAGCGGGGTAAAGAAATTACTCTCGCAGAGGCGCAAAGGCGCTAAGAACACAAAAGCTCTATACGTTTGTTTTCTTGGCGGACTTGGCGTCTTTGCGAGAGAGAGTTTTTGCTTTTTCTCTCGCCAAGCCGCCAAGCCCGCCAAGACCACAAAACCTGATGAATTTGTTTTCTTAGCGACTCTGCGTCTCTGCGAGAGATGTTTTTTCTTTAGAATGCCGGCGGACCGGGGTTCCTCAACTGGTACCCCGCCGGCGGCTCGGCCCCGAGCAGGTTTTTCACGAAGTAGTCCCAGCGGCGGCGGACCATGTATGGCTCGTTCCCGAAGCCATGATTGCGATTCGGGAGCAGCAGTAGATCGAAGTCCTTGTTCGCCTTGATCAGGGCGTCGACCACCAGCAGCGTATTGTATGGCGGCACGTTATTGTCCATCGTGCCGTGTGCGAGCAGCAGCTTGCCCTTCAGATTCTGCGCGACGTTCTGATTCGCCTGGCTGTCGTAGTTCGTGCCGTCGGGCGTCTTCTTCAGCAGGCCCGTCCACTTCTCGGCCCAATCGTCTTCGTACTCGCGATTGTCGTGGTTGCCCGCCTCGGAGATCCCGACCTTGAAGAAGTCCGGGAAGCGGAACATCGCGCCCGCTGCGGCGTACCCTCCGCCGGAGTGCCCGTAAATCCCGGCGCGGTCGATATCGATGAACTTGTACTTCTGCGCGAGCTGCTTCATGCCCGCGACCTGGTCGGGGAGCGTGTTGTCGCCCATGTCGCCGAAGTACGCCTCGTGGAATTTCTTCGACCGCCACGGCGTGCCCATTCCGTCGATCTCGACCACGATGAAGCCGAGCTCCGCGAGCGCCTGGCAATCGCCGCGCGCCGCCGTGAAACTGCGGCTGCCGACGCTGCCGGTCTGCGGGCCGGGATAAATGTGGTTGACGATCGGGTACTTCTTGTTGGGATCGAGATTCGTCGGCTGGAACATCAGGCCGTAGAGGTCGGTCTGGCCATCGCGGGCCTTGACCGTGATCGGGACCGGCGGCTTCCACCCAGCCGAGAGCAGCTTCGAAATGTCGGCCTTCTCGAGCGTGCCGAGCAGCTTTCCGCTGGCGTCGCGGACGACGGCCACCTGCGGCGCGTCGGGCTTCGAGTAGCTGTCGACGAAGTACTTGCCGGTCGGCGATAGCGTGACGTCGTGATTCGCGTTCTCCGGCGTCAGCAGCGCGAGGCCCTTCCCGTCCATGTTCACGCGGTAGAGATACTGGAAATACGGATCGCGCCCCTGCTCGTGGCCGACGCCGAGGAAGTAGAGGACGCGCGCGTCCTCGTCGACCCGGATGAGCTGCGAGACGTTGCCGTCACCCGTCGTGATGCGATTCTTCAGCTTGCCCGTGGCCGCATCGTACAGGTACAGGTGGCCCCAGTTGTCGCGCTCGGAGAACCAGATGATCTCGTTGGTCTTCGGCAGGTAGTGCCAGTTGACGCGCCCGTTCCCCGACTCGAAGAACGTCGGGACCTTCTCCTCCAGCACGTCGCGGACGGCGCCCGTCGCCGTGTCCGCAATCCGTAGATTCTCCTGCTTGTGATCGCGCGACGTCGAGACGAATGCGATGTGCGCGCCGTCGGTGCTCCACTGCACGTCCTCCCAATCGCCACGGCAGGCGAGATCGTCACAGAGCGAGGAGCGGTGCTGGTCGGGCGGCATCTGGAAGCGCGTTACCGTTCCGCTATCGACGTCGATCGCGACGCGCTGGATCATCGTCACCGTCTCATCGCCGGGCAGCGGGTACTTCCACGCGCGTAGCGTCGGATGTCCAACCGCGGTATTCACGAGGTACATCTCGCCGACGCCCCGCTGATCCTGTTGATACGTCGCCACCTTCTTCCCGTCGGGCGACCACTTCACGATCGGCCGGTCGCTGTTCGTCCAGCCGGCATTGTCGGTGGCGTAGCCGAAATCCTTGACGCCGTCCTTCGTCAGTTGACGCTCGTTGCTGCCGTTCGCGTCGCGGACCCAGAGGTTCCAATCGCGGATGAAGACGGCGCGCTTGCCATCGGGAGAGAGCGATTCGGCGCGACCGCCGCCGCCACGTCCACCGCCGCCGCGACCGCCGCGTCCCCCGCCCCCGCGCCCAGCGGTGGCCACGCCATCGGACTCGCAAGATGCGCCGCTCGACGCGCATTTCCAATGCCGGCCGGCGACGTTGAACGACACCGTCTGCAGGTCAGGGGAGAGGTCGATCTCGGTGAACGGCAGCGCGTTCGCCTCGTACTTCTGATTGGCGACCGCGGTGAGCGCGATCGCGAGTTTGGCGTGATCGAACGCCGGAGCGCGCGTGCCCTTGGCGGGGTCGACCACGAGGAACTCGGAGCCCGCCGGCGTCGTGACGCGATACCAGAAGCGCTCGTCGGCGAGCCAGTTGGGGCGCACCGCGTTGCGGTAAATCAGCGGCGTGGTGTTGTACCCCATGAACTTTTCGGCGCGGCCGTAGTCATCGGCGGTGAGGGCGCGCGGCTGCGCAAACAACGGCGCGGCAAGGACTGCAAGAAGGGCGAGACGCATGGCAATTTAGCCGCCATGTTCCCACCCGGCGCTCCGGCAAGTCAACAATTCCGGACAAATGTCCGGGTCTCGTAACGCAAGCTATTTGTTTTCAATGATGCGTCGCACCAAACCCGGACATGTTGTCCGGGTTCACATCGCGAGCATCGCCGCCATCAGCTCGATGCCGTCCCAGAGGTTCTGCAGGCGGAGGTTCTCGTTGGAGCTGTGCTGGTTGTTGTCGTGGTTCGCGATCGGCACCGTGATCGTCGGGACGCCGAGGATCTGCTCGATCATGAACAGCGGGACGCTGCCGCCCATCGTCGGCAGTTTCACGACCGGTCCGCGCGCCGACTCCGCGGTGCTCAGAACGAGCTTCGAGATCGGCAAATCCATCGACGTGCGCGCCGCCGGATAGCCACCCTTCTCGACCACGACTCGCGCGAGTTTCGGAGTCGCCATGCGGGTCTGCTGGTCGGGCTCATTCTCGACGATCGTGTACCCTTGCGCGCGAATGTGGTCCAACATGCGGCTGGCGGCAATCTCGGGCGTGATCCCTTTGACGAGGCGGATGTCGATGCTCGCGGTCGCGGTCGAGGGCAGCACGTTGCTGGCGCCCGCGCCCGTGCGCGCGCTGCTCATCCCGCGGATATTCAGCGACGGATAGTTCAGCAATTCGACCAGCTTCTTCCCGCCGCCCTCCGTGCGGCCGAGCCACAGTTCGCGGCGGAGATCGCCATCGACGTCGGGCGCCTCGGCGATGGCGCGCTTCTCGGTCTCGGTGAGCGGCTCGATGCCGTCGTAGAAATGGGCGACGGTCGCGCGGCCGTCGTCGTCCTTCATGGACGCGAGCAGACGCGCCAGCGCCATCGCCGGGTTCGGCGCCCAGTTGCCGTAATGGCCGCTGTGCAATTCGTGATTGGGTCCGTAGAGCGTGATGTCGAGCGTCACGATCCCGCGCGCGCCGAACACGATCTGCTGCTTGCGGCTCTGGTGTACCGGACCGTCGCAGATGAGCCAGACGTCGCCGCGGAGAAGCTCTTTGTTCTTCGCGAGGATGTCGGCGAGATGCGGCGAACCGGCCTCCTCCTCGCCTTCGAAGATGAATTTGATGTTCGAGCGGAACGGGACGGCGGCCGCCTTCATCGCGTCGAGAGCCGTGGCGATCGCGAGGATCGGCGCCTTGTCGTCGCTGGCGGAGCGGGCCCAGATGCGCGCTTCGGGGTCCTCGGTGCGGCCGCCGCGCAGGGTCGGCTCCCACGGCGGCGTAGACCACTCTTTGGGATCGAGCGGCTGGCCGTCGTAGTGCGCGTAGAAGACGATCGTGCGAGTCGCGCCCGGGGTGACGATCTCGCCGAAGACGGCCGGCGGGGCGCCTGGGGATTCGAGTAGCCGCGACTTCACGCCCCGGCGTTCGAGCACGGCCTGCACCGCGGCGGCATTGCGGCGGATGCCGGCCTCGTCGCGCGCCAGGTTGGGGATCGCGAGGAGCTGCATGAACTCGCTGACGATCGCGTCGCGATGCGCTTCGCGCCAGCGCCGCGCGGCTGCCGCGGCTGGATTCGTCTGCGCCGCGGCCGTGATCGCGCATGCCGCCAGGAGGATCGCTTTCTTCATCTTCGCTATTATGGCCGAATGCACCCCGACGAGATGGCCATTCGCGGCGTAATCGAAAATTGGGTCCGCGCCACGTCGGCGGGCGACCTGCCGGAGTTGATGGACCTGATGGCAGAGGACGCCATTTTCCTGACGCCGGGACAGGAGCCGATGCGTCGCGACGACTTCGCGGCGGGCTTCTCGGCGGCCATGGAGCACGTGCGGATCGAAGCGCGGTCCGACGTGCAGGAGATCGAAATCGCCAACGACTGGGCGTGGTGCTGGAACTATTTGGACGTCTCCGTGACGCCGCGCGGAGCGGGCGCCCAGATGCGCCGGTTCGGCCACACCCTCACGATCTTCCGCCGCGAAAACGGCGAGTGGCGCATCGCGCGCGACGCCAACCTCCTCGGCTCCGGCGTGTAAGTATGTGGGGCAGACTTCAGTCTGCGGAGGACTTTAGTCCGACTCCGCGCGGCGGGACTGAAGTCCCGCGCAGACTGAAGTCTGCCCCACGCTTGTAATACGCTGGTACGCATGTTCCGCTTCCTGGTGTGGGTGGCCGCGGCGGGCTGCGCGGCCGCGCAATCGAACGAGTGGCCCGCGTACGGCCACGACGCCGGCGGCGCGCGCTTCTCTCCGCTGAAACAGATCACCGTCGAGAACGTCGCGAAACTGAAGCGCGCGTGGGTGTATCACACGGGCGAGACGGGTAACTTCGAATCGACGCCGATCGTCGTGGACCACGTCCTCTACTTCCCGACGCAGGGGCAGAAGATCGTCGCCGTCGAGGCCGAGACCGGGCGCGAGCTCTGGAAGTTCGACCCCAAATCGCGATCGCGGGAGCTGCGCGGGGTCTCCTACTGGTCCGGCAGTTCGACGGCGCCGCCGCGGATTCTCTTCGGCACGTCGGACGGCCGCCTGATCGCCCTCGACGCCAAGACAGGGAAGCCCGCCGCCAGCTTCGGCGACAACGGCACGATCGACCTACGCACGGGAGTCGCCGACAGCTTCCCGTCGACGACCGCCTACGCGGTGACGTCGCCGCCCGCGATTTTCAAGGATCTCGTAATCGTCGGACCGAGCACGCAGGAGACGGTCAGCCGCGGCCCGAGCGGCGACGCCCGCGCCTTCGACGTCCGCACCGGCAAGCTGGTGTGGCGCTTCCACACGATTGACGACAAGACCTGGCCGGAGGCCGGAGCCGACCGCGCCGGTCCGAGCCTGTGGGGTCCGATGACCTTGGACGCGGAGCGAGGGCTGGTGTTTCTGCCGGTCGGCAACCCCGCCGACAGCTTCTACGGCGCCGACCGCAAGGGCACGAACCTCTTCGCGAACTCGGTGGTGGCGCTCGACGCCGCGACGGGCAAGTATCGCTGGCATTTCCAGATGGTCCACCACGACATCTTCGATTACGACGTCGACGCGCCGCCCACCCTGATCGACCTCACGCGCGACGGTCGCAAGATCCCGGCGGTCGTTGAGACGACGAAGATGGGCCTGCTGTGGGTGCTCGACCGGCTCACCGGGAAACCCGTCTTCGGCGTCGAGGAGCGCAAGGTCCCGCAGAGCGACGTGCCGGGTGAGGTGTCGTGGGCGACGCAGCCGTTCCCGGTGAAGCCGCCCCCGCTGGCGCGCATGACCGTGAAGAAGGACGAAGTCCGCGAACCCTGCCGCGCGGGGTTCGACGAACTGGTCCACGAGGGTCCCTTCCAGCCGTTCGACAACAAGGTGTCGCTGCGCTTCCCGGGCACGATGGGCGGCGGCAATTGGGGCGGCGTCGCGTTCGACCCGTCGCTGGGATACCTGTTCGTAAACACGAGCAATCTCGGCGGGACCGGCAAGATGGAGAAGGCCCCCGAGGGCGCGCCCGTGCCGTACCGGCCGGTCGGCGGGTACGTGCGGTGGATCGATAAGGATCGCTACCCGTGCCAGCAGCCGCCTTGGGGCGAACTGACGGCGGTGAACGCGAACACGGGCGACGTGGCGTGGAAGGTCCCGCTGGGCAGCTATCCCGGGATGCCGGGAGCGGGCACGCCGAATCTCGGAGGCCCGATCGCGACGGCGGGAGGACTGGTCTTCATCGGAGCGACGCTCGACGGCAAATTCCGCGCGTTCGACGCGAAGACAGGGAAAGAGGTGTGGACGGCGGACCTCGGCGCGTCGGCCCTGACGGTCCCGGCGACGTACCTCGGCAAGGACGGAAAGCAGTACGTGGTCATCGCAGCGGGAGGCCCGGCGCGGTTTCGATCCATCGACGCGAGCAAGGGAGAGGATGCCGATACGCTGATTGCCTTCGTCTTGCCGTAGCGGGGATGCGTCGCGCGCTGATATGATGGAACAACGGTGAGGGTCGGTAGCTCAATTGGTAGAGCATCGCCCTTTTAAGGCGGTGGTTGCGGGTTCGATCCCCGCCCGACTCACCAAACTCAACAGCCCAATGGCAGACTTCGATCCGAACGCGCCCGCGACGAAAGGCGACGTAGTCGCCCTCGAAGAACGATTGACGGAGGCTTTCCGTGACGTTCAAACAGAACTTCTGAAGGCATTCTATAGTTTTGCCAGCACCACCGACGCGAAACTCAAAGACGCAGAGACATCCGACATTGCTCTTCGCCAACGACTTTCCGTGCTCGAAACGCGCATGACCGAAGTCGAGAAGCGCCTCAATTTTCCGCCGGCCGCCTGACCCACACTATCCAAACGTTCGCACCGGCATCGGCGGCGCTGGATACCTTCCTGCCTTCGAATTCCAATAAGCCCAGGACCGCGCGTCGATGATGCCGGGCGGCGCATTTTCCAGCGCCGTCCGAATCGTCCAGGTAGCAGCGGATGATCTTCATCTCCTCGTGCGTCGGTTGCGCGAACGCGTAGGCCATGAAACGCACCGGATCGGCGAGCGCTTGCTGAGGCGCCTCGAACCACACCGGACGACGCGCCAACTCCTCCGTCTCGGGATTGAGCGGAATCGATTTCATTCGACGCCGAACGCGAGTGAAACCGGAATCCGCTCCTTCGTGCCGAATGTCTCCGGCAGCGGCACAGAGGACGACCCGTCGAACGTGACCGTAATTCCTGCCTGATTCGTCACCAGAATCAACCACCGCTTCGGATCGACCGTCCAAAAGGACGCGCACCCATTCGCCAGACAAGTCTGCTGCCGATCCAGCATCTCGTCCATCGTGTTGCTCTCCGATAGGACCTCGATGACGAGATCGGGCGCCCCGAGGAAGTAGTCGTTGTCGTCGCGGTCCCAACGGTGCGCCGCTACGAAAGCCACGCCTGCGACCCAGGACTCGTACTCCGACGCCGGGCGGAACGGGAATTCCACGGTGAGAAAACCGCGCCCACGGGCGTGGGGAGCAAGAAGATCGAACAGGGTCTGCTGGATCTTCACGTGGGACTTCTTTCGATGCGGCGTGAGCGCCAACTGGCCGTGATGCAGTTCGTAGGATCCGGCCGGCGGGTCGGGCAGTTTCTCGAACTCCGCGACGCTCAGCAGCCCGTCCACCCCCTCATCATACGCCCGACCGCCGCGCCCCCCACACCAGCGCCCCCAGCAGCACGCCGACCCCGACCGCCGCCGCCCCGACCCATCCCACGTGCGTGTCCGCCCACAACTGCGGACTCGTGTACGACGCCTGCGCATCGAAGCTGCCATGCGCGCCGTGGTCTCCCGGCACGGGCTGAAACAGGTTGCTGCGACGATCCGCTTCCACCGGCTGATCCGTCATCTGCGAATCGACGCCGTTATTCGCCAGATACCGATCGCCGATCCCCGGCATCAGCTTATTGCCGACGATCGCCGCCACCGTCATGCGTCCCACGTACATCTCGCGACGGCGATGGTGGGCCGCGTAGTACACCGCCTCGGCCGCGACCTCGGGCTGATAGATTGGCGGGACGGGCTGCGGATGCCGCGGCAGCCGCGTGCGGCACCAGTCGAACTGCGGCGTATTCAGCGCCGGCATGTGGACCATCGTGAGGTGCACGTTGCTCTTGCGGTGCAGCAGCTCGCAGCGCAGCGAATCGGTGAAGCCGCGGATCGCCGCCTTCGCCCCGCAGTACGGCGATTGCAGCGGAATCGACCGGTACGCCAGCGCCGATCCGACCTGCACCACCACCCCGCGGTCGCGCGGGACCATCCGCTTCAGCGCCGACATCGTCCCCCACACGAAGCCGAGGTACGTCACCTCGGTGGCGCGGCGGAATTCGTCCGGCGTGATCTCGAGGAACGGCGAGAAGATCGTCGTCATCGCGTCGTTCACCCAGATGTCGATCGGGCCGAACTCGCGCTCCACCCGCTCAGCGGCGGCCTCCACCTGCGCGGCGTCCGCGACGTCCGTCGGCAGCACGAGCGCCTTCCCGCCGGCCCGCTCCACCTCCTCGCGCGCCGCCTCCAGCCCGTCGACCCCGCGGGCCAGCAGACCGATGTGCGCCTTCTCGCGCGCGAACCGCTGCACGATCGCGCGACCGGCGCCCGCCGACGCTCCCGTCACCACCACGACCTCAGGCTTCATCCCTTCATTGCAGCAGACGCCGCGCCCGCAGCGTTAGGAGGGATCGCACGCTCCCAAGCCCGGATCGGCAGCAAAATCGCGGTGCTATCATAACGCTCGATGACGCGCCGCACCGCCGTCCTGCTGCTGTTTTCGATTGCCGCTTACGCTGCCGACGACCGGCTGATCGTCCGCGGACAGACCGGTCCCGGCCGCGGCAAGCGCATCGTCCTGGTGAGCGGCGACGAGGAATACCGGTCCGAACAGGCGCTGCCCCAACTGGCACGGATTCTCGCCGAGCATCACGGCTTCGACTGCACCGTCCTATTCGCCATCGACCCCAAGGACGGCACGATCAACCCCAACTACCAGTCGAACATTCCCGGCCTGGAGACGCTCGACACCGCCGACCTGCTGATCCTGCTCACCCGCTTCCGCGACCTCCCCGACGCGCAGATGAAGCACTTCGTCGACTATGTCGAGTCGGGACGCCCGATCGTGGCGCTACGCACCGCGACCCACGCCTTCGAGCTCAAAACCAGCAAGACCTACGCCCGCTACACCTGGAACAGCAAGGAGTGGGACGGCGGCTTCGGGCGCCAGATTCTCGGCGAAACGTGGATCGCGCACCACGGCAAGCATGCGATCCAGAGCACGCGCGGCATCTTCGCGCCCGGCGCCGAAGCCCACCCGATTCTCCGCGGCATCCGCAGCGGCGACATCTGGGTTCCGACGGACGTGTATAAGGTGACCGTGCCGCTCCCCGGCGACGCGCACCCCCTAGTCCTGGGCCAGGTGCTCTCGGGGATGAAGCCGGAGGACCCGCCGGTCGACGGTGCACAGAACAATCCGATGATGCCGGTGGCGTGGACGAAGGCCGCCGGCCGTCGCGTCTTCACGACGACGATGGGGTCGGCGCAAGACCTGCTGAACGAGCCCTTCAGGCGACTGCTGGTGAACGCCACGTACTGGGCGCTGAAACTCGAAGCGCGCATCGATCCGCGCTCGAACGTGGCGCTGGTCGGGACTTACGAGCCGCTCCCCTTCAAGTTCAACGGCTTTCAACCCGGAATCCGGCCGTGAACCGCGCGCGAGCTTATCGCTGGAGCCGGACCGCCTTCGCCCTGGCGGCGCTGTTCGCCAGTTTTCCCATCGTCGGCCGCCTGATCCTCGGAGAGTGGGCGTTCGAAGGCGCCGGAGGAATCGCCGGCCTCTGGCTCATCGCCGGCTCATACCTATACGTGCGAGCCCGCCGCATGCCGAAAGTCGAAGACGGTGCTGCTCTACTCGACGAAGCGATCCACCTCGCCTCCATAGGCGACGCCCCGAAAGCGATGCGAGTACTCGGCCGCGCCATCCGCGAAAATCCATGGCTCTGGCAGGCGTATCAATATCGAGGAGAGCTCAAACTGGCCGCCGGAGCCACAGAAAAGGCGATAGAGGATTTCGAAAAGGCAATCGAGCTCGCCCCGGAAGAGCCGCATCTGCACAACCTGAGGGCGCGCGCGGAAGAAATGCTTTTAGGGCCACGGATGGACACGGATTCACACGGATAACACTCTTCGTTTTATCCGTGTGAATCCGTGTCCATCCGTGGCTGAGAATTAAGCGCTCCCGCCCAACGCCGGCCGTCGACGTTCTTTCGCGTCGCCGAGTCCCCGCCTTTCGCATTCCGCACGGACGGCCTCGCGGCGGGCGTGGAGTTCGGGGCCCTCTTTTTTCGCGCGAGCCTGTTCGTCGAGCCAGCGGTAGTCCTTCGCGAGTTGCGTGAGATCGCGGTCGGAGAGCGCTCGGAGATGTTCTTCCCAGTTCTCGAATGGCGGGGCGACTTCTTTTTGCATGCCGCAAGAATAGCCGAGCCATCCGCCGCGCGCGGCGCCATTCCGTACAATGTCGTACAGCTTTACGGCGGCCCGTCACAGCTATGATGGGCTCATGCCCTCCCGACAGCACGCTGGACCCGCGCCGACTTCGGGTGTCCCGGAAACCTCCCTCGCGGAGCGGGCACGCACCCTCGCCGCCATCGGGAAACTCGGCAGTCTTTCGACTCACTCGCGCAAGTTCCCCGGCTTTCCGTTCGGCTCCATGATGCCCTACGCGATCGACGAACTCGGCCGTCCGCTGTTCTTCGTGAGCACCATGGCGATGCACACTCAGAACCTCGCCGGCGATCCCCGCGCCAGCCTGCTGATCCTGCAGCCCGACATCAGCGGCGATCCGCTCGGCGCCGCGCGACTGACGCTGATCGGACAAGCCGTCGAGACGCCGCGCGAAGAGGTCGAGGAGATTTACCTGGAACGCCATCAGGAGGCGCGCTATTGGAAGGACTTCTCGGACTTCTCGTACTTCCGCCTCGAAGTCGCGGGCATTTACTTCATCGGCGGCTTCGGCGTGATGGGCTGGGTGACGGAGCCTGAGTATCGCGAGGCAGCGCCCGATCCGCTGGCGCAGGCCGCGCGAGGCATCATCGACCACATGAACGCCGACCACGCGGACGCGCTCAAACAGATCGCGAATCAGTTCGGCGGCGAGTCAGCCGATGAGGCGTCGATGACGGCGGTCGATCGTCTCGGCTTCCACGTGCGGCTGAAATCCGGCGACCGGGTCCACGGCGCGCGCATCGCCTTCCCGCGCGAAGTGCGGAGTTCGGACGAAGCGCGCCAGGTGTTCATCGAAATGGTCCGCGCCGCCCGCTAGTACCCTCGGCAGGACGCTCTGATCGGAGCCGCGAGCGTGAGCGAGCGTCTGTGGTTGAGCAACTAGTGCGTGGGCTCGGATAGCTTCAGCAGCTCGATCAGATAGTTCTTCCAGACAGTGGGGCGCGAGTGCGTCCCGTGGCCGCGCGTCTCATCGCTGATCGGGATCAGGATGTACCGGCCCTTCGCGACCTTTTGAATCTCGCGCTCCATGATGCCGAGCTCGGGGGGATTCACTTCGTCGTCGGCGGAGTTGATCGCGAACAGCGGCGCGCGAATCTCGCCGAGGTGCGGCGACGGGTTGTAATCGGTCGAGCTCGCGAAGTAATACAGCATGTCGTTCGCGTCGGTGCGGACAGCGCGCTCGCGCAGCGTCGCCACGGCGGCGTCGGCCTTCTCGTGCGTCGGGTTCGTCTTGTGCAGTTGCAGCGGGCTCGTGCCCATCATCCACAGCGAGTACGCCGCCGCGGTGAGGCCGTTGACCGGCGGCTCGGTGTACTCGCCGTTCTTGTACGCCGGGTCGCCCTGGATCGCCTGCATGATCATCGCGCGGAACATGCGATTGCGACCCGCGATCTCGACCGGCGCGCTCGCCAGCGGCATCAGCGCGTCCATAAAATCGGGATACAGGTAGCCCCAAACCCACGAGTGCATCGCGCCCATCGACGTCCCCATCACGAGGCGTAGGTGGTCGACGCCGAGGCCCTTGGTGACCATCTCGTAATCGGCGCGGACCATGTCCTCATAGTTGTAATGCGGAAACTTGGCGTGCAATCCGTCGGAGGGCTTGCTCGAGCCGCCGTGCCCGATCGCGTCCGGCAGGATGATGAAGTATTGCTCGATATCGAGCGGCTGGCCCTTGCGAAACAGCTCGCCGCCGAAGCTTGCGGCGAGAAACGGACGCCCGGTGCCGCCGGTCCCGTGCATGATGATCACGGCATTGCTGACGTGACCCGCGGCGTTGCGCTTGGGCGTGCCGACGGTGGTGTAGTGTACGCGAAGCTCGGGGAGCGTCGAACCGTCGTGAAATTTGAAATCGTGCGAGACGTAGTCGCCGGCCTTGCCGTCGAAGGCGGGTTGCGGCGGTTGAGCGGCGGCGACCGCCGCCAGAGCGAGAAACAAGACCCCTCTGACCATAGGGAGAGGGTAACACCGTCAGGGCACGTGCCAGACCAGGATGCCGCGGCCGATCCGGATGGGCGGCGGGGCGCGGTCCACCCACGCGGGGTCGCCGAAGACTTTCCACATCGTGATACTGGCGGCGTTCCAACCGGCCGTGGGGCCGGCAGGGTCGGCGGGCACGACCCGGATCGGCATGGGATACGCGCGATCGAAGCGGTCGAACGCGACGCGGTCCGCGTGCTGCGCTTCGAGGAACGCGGCGAGGCGCTTCATGTCCTGGCCCCAATCGAGGTCGGAATCCGCGACGAAGCGTTCGGGATGCCCGCCGGCGAGTTCGTTGGTGTAGGCGAGATAGTCGGGGTGTTGGAGGGCGCCCGAGACGAGGTGCCACGCGAGCAGCGGGACCGCGGCGTAGCGGAAGCGGGCGGCGGCCGTCCCGGCGAGAATCGAGAGGCCCGCCGTCGCCGGCAGGACGTATCGCACGCCGATGTTCACCCGCGCCGCCATCCCGGCGAGCACGATCGCGGCGGCGAAGGCGAGCGGCAGGCGCAACTCGCGGCGAAGGGCCCCTGCCGCCGCCAGGATCGAGAACGCGACAGGCAGCTTTAGCCCGAGCACAACCGGGAAGTAATACCAGAACCCGGTCTCGCTACGCTGTCCCAGGAGAAACGAAGGGTGTCCGCGATGCTGGTGGGCCCACACCTTTTCCAGCCCGGTGAAAAAGCGCGGTGCGGGCAGCCGCAGATGGAGAAACTCGACGCGTGCGAACGAGAAGCCATATCCCGCCCAGATCGCGAGCGCCGCAGCCCCGAGAACGATAGCGACGGCACGGCGCCGTTCCCACAGGGCAACTGGCGACGAACGAGTGACGATCGCCATCGCGATCCATGCGGCGGCGAGGAACGGGATCGCAGTGAACTTCGAGAGGCACGCCAACGCGATGGCGAGTCCGAGGAACACACTGCGCCACCGCGAAGGATCGCGAGCCCAATCGAGAGACAGCAGCGCGGCGAGCGGGACCGTAGCGCACAGCGCCATGTCGGTATTGGCGATCGCCGATAGCGCGAGGATCGGCGGCAGCGAAGTAAATAGCGCGGTCGCGAGGACGGCGGCGAGCGGTCCGCCCACGCGCCGGGTCCACAGGAAGACGACAAGCGACGCCGCCCAGAAGAACGGCAGGACGCCGGCGCGCGCGAGAGCGAGGATGCGGTCGTAATGGGCGCCGCTGCCCAAAATCCGCACGCCTTCGAGATAAGCCGCAGGACCGCCCCGATACCGTTCCCCGGCCAGTCGAGGGCCAACCGCCTCGAAGACCCGAGCCAGAGGCGGATTCTCGTCGTGATAGAGGTAGCGGCCGGTGGTCAGGTATTCCAAGCCCGCGGCGAGATTATCGGGTTCGTCGATCGTGGCGTTGAAGACCGTGTAGGTAGAAGCGATCCGAATGGTCCCGACAACGATCAGGAGGACGGCGGCGAGAGTCGCCCATCGGGAGGACATCGGAGCCGCTATTATAGCGGGCAAGGCGAAAGGCATTCTCTCGCCAAGACGCCAAGACGCAAAGGTAATTCAAAACCAACGAGGCCGGCGCCTGGGATTTGGTTTTTGAAGTTCCTTTGCGTCTTGGCGGCTTTGCGAGAGAAAGCCTTTACTTCGCGCCCTTCGTCATATCCCCGCCGCCCGACGCCGCCGGTGCTGCTGCTGCCGCCGCCGAACCGGTGGTCTGCCCGGCCACGTTCCAGAGATTCTTCAGGCCTCCCGTCACGTGTAGGAAGATGGCGGCGGCGACCAGCGCGACCAGAGCGGTCAGGAGGCAATATTCGGCCAAGTCCTGGCCGTCATCGCGGCCCAACCACTTGGAGAGGGTGCCCATATTCGAAACCTAGACTCAGTGTATCGGGACGATCCCGGATCGATTATGCTTACCTTCGATAACACCCCTTCAAAAAAGTCCTAAAACCGCCGATATGATGTCGTGGAGGATGATGGCCACGCCGCTAATCAACGAAGGAGAAGCAGTCTGGGAGTTGCCACCCCTGATTCTGCACCCGTTTAACGAACGGGTCCCGCCATCGGCCCTGCTGGAAAACTCCAAGGCGGCCTTGATGCTGGCCGGCCTGATTCCGCCGGACGGCGCGGGAGAGGACGAGCTCCAGCGGCGGCTGCTGGCGGGACGGTACAGCGAGGTGCGTATGCTGTACTTTCTCGGCAAGGACGTATTCCGCTGGCTCGATCAGTGTGTCGAATGGGCCGGCCGCCGCCCCGATTTCTGCGAGCAGGAGATCCGCACCCAGAGTTTCGCGGCGCTCGTCACCACCAGCCCGCCGTTGAGCGTCCAGGAGAAGCTGGTGCGGTGGGGCGTCGCCGATTCCGCCGCGATCTTCTCACGGGCGATCGGCCTCAACGTGATCTTCGCCCAGGCGCCGGTGTTCGACGCGATCTCCGAAGACTTCCTCGGCAACTACCATCGCTATAGCGATGCGCTTTACCGCGCGTTTCTCTCCTCGACCACGTACACAGCTCTGACGCCGGCGTCGTTCCGGTTCGAGCTCTACGCGTCGGGCGAGTACAGCCGGATCCTGGAAGACAAGTGGTCCGCTGACTAGGCCGGCCTGCGGTGGCGGGGTAAAATAATCGGCATGTCCCTACCCCGCCTGCTGATGGTCCGTCAGAAGTTCCCCGACCGCCGCATCCCGGATGTGGCCGCCGAAGTTCGCAAGCAGTTGACCGCGTCGGGATTCGGCGCACGCCTCAAGCCGGGCGCGCGGGTCGCGATCGGAGTCGGCAGCCGCGGCATCCACAACATTGCGACCATCGTCCGCAACGTCGTGGGCTTTTGGAAGGACGCGGGAATGCAGCCCTTCATCTTCCCCGCGATGGGCAGCCACGGCGCGGCATCCGCGGAGGGCCAATCCGAAGTGCTGGCGCATTACGGCATCACCGAATCGTCGATGGGCTGCCCGGTGATCAGCCAGTTGGAAGTGGTCTCGCTCGGCTCGACGGCCGACGGCATCGAGGCCTTCATGGACAAACTGGCCTACGACTCGGACGGCGTCATGATGGTGGGCCGCGTCAAGTGGCACACCGACTTCTCCGGCAAGATCGAGAGCGGCCTGTTCAAGATGATGGCGATCGGGCTCGGCAAGTTCGCCGGAGCGCAGCGGTATCACGCCTACGCGTACAAGCTCGGACTGGAGCACGTGATCCGCAGCGTCGGACGGCAGGTGCTGAAGTCGGGCAAGATTCTCGGCGGCCTCGCGATCCTCGAAGACGCGTACCACAACACCGGCAAGCTCGACGCGGTCCCGGTCGAAGCCATGGAACAGCGGGAGGAGGAGAACCTCGCCCTCGTCAAGACCTGGATGGCCCGCATCCCTTGCGATCTCGACCTCCTCATCCTCGACGAAATCGGCAAGAACATTAGCGGCGCCGGGATGGACACCAAGGTCGTCAACCGCGGCGTCAACGGCGAGTACAACCCGTGGGAAGGGCCGAAATTCCACCGCATCTTCATCCGCGACCTGAGCGAGCTGACCTATAACAGCGCCATCGGTCTCGGCATGGCGGACGTGGTCACGGACCGCCTCGTGAATCGCACCGACTGGAAGCCGACCATCATCAACTCCCTGACCGCGAACACGCCGGCGGCGATCCGCACCCCCGTCCATTTCCCGACCGACCGGGAGTGCATCGAGCGCATCACGCCCACCGTCGGCAAACTCGACCTCTCCACCGTCACGATCGGCTGGATCCGCAACAGCATGGAGCTGACGCGCCTCGCCATCAGCGAAAATCTCCGCTCCGAGCTGGAAAAGAACCCGCTCGTCGAGATCGAAGAGACGCTCGACTTCGAGTTCGACGGAGCGGGGCAACTCATCAGCCCATTCGCTCCGATCGAAGAGACCGCGGGCGCGCACTAGATTCTGCCCCACGTGGGGCAGGATTCATCCTGCGCCGGGCTTCAGCCCGGCTCTGGGGTTAACACGAAGTTCTGCAACTTTGATGTTCAGGCCCGCGTGTCTCGCTCCGGCTAATCCCCTATAAGGGGCTCCCCTTCTCCCTTTGTTTGCGGTACGATAGAGCCCTGAGTTCTAGCTTTGGGGGAAGATGAATGAGAAGAGCAGTCGTTAGCCTGCTGCTGCTGCTATGCAGCGGCGTGGCTTTGTTTGCACAGGACGTTTCCGGCTCCATCGGGGGTACCGTGCTCGACCCCAGTGGCGCCGCGGTGGCGAATGCCAAAGTCAGCATCATCAACACGGACCGCAACCAGACGGTCCGCACGATCACGACGGACGCCAGCGGCGTCTACGTCGCGACCTTCCTTCCGATCGGTAACTATAACGTAAAGGCCGAAGCGGCCGGGTTCAAGACCAACACCCGCACCGGCATCGTCCTCAACGTCAGCGACGATCTGAAGATCAACATGAAAATGGAAGTCGGCGCGATCACCGAGTCGGTCGAAGTACGCGAGACCGCTCAACAGGTGGAATTGACGACGCCGGCGGATGCGACCACGATCGAAGGCACGCAGGTTCGGGAACTCGCCCTCGGGACGCGCAACTTCGCGCAGCTCGTGGCGCTGATGCCCGGCGTGGCCTCGAACGCGGTCGACGAGTTGTTCGTCGGTGTCACCGGCGCGTCCGGCACCACCACGACGATCCCGTTCTACGTGAACGGCATGCGCAATTCGAGCAACAACTGGACGGTGGACGGCGCGGACAACGTCGATCGCGGCAGCAACCTGTCGCTCGGCAGCTTCCCCTCCATCGACGCGACTGCGCAGTTCAAAGTCGAGCGCAGCAACTACACGGCCGACACAGGCCGCGCGGGCGGCGCCCAAGTCAACGTCGTGACGAAGAGTGGCACCAGCCAGTTCCACGGCAACCTGTACGACTTCTTCCGCAATGACGCCTTGAACGCTAACCCCTGGACCAATAACGCGAACAAGGTGAACCTGGTGAATCGCGTCGACGCGACCGTTCCCTGCACCACCGCGAATTATCTGGATTGCTACGCCAAGCGGACCCCCGTGCGCTGGAACGATTTCGGCGGCACCCTCGGCGGCCCGGTCGCCTTCGGCGGGTACAACAAAGAACACAACAAGACGTTCTTCTTCTATTCCGAGGAAGTCCGCCGCATCATCAACTACGCGACCTTCAACCCGATTCTTCCGAGTCAGGGAATGCTGGCGGGAAACTTCATTCAACCGGTCTGTGTTACGACCATCACCAGCGCCGGCATCACCTGCCCTGCCGGAGCAGTGCCAGTGACCTCGATTCCGCAGAGTCAGTGGAACCCCAATGCGGCAGCCTACATTAAGGACATTTTTAGCAAGGTTCCGCTGCTGAGTGGCACTACCACGGCCGCAACATCTTCGCAGTTCTTCCCGGTCCGCACGCTGCTCAACTTCCGCGAAGAGCTGATCAAGATCGACCACCGCTTCAACGACAAGTTCTCCGTCTGGGGCAAGTTCTCGAACGACAGCATTCCGACCACGGAGCCGGGCGGCCTCTTCAGTTGCTCCACGTTCCCGGGCGGCTGCACGACGAACACGAACTCGCCGGGACGACAGTATGTGTTCCATACGGTCAATAGCATCCGCACCAACCTATTCAGCGAGGCGGGCTTCGCGTACAACTACAGCGCGATCATCTCGACCCCTGCGGGCCTGACCGCAAAGGCGAACAATCCGGACATCAACCCGACGGAGCCGTTCCCGAACCCGCTAGGCGTCGTACCCACGATTAGTTTCAACGGCTTCGGCACTTCGCTGGCCGGCTATGGCCCATATTTGGACTACAACCGAAACTATACTGTGTTTGACAATTTGACCTGGATGAAGGGTCGGCACACGGTGCGGTTTGGCGTTTCCGTGAACCACTATCAGAAAACCGAGAACCTCGCTGGATCTCAACCGCCACAAGGCATCTTCACCTTTTCAAACAACGGCGTCCCCACTGGCACGAGCAGCTTCCAGCAGGCATGGGCCAACTTCCTGTTAGGCAACGTCAGTAGCTTCACCCAGCCTTCGCAGGACATCACACCTGATATGAGGACTTTCCAGGACGAGGCATACGTTCAAGACGATTTCAAAGTGACGCCCCGCCTGACAGTCTATCTGGGTGTGCGATGGAGCTATTTTGGACAGCCCACTGACGCCAACGGGCACTTGACCAACTTTGACCCATCGATATATAGCCGGGCAAGTGCTCCAGAGGTGAATCCAGCGAATGGTAACTTTGTGACTCCAATCCCGGTGTCTACCCCGCCTGTTGATGGAATCATCATTGCCGGCAAAAACTCGCCGTTTGGAAACAAGGTTTCCCAAGACACCTACAAGAACTTCGCGCCGCGAATCGGAATTGCGTGGGATCCAACGGGCGATGGCCGAACAGCTATCCGAGCGGGCTACGGCATCTATTACGACGCGACGCTGTTTGGTGTATTCGAACAGAACATTGCCACCGATCCGCCGAGCGTTCAAACGACGACGTATAACAACGTTCCTTTTTCAAACGTCTCGGGCGGCACCGCCCAGACGCTTACTGCGCCGTTGGCGTTGCGAGGAACGCCCATACCGAACCACGTGCCGTACTCGCAGCAGTGGAACTTCAGCATTCAGCACCAATTCCGCGGCAACATCATGCTGCAGACTTCGTACGTCGGTACCAAGGGAACCCACCTCCTCGGCATCGTCGACATCAACGAAGCCCTTCCCGGCGCGGCTCTTGCCGCCGGCCTGCACACTACGACTGCGGCGGCGCCGGACACCACCATTTTTACGAGTACCGACACACCCCGCATCAATGCCGTTCGGCCTTACTATGGATGGAACGCGATCAACGCTCTCGAGAGTGCGTTCGATTCTAACTACCACTCGCTCCAGGTCAGCTTCCGCAAGAGCTTCCACTCGGCGGGCCTGATCGGCATGGCCTACACCTGGTCGAAGTTCCTCACCGACAACGGCTCGGACCGCTCCAACGCTCCGCAGAACAGCTACAACTGGCACGAGGGCGAGTACGGCCCGTCGCCGGGAGACCGCCAGCACGTCCTCAGCGCCAACTACATCTATGACATCCCGCTCTTCAAGGGCAGCCACGGCCTCGTCGCCTGGGTCGCGAAGGGTTGGGAGGTCTCCGGAATCGTGGCCGCCTACACCGGGCAACCGTCAACCGTGACGACTTCCGGCTTGGACCCTGCCGGCTTGGGAATGCTCTCGGCAAGCAGCGTCGCCAGTTCGCGTCCCGATATGGTCTGCGATCCGCGCGCCAACGCCCCGCAGCAGTATGCGGGCTCCGCGCAGTCGAGCGCACTGGGCTACACGTGGTTCAATACGGCGTGCTTCCAGCCGGTGCCCCAGGGTCAGGTCCGTCCGGGCAACGCCGGCCGCGGCGTGGTCCGCACCCCGGGCTTCTTCAACATCGACGCGTCGTTGTTCAAGAGCTTCCACATCACGGAGAAGGTCCGCTCGCAGTTCCGCTTCGAGACGTTCAACACGCTCAACTGGGTGAACCCGAGCGGCTTTGCCAGCCTCAACAACACCAGCACGGTGTTCGGACAGATCAGTTCTTTCCGCGCCCCGCGCCGGGCTCAGATCGCTCTGAAACTGATCTTCTAAGTTTCAGGGTTTCGTAAAACAAACGCCGGTCTCCGCAAGGGAGGCCGGCGTTTTTTATTGGCTCTCCGACACTTTCCCCTTGCTTACCGAGAGAAGTCCGATTTATACTCCTCTAGGAAACCGATATGAGCAAACCCAACGACCTCGTTCAGGGCACTCTCGACCTCCTCCTCCTCAAGATCCTCGCCCTCGAACCGCTGCACGGTTGGGCCATCAGCCTGCGCCTGCGATCGGTCTCCCAGGACGTCCTCCAGGTCAGCGAAGGCTCGCTCTACCCCGCCCTGCACAAGCTCGAGCAGGAAGGCTGGATCTCCGCCGAGTGGAAGCAAACCGAAAACAATCGCCGCGCCAAGTTCTATTCCCTCACCACCCTCGGCCGCAAACAGCTCGACTCGGAGGCCGCCAACTGGCAGCGCCTTTCCGCCGCCATCTCGCGCGTCATTCAGCTCTCGGAGGTCTAACCATGCGCATCGAGCACTGGTCGTTCACGATTCCCCTCCGCCTGCGCTCCCTCTTCCGCCGCGACCGTCTCGAACAGGAGCTCGACGAGGAGCTTCAGTTCCACCTAGACCACAAGATCGAGGAAGGCATCGCGCGGGGACTCTCCCCCAAAGAGGCGCGCTACCGCGCCCTCCGCGCGATGGACGGTCTCACGCAACGCAAGGAGGAGATCCGCGACACGCGCCGCATCCACTGGCTCACCGACTTCGTCGACGACGTCCGTTACGCCGTCCGCAGCCTGCGCCGCACACCCGGCCTCACCGCGTTGGTCGCCGTCACGCTCGCCCTCGGCATCGGCTTCACCTCGACCAGTTTCAGCGGCGTCGATGCCCTGATCTTCCGGCCCTACCCGGTGCCGCATCCGGGCGGCGTACTCAGCCTGGTCAGCACCGCCCGCGACAGCAACTACGACCCTTTCTCCTACCGCGAATTCCTCGACATCCGCGCCCACACTCGCAGCTTCGACGGCGTGATCGCCCACACCGCCCCCGGGACGGTCGGCTTCGCCGCCGACCCCGCCGACCCGCCGCACCCCCGGACCGGCATGATGGTCTCCGGCAACTACTTCCGCGTGCTCGGCGTCGAGCCGCGCCTCGGACGCGGATTTCGCGACGACGAAGATCAGGTCCCGGGGCGCGACGCCGTCGTCGTGCTGGCCACCGATTTCTGGAAGAACGAATTCGCCGCCGACCCTGCCATCGTCGGCAGGACCGTCCGTCTCAACGGCCGGAACTTCGCCGTCATCGGCGTGCTGCCCGAGTCCTTCCCCGGCATGGGCGTCTTCATCAACCCCGATTTCTACGTGCCGCTCGCCATGGCGCCGGCCTTCTCCACCGATCCCCGCAAACACTTCTTCGAGGACCGCGACGATCGTGAGCTGAGCCTCAAAGCGCGTTTGCGAGCCGGCGTTACGCGGAGCGCGGCGCAGAACGACCTCGTCCTCCTCGCCAAAGGCTTCGCACGCGACTATCCCGAGCTCAATCGAAATCGCAGCGCCGCGGTGCGCACCCACTTCGAAATGCTCACCCGCACCGACACCGATGCCAGTCCCTGGAAATTCATGGTGATCACCGGGATCCTCGCGCTGGCCGTCCTCCTGGTCGCGTGCACCAATGTCGCCGGACTACTGTTGAGCCGCGCCCGCTCCCGAACGCGCGAGATCGCCGTGCGCCTGGCCATGGGCGCCGGACGCTTCCGAATCGTCCGTCTGCTGTTGACCGAGAGCCTGATCTTCGCGTGCCTCGGCGGAATCGGTGGTCTCGCCGTCGCCTACGCCAACCTCCGGTTCTTCTCGTCGTTTACGATTCCGGCGGAGTTGCCGTCCAAAGCGCCGTTTCATATGGATACCCGGGTCGCAGTGGCCTGCCTCTTGCTTTCGCTGGCGAGCGCCCTGCTCTGCGGCCTCGCGCCCGCTCTCCAAAGCACCAGCCCCGACCTGCTCCACGGACTGAAGGCCGCCGACGTCGACGTACCCGGACGCAAACGTCTCTGGGGCCGGAACGTCCTCGTAGTGGTGCAGGTCTCCACGTCCTTGATGCTGCTGATGGCCGCCTTTCTGATGGTGCGCGGCTTCAACCGCGGTCTGGCCGAGGGAACTCCCTTCCTGAAAGACCGCCTGCTGCTGGTAAGGTTCGATCCGCGGCTCGCCCAGTACAGCGAAGCCCAAACGCAGCACTTCTACCGCCGTCTGACGGAACGCGTGCGCCTGGCGCCGGGCGTCCTCGGCGCCGCGCTGACGCAGAACCCTCCGCTCGCGCTCGAAAAATTCGATTCCGTCACCTTCGTCCCCGATGGCTTTGAAATGCCGCGCGATCGCGAAAACTTCACCTCCACCATGGACACCGTGGACGAAGGCTACTTCGACACGATGGGAGTGCCGATCGTGCGCGGCCGCCGTTTCCTCGCCTCCGATACGGCCGATGCGCCGCGCGTCGCTATCGTGAACGAGCAGTTCGCAAAACACTACTGGCCGGGCGCCGACCCCGTCGGCAAACGCATCCGCCTCGAGAAGCGCGGAGGCGTTCCGGTCGAAGTTGTCGGCGTCGCCGAGACCATCAAATACCGAAGCCCCTCGGAGAAAGCCATCGACTTCGTGTATCTCCCGCTCGCCCAGCACCCGGTTCCTCGCATGGTCCTGCTCACGCGCACGAGCGGCGATCCGCTGCAGTGGGTTCAACCGGTGAAGGAGGTGGTGCGGTCGCTCGATCCCAATCTGCCGATGCTGCAGACCCGGTCTTACGACGACTTATACCGGTACAACGCGGTCGATGGACCGGGCGCCGCGACCAGGATGGTCGGCGCGCTGGGGGCGGTAGGTCTACTAATGGCGCTCGCCGGCCTGTACGGTCTGGTGGCGTACAACGTCAGCCGCAGAACCCGCGAGATCGGCATCCGCATGGCGCTCGGCGCCGCGCCCGCCGACGTGCTGCGCCTCGTGATGGGCAAGGGGCTGAAGCTGGTCGCGATCGGAACGGCCGTAGGATTGTTGATGGGTTTCGGCGTGGAGCGACTGCTGAAGTCCGGCCTGTTCAACACCGGCGGCGTCGACATGCTGGTGTATGTGGTGGTGGTGCCGTCGATGGTCGTCGTGACGATGCTCGCGGCGTACGTGCCCGCGCGCAAAGCGGCCCGCATCGCGCCCACACAAGCGCTACGCTACGAGTAACACCGTGGATCGTCCACTCCGCATCTATCTCTGGCTTGCCTTCGGCATCACCTGGGGCGTCGGCGGCTTGGCGCTGCTGGCGGGCGACCTCCGGTCGGGACACGTACTCTTTTACGTGGCGGCCTTCGGCCCCTCGATCGCCGGAGTCGTCATGGCGGCAACTACCGACGGCCGCGCGGGTCTCCGCCGAATGCTCGCGCGCCTCGTCCCGAGCCTGAAGGCTCTGCCGTGGTACGCCGCCGTCCTCGTCGGGTTTCCGGCGCTGAATCTGCTCGCCGCCCGGCTCGTGGAGCCCGGCTTCGTCCCGCGCGTGACGGGGCCCCGGCTTCTCTGGCTGCTGCCCCTCGTCCTCTTCACCGACACCGGCCCGCTCGGCGAGGAGTTCGGCTGGCGCGGCTTCGCCCTGCCCCGCCTGCTCAAACGCTGGAGTCCGCTCGCCGCCGCCCTGCTCCTCGGCGCGATCTGGTGGGCCTGGCACCTGCCGACGTTCTTCATCCCGACGCTCTCGCAGCACCAGCTCTCGGTCCCGCTCTTCCTCGTAAACAGCCTGGCGTTGAGCGTCATCATGACGGGTCTCTACGTGCGAACGCAAGGCGACCTGCTCCTCATGATCATGGTCCACGTCGCGGCGAACTACTGCGGCGCCATCGGCATCCCGTTCCTTGCCGAAGTGGCCGTGGAGGTCGCCTGCGCCGGAGCAATCCTCGCATTCGGGGGATTGCAGTGAGGCGCTTCCTCATACGCGGCTTGCTCGGCGTGGTGGCGCTACTGGCCGTGTTGTGCGTCCTGTTCGCGTACTTCGTCTACACGCCCGAGCCCGAGCTTCCACACCTCTCGGGCGAGCTGACCCGCGCGACGATGACGTTCGGAGGAGTCGAGCGAGCGTACCGGACGTACGTGCCGCGCGGACTCGCCAAGGGATCGCCGCTCGTCGTGGTGATGCACGGCGCGGGCGAAAACGGCGCGCGCATGCGGGTCGAGACCGGCTACGGCTTCGACCGCCTGGCCGACGAACATGGCTTTGCCGTCGTTTATCCGAATGCGTATGAGGGCTTCTGGAACGTGTGCACCGTGGTCGGCGCGGTCCATACCGACGACGTAGGCTTCTTGACCGCGATGGTCGACAAACTGGCCGGCGAAATCGGCGTCGACCCGAATCGCGTCTTCGCCATCGGCAGTTCGCGCGGCGGCTTCATGGCCTTTCGTCTCGCGCTCGAAGCGCCGTCCCGCTTCCGCGCGGTCGCGGCGGTTTCGGCCAACGTCCCGGCGCCGGAGAATTTCACCTGCAAGCCCACCGGTCCAGGCACTTCCTCCGTCCTGATCCTGAACGGCACGAGCGACCCCTTGGTCCCGTTCGACGGTGGTTCGGTGAGCGTCTACGGCTTGTTCTATAAGCTGGGCAAGGTCCGCTCCGCGCGCGAGTCCGCCCAGTATTTCGCCGACCTGAATCACCTCACCGGGCCGCCCTGGCGCAACCAGGACGTAGAGGTGGAACTGGTCGCCGTTCCAGGCGGTGGGCATGGCATCCCGCAGCCCTACCGCCGCCATCCGCGGTTATTAGGCCCGTCGCCCAGCGAGCCGAATGGACCAGCAGTGATCTGGGACTTCTTCCACCGCCATGACATCCCGCAGCAGGCACGCTAGAATCGCCGGGCTCCTTTATCTACTGCTCGTCCTCGCCGGACCCCTGCGCCTGATGTACATCCCGGCCAAACTGTTCGTGCACGGGAATGCGGCGGCGACCGCCAACAACATCGCGGCGCACGAGACGCTCTTCCGTCTCGGCATCGTCGCAGACCTCTTCTGCGGGACGATCCTGATCTTCATCGTGCTGGCGCTCTACCGGCTGTTCGAGGACGTGGACCGCCGCCTCGCCGTGCTCGTAGTGATTCTCGGCGGCATCCTTCCGGCCGCCCTCGACTTCTTCATCGTGCTGAACGACGCGGCCGCCCTGATCCTCGTCCGCGGCGCCGATTTCCTGTCCGCGTTCGACAAACCCCAGCGCGACGCCCTCGCGATGCTCTTCCTCCGCCTACACGACCAGGAGATCCTCGCTGCCGAGATCTTCTGGGGACTCTGGCTGATCCCGCTGGCGATCCTGGTCTACCGGTCGCGCTTTCTTCCGCGCTTCCTCGGGGTTTGGCTGACGTTAAACGGCGTAGCCTATGTCGCGAATAGCCTGACGGGCTTACTCCTCCCCCAATATGCGAACAAGGTCGAGACCCTCACCTTCCCCGCCCTCACCGGCGAGGTGGCCTTCGTCCTTTGGCTGGTGATCCGCGGCGCGAACGAACGGCCCGTGAGTCGCCCAGTTGCGTAACCTATTGCACTGGGTCCTGGCTGACGCGCAGCGCCGGGCCGACTTCAACAGCAAGATCATCGCAAAGATTGGCCGCAGGAGAGGCACCGGCCTGGTCATTAGGAAGCGCGAGGATTTCGAGGACCTCAAGGAGTCCGAGGTCTTGGACATCTGCAGCAACGACGGACTACTTCAGGCGACCTTTGAGAAATCTTATCTCCGCCTTCCCCAAGACATGTGTATGGAACCAGCGCGTACCGGTTCTGGCCGGAACTGTGGAATCACTCACCGCGCGCGCCGGGTTCCAAGTAACAGCCGGAGCATTTGACGATTGCGGATGATATGATCCGTCCATGGCCACTGGGCAGAATCTCCCCGTGCCGGATCATCGAAGTTCGGATCTTGCGCTCCGCAGATTCGATGCCCTTTTGCGCTATTTAGGTACCGAGACGTCTGGCTTCTGGAGCCGCTCACAGTTGTTCCTAGTGGCTAACGCCGCCCTGTTCGGGCTAGTGGTCGGAGCGGTGGCAAAAGAGAAGAATGTACCCGGTCAAGCAAAAGGGATTTTCTTACTCGCTACGCTGGTCGGCGTGTTGCTGACCGTCTTCTGGATTCAAGCCCTTCGTTCGAGTTCGGAGAAGATCGATCGATGGATTGCAGTGTTGATGGACCTGGAACCTGAAGCTTTCGGACCGTATAACCTCTTCAGAGATTTCGTTCATGGCCGCTCTAGACGCATCGCCGAAAAGCCAGCGTGGCTTTTTATGGCATTGTGGATTATTTTGCTTTCATACGTGGTGTGGCTTCCGATTCGTTGGTAGCCGCTCGTCGGTGCTTTCCGCTAGGGGAAAGACACAAGCGAAGCATTAGAGTTCGAGTCCTGCCGCAACAATCGTCTCGATCTTTCGGCAAGCCATAGCATGTCCTTCAGGAACGACGGCTCACGCCGCATAGATGACGCGCGCATCTTTCAGGACTTCAGGGCGGACCCACGGCTTCAGTCCACGCTTCGTAACCAAGTCAACGCTGCGCCCGGCGAGCGCCGCCAATTCCTCGACGAGGGATTCGAACTGGATCAATCCGACGCGCGCTCCAGCCTCGAACTCGACTATCAAGTCGATGTCGCTTTCCGGCGGCATTTCACCGCGAGCCGCAGAGCCAAAGAGCGAAAGTTCTTTGACGCTATAGCGACGGCATACGTCGGCGAGGGACGCGCCGTCGAGATGCACACCGCCGAACTCAAGTGTAGGATTCATGCTCAAGTCCATTATGCCCCAGCGAACGAAGCCTATCACAGCGTCGGGTTCGCTCTGTCGACGGCGCGACAATCCTCACCGCTGTAGAAAATGACCCGCACGAGATGCTCTTCAAAGGCGCCACGGAGCGGACCGCTCGTCGCGCAGTCCCTTGACGCCGTCTCCCTACGGTCCGCCAGCCCCGGTCCGAAGACCAAAACGAAAAGTGGTCGGAAACCCAGGGCGCATCGACTATCGCAACGCCACCTTCCCGGGAGGGTCAAAACGGCGTGAGTAGGTCTTACGCTACTCCAAACGGACGTCGCACGAAGCACGAACCTCATTGCATTCGCGAAGTCGCTCTTCCAGTGCCTCGCTCAAAAGCTGCGCGATACAATCTGCGGCCCCAATCCGCAGGGGCAAGTCAACGCCCTTGCAGACCAGTTCGAGGCCCAACAGGATATCCTGCCCGCGGCAATCACCGCAAACACGCCCGCCGACCCGGCCGCCGCCGGCAGTGGTACGGGGAGACGCCAGCGGCCAGCCCGCCAGTTCCTAAAGAAGCTCCGAAACGTGCGCCCTGTTCGAAGTTTTGAAGATGTCTCTGCAGTTAGGAGCCTGCCAGGTAAGCCGCCTGTTATACTACCAAGTCGTAATGCCGTTCACTCTCGACTTGTCGTTGTTACCGATTCCAGATCCGCAGATCGTCGAGGCGATCGACAGCATTTTAGATCGACTACCAATCGAAGGTGCCAGCTTTCAATGGCGCACCCTGAACAACGAGAACAACACCGCCCCGCGCGATCAACTCCGTAACGATGAGACCTTCCGCAGCGTGATGGAGGAACGCGGAGAGGTGCTGGTACAGGTCGGTGCCAGCTTTCGAGGGACCAACATAACGCCACCCAATCAGGCGAATGGCTCCTTTAGGGTAGATCGCCAGACGGACGGACTGCTCACGGTCCGTGTGGAGCTTCCGGACGGCTGGTCAACTCCGACGAGAACACAGGCAGCAATCGTAATCCGGCAGGCATTGGCGCGCTATGCGCGAAGCAAAGTCGTGGATGCGATAGCCCCCCAAATCGCCGATTTCTACACTCGCCGTGAGTCCACGTTGGTTCAGCTTGAGGCGCTGAATGCGACTATTACCGTCCAAAACGACCAGCACCGACGGGCCTTGGAGCAACGCACAGAGGAACTCCGCCAGCGACTGGAAGAAGCGCATCAGGAACGGCTGACAGCCTTGGAGACTGAGTTTCGTTTGAAGACAGATGAACTGTCTAAACGAGAGGCTGCCGTCGATGAACGCAAGAAACTGCTCGATGATCGGGACAACACGCATGCACGCCGACAGATACAGCAGGATGTGAGAAGTGTTCTAAGCGAGCGCATAAAGGACTTTTCCCTGACGAAGAAGACTATCCGTAAGCGCATGCCTTCCGGTGTTGCGCTAGTGGCGTTGATGATCGCATTATTGACGGCATCCGGATGGGCACTTTGGGCGACCACCCAGGCTTTGGCTACAGGAGTACCGTACTGGTATCCGTTACTCCGTTTCGCGCTATCCCTCGGCGCGTTCGGAAGCTCCGTAGTGTTCTTTATTCATTGGCAGGATCGGTGGTCTGATGCTCACGCGGCTGAGGAGTTTCGTCTTAAACGATTTGATCTAGACATTGCGCGCGCGAGTTGGCTGGTTGAAGTGGTTCTGGAGGGGAACACTACGAAATCGCAGTTTCCTCAGGATCTGATCCAAGCTCTATCGAATGGTCTCTTTCAGCAGACGCCTGCCGAGTCTGGGGTCAAACATCCCGCCGAAGAAATCCTCGGGGCATTGCTCTCGTCATCCACCTTGAATTTAAAGCTTCCGGGCGGAAACATGACTCTTGACCCAAAAGGCGTTAAGGAAGTGATGCGCAAAACTGATTAACACGAGCCGGATGCCCGCGGGGCTCGACCGCGCCATCGTGCAAGCGTTGGCTACCTTACGCTGTAAGCTGACACAAATTAGAATCGATGAACCATGGACGTCTTCATCAGTTGGTCCGGAGATCGCAGCAAGGCTCTCGCCGAGGCCCTGCGAGGTTGGCTCCCAAAGATCATCAACGCCGTGAAGCCATGGCTCTCCTGCGCTGACATCGACAAGGGTACGCGCTGGGGTATCGACGTCGCATCGAACCTTCAGGCCGCAAAGGTAGGAATCATCTGCCTCACCCCGGAGAACGTGCACGCTGATTGGATTCTATTCGAAGCAGGGGCTCTGTCGAAAACGCTGGCGAACACTTTCGTATGCCCACTCTTGATCGATATTGAGCCATCAGACCTTAGCGGTCCGCTCGCGCAGTTTCAGGTAACGCGCGCGACTGAGGGCGAGATAAAAAGCTTGGTCCATACCATCAACCGGGCTCTCGGCGATGATGCCCTGCCTTCCTCTCAGATTGATGAAGTCGTTGAAACATTTTGGCCGAAGCTGAAAGCGGTTCTCGAGACCTTGCCCGCCGATGGCAGCGAGAAGCGGCCCATACGCGAAGAGCGCGAGATGCTAGAGGAGATCCTTGACCTTCTTCGACGCGACGTAAACCGCGCGACGGCGGTTGGCGACCAGCCGTGGATTCAGCCCAGGAGTCTGCTAATAAAGCAGTTTGATGAAGTGCTTCTGCATGTCGCGCGTAACCTCGGACTTTCCGCCGATATCGTTAGCATACAAGCAATGAAGAACGGCGAAGTCGCTTTTGTTACCCTAGTGGATCAAGTGTTCCATCGGTTTGTTGTCAATGAGAATGCCACGTTGGCTGAGATCGCAAGCAAGATAGAGGCAGCATTGCTCGGCAGGGACGCTCAGCGATCCGAAACGAGCTTTGCCCAACAGTCGCCACGTTTACCCGCCAATTCAACCTCCTAAACAACACGAACTGCAGGACCTCGCCGCCGGCTCCGACCTCACCAGCAGCTTCGGCCGCGAACTGCCAGCCAGGCATCTCGTGGACGGAGTCTACTCGGTGAAGTTCCGCTGGTCGCCGCGCGAGACCTTCCCCGCCGCGCAAGGTATCGTTCGACGCCCTGGTGATCGACCGTCTCGAAAAGGTCCCCACCGAAAACTAGCTGAGTTCTTGTGCTTTCCAGCAGAAAGAATTTTCTTCACCCCATCAACAACTTACAAGCCCCCCGGGTGCCAGCCCGAAGTCGCCGTGCTCAAATCTGCCCTGATGAGAGCCGCATCCCCCAACCCAAGAATTGGGTTCGTTTCGTCAAATACCCTGCGCCCGTCCCCCGGTCCCTGGCCCCCGGCCCCCATCCCCCCAATTGGCTTCGTTTCGTCAAATGACCCGCACGCTCCGACCGAAGACGCAAACCCCTCAGCCTCCTCTGCGCTCGCCTCCCGTTGTTTTTCTCCGCGAAATCTCCGCGTTCTCAGCGTCTCTGCCGTTTGCCCAAACCCTCAAACACCGCCTTCCCCCCGTCCCCAAATTGGCTTCGTTTCGTCAAACGACCCGTACCCGCCGACCGAAGACACAAACCCCTCAGCCTCCTCTGCGCTCGCCTCCAGTTGTTTTTCTCCGCGAAATCTCCGCGTTCTCAGCGTCTCTGCGGTTTGCCCAAACCCGCAAACACCGCCTTCCCCCCACCCCCCAATTGGCTTCGTTTCGTCAAATGACCCGCACGCTCCGACCGAAGACGCAAACCCCTCAGCCTCCTCTGCGCTCGCCTCCTATCCGCCTTCTCCGCGAAGTCTCCGCGTTCTCAGCGTCTCTGCGGTTTGCCCAAACCCGCAAACACCGCCTTCCCTCAACCCCCCAATTGGGTTCGTTTCGTCAAATACCACGTGCACGTCCCCCGGCCCCTGGCCCCTGGCCCCCGGCCCCCATTCCCCTCCCCCCAACCCCAGCTACAATCGGCATATGCGCCGCTCGCTCGCTCTCTTCCTCACTTCCGCCGCGATGCTCCTCGCGCAGAAGCGGCCGTTCGACACGCAGACTCTCCTCTCCCTCCAGCGCATCTCCGACCCCCAACTCTCCCCCGACGGACGCTGGGTCGCCTTCACCGTCCAGTCCGTCGACATCCCCTCCAACAAGAAGCCCTCGCAGATCTGGATCGTCCCCCTCACCGGCGGCACGCCCCACCCCGTCACCCACGACGGCGAGGCCAATCAGCGACCCCGCTGGTCCCCCGATTCGAAACGCATCGCCTACATCTCCGACCGTTCCGGCGCCTCCCAGATCTGGCTCATGGACCCCGACGGCGGCAATCCCAAACAGGTCACGACCCTATCCACCGAGGCCGACGGCGTCCTCTTCTCCCCCGACGGCAAGAATCTCGTCTTCACCAGCAACGTCTTCCCCGAATGCGGCGCCGACGACGCCTGCAATCAGAAACTCCTCGACGCGGAAAAGTCCAGCAAGGTCCGCGCGCGCATCTATACCGACCTCCTCTATCGCCACTGGACCCGCTGGCAGGCCAAGACCCGCTCCCACCTCATGACCGTCGCCGTCACCGGCGGCGCCGTCAAAGACCTCACGCCCGGGACGCGCGACGTCCCGCCCTTCTCGCTCGGCGGCCCCGACGACTACGACATCTCGCCCGACGGCAAGGAGGTCTGCTACTCCATGAACGCGGACCCCGTGCCCGCCACCAGCACGAACTCCGACCTGTACGTCGTCCCGATCGGCGGCGGCGACGCGCGTAAGATCTCCTCCACTCCCGGGTCCGACGCCTCCCCCAAATACTCGCCCGACGGCAAGTACCTCGCGTGGCGCGCCCAGACCCGCGCCGGCTACGAGTCCGACCGCTGGCGCCTCATGGTCCTCGAGCGTTCGCTCGGCCGCCTCGGCAACCTCACCGAGAATCTCGACCGCTGGGTCAACAGCTTCACCTGGTCGCCCGATTCCCAGAACCTCTTCTTCACGGTCGGCGACCGCGGCCGTCAGAACATCCAGATGATGTCCGTCAACGGCGGCGCGGCGCGCAACGTCGCCAGCGGCGACTCCGAGCTCGACGACATGCAGTTCACGCACGACGGCCGCACCATGGTCTACACGCAGCAATCCGGCATGTCGCCCACCGAGATTTACCGCGTCGTCTCCACCGGCGGAGAGCCGACTCCGCTCACCCACCTCAACGACGCCGTGCTCAACGCGACCCAGTTCTCGCCGCTCGAAGAGATCTCCGTCAACGCGCCCGACGGCGCTCGCATCCAGACCTTCGTCCTCAAACCCTACGGCTTCGATCCCGCGAAGAAGTATCCCGCCGTCATGCTCATCCACGGCGGACCCCAGGGCTTCTGGGGACACGCGTGGACCTATCGCTGGAATGCGCAGATCTTCGCCGCCGCCGGCTATGTCGTCGTCGAGCCCAATCCGCGCGGCTCCACCGGGTACGGCCAGAAGTTCATCGACGAGATCAACGGCGATTGGGGCGGCAAGCCTTATGACGACCTCATGGCCGTCGCCGACCATATCTCCAGCAATCTGACTTACGTCGATCCCGGGAAAGTCACGGCCGCCGGCGCCTCTTACGGCGGCTACATGATCGACTGGATTCTCGGCCATACCAACCGCTTCAAGGCGCTGGTCACGCACGACGGCGTCTACAACCTGACCTCGGAATTCGGCGCCACCGAGGAGCTCTGGTTCCCGCTTTGGGAGTACAGCGGCACGCCGTGGGACAAGAGCGAGCTCTACACGAAGATGTCGCCGAACACGTACGCGAAGGAGTTCAAGACTCCGACGCTCGTGGTTCACGGCGAGCTCGATTTCCGCGTCCCGTACGAGCAGGGGCTCGAGCTCTTCACCGCGCTCCAGATGCAGAAGGTCCCTTCGAAGCTCCTGATTTTCCCCGACGAGGGCCACTGGGTCCTCAAACCGCAGAACAGCGTCCTCTGGTACAAAACAGTTCTCGACTGGCTCGATTCCTGGGTCAAAAAGTGACACGGTAAAACAGTGAAAGCTCTCATCATTCTGGTTGTCCTCATCCTGGCCGGCGTCGTCGGCCTTTTCGTTATGTCCGGCCACAGCACGGTCGCGATCGCGCCCGCCGTGGCGAGTGTCGGCGTGTCTACGCCCGTCACCGCGCAGATTACGAACCCGCACGGCGTCCGCAGCATCCACGCCTACATCGAACAGAACGGCGCGCAGTATCCGCTGCTCGACGAGACGGCCAAGTCCTCGCGCGTAATGTTCTGGCGCCATCACGAGGCGCCCAGGACCGTTTCCTTCGACGCCGGCAAAACGAAGGCGCCCAACCTCAAAGAGGGTAAGGCGCGCATCGTCGTCGAGACCGTCTCCAACGATCTACGCGGCTCGACCGACTCCGCCTCCGCCGACGTTAACGTCGTGCTCACGGCGCCACGCGTGATCCCCGACGACCTGCAGCACTACATCAATCAGGGCGGCATGGAGCTCATCACCTTCAACGCCAGCGGCTCCTGGACCGAGGCCGGCGTCAAGGTGGGCAAGTACACCTTCCGCAGCTTCCCGCTTCCCGGCAAAGGTCCCGAGCAGCGCTTCTCGATGTTCGCCTACTCGTGGGAATTGCCCGACGATATCCAGCCGCTCGTCTATGCGCGCAACCTCGCGGGCACCGAGGCGACCGCGCACTTCTGGTTCAAACTCTTCCCCAAGAAATTCCGCCGCCGCGATCTCGATGCCGGCGATCAGCTCCTCCAGAAGCTAGTCGATTCCGTCGATCCCACCGGCCAGATCGCCCCCGGCGCCGACCTCGTCACCCGCTTCGACAAGATCAACACCGAGCTCCGCGCCAAGAACAACCAACAACTCTACGACCTGCGCATGAAGACCGAAGAGAAGATCCTCTGGAATGGCCCGTTCATTCACTGGGGCAAGGAGGAGGCCGACTTCGCCGATGTCCGCGACTGGATGCACAACGGCAAAAAGATCGACACCGCCGTACACCTCGGCTTCGACCTCTCCGACGTTCAGAACGCGCCCGTCCAGGCGGCCAACGACGGCAAAGTCGTGTTCGCCGACAATCTCGGGATCTACGGCAACTGCGTGGTGCTCGACCACGGGTACGCGCTGCAATCGCTCTACGGCCACATGCGCGAGTTCGGCGTGAAGGTCGGCGACATGGTGAAGAAAGGACAGTCGCTCGGCGTCGCCGGACAGACCGGTCTTGCCGGCGGCGTCCACGTCCACTTCGGGATGCAGATCGACGGCGTCCAGATCAACCCGCGCGAATGGTGGGACGAGCACTGGATTCACGACCGCATCCTGTCCAAACTCGACCCGGCGCAAGCCGCCGCCCACCCGGTCGCGGCCCCGGTCGCGCACCCGCGTCGCAAAAAACGATAACGCCGACTCAACCCGCGACACCCAAACAGAGCCGCGCACGGAGTAAGCGGTTGCCTCTAGCTTCACCGAAATGGCGTCGCCGCGACACGGCGCACCGGCAGTTTCGGATTGCGGCGACAACCGCTTACTATCGTGCGCGGCTCGGTTTGCGCAGTCTCCCGCTCACGCTGAGCGGCCCTCGCTTTTCTAACCGACTTGCAATCAGCAGCTTAGAAAATCGCGGGCCGCTCATGTGAGCGGTCCGCCACTGGACCGCCGCGTGCTCCACTCAACGGGAGATGTCCGGACCATCGCCCTCCCGCCTGATCATCCCGGCCGACGAGACCGATATCGAAGTCACCGTCGGCCGCAAGAAGCTGCGCCTGACCAACCTGCAGAAGCCGTTTTGGCCGGAGCTCAACATCACCAAACGCGACCTCCTGCAGTATTACGCCGACCTCTCGCCCGTCCTGCTGCCGCACCTCAAGAATCGCGCCATGGTGACGAAGCGATACCCCAACGGCGCGGCCGGCGAGTTCTTCTTCATGAAGCGCGCCCCTTCGCCGCGACCTGCCTGGATTCGGACGTGTGCCATCGAGCATGCCTCCGGCAGCGTCATCGACTTCCCCATCGTGCAGGACCTCGGCTCGCTGCTGTGGGTGGTGAACCTGGGCTGCATCGACCTCAATCAGTGGTACGCCCGCTGTGACGACGTCCACCGTCCCGACTACCTCCACTTCGATCTCGACCCCGTTCCGGGCGCTGAATTCGACCGCGTCCGCGAAGCCGCCCTCGCCGTCCGCGCGGAGCTGACCAAGCTCGAGATGCCCTGCTATCCGAAAACCACCGGATCGCGCGGTATCCACATCTACGTCCCGATCAAGCGCGGTCCGTTGCAGAAGCAGGTCTGGACCTTTGCCAAGGCGCTCGCGCAGCGCCTCGCCGCCGCCTGCCCCGACGTCATCACGAGCGAGTACCGCATCGCCAATCGCCCCGCCGGCCGCGTGCTCGTCGACTATAACCAGAACGCCTGGGGACGCACTCTCGCTTCCGTCTACTCGGTCCGCCCGCAGCCGCAGGCGACGGTGTCCACGCCGGTCACCTGGGACGAGGTCGAGCGCGGCTTCCGCATCGAGGACTTCCGCATCGACAACGTTCCCGAGCGCGTCCACCGGCTTGGCGATCTCTGGAAGCCCATGACGCTCTCGCGCGGCCGAATCGACCTGGAGCGCGCGCTATGATCCTCGCCCCGATGGAAGCGCTCGCCGCCACCGAGGTCCCTTCCGGCCCCGAGTGGCAGTACGAGCCCAAGTGGGACGGCTTCCGCTGCATCGCCCAGCGCGATGGCGACGCGATCGAGCTGCAATCGAAGGCCGGGCAGCCGCTCGCCCGCTACTTCCCCGACATCGTCGAGGCGCTCGCCGCGCTCGCGGTCAAACGCTTTACGCTCGACGGCGAACTCGTCATTCCGATCGACGGCAACCTGGAGTTCAACGAGCTCCAACTGCGACTCCATCCCGCCGCGAGCCGCGTGAACATGCTCGCCGCCAAGCATCCCGCGACCTACATCGTCTTCGACCTGCTCGTCGACGACCGTGGCAAATCCCTCGTCGATCTCCCGCTGCGCGAGCGCCGGAAGCGCCTCGAAGGGTTCGCGGCGAAGCATTTCACCGGCGCGGAGCGCATTCGCTTATCGCCTGCCACGCACGAACTGAAGGACGCGCGCCGCTGGCTCCGCACCATGGGCGGCGGCCTCGACGGCATCATCGCCAAGAACCTCGACGCGCTCTACGAGTCGGGCGAGCGCACCGGCTCGATGCAGAAGATCAAGGACCTGCGCACGGCGGACTGCGTCGTGGGAGGCTTCCGGTATGCGTCGAAGGGCCACGTCGTGGGGTCGCTGCTGCTGGGACTTTACGGCGACGACGGCCTGCTGCACCACGTCGGCTTCACGTCGTCGATTGCGGCCACCGACCGCCGCGAGTTGACGAAGAAGCTCGAGGCCCTTCGCGAGGCGCCCGGTTTCACGGGCCGATCTCCCGGAGGTCCGAGCCGTTGGAGCACGGAACGCTCCGGCGAGTTCGAGCCACTCGCGCCGAAGCTCGTCGTCGAGGTCCAATACGACCACTTCACCGGAGGCCGTTTCCGCCACGGCACGAAGCTCCTCCGCTGGCGACCGGATAAGGCGCCGCGACAGTGCAAGATGTCCCAGGTGGAGCACGAGTCCCGCTCGCCGTTACGCCTGATCGCGTGAGGGATCAACACCGAACGATGGGCGCGCGATCGTATCAGGGCACGACTTGAGTCGTGCCCTGGACTTTGGACATTTTGATTAGGCAGCCGCGGTGAGAACGAGGGTTTCCAGATTGGGATATAAGGCGAGATCCTCCAATGCAGACCGCTTTTCAAGCATTTCTTTGCGTAGAACGGTAATCAGGTCCAGACA